>ERZ773233.474-NODE-474-length-26934-cov-4.402135_pt1 | contig 26934 bp, 16 predicted proteins | sample MGYA00580991_ERZ773233 | MGnify/ENA primary metagenome ERZ773233 (study PRJEB29015, sample SAMEA2738178) | human oral metagenome | biome: human oral; feature: human-associated habitat; material: saliva | place: China | collected 2161 ...
GATTATAGGGAATAATAATATATTAATTCAGATTATAATGAACCTAATACAAAATAGTATTGATAGTTATGAATATATATCTAAAAATTTAAAACCGAAATTAGATAGGTATTCGTCGATTTTAATACACGCTTTAGGCAAAGTGTTATATTCTATCTGTTGTGCGGACATTTCTTACAGTTTTTATATTTCTTTAAAAAATCATGTATCTTAAATATTATTTCCTGCGCCTCGCATTTATAACCTTGTCTTACTAAAGACTCAGCTACTCTTATTAAGTTTTGATATCTAAGTAGCTTTTCTATTTCAGGATTTATAGATGATTCCGAGCAATAACCATGTTTAGGGTCATACGCTTTTACAATCATATCATCTAATTTCCCCTGTAAAGAAGTCGTCTTTAAATACAATTTTGTTTTTCGGAATTTATCAGGAGAACCTTTTAGAGTAATTTCATATACCCCATCAGGTAAATCTATCGTTTCCGCCGACGTACAAGTAACACAATTTAACCTTAAATTTAATGAGTTTAAAATAGTAACCCGAGCTTTATCAAAAAATAAAGTTACTATATCTTCATCACCAGGTATCTTTACTTCTAAAATAGCTGGTTTATCAACTATATGCGCCCAGTATGATGCATCAAGGATTATTATTTGTTTAGGGTCGTTGGAATCGTATATTTGAAAATCTAAATTAATTTTTCCCACGCTTTTATATTTTGTGATTTGATGTTTTGCAAAAATATTACCTTTATAAGCATTGTTACAAAAGGATAAACGATAAAAATTAAATTGTCATTTGGGTGAATACTTCTTTTCTTGACAATTCTAACATAAGTACTTATTTGCTTAATTCTATGAGCTATTTCGTAAGCCGACACCGTTAAAGTAATTATTTTTTACAGATGTTTTTTTTTGTATCTGTAAATTTTTTGTATCTTTGCCGTATGTTAAAGGCTTTCAAATACAGATTATATCCTACCAAAGAGCAGGCAACTCTGATAAACAAACATATCGGAGCTACTCGTTTTTTGTATAATTTGGGATTAGAAACCAAACAAATAGCCTATTCCACCCGCAAAATAAATTTGGATTGCTTTACCTTGATTAAGCAAATTCCTGACCTCAAAACCGAGTGCGAATGGCTCAAAGAAATTAATTCCCAAACCCTACAAATGGCATTACGCAATTTAGATAATGCCTTTACCCGATTTTTTAAAGGACAAGGAAAATATCCTAATTTCAAGAAAAAACATAGTGGTGGTAGTTTCAATATTCCTCAGAATGTAAAGCTAACAAACGATAAGCTCATCATTCCAAAGTTCAAAGAGGGTATTTCTATTGAACTGCACAGACCTACCAAAGGTACTATCAAACAAGCCACTATTTCACGCACTCCCACAGGAAAGTATTTTGTGTCCGTCTTATGCGATACAGGAGAAAAACTGCCTACCAAAGCACCTATAAAAGAACAAACTACCATAGGTATAGATATGGGTATTAAAGCCTTCATTACTACCTCCGCAGGGGAAAGTTATGATAATCCGAAATACCTTAAAAAATCACTTAGCCAACTGAAATTCGTACAACGCAAGTTTTCCAAACACAAGGGAAAGCGTACTAAACAAAAATTAGCCAAGTTGCACGAAAAGGTAGCTAATCAAAGACGTGATTTTTTGCATAAAACCTCTACTGCACTTATTCGTGAGAGCCAAACAATTTGTATAGAGGATTTGAATATCAAAGGAATGATGAAAAACCACCGTTTAGCACAAGCCGTTGGCGATGTGGGTTGGCATACTTTCGTGAGTATGTTAGCATACAAAGCTGAATGGAACGGGGTCAATATCTTACAAATAGGAAGATTTGAGCCGAGTTCCAAGCTCTGTAATGTGTGTGGTCATAGTTTCAAAGAACTTAGTTTGAGTGATAGGGAATGGACTTGTTCGCATTGTGGAACACACCATGATAGAGACGAGAACGCTGCTATCAATATCAAAAAGTTTGCATTAAGAAATAAGCTCTCTGGAACGGAGAGTCAAACTCGGGACGAACTGCCAGCGTTAGTTGGAGTGCTGACTCCCGAAGCCTCTATCCCTTTAGGGTAGAGGTAGTTCACCTAACTTTACATGCTATTTCGTCAGTAATCTTCCTAATCTTGTTTTTAGTTTCTGTATCTAACGATATACCTTTTGAAAGTTTATCAGCGGATTGTTGCAATATTTCCAAAGAATCGTTATTTACATTAGGCAGTTTCAAAAGTAGTTTTCCCGCCGTAAAAGGAACATTTAAGTCTGCAAAAGCAGAAGCCTCTTTATAAGAGTCTATATTAGTCAAATCAGGCTTTAAACTAAAGTCCCTAATAGCATCATAAATAGCTTGGATATCGTTACCGTTCTTTACAAGGTCTGTTCTTGCATCATCTACTATACCCAAAGACCTAAGTATCATGTTTATAGCATTAGCTTTGGTTTCAATAGGATTAGGGGAATTCAGTATATCATCTACAGAATCTATATATTCACTTACATCTCTCGGTTCTGTTTTAATATTTATAGGAAAGATATGTCTCATGTTTCCTAATTTAAATATCACAACAGGTCTTCCGATACCATCCAAAGGAAGGTTTTTAACATAAGAGTGATTAACGTTTTCCGCGTTTTCAAGAGGGTTGTTATCCCCCACTACCGTTAATTTTCCATTACGTACATAACCATACCCCAACACCTTGCTTTTATCTACTGGAACTTGTACAGGATTACCCTCCGAATCCAAAGTCATATTTGGGAAATTTAAATAGTTCTTTTGAACTTCTATTTCCTGAGAATATACACCGTTTTTAGTAGGTTTGTTAGTGAATATTGATGTTAGTACAGCTGTTAAGTTTTTAACACTTGTTTCAGAACCAGTACCCTCTATCAACTTAGGACTCTTTGTTGTTCCTATGAACTTACCGTCTTTAGTATATACATGAAATCTACCATTCTGAACTCTTTCTATAGCTCTTTGACTTTCATCTTCTATGGTTTCTGCATGTTGTATATTGTAAGAGTCATTAGGGTCATATTTTATATACACCTTATCACCCTTAGCTAAATTGTTTAATGCTGTTATATCAAGTTTCAAAGGTACTTTTTTACCGCTTTTATTTACAATAGATACTTTATGAGCATCCCCTTGTATTGCTTTATAAGTATCATCGGCTTGTTTTTCCATCAACATTGCATAACCATAAGCTCCTGATGTTTTTTGTAATACTTTTAAGTTTAACTCTTGGGTTATTTTATTAAAATCATCATTGGAAACCTGCAAGTTAGATTTTCTGCTTTCACCATTTTTAGATGTTCTTGTTAAACGTATTGTTTCACCCGTATTATCGTTTTTCAATACTACAGTATAATCGTTATCTAACCTTAGGTTGTTAAGATTTGCTACAATCTTATCCTTAGGTATAGAACCATCATCTTCCACTCTATAACCTTTTTTAAACAGTTTATTGAGTAAGGTAAAAGCATTCCAGTTATGAAAACTTGTGTTATCAGCATTGTTAGGATGTCTACCTATTACAACAATATCTTCAACTAAAGTTACCCCAGCAGAATGTTTATCATGGTTTTTTAAATCTACATTATCGTCTTCCTCAATACCTTTATAGGTTTCTTGTATTTCAGGTAATGTAGTTTCAGATGCAGATTCAGATAATTCTTTATTATTTTCGTCTTCTACATGTTTGTTAACAACATCTAATAAACTTAACCCAGGTATATACCCTAATATTTCAGATTGTAAAAACGTTTGTCTAAGCTCTGCAAATCTTTGGTTTTCCTCAGAAGTTCTTTGCTTAGCTGGTTTTTTTAACAATCCTATATATTCCTCCAAGTCTTCATGAAATATATGACCGTCTTTTATAGCTTCCTCAACAGTCTGAACTTTTACAGCTTCTATATTATCAAACAACCATTTTATTCTCTCATCATCGGAAGTTAACTCTTCATACGGTTTTGCTTTAGGGTTTATCAACCGTTCAAGCTGTCTTCGTTTTCTTACAATCTTTTTAATAATATCATAATATTCCTCAGACAAGTTTTTAGGTTTTCCCCTACCTCGAGTTTTTACATCTTTTTCATTATCTTTGTTAATAGCCTCCTGAGAAGTCAATGTTTGTATAGCAGGGTTTTCATCAAACTTTGTAGTCAATTCATCATCTTTGACATCAAGGTTGTTCAAAGTATCATTGTAAGAATGAAGTTGAGCTTCTTTCTCAAGGTCTCTTATTTGTTTACGAACCTTTTTAACCTTCTTTTCTAAAGATTGAGTATTGTTTATATCCGACAATTCTTCATTCAAATCGTTCAATTCGTCTTCAATAGCTTGTCTCAAAGTGTTTATAGTATCTTGAACCTCTTGTTTTAAAGACTGTTTTTCCTGAGTAAGATTTCTTAAACCAAAATCAATACCTTCCTTTTGGTCAAAAACACTTTTTTCAGCGTTTTGTTGTAAAGCCTCTCTCTCAGCTAAAAACTTTTCAAGTTCTTGCTCAAGCTCTGTTTGTCTCTCTAACTTCTTAACATAAGCGTTTACTATTCTTTTAGAAAAATTATTTTGAATATCTTCCAACGATAATCCTACAAATCTACCATCTCCCAAATATTTATTTACAGAAGTCAGCTCTTTACGAACTTTCTTTATTTCAGAATTTATAGATTCTAATTGTTCTTTGTCCGACTCAGACAAATCTAAACCTTCTCTAACAACAAGCTCTTTTTCTATTTGCTCATCAATCTCTTTTAAACGTTTTTCAATTGTATCAACCTTAGATTTAGCTTCTGTATCTGATAAAACACCATTGTTCAAATCTTGTAAAAGTTGTTCTAATTCTTTTATTCTGTTTTTTAATGCTGTTTTTCGCGCTTTATCCTCATTCGTAGGTTGTGCATCATCGTTTAAAGGGTCATCAGATTTAGAAGAATCGTCATCGTTAGAAGAATTATTATCTTTATTTGAAGGTTCATGGTCATCTATCTCCTTCTTAAACCTTTGATAATACTCTTCCTCAACTTCGTTATCAAACGGTTGCTGAGCATTAATCTTGTTTTTTAGATAATCCTTAACCTCAACAGAGGGTTGTTCTTTTGGGTCAGATAACATTTCCTCCGTAATCAAAGGTCCTTTAACATACTTTGACAATTCTTTTTTAGCATAGGTAGACTGTTCAGATAATCCAGCAATTTTATCAAAGAATTGTTTAACTTTATCAGGAGTAGATTTATATTGCGCTCTTGCTATTATACCCCCAATATTTACTATAGAGTTTCCTTCATCGTAACCTTTAACCTTTACCGACGGGTCTAACATTAAATCAGCCATGTCGGAAAAAGACCTGAATCCCTCATTAGCTTGTTGGAACATTGATAATATACCTTGCAACTCAGTCTGTACATTTGTTGGAAGATATGATAACGCCTTTTCTACTTCTTCAACGCTTTTTGAAAAATCGTCCAGTTCATAGAACGACCCTCCTCTTTTAGTATCCGAATTATTATAGAAATTATCTTGTAAATTGTTCCATAGTTGTAACCTTTCATCTTCTAATCTTTGTTTAGCTTGGGTTAATTCCGATAACTCTTGAGCAAGTTTTATTCTCTTTTCAACATTAGCTTGTTGTTTCTTAGATAAATCTTCGTTCTTTGAGTCTTCGTCTTTTAATGCGTTTTCAGCTTGTGTTAGTTTGGTTATAGCGTTTTCTACAGAAGTTATCTTAGAATTAGCCTTTTCTATATCGCTGTTTAATCGAGCATAAGTAGCTCTGTCTGCGTTAGAAGCCGCGGACAACGCTCCGAAAACACCTGCTTTATCGATAACCTCAGGGTCAACATTATGAACAGCAAGTTTTCTCAAAAACAAGTCATAAGCGTTCTTAGACGCATTCATATAACTATCAGCCATAGTAACACTATATGCTAACTTTGACGCGTATTGCTCAGCTGTTACCTTATTACCGTTTCCATCTTTATGAGAAGCCCCTACAGGATTCTGTTTAAACCATGCCCGAGCACCTTCATAAGCTGTCATATATATATCCGCAGTATCCTGCATTTCTTGAATCATGTTCTTTTTATAAGCATCAATTCTCGAAATATCAATACCCGTAGTCTCAGATAGTTTTTCAGGGTCTATACCTTGTATGGCTGATGTTAAACCTTTAACAAAGTCTGCTTTTCGCCCCAAATTAGCATAGGCTTGTAATAAAGATACCATAGCTTCTTTATGACCCATAGCTTCTCCCAAAGCATCTCCATTATTTACAGCCTCGTCTATTTTACCAGTTATATTTTGAAACCTATTGGAATGTTGAAATAACTCCCTTAACCATGTAGCACTATAACCGTCTTCTTTTAGAGCTTTGAAAAACGCATCACCGCTGTTTTCTACCTTAGCTATTGAGTGTTGCATTCGCGCTTCTCTTCGGTTTTGCATAGTACCTCCTATACCTCCCGACAACGCTCCAATCAATGCTCCGATATAAACCTCTTCCAAACCATGTTGTGTGCTAAACTGTTCTTCAAAAGCCTTATTAAATGCTTTAGAAATAGAATTAGTTTCCTTAGCAAACTCAGGATTATACCCCGCTTTTGTATAATTTTGCCAAGTTTTAGAGGCTATACCTTGACCCCCTTCCTCATATACACCTTCTACACCAGCAGACTCCAAAGTAGGTATTACAAAACCTAAAAACTTATTACCTGCTGAACGAGTCATAGCTCTTTTTAAACCATCACGACCTTTCTCAATACCTATTCGTAATAGTTTTTCTTTTACAAGACCATCTAACGGATTAGAAAACTTATCAAGTAATGTTGGAGAACCAAATACTTTACCTAACATAAACATGTTAGAGGGTGCTAAAATAGCCATATTAGCCATCAATACCCCATCAGACGCTAACTCTTTTCTTCTTGCAAATTCATCAGACTCTTCTTTGGTTGGATTTCTACCTATCTTTTTATAATAATCATAGAAATCTTGGTCCATCTCGAGTTTAGCTTGTTTAGCCTCAAATCCCGCTTCGTATGTTGGACTAACAAGAGCATATCTAACCTGATTAAAGTTCTTCCAAAACCTATCGTTTTTTCCAAAATTAGCTAACGCTTCTAATGAATGTTCTCTCATACCAAAAACATTCTTAGGTTGCATGCCTATGGTTTTAGCCGTGTTGTATTCCGCTTTGGTCATAACATCCATAGCTTTGGATATAGCAGAACCCTTAACTCGTAAAGCATCATTCGCAGTATCAGCCATTCTTAAAGCACGAGTCGCTTTAGCAGTACCTCTGGCTATATCACCAGCAGTATCCATAGCTTTAGCAAATTTTCCTAACTTTAAAACTCTTCCCGCTTTACCTGCAACATTAGCTATTCTCGCACCTATTAATCCCGAAGCCCCTACAGCAGAAGTACCTCCTGTAAGAGGAGAAGCTAGAATCAAAGCTGTGTCCAAAACAGCTTCACCAAACAAAAGTCTGGTTGTAAATTCAGCTCCGCCTAAAAAATTATCCCAAGTCTTTAAATTAGCACCAAAGTCTTGATTTCTTTCAGCTTCATTATAATAGTTTTTATAATCAAGATTGGTTTGTTCAGTCAACTCCTCTATATAATTTGAAAAATCATTATTATATAAAGTTTCCATTTTCATAGTTGCTATAGCACCCATCAAACCATATACCCCTGACGCTAAATCTAATACACCTTTTCGTGTGTTAGAAACAATTCTATGTACAGGATTCCAAAACTTCTCAGATTGTGACTGCAGTGCTGATAAACGAGCATCATTGTCTACACCGTACTGAAACGTCTTATAATTAGGCATCCACGTAACACCGTCTCCTAATACATGGTGAGTATCTCTAATATCAACGGTAGGGTTCATCATGGTTTTACCGTAATAAGGATTTATATACTTACCTATATTATTCAACATAGAATTACTCGTATCAAATAACGACCCTACTTTAGAAGCATACGTCGAACCTAAATGAAATTGAAAAGGTCCTATAACGTCAGGAGCAGATGTATCAATATGTATTTTAGGTAATGACGGTGATATTATATTGTTTTTAGATGGAGCTATAGATTCCAGTCCTTCCTGAAATCTTCTTATAAAAGCCGAAGAGTCCGTTAGTTGTGGAATCTGTGAAGGTACTACGTCCACATTAGTAGTAGGTGTTATCGTGTTATCATTTGGCATTTTGCTTTTTATTTATAGTTTAACGATGTGTAGTAGGTTGTATCATTAGATTTTTTATTTGATATAAAATACCATCTCTAATAATACTATTACTTGTCTGTTGTATCAAATTAGGGTCATAATTTTCCTGTCCAGTAGGTTTTTCAATAACCAAATCGTTACCCTTATACAACTGTAAAGTCCATTGTCCTTGTTGAGGAATCATTTTTATTTGATAGTCCGCGTCTAAAATATCTTTTATTATATCAGCATTAGCTGTTATTAACTCAGGCGACTGACCATACATATTTAATATTTCCTTAACAACAGTCGTTTGATTATGAAAAGCCTCAGGGTTTATTCCGTATCTTTGGTTTATAGGTAACTGTTGTATTCTTTGATTAACTTCGTAAATATCACGAGGTAAGTCTGATTTTAAATGAAAAGTTTGAGCAAATTGATTTTTAGCCGAATAAGTACTAACATCACCCATTACCAATTTAGACCTTATAGCTTGCGGTAACTCATTTATAGGTAACATCATTGGTACAGAAACTCGTTTACCATCTTCTTTACTTGTAAATGTTACAGTAGCCATATTCGTATTAACATCAAAATCACTCAATGTCATTTGCCCGTCCATCTGTACATGAATATTAGGTGGTACTTTGGCTTTTATGTTACTTATTAATGCTTTAGCATCTTTATCAGGAGATTTTAAATCTATTGTAACAGCTCTTGTTAACTGTTTTTCATAGAATTTAGACACCTGCATTTTTGCATTTTGAATATTTTGCTGACTTCTCTTTAGAACCTGAGATGTTTTAAAACCTAATTTACTTTCATCTAAATCTGAAGAACCAAATATTGTTTTATTACCTAATGACTCTAAATCTTTGTTTTGTGAAAAAGCTCTATTATAAGAATTACCTATATAACTAAAAGGTATTTTAAGGGTGTTCCGTGTATTTTTAACCCACGCTCCTAAACCTTTATACAAACTTCCCCACGGGTCATCAGATTCTCCAGATACCGATTCATAAAGATTACCTATAATATCCCCAGCACCTTTAACAAAATCAGAACCTATTGTTTTTAAATCTCTACCATTATATTCATATCCTTTATAATCTTGAATAGCTTTTAATACTTTTCTTAATTCAGTATCGCTCATCCCCAAAGAAAGACCTTTTTTAAACAACATTCTGTTATATGCTGTTTTTTCATCTTCGGTCATATCTTTACGACCCATCATGTAAGTTCCTACAAAGCTGTTTAAAGCATTAAATTTACCATTGTTTCCAAAAACATCTCCTTTTACCCACTGCCCTTTGGAATTTATAGCCATTCCTTTAAAACCATTTGCAAAACCATCTTTAGTAGACGATTTTCCCTCAACAGCTTTTAATACCTTAGACCAATCCTCATAGGTTCTTTCAATATTAGAATCTATAGTGTGTAATTGTTCTTTCATTATCCTAAGATTCATTACTTGTTCCTGAACACTTGGTGGTAAAGCTAAGAATAAACTTGATGTTTTAGAAGGAGAGTTAATTAACATTGATGCTAAGGTTTGTGGTTTTACTTTTCCATATTGAGAGGAAAATTTATCATTCCCCGCCTGTTTAATTAAACTATCTCTATATGCTCCAACAACATTTGTTAGTCCTGCTAAATTCTCATTATAGTTCTTCTGAAGTTTAGATATTGGGTTTTTTATTTCTTCTTTGTTTTGAGGGTTTGGAACATCAGATATATTAATACCATCTGGTAAACCGTCATCATTTAACCCTTTACCATTTAACCCTTCACCAGCACCGCTTCCCGATTTTGTAAGTTTACCCTCTTTATCGTACTTCATTCCAGCTTTCAACATCTCAATATCTAATTGTTTCTGTTTATAAGCCATATCGTCTTGATGCTTCACCATGTCAAACTTAAACTTAGCATGTTGGAGATTTTTATCAGCTTCCCACTTAGCTAATTGAAACATTGAATCATCAAGTTTGAAGTCTTTGACTCTTTCATAAGACAACGCGGCTGTCCAAGCATTCATTACATTATCTTGGTATAAAGCACTTGCTAAATTTTGCTTAGAATAAGATGCTCCCTGCTGTTTTACAAGATTCGATTTATAATTTTCTAAAGTTTTTATTTGCTCGTTATATTTGTCTTTTTCAGACCTTGTAGCACTACCCAAATAAACTTTATATTGATTTATAGCAGAATCCACCTTATCAATATCCTCCTGTAACTTATTTGAATATTTAGATTTTAAATCGGCTTCCGAATAATCTTTATAAGTATATTGAGCATCAATAAACATTTGATTAAGCTCTTGTGGTCCTAACACCGTTTGTAAAAATTGTTTTACTTTTTCGGGACTTACCACTTCTTTAGTACCTATATATCTAAAATAACCATTACTGTTACCTTCATAAGGTACAAACTCTGCTCCAAAATCTTTTAAAAGTTTATCGGCGTGTTTTAAGATAGTTTCTTTTACATCTACATACGGAGAAAAAGTACCCGCTTGATATCTATCACCTATTTTATTAGATGATAAATATCTCTGCAAATCCTGCGTAGCCATCCACTCATTCTGTAACGCCCACTTACCATCTTTCTTCGCTTGGTCAATTTCTGCCATTTGTTTTTGATAAGCCTGTGTAGACGCCATACCATTAAGTACATTTTTATCAATAACCGATGATATGCTATCTTGTAATCCCCGAACAATATCTTTATTATCCCAACCTGTAGAACCGTTTTGATTGATATAGTTTACAATACTGTTTATACGCTTGTATAAATATTCTTGGTCTATACCTCTCAATAGACTGGTGTTTACCTTTTCATCTACAATCTTTTGTAGAGATAATACGTTAGTATCCCGCTGGTTCTGTAAATAACTTTGGGGGTTACCCAGGTTTTCTACCGATACTTGTACAGGGTCTCTGTATGTATCTACCGTTTGATATGTTGCCATTTATTTTAACTTTTTGTAAATAAAAGGAGCTTTTAATAATAACCCTCCTCTTTTAGATTTATTAACTGCAGAACTTAAATTATAAGGACTGTTATAAGAACCTCGTTTCGTTTTTTCAACATAGCTTGTATTACCATCCTTATCAACTTTTCTTATAACTTCCGTTACCGCACCATTGTTATTCTGATAGACTTGTCCGTTAGGAGCTACATATAACTTTGCATCAGGTCCCGTCTCATAAATATTAAATCCAAATCCTATTTTGTAATTAGGATTTACAGCGTTAAATGAGTTGATTTGATTATGCAAGTTAAAGTCATTTACCTGTTGTAAATAATTTTGATACAACTTGTTATTCCAAGACTGATGATAATTATTCAACGCCTGATTCGCCTTATCTGTATAAAACCCTAATGCCTGTTTGTTTAATCTCTCACGCTCTTGTATTCTCTGCTCATTAATATTTTCTACATTTCGTTGGTCTTGTAGATTAGTAGAATAAGCTTGAGCAAAAGCATCATTCGTAGCTTTATAAGTTTTTGCAGATTGGTCAGCCATAAAAGCTCCCGATGTATAAGGGTTAGCTTGGGTAGATACCGTATTTGCAAAATTAGAATTAGCCGAAATTTCATTTAATGCTTGCTCAGGACTCGTTCTAATATGATTAGCTTGGGAATGAGTTACCTGTTGTAATCCTGGCATATGTAATTGAGGATTCAATTGAAATAACCGCGGTGAAGTTCCTACAAAAGGTATATAAGGTTTCTTTTTAGAACCCTCTGGTTTTCTAAGACCGTCTTCAAGGTCTACAGGAGTTTCTTTTTCAGGTTCTTCATCAGTTATCCATCTCTCATAAACACCAGGTTTACCTATATCCTTATAACCGTTTATAGAAGAATCTTTAAAACCTTTCCATTTTTCAAACTCTTCGGGAGTTACCTTTTTAGCTCGATATACCTCAGGTATAATAATATTATTTCTGTCTGTCGGGTCTACATAAGCTATTCTCCCATCGCTCATGTTAAAAGATTTGTAATTTAAATCTTTGAAATATTGGTCTCTATCTTTTTCAGATGTAAACCTCAAAGTATTAAATTTCTCGGCTCTTCTATCCCACTCATGGTCATTTATGTTTTTAATACCTAATTTATTATATAAACTCGGATTAGTTTCTTTAAGTTTTTCATAAAATAATCCTACTCCTCGTGTAGAATCATAAGATATATTAGAACCATAAAAGCCTCTCTGTACTTTACCGTTCTTAACTTGAATACCATCCTCAGATAATAAATCTGAAAACTCTTTCTTCTCGTCAGCAGTTAATTCATCATAAGTATCTTGTAACATTTTTTGAGTAGGAGCATAACCATGACCTACATAAGCTGATAAAGCCTCTCCTAAAACACCGTTTCCCGTTTGTTGTCTAAAAGTTTGTACCTCTTTTCCAATAGAAGCTCTTTCTTTATCAGATTTAGCCTTTTGAAAACGGTCGTAAAAATCATCAAGTTTATTCATAAATTCTTGATTGTTCTTCACGTGGTCAGCATACTCCTCAGATAAAGAAAACAATCGTTGCAAGGAATCCGATGAACCTGGATTATAAACTTTACCAAGCTCTTGTCTCGCCCCCAAAACAGATTTTCCTTTTGGAGTTGTATCCAAATATACCTTTCCTAATTTTACAGCATATTCTCCTAAATCATCGTTGTTCAAATACCCTTCATCATACTCTTTACTTTGTGTTTCTAAAAATCTACCATTGTTTTTAGAAGGATCAAAAAAGTCAGAATATTTATATTTTTGAACCCTACTTGTAGCTTTTGAACCTTTTTCAGGAATAATTTTATTACCATCTGGGTCTACAACAGTATTGGTTGAAGGTTTGAAATCTGCCCACACTTTTTTACCTTGTGTACTATTATAATATTGAGGGTTAGTTTGAGCTACTAATTTTTCAAATAAATCCGTTCCGTTATTAGAACCTATTATGTTTTTATATCTTTGAGAACTCTTAAAGCTCATATAGTCTTTATAGTTTCCTACAACGGACGTATCGTTTTTCCACCTCGCAAGTTCCATAATATTACTCATAAATTTATCAGTTAAGCTCCCTTCTGCAATTTCATTTGCCATAGCTTTAGCAAACTTATAATCATTAGGATTATTGATGTCAAAAGTAGGTAAAAATTGTGAAATAACCATAACAGCTTCTGACAAAAAAGGAGCTTTCATATTAGGTTGAGTAGTAGATATAGGATCCTGCTTTACACCGACCGTATGTAATCCACCACCTTGTTGTAGAAAGTTTATATTATATAACATTATTTCTGTTTATTTTTAAGTTTTGAAACTCTATTCACAAGCCATTTTAAAATCGTAGTTGTATCATGATCTTCTCCAAAAACAGCATCATATTCTCTTTTCATATATTGAGAAGCATTATATAACCCCGTCCCTTCAAACTCAAATTTATATTTACCTATGTTAAAAGAATTATCTTTAGCATTATAACTAATAGAGTTTTCAAAAGATTTTTTGAATTTCCCTCTATAATCACCTATAACTTTGGCTTGTTCTTTTGCTTTAGCTGTTTTTTTATCGTCCGATATAACTGCATTAAAATTCTTAACATTAGACGCATAATCATTCTTATATTCGGAAAAAGACTGCGGTTGCGTCCACATATCGTTCATGCTCTTAGCAAAATATTTATTACCAATAGTATGGTCTATAAAAGGAGTTACTTTTTCTCTGTTATCATAAAAATCTTTGTTTCCCAAATACTTCTTCAAAGAGTTTCTAAAATGTTCAGAAACATATCCATTTCTGTTTACATTAAACCCCGCTCTCTGCATTCTATCCTGCAAATCGAAAATTTGGTCAAATGTTTTACCTTTCAATAACAAATCCACCTCTTCATCACTCGCCATATTAGGTTCAGAAGTATTGTTCAAAACGTTCCCTGATAAATTATTTGTATCTGTGAAACCCGAATCTATAAAATCATCGTGATGATGTCCGTCATGGAAACCCGAATCCATAAAAGAATTGTCATTTACATCTTTGAACTCAGAATATAAGTTGGAATTTTGAGTTTGAGGCGCAGAATAGGCTGTTGTAGCTCCTGTAATATCTTGAGTGGAGGTAGATATCATATTTTGATTTTTGTAAGGATTTTCACCCCCATAAAGCTGTAATAAAAAAGATTCAGCTTCACTACTTCCAGTAGAGCCTCCTTTTTGATATTTCTTTTTAAAATCGAGTTTATACAACATTTTAACAATAAGGTTTAAATATTACTGGGTGACCACCTCTTCTCAATTGAGGTTGCTGTTGTGAGTCTTGATTAATTTGTTGTTGTGGGTCAACAGAAGGTTCTTGAGCTTGTTGAAGCTCTTGTATTATTTGTTGAACCATTTGTTCAAACTCTTCTTGTGATTGAGATTGTTGTAACATAGCTACTATTTGATTTGGGTCTTGACCTGTAGCTTGTGCGTATGCTTGTATCAAGTGTTGTAATTGATTACCATTACCCTCTTGCGGTACTTGACCTCCCTCTTGATATTGCGATGTTTCACCAATAGCTTGTTGCATTTGCTCAATAGCTCTCTGGAACGATTGCTGATCTCCCATTTTAGATAAACTTTGGTATATCTGATTTGGGTCTAAACCTTTTATCTGAGCATATTGTAATATAAGATTTTGTAAATATTGTTGTTCTTGGTTTACATCACCACCTTCTTGCTTTTTAAAATTCATTTCTACAGGTTGTTTAGTTTGTTCTTGTTTTTCAAATACCACATTGGTAAATATTTGTAACTGTTTTTCTAATTCTTTCTTTTTAGGTGATAAAGCATCAATCTTATCATTTAACATATCCAAATTAGCATTACGAGTACTTTCAGAATCAACATCTTCTTGATTTCGGATTTTCTTTAATATCTTTTCTTCTTCCTCCAATACTTTTTCTAAACCGATCTTTCTTTTATATTGGTCAATAACAGTAGCAAATTTAGAACCTGCTGTTACATTTAAACCATACTCTTTCTTAAAATATCTAGATAATTTAGAACCTATTTTCAAATAATCAGAAATAACTTTCGTTTCCTCAGGAAGATTCATAAGTTCTCCCCCCTCAGAATGTCTATTACCCAAAACCTCTTTTACTTTTCCATCAGGAGTTTGTACATATTCACCTTTCTCAACTTCCGTGTTAGGATTAGGGTGGTCGTCTTGACCTTTTAAAAAGTTTCCAGTAGCTAATTTATCAAGTAATAAACCTCCTTTCTGCATTCTCACGTCTGCTCCTTTACCAGCACCTCCCCAACTCTGTCTCGCTTTTAATTCTGATTCTCGCTCTAAACGTCTTTTTTCATCAAGTCCTTGCTGAAACCTTGTCATAGCTCCTCTTCCCGATTCAAAGTTTCTATAACCTTCTAAAAACAACTTTCCAGCACTACCTAAAATACCCAAAGATTTACCCGTTTGTCCTATACCTTTCCAACCATCTTTGGAATATTGATTAGGGTCAAAAGCCGTAAACGCTCCTAACGCTGTACTTGCTGTAGCCATATCCCAACCCATATAAGGATTACTCATTGTTCGAGGTATAGACTCATTGTTTTCAGCATCCTTTTTTAAAGGAGTTATAGAGTTATCATTTTCTTCTGTATAAGATACTGGGTTAGTAGGTATTTTCACAGACGTTTTAGGAATATCAGGATATTTATTAGGAATGTCCGAATAACTAAGTCCAGCACTAACCGTTTTCAAATAAGGGTTTTCTTCAGATACTGTAACATTTACAGGAGGATTCTGAGATATTTGATTAGGAAAAGGGTTTTGAAACTGTTGTTTCGCTATCAAAGCCTGTTGTTCAGGTGTTAAAAATTGTTGAGGTTGTTGTAAAGTTTGATAAACCTGACTTCCTACAAACCCTCCTATTTGATTATGAGGTATCTCTAATACAGCCTCTACATCGTTTTCAAATATAATATCAGGGTCACCTGGTTTAGCTAATCTTTGTTTTGAATAATCAGGTGTTCCGTTTATTATTGGTACTAACATCAAAGGTTTATTAACCCCCGACATTGTAATATGATTAGAATTTATAATGTTATAAGGATTGTTCTCATAAGGAGAACCTTTTTTATAACCAAGTAAACTTTGTAAGGTCATTTATTAATATTTTACGATTTATGTTAATCTTGGAATAGGTTTTACTGTTGGTAAATTTTGTAATATGTTTTGTCTTTCTTGCATATCTTGTTGTTGAAAATAATTTACCGCGTTTTGAAAGTTTTGTTGCTCTTCTTTTTTAGCTAATAACTCCTCATTTAAATTCTTTTGTTCTCCTTCTATATATTGTTGTAATGTTAAATCCAAACTTGGTGTCGGAGTAAACAAAGGTTTATCCATATATCCAAACACAGGTTTAGGAGGTTCAAACGGAGCTACATTGGGTTGATAAGTTTGTTGTATAGGTTGTTTATTGTAAGTTGCAGGTTGTATAGTACCATTGTAAGATTGTCTTGGTAAGAAAGTATTCAATGGAGAACTGTTTCCTTTAAAATCCATTCCTATATGAAAATGAGGTCCTGTACCTTTTGTTTTAGCTAAATTGCTTTGTATAGCTTCATCCAAGAATCCAAGACTATATTTTCTCATTAATCTATCTCCCTCCGCAGAATATAAAAACTTTCGTATTTCAGCATCAGCTCTTAAATCTATAGCTTGACCTAACGCGTGTCTGGATATTCTACCGTTAGATGTTTGTTTTCTATGGTCATGTCTCCCCGAAGTTACAACAACCCTTCCTGGAAACAACCTCGATAACTCATCATGAAAATCTACTACATTTTGTTGTACCCCAGACAATTTACCACCTCTCTGAAAAGAACTTACTTGTGATACAGGCTTCGCTGTTGGAAAATTAAATATAAATTCTTGTTCCTCGTTTTTTCTATTTAAAAACTCTTGTTGTAGTTCGTCCTGTACATATTTGTTTTGAGCCTCTATTTCCTCCTGTTTCAACAATTCCTGCTGTAACTTTTGGTTCTCATAATACCACTGTTTATTTACAGAATTTAAAAGAGTGTTTATATTTTCAGGATTATTTTCTATCCTTTTATAAATATCTTGTAAATCAGGTTTGTTTTGAACTATATAATTTGATGGTTGATAACTAACTTGGGTAGTAGGTTGTGAATAATTAGTACTCTGAAAACTTATATTAGGGTTTTTAGACTGTAACAAGGATAAAGCGTTCTTTGTAAACTCCATTCTCTTGTCGTTTCTAGCATATTTTTCAGAACCTCTCTCAAAACCTTTTTGAAAAATAACTGCTAACTGTTCAGCATTACCTTGATTATTCAAAAAAGCTGTTTTTAAGTTATTCAATCCCGCCCAACCATTACCTCTTATCTCATGTACTAAAAATTTCAATTGATGATTTATATCGGTAGGGTCTCCCGTTTCATACAATCGTTTTCTACGAGGACCTAACCATTGCGCAATACCGTAACCTCCAATATTATCTTCTATGGTATGTTTCAACCTGGATTCTTGCATTAAATTACCCGTTATAGCAGAAGCCTGGTTGGGTGTGAAACCTTCCTTCAACAAGTAATTCATAACATATAGTTGTTTGCTGTTGATGTCTAAACTATTCCAACCCCCACCACCAGCCTTTAAATACTTAACAAGTTGCATTCGTCAAAAATACAAACATTTCTGTTATACCACAAAACCATAAAAAAACAAAAGACCTCTCGGCTACCAATGAGAGGTCAATTGTAAAAAGTGTCATATATCACCCAATATATGACTTTCATCATAATTTAATATGATGGCTCTTAAAGAGTCTGAACAGATGGTGCAAAATTAAACTTTAATTTTTAATCTCACAATAGTTATTTAATATATTTACCATCTTCTTGAGCTCAGTTCTTTAACAACAACTTTCTAATAGCTTCTACTCCCGTTTGGGTAGTCATTGAAGCTTTTGGTTTATTTTTTTGTCTTTTAGTATACTCATAGTTTACTTGCTGTAATTAAAACCAACCGAAAAGGTACAAAAGACTTTGCTAATTACAGATGGTTTTTATAGAAAGCATTATTTGTTCGGTTTTGAGATTTATCTTAATGCTTTTTTATTTAATAAAGCGTTAAATACTTTTCTTCCATTTGTTGTTATTAACGTTTGATTTCCTGTTTTACCGTTGTTCTTATTAACAAACTCCTTTAATACGAATATACCATTGTCAACATGCTTTTGATAAGGTTTTATTTTGTTTGAAGAATCTCTGTAAACATATTTCATAGTTATCAGTTTTTCGATAAAAGCCTTCTGACTAAAACCAAGTTCTTTTGCTGTGTCTCTAAAGTTCAAGTTTAATGTTCGATCAACAAGATCATCGAAGTATTCTGCTTTTGGAGATAAGGCTTTAATTTGTTGTTCTTGTTCTTCAATTACTAAAGATTGTTCATAAGCTAATTTTAGAGCTTCTGGATAAGTTTGAGGAATATAAAACTTATTATAGTTTTCCATTACTCTTTTCTCACACTCTATAAAGTATAACCTTGCTTGACGTCCTTTTTCATTCTTTTCAACCATTGAAAGCTCTTTTGCCATTTCTAAAGTTAAAGCGTAATCTATGGTAGGTCTACCACCTTTAGGTTTTTTCGAATTTTCGAATAAACTCACAAAATCCTGATTTTCAATAAAAGAATATTCTTTTATCCTACGAGAAATCCATTCTGCAAAATTAGATTTTACTTCTAAGAAAGCATGAAGCTCTCTCGCAGATACTGCCTTCTTACCATTGTGATTTTGAATTTTAATTAATTCGGTTACATTTAGTTCTTTTGAAGATAGTACTTCTTCTTTTACATTCATTTTTAACATTGTTTTACGTTTAATAAGTTAGACATTGTTTTTCCTTTGATAACTTTTACTTGTTTTACATCCATAATTGGATTTTTAAAAGATAACTCACTTTTCATTTTTATTGTTTGTTTTAGTTTCGGATATGTTTTGATTAAACTCTGCTTGTTCTTTTTCCAACATATCCAAATAATGAACTAGAACAAGTTTTACAAACTTAGACATTGTGCACTTATTCAGCTGTGCTTGCTTTCTTAATCTATTTTTTAATGTAGGCGTCATCTTTATAGACTGAATAACGGACGCCTTCTCTGAGAAGTTAATTTCCATACCGCAAAACTATAACTTTTAGGTAATACTTTCAAAATAATTTTTATAGTTTTGTGTAATGTATAACGTTTCTAAATATAAAACATTAGTAACTAAATAAAAAAAAACACCCACTAAATAAATAGTGAGTGTTTGTGAACATACTAATAAGTATTAAGAAAACTATCGTATATCAAAATCTACACCAGAAGCCCCAGCAAGTTTTTTGAAAATAGCTTCTAATTCATATGTTTTACCATAAGGTGCGTGAATGTGATATTGAATTTTGTCATAAGACTTATCAAACATTCCCGTAGTCTTAGGTACTTCTACTTCAAACCAGAAATCAGAGTATCTTTCAAGACCATTGATTCTATTATATGTCTTAGTAAATTCTCTTTCAATAGGGGTCATTCCTCGTTTCTCATTGTGAAAATATCCTAAAGATTCTGCTCGGAAGGCTTTTTTAATAGCTCTTAAAGATAGATTATCAAAAAGAATTTCTCTATCAAGTCTTGTTACAGCAAATCCTGCTTTATTAGTTTGGAACGTGAAGATTGAATCGTCCTCAGGCATTCCTCCCCAAAGATTTGTAATTCTTGTAGAACCATAAAGAGTAGGCACTTGCTCGTCAAGAACTTCCGCAGGGTTAAGCAAATAAGGTTTTGCTTTAAATTGAATACCACATTTAACATTAGGAACTACAGGACTATTATTTATAACAGGATACCAATAACAATCAATATCAAAAGGTCTTGGTGCCTCAGACTCAAAATACTGTTGAACCAATGCTTGAGAACAAGATGTTTTACAACTTTTAGTGGTTTCAACTTCCGCTTCATAAATAGAGAAACAGTTTGTTGTGCTAATCAACGTGATATTGTTATCAGGATAAGCCTGTTTCAACTCAGCAAGTCTATCACCTGCACAATCATTAGGTACTTGGATTCTATATTTTTGAACATAAGTGGAACATTTTCCAACTTCTTTCCATGCTGTAGTAATTGCATTTGATGGAGCTTTACAATATTCCACAGTTTTACCTAAGATACTAATAGCCGTTCCAGGTCGTGCAGTAAATAAGCTATCAAAAGCACTTTTCTCAAGTTTATTCTCAAACACAGCAAGTACAACGTGATGCGTACCATCATGACCGAGATAAACAAAAGAATCAGTAACATAACCAGCTATAGTGTTAAAGTCAGAGTCTGAAACTATCGAACCTGGTACTTTGAAACCATATACATAACCTGAATTTATTTTAGTATACAACGGCGGACAATCTTTACATTTGTTTTTCAGAACATCAACAGATGTCAAAACACTATAGTCTGCAGGTTTCGGTTCACTAGCAGGTTGTATAAGAATAAGTTTTCCAGTAGCATCGTCTCTAAGAATAGTTTTTCCAGGATATTGTGAAGATACTTGAGAAAGAGCTATATCCTTATCAATACCACAATAGTCAAGTTCATAAGTTTTATAGTCTTTAGCAGTACCTATATTCAACAACTGACTAAATAATGGTGTAATTTCCACAAAATCGCTAAGTTTAGCGTCAACACCTACTTGATGATTGTTAAGTTTTTTAATAATGTTCAAAGTGTGAGTTCTACAATCCACAGGGTCGCATACCAAATCAGGGTCATGACACAAATCTGTACCATCTACACCATCTAAAGTAATAGACTCCATAAGATTTGCTTCAGCACTTCCTACTGCCATAGATACAACAGGAGACTTAATACCCATGTGGAAAGCATAAGTTTGTCCTTTTTGAAATTTAAAAGAAGTCTCGTCATTTACACCATCCCAACCCATGATTAAAGTATCATAGTGTTGTACAGCAACTTTAGGATGAGACATACCTACTCTTTTTACTTGACTTAGAGTAAAGTCTACACTTCGTAAATTTTTATTATGCCCGTGTCTACCGTCTACGGATTTAGAACCAAACATGAAGTTCAATTTCTCTCTTGCTTGGTCAATACCTTTAAAATCCTCAAGAACTTTAAGACCTCTTTTAGTAGTCTTATCTTTGGAGGTGGTAACAAACGCTGACACATCAAGAGGAATATCCAAAGAACCCCCTGTAGTCAACACTTTACCAGTTGGAGTTTCAAGAACTCTAACCTTAGCTGAATGTAAAGCCATATTTATTCGTTATATTATTAATTAAAAATTTGTGATTAGTATTTTAAAAGCTCTTCTACAAATCTTTCTTCGCGAAAGCATTTTGCAGTTGCCACCTGTCAGAATTTAAATTTATATCCAATCCTCCAACAGAAGCAGTTATTATACGATTTTGAATTTTTTCATCAAAGTCTAAGTCATAGCTATCATCAAAAGCTGACTCAGGATTATCAGGATTTTCAAGCTGAACGAGTTTTGGGTATCTATAGTAAGATAAAGAAACCGAATCTATTCTAAAATCATTGTTATGAAAAACATTAAAGTTTCCACCAGCAATACTGTAAACAGATTCTCTGTAATTAAAACTCGGCTTTGTAAAGTCATCTGTCAAAAAATGAGTCCTATTAATATCTTTTAATTCAATAGGAAGCTCTATTCTTTGATTAGAACAGTTACCCTTACTACCCAATGCATAAGCACTGGAGTAGTCAAAGTAATCTTTAGGTAACTTGAACGAATTATATCCGTCCTTTTTATTATATTTTGTTAGTATAGTATCTAACACTAATAACGACTGTATATCTCTGAAATCATCCTCGTTCTTATTGTTATAAGTAAACTCTAAGAAACGTATTTGATATTCATTGTACAATTCTACAAAACGAGCTTTATCCGTAGCTATGTTATCATTCGTACCATTTTTCTCCGCTTTTAGAATAAATTTATCATAAGCCTCGGATGCTTTCATATAAATTAAGATTGATAATTAATAGAGTCGTTATATGCTAATTTGAACTCTTTTAGTAAGTCCTCATTCTCCTCTTTAACAAGACTTGCTACAATAGACCTATTATTAGAACCAAGAGGAACACCTCTAAAATAGAAAGTGTTATGTTCAGATATCAATAACTTTCTACCAAATTTAGACCTAATCATATCATGAATCTCAAGTTCTTTTAACAATTGAGATTTGGTATCCTTAGAATCATATCTGCTGACATGTCTCAACAATTCATTCATCTTATCTTTCCTATTTTCAATGGATACTTTATATAAGCTGTTTAGTTCCGCTTGACTGGCATCTGATTTAACAGGAATAGAAATATAGTTGAGTAACGAAATCAAGATATCTCTGTCTTCTCTTAATAATCTACCAAAAGTATAAGAAGAGTTCATATCAAGTTCAGAATCGAGTTCTTGCTTGCTCTTTGTCTCAGATAATGAAATATAACAATATTGCGCATCAGGTGCCAAATGATTGTTTTCACCCAAAATACCAAGTTCTACCTGTTCAGGTTTAGCTTTACCTTTCATAGTAAGCTGTCCTTCCTGAATAGCTATGTAAAGTCTGAACCTGTCAGATGGATTAGAAGTATCAAACTGCATTCCCTCTTCTATAGTTACAGAAGAATATTCTGTAGCATAGAATTTATCGAAAAATTCATTATCCGCTGGAGTTTTAATCCTATCAATTTCGGATATGTACATTTTCATAGGTTCTGCAAACACCTTATAATATAGATTGGATAATCTTTCTCTCTCAGACCAGTCGTTTTGCGTGATTTTATTATCTGTAAAACACGGACTTGCTGGAAAGAAACCTGTATCAGATTGTGTTAAAGTAACCGTATTACCCATACCTGGTGTTCTCATCTTCATTGATTTCAGTTTTACAAGCAATTCGGGAGAATTGTCAGGTGGTGTTTTGGATACTATTTCATATACAGTGTTAGCCTTTATTAAACAACCTTTTACAACAATATCGTCAAAATCATTAGGGTTCTTTTTCTTTGCCATTATAACAAATTTTGTTTTTTTATGTTTTGTTTTAGTTAAAGAGGAAAAGATGACCTGTAAAGAAAAGTCCCTACAGGGCATCTAAAAATATATGTTATGTATTATGGAAACATATTACCAGAGTAACCTGAACGTCTCGCACCTGGAGAAAGTTCAATCATTACTACATTTTCAGGATAGGGTACCCATGGTGCAGAAGAGTTGAACGCCCAGAACGATTGTCCAATTAATCTACTTGAAGATACAATATCCTCAGATTTACCAAAGTTCCATCTACCATTTTCAGTACCTTTGTAAAGCATAGCTTCTGCAGGACGAACAATGTATAAGTTCTGATTAATCTTAACATTTTCATTGTTAGCACTGATATTCATATTCTTAGTACTATTAGAGTACATAGGGTCTGTAATATCCCAAATTAACAATGTATTTGAAGTCCAGCTTGTACCATACGGTAGATTACTTCTTTGCTCAAGAGGTTGTCCTCCCAGATGGTCAAGAGCAGGGTTATATTTAAACGATACAGAACCTGCAATACCAATCAACGGAACTTCAACAAATCTAATAAGTTTGTTAATTGTAAGAGCATCTAAGCTATTTCCACCAACAAGTTGGTTTTTAAGATTTTCTGAAAGAAGACCTCTATCACCAAAGAAAGTAGTAAGCTGACCTCTAAGTTGAAGCATGGAGAAGTATTGTTGTACCTCGTTTTGGAAAATATCAAATAAGTTTTCTTCACCAAGTCTACCAGTTTCAAAAACAACTTGTCTATCTTCCCATCTAAGCATCGGGTTATTTCTGTATATGTAATTTACAGCTTCTAAAATATGCTGTTTAGTGATACCTTTAAGTCTTGGTACAGAAATAATTTTACCTCGTCTAAGCTGATGCCATACACCTTCATTAAGATACATCAATCCGTTTTCAGAAGTTCTTACAACACCATGTTTTTGCCAAATGTGAGAAGTTGCTGTTCTCTTCATCAAGGTTCTCTCAACAAGGTATTCCATCAAATGACATGATCTTAAAGAACGTGGGTCTTTAACATTACCAAACAATACAAAATCGAAAGAAGGGTCAGATACACCAAATTGTCCTCTGAACGCATCCATAGCGATTTTAGCATCCTTGTCTTTTGAGCTTGCAGAACTCATTCCTGAAGACTTCGCGTCAGCAAAACCTGTTACAAAACCTTCAACCCCTCTGATACCACCAAGAGTAAATCTTGCTCTAACATATCCCGTAGGTTGTCCTGTTGGTAAATCTACACCTCCAAACTGAGTAGAATACTCACCTTGTACGTTGTTTATTTTGTAATAAGTAATACCAGCTTCGAGAAGTGAAGGGTTATAAAACGCTTCTTTGTTTACATTTGTAAGTCTTACAGTAGTTCTCCAACCTTCACCATTAAGTTCGGATGGTTCACAAGAGTCTACAATAATTTGTTCTCCTTCCCCATAAGGGTTTGTAGATAATACCTCACCAGTATAAGCTTTTTCTGATAAAATAAGGTCAAAAGGACTTTCATCAATACCTGGGTATTCTCCTGCTTCTCTTGCTGTAGAAGCTATTGTTTTAAGACTTGTATGAGGGTCATAGAAAGGTTTCTCAAACTCAAATGAACCATCAAAACCATCTACTTTAATTTCAGCTCCTTTTTCTAAAAGCTGGCTGAGAAGCGGATAAGTTTCAACACCTGGCGCATCAAAACTTTTTAGTTTTCCTAAGAGATAACTTTTCTCATCGTCTCTATACAATATGTTGTTTCTATCAATCGCTCCTTGAAACGATGTTCTGTAATCCACAGGTTGTCCCCCCTCAGATGTCGCAGAAAAGTTTCTTGAACGAGTAATAGCTACAATCTGTTCCCCATGAAGTCGGGGAATAATTCCTACTGATTGAGTGCTCATTTATTTTTTCAATTAATATTTTGTAATTTGAATTTAAAGTCTATTTAGAAAACCGAGCTTTGGTTTACTGAGTTTTCTTTTAGATAACTTAAGAAAGCATCGTCTCGTTCTTGAGGAGTAGCTGGTGTGTATCTTGTTTTATCACCTCCGCCTTTCTTAGGAGTAGTGCCCGCAATCGTCATTATCCTTCTAAGGTCTTCCTTCTTAACGCCAGCCTTCTTTTTATTAATATAATCCTCAGGGTCTTCAGCAAAATGAGCCAACTCAATATAGAATTTTGGGTCTTTCTCTAACCTTTCTTGTAGCTTCATTTCATAATGATATTTACCAGTCTTCGGGTCTATAAGGTAAATACTGTCTACAAGTTTTCCAGCGTATTCTTTATTGAATTGATGCTCATTTACCAACTCTTCCAACGCTTTCGTTTTAAATTCTTGATACTCTCGCTCTTGTTGTACCCTTTTTTCTTGCTCTTGAGCCATTTTATTTTGAAGCTCGGTGTTGTAATTGTCAATAATGCGAGTTTGGTACTCTCGTGCTTTATCAAGTAATGAAAAATCCGTTTTAAGCTGGTTGATAATACCGTCTACATAATTAGCTGGTAAATTATCTATTTGCTGTAAACAATGACGAACAAATTGCTCCGCCTGAATATCCCCATCCTTAGTATTATAGAAGTCTATACTCACTACTGGGTCAAGAACCTGTTCTTTATACTCTAAAAACTCTTTGTAATCACCCCCCGTAGCAATAGCTCTTGCTAAATTTGAAGATGGTGATTTAGGGTCATCAAGTTTAATATAGTTCTCCTGAAACTGAGACTCTCTGTTTTGCTTTTGCGCTTCAGCCAAAGACTCTAATAATTCAGACGTAACTTTTTCTTTAGATAACAAGTCTTGAATACTTTCATATTCTTTGTCATCATATTTGATAGCTACATCTTCCCAAGTACCCGACTGTATTAGAATATTAACAGCGTCTTTTACATTTAATCTTCCCGAAGGTGTTTTTTCAGGAGTTTCTTGACCTTTTTGGTCTTCTATAACGTCTTCCGACTCATCGTCGTTTTTAGGGTCATTTCCGTCAGTCTTTTCATCATCTGGTTTCTTTTGTTCATCTTTAGGTTGTTCAGGCTTTGGCGTTTCCCCTTCTTCAGGTTCTTTACCCATAAGCCTGTCCAATATGTCCTTATCGTTTTTTTGTACAATGGATACATCCTCCGTTTGTGGAGATGTAATTTCAGGAACTGTCTGACCCAACATTCCCATCATTGCACCCATAAGGTCTGAACCTTCACTAAGACTTATCTGTACGTTATCTTCTTGTTTTTTAGACATTGCAAATTTAAATATAAGGTGTTAATAGTAAAAATCTATAAATGTAATACTCAATCTATTAAATTAAATTTATAAAGCGTTGATTATTTTTTAAAGTCTTCGTCTTTAAATAGACCAACATATTCTGCTTTACCATCTAATATAGCTTGTCTATGAATAGACATTAAATATTTTTTAAATCTGGAATACTGAACTCCTTTTTCTGTGATTCTGTGTTTAAACTTAGGTTGTTCAATTGTTTTTTCAATATCCAGTATTCGTTGTGCTTTTTCAGTACCTTTACCTGGCAATAATGTATATTCAAAGTCTGCTTCGTAACGGATTTCGTTTTCGATAAGTTTATCGAACATTT
>ERZ773233.478-NODE-478-length-26837-cov-38.046337_pt1 | contig 26837 bp, 19 predicted proteins | sample MGYA00580991_ERZ773233 | MGnify/ENA primary metagenome ERZ773233 (study PRJEB29015, sample SAMEA2738178) | human oral metagenome | biome: human oral; feature: human-associated habitat; material: saliva | place: China | collected 2161 ...
GTGGGAGAGGGCTAGGGAGAGGGCTAGGGAGAGGGCGGCAAACCAAAGGTTTGCTTGGGTGGTATTTTCAACGTGCAGGCTGCTTTTCGATTTTTTGCAGCTTCGGTTTTAGCTTCGCAGAAACTCCGCTTTCTTCGGAAGCTCCGTTTTCAGACGCCCCCCTACTCTTTCCCCGCCGCAACGGGTTCGGCCTTTTCAAACGCCGCCTTCAACTGTTCCGCCGCCTGTATCAACTGCCGCGCGCCGCCCGCGACAATGTAGTTCGCGGCAGGCATGACGATGATTTGCTTGCGCTTCCAAGCGTTCGTGCCGCGTACCAGCGCGTTATCCAGCACTTCGACGGCCGCCGGCCCTTCCTGCCCGATGGCGGCGGTACGGTCGATGATGAAAATCCAGTCGGGGTTTTTCTCTTTGATGTATTCGAAGGAAACGGGCTGCCCGTGCCCCTCGTTGCGTAAAGATTCGTCCACGGGCGGCAGGCCGATGTCGCCGTGTATCCAACTTGCCAACCGCGACTGCGTGCCGAAGGCGGACACCTTGTTGCCCGTAACCGACAGCACCAGTCCGCGCCCTTTGCCTTTGGCGGCTTCGCACGTTTGGGCGAACAGCGCGTCAATCTGCGCCTTCAATTCCGCCGCGCGCGCTTCCTTGCCGAAAATCCGCGCCAGGGTTTCCATCTGTTTTTCGCCGCTGGTGCGGATATTGCCGTTGTCCACCGTCAGGTCTATGGTGGTCGCGTTTTTCGCCAACTGTTCATACGCTTCCGCGCCCGGCCCGCCGGTAATGACAAGCTGCGGATTGTAGCGGTGCAGGGCTTCGTAATCGGGTTCGAACAACGTCCCCACCGTTGCCGCCTTGTCAAATGCAGGCTGCAAATAATCCACGCGCACCGGCGCGGTGGTTGCGCCCACGTCCACGCCCAATTCGGTCAGCGTATCCAATGCCGCCCAGTCGTACACGGCGATGCGTTCGGGATTCTTCGGCACAACGGCATCACCCCGCGCGGTCGGCACGGTCAGCGTGGCGGCAGATGCGGCTTGGGATGCGGCGGATACAGTTTTTTCGGCGGCAGGTTCGGGCGAACAGGCGGCCAGCAGGACGGCGCAGGCTGCCCAATAAAAACGTGGCTTCAAGGTGTGCGGTTCCTTTGCATACGAATAAGAATATTTATTATTAAACAAATAACCTGCAGAAACCACGCCGCAAAACGCAAAATTCCCGAAACGGCAAAACAAATTCCCGAAACGGGAAAGGTCGTCTGAAACACCCTTTCAGACGACCTTTCCCATTTCGACCAATCCCTACGCTTGATTATTGGCAATAATTCCTATTTAATCCACTTATCAGACAACCCATTCCCATCCGACCATGAACACCGCCGCCATCTACCGCCAGTACCAAACCTATGTCTGCTCCGATAAATCCGGCTGGGCGTTGGACGGCTGCTCCGACAGCGCGCTCATGGCGCAGGCAAAACAGCCCGGTTTGCATCTGGAAATGTGCATCAACCGCTTCGACTCGGGCATCACCCTGTCGCGGATGCGCGGCGGCGGAACGGGCGCGTTTCCCACCGAAATCCACAATTTCAGCCACAACTGCGCCCTGTTCGTCATGGTGTCGGGGCAGAACCGGTTACAGATGGGCGGCAGGGAATACCGCCCGTCTGCCGGCGAAATCTGGCTGGTGCGCGGCGAGTTGGCGGACGTATCCGAAACCCTGCTGCCCGACAACGGCGGCATGTGCGCGCTGCATTTGGATTTTTCGCTGGAAAAACTGCGCCGCTGGCACGACGAAGGCTTGCTGGACGAACGCCTGTTTTCGCCGCAAACGATAGGCCGATTCGCCCTGCAACGGCTGGCGCAAAACGCGGCGGCACTGACGGCGGCCTCTCGCAAACAGCGTCACTCCGAGGCGACGACCGCAGTCCTGCTCACCGCCTTCTTCTCCCTCGGTATCGTGATCTCCCTGCGCATTGGAGATATGTCCGGGCAGCTCGAATCCCTCATGTTCGGCCGCCTCCTGGATATCACCCCGTCGCGCATGACGGTGAGTGCCCTGGTCCTCGTGGTCGCAGCCGCCCTGCTCGCCCTCACCTGGCGTGCGCAGGTCGCGGTGGCCTTCGACCGCGAGGCCGCGCGCGTCAGCGGCATCCCGGTCAACTGGATCGACATCGCGTTCAACGCGGCGCTCGGCGCAATCGTGGTCGCGGCATCGACGGCGGTTGGTGTCCTCCTCGTCGTCGGATACCTCATTGTGCCCGGAGCCTTTGGACGCCTTCTCGCGGCGGGCCCGCGGTCGATGGTGCTCTTAGCTGCCGCCTGCGCGCTCGTCGGCGGATGGGGCGGCTTCGGCGTCTCCCTCCTGCGCACCGCGCGCCCGCTGTCCCCGCAGGCTTGCGTCGCCTTGGGCGTCCTCGTCTGCTTCGTCGCCGCACTGCCAATGCGCGAAATCCGAGCCCGCCGTGCGCGCTCCACGGGCCCCGCGCGTGAAACGGCGCGTGAAACGATCGCGGCCGGGGGAGGGGATGCCTCGTGATCGCCAGCCTCCTCCTCTACCCGGCGCTGCACGTGACGATCATCGGGGCCCTGGGCGGCCTCGTCGGCGCTTTCGCCTACCTGGACCGGCGCATCTTCTTCGCCGAATCCGTCACGCACGGGACCTTCCCCGGCGCGGTCCTCGGCGTCGTCGTCGCCTCCGGCCTCGGCCTCGGACACTCGGGCATGTCTGCGGCGCTCTACGTCGGTGCCTTCCTGGGGACTCTCCCTCTGGTCGCCCTCATGCGTCGCCTCGCCTCCATCCCCGGGATCTCCAGCCAGGGGGCCGCGGGCATCGTCCTCACCGCCGGCTTTGCCGCCGGCTACTTCCTGGCGACCTGGTTCAAACCCCTTCCCCTCGCGGTCAGCTCGTTCCTCACCGGATCCGTCATGACCGTCTCGCCCGCGGACGTCGCGTGGGCGGGCGCCGTCCTGCTCCTCGCCGTCGGTGTCGTCGCCGCGGGGCATCGACAGCTCCTGGCCCATTGCTTCGACCCCGCCGACCCCGCGGCGGTGCGCGGCGCCTCGCGCGACGAACGCATCATCCTTGGCCTCATCCTCGCCGCCGTCACCGTCGCGATCCCAGCCGTCGGCACGATTCTGTCGATCGCCCTCATCGCCGCCCCCGCCGCCGCGCTCGCGCCACTCGTGCGAAGCTCGCGCGCCTTCCTCATCGGATGCCCGCTGCTCGGCGCGGCGCTAGGAATCGCCGGCCTTGCGATCGCGGTCCCCGCACGCCTGAGCGCCGGCGGCACCATCGCGCTGGTGAGCGCGGGCGCCGTCCTCGCCTCGCGCGTGCCCGGCTGGATCCGTGCCCGCACCTGCGATGCCCCACGCTCTCGGCGCGTTCCCCTGCGTGCATCCCCCAGGCCTCGCCCCTGAAGGGGACGCGAGGTATCCCCTCAAAACACCCAGATAACGACGGGACCAACCGCGCGAGGAAGACCTCTACGGTGGTGGTCGCATGTCACGAATTGGGTGATGATCTGCGGTTTCTGCCAGGTCGATGCCCGCGGTGAGCGCCGGTGTTGGAAAAAGCCTTTCTGCGCAATTAGACTGGGAGAAAAATGGTGTCGGTCCGGCAGGCCGGGGCAGCGCGCAGGAGGAGATACGATGGGAGACACCACCATTGAGGTCATCGTCATTGACGATCACCGCGTCGTCGGCCTCGGCGTGACAGCCGCGTTCAACAACCGGGGCGTCGATGCCTCAATCAGCTGGGCCCCGACCGTCCGCGACGCGAAGCGATTGCGGGGACAGGTCGCCATCCTCGACCTGCGCCTCGCCGACGGCTCCGACCCTGACCGCAACATCGCAGACCTCACCGGGCGCGCAATTCCCGTCGTCGTTTACACCTCCGGCGACGACCCGTACCTGGTGCGCCGAGCGATCGCCGGGGGAGCACTGTCCATCATCCGCAAGTCCGCTCCCCCCGAAGACCTCGTCGAAGCCGTCCTCGCCGCCGCAGACGGCGCCACCTTCCCCACCCCCGACTGGGCCGCCGCGCTCGACGCCGACGAAGATTTCGTCGCCGATCACCTGTCTGACCTCGAGGCGCGAATCCTCACCCACTATGCCTCCGGCGAGAGTTCTGCTTGCGTCGCGCGCACCCTGAGCGTCTCAAAGAACACCGTCAATACCTATATCGCTCGAATCCGCGACAAATACAGGGAAGCGGGACGCCACGCCGATTCCCGCGTCGACCTTTTCCGACGCGCAGCTGAAGACGGCCTCGTTAGTTACTTCGAGTGATGCACCCGCGCACGCTCGGCCCCTACGCGCTGCAGATGCAGCGCCTCATCATCCTGACCTGCGTCCTCGCAGCCATCTTCATCACCATCATCAGCGGACCCCGACTGGTTCCGTTGGGGCTTTCGCGCGCTGAGCTCGCGCAGTGGGTCGTCTACTCGCCGAACCTGATCCTCCCGCTCTGCGCCGGAGCGTGCGCTCTCGCCGCGATGCTCAAAGCGGTGACCATACGCAAGCATACGTACATGTGGACCGATACCGGCTGGTTTATCCTCACGCACCTCTACCTCGCGTTTTACCTTGCGCTCATCGTCGCGTGCGCGTTCCTGCCATCCATAAACCTCGGATCCCCGGTGCCCCCGGTGTATTTCCACGCCATCGCCTCCGACACGAACCCGATCCTGGCACTCTACCCACTCGCTGCGATCAGCTGCATCGCCGTCCTGCCCGGACGCTACACGGCCGCCTACCTCAGCGCCATCGCTCCGCTGCAGATCCTCGTCATGATGAGCGCCAACCCCGACAACAAACTACTCGAAACATCGGTCGGCCCCCTCTTCTTCCTGCTCACCGCCATGGCCAACGCGGGAATGCTTGAATGGGCCCTCATGATCGTGCGCGGCCTCGACCAAACCCGCACCAACGCCCGCGACGCGGAGCGCGCGCTCGCGGGAGAACGCGCCCAGGGGCGCGCACGGGCACGTAGCAACGGTCTCATCCACGACTATGTGCTCTCGGCCCTGATTCTCGCCTTCAAGCGAGGTATCGATGACATCGAGGTGCGCGCGGCGGCCCACTCTGCGCTGTGCGCCCTCGTCCCCGCCCCACCCTCCAACGGGTTCATGGACGCTGCGCAGATACGGGGAGCCTTCGAGGCCCTCGTGCGATCCCGGCACGCGCACTGGAAGGTCGCATGTCACCTTCCCGCAAAAGGCTGGCAGATCCCCGCCCAGGTGGGCGCCGAGTTCGTCGCCGCGACCCACGAGGCACTCAACAACGTTCGCCTCCACGCAGGATCCGACACCTCCGACCCGAGCCAGCCCGCGCGCTGCCACGTCGTTGTCTCAGCCGGGGCGGACTCCATGCGCGTGACGATCACCGACACGGGACAGGGCTTCGACCTCGAACGCCTCGCCGAGGGACGACACGGCGTCCGGGGTTCCATCGTGAAGCGGATGGAGTCGGTCGGTGGCCACGCAACCCTGGCCTCGAAGTCCGGCGGAGGCACGCTCGTGACCCTGGAATGGCACGACCCCCAGAGTCGACGCTTCAAACCGCGGGAGGCGATTCGCTCCGCGTTCGCGTGGCGGCCCCGCGCGGGCACACGCGACAAAGACCCGTCGCGCACCGCGTGGGATTCGCAGGTCCGCGCGGCCGCAGAATCGCGCGGCGCGCGGCTGCTTGTTCTCGCCGGCGTTGTGTTTCATAGCTATGTGGTGGCGATCGAATTCAGCCACGGGGCCTACTCACACAGGGGCCCCGTCATCCTCTCCCTCGCGATCATGGCGGTCGCAGGAACCCTGTTGGTGGCACCGTGGCCCGACCGCGTGCCCCCGAAACTCGTGACGTGGGGGAGTGCCGCTGTGATCGGTGTGTCCAACCTGCTGGTGCTCACCTCGATTCGGGTAGTGTCCGCATGGCCGGGCTGGTCCGGGTGGAGCGCGGGCGCATCGATGTTCCTCGCTGCGCTGCTCCTCCTGCGTCAGCGCACGGCCGAGGCCGTCGTTGGTTGCGTCGGCTTTGTGGTCGCAGTCGGCGCCTGGGTTGCACTCTCAGGTAGGCCGCCCGGCCTCGTCTTTACCTTCACGATCGGTCACATCATCACGTTCTTCTTCTGGTTCGCCCTCGTGTCGTGGTCGGGCAGTGCGACCTCCGCGATCGAACGATCCCTCAAAGCTGAGGAACAGGCGCGCCTGGAGAGGGAACTGCAGGTGAGCATTAATTCGGCCATGGCAGTCAAGCTCGCCGACGTGTCCGTTCGCGTGCGCGGGACCCTCGAGGCGCTCCGAGACGAGGAAGTGACACCTGAGATCGCCATGGAGGCGCGCCTGCTCGAGGCGGAGCTGCGCGACGAGATCCGCGCTCCCTTCTTCACCGGAACCGCCGTTGTGGAAGCGGCGCGTCGCGCGCGAGGGCGAGGGGTCGAGGTTCTCCTGCTCGATGACCGGGGAACTGGGGACCGCGGGGAGGACAAGGAGAACGAAGCCCGGCTGCGCGACATCATCGTGTCGCGAGCAATCGCTGCCCTCGACGAGGCCGTGGCCGGGCGCGTCGTCGTGCGGGTGTGTCCCGCGGGCAGACGGTGGGCGGCGACGATCCTCACCGACGAGGGGCTGGCTGTCGTGGAGCCGGAGGCGGCATCGACGAGTGTCTGTTGAGTGGGGAAGCCTCGTTCCAGCCCTGAAGTGCCAAACAGTTACTCTGTATAACTTGTGATATTCGTGATACTGCGGGGTGTGTGTTGGAGGATACTGGAGGTGTCCTCTGATGGAGGGCGGTTCTTTCACATCACAACACAGGTATTAGGAGTCTGACATGACGCGATGGAAGAAGGCGGTCGGCGTCGTAGCGGCCGTCATGGTTGTGGCCTCGCTGACGGCGTGCTCTGGATCAACGAGGACCAAGGGAGGTGACACGACCTGCGGGGAGTATTTGACGATGTCCTCCGACGATCAATATGAGGCGGTCAAGGACCTCCTGTCGGAGAAGGGGAAGACTCCTTCAAAAGCCATGATTCAGCTGAGTGTCAGTTCAGCGAAGCTCTTTTGCGTGACGGCGGGCGACGATCAGTCCAAGATTCGCGAGATCAACGGATAGGTGGCGCGCCTTCCCACTCATTCACCTTGATGTGCGGACGAGTGAACGTGGTTGTGGGGGCCACCCATTGCGTGGCCCCCACGTATGTCGTGCCTCGTGCGTTGGCTACTTGTTGATATGGCGATCGAGCCAGGCTTTGAGATCCGGGTAAATCGACGGATTCTTCGACAGCGCCAACCACAGGTCAGGCCTCGTCCGAGCGATCTCCGCCTGGATCTCCCACGGCGTCGCCGGATCCATCGCGTCGGCGGCAGTGAAGCGGCTTCCCGGCGAGACTGCCGCGCGCGTCATGTCGAGGTCATCGTCGTCGTAGGCGTCGGCCGAGGCCTGCTGAGGCTGAGCGATTTCCGGTGCCTGTTGGGGCGCCGAGACCTGCTGGGGTTCCGGGCCTTGCTGGGGTTCCGGGGCTTGCTGCAGGGCAGGTGCGGGCGAAGCGAGCGGGCCAACCGAGAACGGCTGATTGACCGGGGCGGCCTCGCTGGGGGAGGTGAGAGGGCCAATCGAGATCGGGCGGTTAAGCTCTTCGGCCGCGCTCTGGCGCGGTGCAGGGGCTTCCGGGGCCGGAGGCATCGACGGCGCAACCGCTGTCGGCGCGGGAGCCGACGCGGAGGGCGCGACGGAGGCGGGCGTGTGCACCTGCTGAGCCACGGCCTCGTTCGTGAGAGGCTGTGCAACGTTGGCCGCCTGGGGCTGCGAGAACGCCGGTGCCGCGGGCGTCGTCAGAGCGCTCGGCGCCACTTGAGCGGCGGTGGTGGCCTGCGCAACCCACGCCTGGTAGGCCTGCGCCTCTTGAGCGTTGGTGGCCGCCGGGCGCTTCCACGGTTCTGGGTCCTGGGCTGCGAGGGGGTCGGGCAGAGCCGGAGGGCCGAAGAAATCCAAGGCCAGGACCGCTACCGCACCACCAACGATGAACAGCGACGGAAGGAGCCTGTGATCCTCGTCGGACAGTAGGAAAAACCACGGCAGGCCGATGGCGAGAAACGCCAGTGCGATGAAGTGTGGGGTGGTGTGTTTCATTTCCACTTCACCTTTCCTTGTTCACTGATGATCTCGCAGTACGGGTCACATGCCCTCATCGCCCTGATGACGCGCCGTTCCAGATTGGCTAGGCTCCTGGCCTCGGGCACCAGACCGTTGAACTGCAATGCTTGGACGACGCTCCACAGGAGCTGTGTGCCTTCTTTGTCGGTGAGCAGCGTTGCAGACCACTGCGTGAAGGTCAGGCGGCCCTTCGATTGGAAAATGAGACCGGTGGGATCGTCCGAGCGCCATTTGAAGATGCTGGCGGGCCACCACAGTGGGGCCTTTTCGCTGGCCGGGACGTCGATTGCTTCCCACGCAGCCTCAAGGAGTGCGTGAGCAGACACTGATTTCGGGGTGATGAGGTGTGTTCTGCCCACCGCCCCCTCGCCCTCGCGGTGCGCTTTCCGGAAAATCAGCTGGGTGATCTTCGCGGAGATTTCCTGACGCAGCCGTATCCACCCGTAATAGAGGAAGCCGCAAGCGATGAGAATGATGATTGCTATCGCCGTGGTCATGATGTGTTCTCCTAGTTGGAATGATAGTTGTGATCAGGCAGTGGCTCCCGATTGTTTGCTTCGTCGCGACACCGGGAGAACCCCTCAAGTGACCAGGAAGCCCTGCCGACGGCACTCAGTGCGTCGTCGGCGGTCCCGGGATGACTGTTAGTCGGCGGTTGCTTCTTCGGGTTCGTTTGTGGCCTCCGACGTGGTCTCGGCTGTGGCCTCGGACTCGGATTCAACCTCGTCGGCGGAATCTGAAACGAAGTAAGACGCTGCGATGAGCAGATCGAAGAGTTCGAGCATGAGGTGCTTGATCATGGCCATCTGTGTCGCGAAGGAGACGATCACGATCTGCTTCGTGTCGGGCACGTGCGCCCAATAATCGACGCGCATCCGCTCGAATTGAAGCTTCTCCGCCTCGGCGCGCAGAGCCGCCTCCTCCGGGGTTTCCTCATCGGGGACCTCGACCTGGAACGAATCATCCTTTTCAATGAGCACGCGGCGCAGCGCCCGGAAGTTCGCGCCCTCAACTTCCACGAACTCGTCGTCGGCGTCCTCGAAGCCCATTCGGAGGATGCCAAATACTTCGTCGCTCTCGGTGCCAATCGCGGGGCTCATGCGCAGCCCCGGCGGCTGATAGACCGTGATGTTCACAGGGAAAGGCGCATTCTTTTCCAGCTCCTTGCCGAAGTACATAGCGACGGCGCCGCCTTCCATGGCCTCGGCGCACGCACCGACCACCTGATCGTGCATCTGACGACGCAGAACGGCGGCATCGTCGGCGGGGCCGACAATGCCCAGGACCAGGCGCTCAACGTCCTGCTCGACGGCCCCGTCGTCCGTGATGGCTACGGGGAACCAGGTGCCCGGCAGGTTGAAGACGAGGCGCGGGGCGTCGCCGAGGTTGTTATCGCTTGCCATCGTTGATTCTGCTTTCTCGTGTGGAGGTCAGATGTCGGTTGGAACGGTGCCTGGAGCCCACGTCGGACGCTCGGGCTCCGGTAGGAGAATCGGGGCATCCCACCGCTGCTCAGATTTCTGCGGGTGGTCGTACAAAAACCAGTTCTGCGCGTCGTACTGTCGCTTCATCGCGTCAAGCCCATGTCCCCGTTCGAGGTCGGCGAAATTGTTCAGATCCTCCACGGATGCCTGGACTTCGATCTGCTTCCCATATGCCTCCGGCAGGGTGCTCCGCCTCTGCAGCAAGGTCAGTGGATCGGTGGTGAAGTGGTAGTTTTCGACGCGGGCACGCGCATCAACGTTGGAGGTGAAGAAGCCGTTTTGTATTGCCGACTCTCGAGCGAGTGTCATGCTCGTGTAACTCAATCCCGCAGCGTTGAAGGTCGTCGCCTTCGCCCCGGTCGCGATCGATCCTGCCGCCGCCAGCTCGCCGCCCAGGGAGTGACCGGCGAGGGAGAAGTTGCCCGCGGTGACGCCGTTGGCCATGAGGCGCTGCTTGATGACTGTAGCTGCTTGGATCGCCTGATGTACTTGCGCAGACGTGGCTCCTGCCCCCATTACGTCGGTAACAACATCTCCAGCATGATCCTTGAAATCAGTGCCTTCATAGGATAGGACGTAGCGTCCGTTGTCGTCCCGGAAGAGTGTCGCGTGGAAGCCGGTCTTCTTGTCCTCGAGGATCTTTGGGTCGATGCCGAGACTGCGCAGCTCCGCGGGGCTCACCTCGTGCCAGCCCGGCGGCTCTTTCCAGTCCCCGCGTGGGTGGGGCCTACCCGCGAGGTCCATCTTGTCCCGGATGAGGCCCTCCTTGCCCGGGCGTGTGTTGACGGTGTCCGTCGTCTCCCCGTTGTCGCCGTAATGGACGTTTGCTGGACCTGTGATAAGAGTCGAAATCTCGCAGCCAATGTTATGGAGGCCCATAAGTATCTTTTGCCCACAGGAGAACAGAATCATCGCGCCTGTGACATTTGCGAGGGAAAGGTAAAACAGCAGTGAAGCTGGAAGTGCATCACCGAGTATCAGAAGTAGTATGCCTGTAACCAGAAATATGGCGAATCCAACTGCGATCAAGAGAATAGTGAAGGCGATCGTTAGTAGTACTTCGATAACTTTCGCGAGCACCTTGGCGATTTCCTCGATCACCTTTTTGAGAACCTTCGTTACCCACTTGGTGATATCAGCGAGAACTTGACCAACCTTGTTGATGAACTGAGAGATCTTGTCCAGCCAGTTGTCTTTGGTGGCAGCCATTGCCGTGTCGATCTTGCTGATGGCGCGGCCGGCCGCCTCATCCACCTCTTGGGCGATCTGAGCGATTTCCGTCGATGCGTCGGTCGCCGCCTTCGCAGCCCGACGTTCGTTGCTCATCGCCTGCTGGACTGCGTTTTGTGCGTTCTGGACGTTGACGGAGGGGGCGTGGGAACTCTGCAGCTGCTGGAGACGCTTCTTTGTCGCGGTCACCGTGCGCTGTGCGTCGTTGCGCTGCCGGTTGGCGCTCTCCTCCCGGGCAGAGGCCGCGTCGGCGCGCTTGTGGCAGTCGGCGAGCACCGCCTGGTATTCGCGCAGAGCTAGGCCCGTGTTCTTGTATCGGCCGTGTGCCGCCTCCAGGCTCTTCTCGGCGTTTTGTACCTCCTTCTGCGTGGCTGCGACGGCCTTCGACTTCGACGTCGTTACGAACTTATTGAGGTCGTCGATTGCGGATTGGATGCTGTTCGCGGAGGTGATCAGCCCCTCGACCTTGGTTTTGAGGGCGGTGGGATTACCCGGAAGAGTGCTCATTTCTGCTTCCTCCTTAGCGCCTCTGCGAGCTTTCCGTCGAGGTCTTCAAATGTGTCAGCGATGGCGTCGAAGGTTTTCGCCAAGGCCTCCAGGTGATCGCGGAAACGGCCCCGGGTGGTGTCCCAGTTGTTGCCGAACTCTCTGACTTTTCCCGCGAGTTTGTCGTGGCCGACAACAGAGGCAATGTCCAAGGCGTCGATTTTGACGTCGTTCAGGAGAGCGGCGGTTGCGCGAAGGGACTTAGACCGGTTGCGCAACTCGCTGATATCGACTTGCAGGTCCGGCATGGGCGTTTCCTTTCTTTAGAGGACCTGGGGCGCGGACGTGTCATCCCGCGCCCCAGGCGGTGACGACCTTACTTACCGGCTGCTCGTGCCAGTTCCTCGTCGGTCTGCTGGAGAGCTTGCGCGGCCTTGTTCAGGTAGTCGGCCATGCCGTCGATTCCCTGAACCGTGCGGGTCGCACCCTGGGTGAACTCCTGGTAGGAGGAGTCGAAGGCGCCCGAGGCGCGCGACGTGGTGAATCCGTTCTGCACGAGTTGCTGGACGAGTGAGCGCAGCTCGTTGAGCTTGGACTCAAGATCCTTCTGGCCGTTGCGCAGGCGAGTTGCTGCGGACTGCATCTGGTCGTAGGTGACATTCAGGTTTGCCATTGTGTTCCTCCGTTGAGAATTGGATACCCGGAGTGGGTATCGCGGATCTGGTGTGTTCGAGCCGACGGTTCCCACGTCGGATGGGTGATTAGCCCGTAATCTCAAACTAACATTTCGTTTTGTCACTGACGATGGGGACTAGTCCCCATCGGGTTTTGTCATACTCGGGGCACCTGCACTTTCCACTGTTTGCCGGACTGAACAAAGTAGCCGCGACCCGGCACGGCCTCGGCCCCGAAGATACCGGGGACGGGAACTCCGACGGCGTTCTCGCCCTCACCGGGCGAGGGGCACAGGACGATCCCTGTCCGTCCGCTGCGCACACCGGATGCCAGCGAGCCGCCGAATGACCACCCGGACACGTCGGCCTCGGCCACGACCAAATGACCATTAGCCTTCGCTGAGGCGATGGCGTCCTGCAACTGTTGGTCACACGCGGAGAAAGAGAACTCTCCGATACCCTCAACAAAGAGGACGACTCCCGGCGTGGTTTCCGGAGCTTCTTCCTCAAACAGGTGACCGTGCTTGGCAAGCATGGACGCGATCTTGTCTGCTCCCTGCGCTGTTTCCGTCCACAGCGGTTCCCTCGCCACCAGGGATCGGCGTGCACATGCGTGCAGCATGACCGCATTCGGGAAAGCACTGTGGACGCTGCGTGCCAGCCACCGGACGGTGTTGGTCCTGCCAGACTGAGCGGGGCCGGTGATCGCGAAGGTACCCCCAGGGCGCAGCGGCATCGGGCCAAGCGAACCAGCCTCGACCCCGATGACGGGGCGTCCATCGACAACGCGATCGACCTCGCGCTCCGGTATATCGAGCGGCAGGGAACGGATCGGTGTCGGGCGGGTGCGTCGGCGCATAAACGAGGCGCCTGCCAGTGATTCGATCTCCCTGGCCTGGTCGTAGTCCGTGACGTTCCTGCCGAGGATCGGCAGCTGCAAGAGGTTGGGGTTACCCACCTGCATGGCGCGTCCTGGAGCGCTCGACGCGCTCAGAACATCGCGCGGAAGATTGAAATAGAGGTATGCGTCCTCGTCGGTGAGACGCAGAACCACCTTGCGTTGGAACGACGCGGCGATCGAGTTCGGGATGGCCTGCGGCCGGTCCGCCGACACCGCGAAGTGAACGCCGACTTCGCGCCCGTCCGACAGAATCTGCTGGAAACGGCTCCAGATCTTCGCATGTCGGCCGACGAGCTGGTAGGTCTCTGCGAATGTGGCGATCCCATCGATGAGCACGAGGTATCGGGGTTCGTCCTGCTTACCCGAGAGCTCCCGGTAGGAGGTCAGGTGGCTGGCGTTCACGGCCTTGTAGGAGACAGAGCGCTCGTCGACGATGCTACCGAGGAAGTCGATGAGCTTGGCAATCCTCTCTTCGTCGTCGCCCTGGATAACGTTGCCGACGCTGGGGAGCTTCTTCAGCATGTCGAGGCCTCCGCCGGCGAAGTCGAGGGCGTAGACGTTGACGGGACCTGAGCTGGGGGTGATGCCTGCAGCGATCGCAAGCGATCGCAGTGCGGTCGTTTTTCCGGAACCGGAGGCGCCGTAGAAGGCGATGTGTCCGTCCGTGTCGGGTCGGAAGTACTCGACTTCCTGCGACTGGTCTTCGGGGTCGTCTAGGACACCGAGGACAATCTTGGCGTCGGAACGCTGGGGTAGAAGCGAGAGGTCGTAGATCGGTGCGAGTTCGGGCAGCCACGGCTTGCGAGGCGCCTGGATGTTCGCTTTGGCCGACGCTGCGCAGATAGTACCGACAACTCGGGTGATGTCGGTAGGGATCTCCTCGCGAGGCTTGGGCGGCTCGGGTGTCTTCCACTTCTGCGGCAGGCCGAAGCCCAGCGCCTCGATGTCAACCTGCGTCGTCTTGAGGCCCTCGGCCGTGCGGGCACCCGGGTAGGACGACTGGAACACCGAGATTCTGCCGGGGCCTGTCTTTGCCGCAGCACGGCCGGGCGTGTTCTGCGGGAAGTGGGCGGCCATGGCATCCCCGAGGACATCCTGGGAATCATCGGTGTCAGCCATGCGCAGGGCGACGCGCAGGTTCGTGTTCGCACGAAGGTTGTCCTTGATGACGCCCGCAGGGCGCTGGGTTGCCAGGATGAGGTGTAGGCCGAGGGAACGTCCTCGTTGGGCGACGTCGACGACGCCGTCGATGAACTCGGGAACCTCGTTCACGAGCGCCGCGAACTCGTCGACGACAATGACGAGCGATGGGGGGCAGTCGGGATCGCCGGACTTCTCGAGGGTGACGAGGTCTTTTGCTCGTTTTTTGTTGAGAAGGCGCTCGCGGTAGTGCAGCTCCGCTCGTAGTGAGGTCAGGGCGCGGCGCACCAGGTAGGGCGACAAGTCGGTGACCAGGCCGACGGTGTGCGGCAGATCCGTGCACTGCTCGAAGGCGGAACCGCCCTTGTAGTCGACGAACAGGAATGTCAGCCTATCGGGTGACACCGATTGGGCCATGCCGAGGACCCACGCCTGCAAGAACTCGGACTTGCCGGCACCCGTCGTGCCGCCGACTAGCGCGTGCGGTCCGTGCAGGCGTAGGTCCAGCTGCATGGGCTCGCTCGCCCCCTGACCGACGATGGCTGACAGGGGAACGGCCGGAATCTTGCGATGGGGGTGCCCCGGTGTGCGGTCGATGATCGAGTGCGAGGCCCTCCACCGTTCGATGATGGCGTTGGGATCGTCCGCCAGTTCCTGGCCAGTCAGATCCACGTAGGAAATGGAGCCTGGCAGATCCGAGTCATCGTCGACGGGGACTCCCGCATCGAAAAGAGGGGATAGTGACCGGCCCAGGGCAGCCAACTCCTCGTCCGAGACGCGGTCCACGCTCACGTCCTCAAGCGCGCGCGACGCACGTCACCGATGGAAGCCTGCCTGCCGTCGAATGCGATGAACGACCGGCACGCCGCAGGTAGTTCGGTGAAGGACGGGGCCATCCACACGAAGTAGATACCTCGATCAGGGCCCAACTCGGCAAGACGGTTCAGGCGAGCGCGGTCCACCAGCACGTCGTCCACGAAAACGACCACAGCGGGAATCGGATTAGGGAACTTCTTCGACGTATCCTGCGCAGAGGCCTCGCTAGAGGAGGCGGAAGCAACCTCGGGGCCGCGGTCGGAGACCTCGCTGGGGTCGCCCTGAGTACGGGCTTCGAGCAGGCCTTCGAGCGAAGAAAGCAGGACCTTAGCGGAAGCCGAGTCGGAGGCAAGGTGGATGCCGGCACCGAAGGGGGAGTGCGGGGAGGAGCAGTGAGGGAGCCACTTCATCCACTCCCATCCCCACACGTGATCGGTGGAGGTCATGCAGGTGACGATGACTTCAGCAGGCGAGTACTGTGCCGCCAGCTGGGCTGCGATCGCCCCGCGCGCCTGCCTGAGGATGTCGCTCGGGCCGCACAAGCCCAGGCCTCCGGACGAGCGGATGTCGGCAACGAGTGGAACATTCGTGACCCGCGAGTACTCAACGGCGAGCGCGCGTACCTTGGCGACCGCCTCCGGAAGACCCGTGCGCTGATCCGCCCCTTCGATGGTGACCGTCGCGGTGTCCGTCCCTTGCCCCAGGCGGAACTTCAGGAACTCCGGGTGCTCGGGCCTGCGTATCCACAACGAGCCGTCGCGACGCAGCGCCCCCTCGATGGTCTGCTTGATCGGAGGGAACTGAGCGTGGCGGGACTCCACATCCTCGCGTCGACTGTCATCCAGGTCCTGGTGGGTGACCTTCAGAGCATCTTCAAACTGCGTCATTGCTTCGGTGAACTCGCTTGTCGACTGTCGACGTTGGTCCCACCACGAGCCGATCATGATGATCGGACTCAGGATGATGAACACCAAGCTCGTCAGCTGTCGGGTCAGGAGGAACATGGACGCGCCCATAATCAGGGGGGCCACGAGGCCGATGAACGGGAAACGCGAGGGCTTGGGTCGGGTTGGCGCGTCGGGGAGCTTGATCGTTCGGGGGGTCGCGTGTGGGATGACCTGAGGCGACCTGATGAACGCGATGTCCGTGGACTCGCCAGTCGATTCGGGCATCTTCGTCTGGACCAGTTGGATCTGAGTGTCTCCAAGGAGGACCACGTCACCGGGTGTCACCGTGGCCTGCTGCACGCGCTGGTTGCCAACGAGGACACCGTTGGCTGAGTTGAGGTCGTGAATTTCAATGCTTGAGCCGACGGTGATGCGAGCGTGTTCCTTCGACACTCGACGGTCGTTGAGCATGATCGTGCACGAGGGAGATCGGCCCACGGTTGTGCCGCCGAAATACAGGGGGACGCACATGCCCTTGTCATTTCCGTCCAGGACGCGTAGCTCGCCCGCCACGCCTCCCGTTGGAGTTGCGTCTTTCGCCGAGGCGATGTCGACGAGTGAACCCGAGTTGAGTCCTGTCTCAGTCACGTATGCCGTTGACGGCAGGACTGAGGTGATTCTTCCGTCCACGGGATCGAGAACCCTGAGCGTCAGCGAATCGGGTGCAGCCAGGGTGGCGGCGCTCTGTCGCGGACCCGAGGAAGCCAGAGCGGCAGCAACATCTCCGACGGTCGCCGTTGCATCGGTGGTGACCAGCAGGTCGATATCCTCGCGGGTACGCCCGCGCAGTGTCAGTTTGATCTTCATCGCCGGTCCTTTCCGGTGAGTGCATCAGGTGTGCTGTTACGCCGTTTTTCGTCGTCGAGTAGGTACAGGTCGCTGCCCGACACCAGCCGCGCCGCGACCGCGTATTCGACCAGCCTGACGCGTCGGTGCGTCGCCAGCGACCCTGGCTTGCCCCGCATGCCGGGCACTCCCATCCGGTCGAGCTTGTCGGCGACGTTGTCGAGCTTTCGGTTGAAGCGGGTGATCGGCCACCCCAGGCGCGCAGCGGCCTCGGCATTGCGCGGGATATCGGTCGCGCCGGAACCTGCTTGCGTCAGCCAAGGTTCACACAGCGCCAGGATCAGCAGGTACTGCGAGGGCGTGAAACGTGCCTCCCCGACCGTGGCCTCGCCGGTGTCGGCGGCGGGGGCGGAGTAGCTGCGGAACATCGTCCCGCGCACGGTGATGGAGAACTCGTAGGTCGTCGGCCCGGCGGCAAATACGACGACGACCGACTCGAAGACCAGGGGGATGCGCGCCCCGGGCCCGACCCGAGCCTGCATGGACCCCGAGGCGTCGGCGACGGTGACCGCGATCCGCGACCCAATGTTGTCCAGCCACCACAGGCCGTCGTGGCAGCTGATCCGCACAAGCCTGCGGTGCAGGTAGGGGTTGTCGTCAATGCACAGGTCGGCCTCGCGGCCAATGAGGAACTCCTGATCGGCGCGAACCTCGTAGATTTCGCCGCAGTAGTCGATGACCGCGGCTACCTCCTCGGTGGGCTTCGGTTGGATACTCGCCGTGCTCATGGCGTCTCCACACATTCGATGGCCTCGTTCGAGGAGCGCCCGTCCGAGTTGCGTACGGCGACCGACAGGCAGGTGCGCCCCGGTACAACCGGAACGGTGACAGTCGTGTCCTTCGTTTGGCGCACCGGGTGGTCCTCCTTAGGATCCTCGACGTGGTAGAGGTACGTCGTCCCGGTGCCGACCGCGTCCCACGTGAAGGTGACCCCCTCAGGGGTGACCGTGCCCGCCAGACCGGTGATAGACGAGTTCGCGTTGGCGGAGGGCAGCCCGTCGAGCGGCGGCGCATCGACCGCGGACTGCGCGGGAGTCACCGTGCTTCCCTCGCCGCGCAGCACCGTCCACACGCCGAAGGCGATGCCGCCGACGAGGAGAAGCACCAGCAAGAACCCAGCCGCGACCGAGCCGAAGCCCTTGGAAGGGCGCTCCTCGGCCTCGTCCGTCTCAGAGGCCCGAGGCGTGTCCTCACGCGTGGGCGCCGTCTTCGGGGGATCGCTCTGCGGCGCGCTCGCGGCAGCCGGGGCCGGGTTCACCTTCGTCAGGACGGCAACCGTGCGGTCATCCTCCTCATCAGGAACGGACGAGGCCGGGGCTGGGGCGTGGGAAGAAAACACGGCGATGGGCGCCGCGCAGGTCTCGTCCCCCTCCTCGTCCTCAAAGGTTCCGGTGGGCGCTTCCACACCCATGGCCTCGAAAGGCGTGGGGGTCAGGCGCAGGGAGGACTGCACGTTTTGAAGTGCGAGGGCGAACTCCCGGGCAGACTGGTAGCGCCGCTTGGGGTCCTTCGACATCGCGATCGAGAGGATGCGCTCGAGCTCCGCGGGCACGTCGCTGCGGCCAATAGCGGGCACCGGAGAGCGCAGCACGCGGTTGAGCACGGAAAGCTCGCGGTTGTCCCCTCCGGGAATCTCAAAGGGGGAGTGGCCCGTGAGGATACCGTGCACGGTGGCGGCCAGGGAATAGACGTCGATCGTGGGACCGAAGGGACCCGTGCCGTCCTGCTGTTCCGGCGGTGCCCACGCCACGGAGAAACCGCCCGGGGATTCCTCGCCCGATCCCGTCTGTGCGGCGATGCCGAAGTCAGTGAGGACGGGGTGCCCAAACTGGGTGAACAGGATGTTCATGGGCTTGACGTCGCGGTGGATGATCCCGCGCTGGTGGAGCGTCTCCACCGCGCCCGCGATGCGCACGCCGACGTCGAGCGCCTGGGACACGGGGATGCGGTGTTCTTTGGAACGCTGGCCCAGGTGCGGGGGCGGGCAGTACTCCATGACCAGGTAGTGCCGGCCGTCGTCCGCAATTCCCCCCGTGTAGAAGGACACGATGGACGGGTGGTTGGCGACCTGAGCCATCAGGTTCACCTCGGCGTCAAAGGCCGCCGAGGCCTGGGCGTTGGAATCCGGACGCAGGACCTTGACCGCCACGTCGCGTTGGGGCATCTGCTGGCGGAACAGGTAGACGTCGGCGAAACCGCCCGTGCCGAGGTGGCGGACGAACGTTGCGCCCGGAATTGCCGGGGGATCGAGTGGTTGTCGCATTACGCCTCCATTCGGAATGAGATGCCTTCGCCGAGCTCCACGACGTCGCCCGGTGTGAGGACCATGGCCACAGATCCGTCCAGGCGGACGGGGGCCTGCCCGGGGCGCATCAGCAGAGTGCCGTTTTGTGAGCCGAGGTCGTGGAGCCGCACGTCCCAGTCGTCGATCCGCAGCTCGCAGTGACTGCGAGATATCTTCTTGCCGGGGCTCGGGACAATGGCCAGGCGCGCGGGGGAGCGACCAGCGGTCGGGGTCGAGCGGGGGCGCCGCCCGATGATGATGTCCTGATCGAGGGCCATCTCTTCCCCCGTGGACAGGATGATCCGGCCCAGGTCTGGGCGCGGGACGGTGACGGAGCTGCTGCTCAGCGGAGACGAACAGATTCGACACGACGAGGCGTGGGTTGGGTTCGGGTGCCCCTTCTCGCACAGGACCGCCAGGACCTGCGGACCGACCGCGGCTGAAGCCGCCTGCACGGAGGATGTGTCCTGTGCGTGCTCGGCGGCAATCTGTCGCGCGTACTCGCGCAGCTCGCGGGCGCGCTCCGGGAGCATCGTCTGTCCGTCGTGATCGCCCTCGCTCTGCGTCGCTGCAAGCCGTTGATAGGCGGCGCTGGGCGCGGCTTCCTGCGCTCGCGGAGCGCCTGAGGAGAGTCCGGGGACAGAGTCGATGAAGAAGCTTCCCGGGGGCGGGTCGAATCGGGGCTCGGGTTCTGCTGCCGAGACCGGCGGACCCGAAACCGCCTGACCGGGGACGGGCGGGACCGGATCATCGATGACGGGCGCCGGGGCTTCCTGGTGCTCTGCCTCAGGCGGGGAGGCGAACGATGGGGGCACGGGAACCGGGTCGTCGTCGATGACATCGGAGTTTTGAATCTGCCTGACGGCCGCTTGCTCGACTGAATACTCCGGACGCTCGGCACCGTAGAGGTATTCGAAGCGGGAACGCACACCATCCTCCGCTTCCGCCTCGAGGGGTTCGTCCGCCGCATCGTCAGCTATCGCTTCGAGGGGTGGCTTGTCGTCGTCGGGGTCTTCGGCCTCGTCCACGGGGTCGGGCTCGGGTGTCTCGTCCTCGCGCTCGTACCAGGGGATTTGCGTCTCTTCTCCCGAGGCCCCTGAGCCCGATGGCTCGTCGTCGGCAGGAACGGGGGTAGTCGGCTGGGCGATCACAGGTTCTGCCGCCGCGTCCTCCGGCTCGGATTCCTCCTCTTCGTCGGACGGAGAGGCAAACTGCGCGAAGAAGGCCGCAGCGGGGGAATCGTTGTCCTCGGCAGACAAGGAAGCGTCGTCGGCCTCACCCGCAGGCTCGTCAGACCCGGACGAGGCCTCCGCGAGCCAGGAGAGATCGGCGGAGGAACCCTCGCCGTCGGCAGGCGCGTCGCCCGAATCGGCGGGGGCGGGATCAGGAGTCAACGACACCTCGGGGGTCGCTTGCGCGCCCGCAGAGGGAACGGGTGCACCGAGAGCGGGGGAGACCTCGTCCGGAGTGACGACGGCGCTCGCGGAGGACACAGGCTCGGAGGACAGAGTCTCGGAAGAAGCGGGGGCGACCTCGTCCCAGCCCACGGACTTGACGGGAGAATCGGCGGGCGTGCCGCACGCTACCTCGCCGACCGTGCCCGACGCGAGCGTGCACACGGGCAGAACCGCGCTGAGCACCTGCCACTGGGTGGCCTCGGGCATGGGACCGTCCACCGGCGTGGCAACCCGCCACCCCGAGTGCGTGCGGAAACGATACTCGGACCACGTGATGACGTTGCCTCCGGCCACGGACGTCGGCCCCTCGGGTCCATCGACGACGACCTCGAACGCGCCGCGCACCGCGATGTGCGCGCCACCGGCCTCGTCGATGATTGCGACAAAACTGGGCAGCGACGCCAGGTTGGCGGCGAACGCGGACGTCAGTTCCTGCAACAGGACAGGCAGGTCTGCGCCGTCCACCATGAGTTCCCAGAATCGCTGGGCGAGCGCCTCATGACCCGGCTCCAGGACGAAAATCCCGCGCTCGGTCACAGCGGCAGGGTAGCCGCCGGGCGTCCACGTGCGTCTACGCATGGCATTCCTCCACTCCGTGTGCGTGCGGTCCCTCCTGCGCCGACACCGACGGCAGGCCAGCGTGAGTCGGGTCACTGAGGGTCGCATCGTTATCGACCGTCTCATCGCCGCTGCTCGGCTGCCCCCACTCGGGCGCGGCCTCCACAACATCCACGATGATGACGGTGACGTTGTCTTTTCCTCCGGCGCCCAGCGCCTGAGCGATGAGCTCGTCGGTCGCCTGCTCGCGATCCGTCACGTGTCGCACGATCATTTCGATGAGCGCGTCCGTCACCTCCCCCGACAACCCGTCGGAGCAGATCACCCACCGGTCTCCGCGGTGGACGGGAACCATGAAAATGTCCGCGGCGACATCGCCGGACATTCCTGCCCCCAACGCGCGTGTGATGACGTTGCGCCGGGGAAGCGCCCGGGCCTCGACGTCGGTGACGCACCCCGCGTCAAGGAGTTCTTGCACCTCGGAGTGGTCCACGGAGATCTGCTCGAAGCTGCCCTCGGAAAGCAAATAGGTACGGGAATCACCGATGTTGAACACGGCCGCGCAGGGTTTGCCGCGGTACTCCTGGAAGGCAACACCCGTCAGCGTCGACCCGGGGGCCCGGTGTCCGGCGCCCAGCGCACCAACCGAGGACGCAGCGCGGGAAAGCGCCTCCGACAGCAGGGCTGGCGTCGCGAACGCGCCGAGTTCCAACGAGCCACACACAGCATCGACCACGGCCCTCGACGCGATGTCGCCCGAGTCGTTGCCGCCCATCCCATCCGCAACGAAGTAGGCGGGGAAGGACGCACCCCACGAATCTTCGTTGCGGACGCGCCGACGCCCCACGTCCGTGCGGGCCGCGTGCGCGATGACGAGCCGTGCGCCCCCGGGGCCGACCGCCTCGGCGATTGCGCTATCCATCGATGACCACGCTCCGCTGCCCGTAGCGGACGGTGTCTCCGGCGCGCGCGTGGACGGGAGCGCCGGGCAGGACCGGCGTTTCCTCACCGTCGGCACGAACGACGACCGTTCCCCCGGTCGAGTGCAGGTCCTCGACGAGGACCCCCTCGCGAGTCGCCGTCAGCGCCACGTGGGTCTTCGACACGCTCCGCTGCGGGTCGTCAACGGGGACGGGAGACGCCGTGGGGTGCGAGGCCGGGGCGAGCGGGTTGCGCCCGAGCACGATCGTTCCCCCGAAGGGGTATGTCACTCCCGTGTCGAAGGTGACGCGAGCCGTGTCGTAGCGCACCCCGAGCTGCGTGCGGTCGTCAGCGTCGTCCTGGGGCAGGGAGGAATCAGGCGCCTGCGAGCTCGTCGAATAGGTGGACGAGGGCGGCGAGAAGGACAGCGGCTGCGCGGTCGCCGCGGGTTCGCCCTCAGCCGCATCGGAGTCCGAGTTCGACCACGGGGTCGAGCCAATGTAGTCCGAGGACGGCGCCGTGGCCGCCGGCGTGGACGCCTGCGCGGAGACCCGCGTGGGCGGCGTCGGCACCGGGTCGGAGGCGGCGCTTGCCCACGGCACGTGCGTCGCTTCTGGCTCCGGGGTGGGAGGCGTGGGCGGCGCGGACAGCGGCACGGACGGCGGTGCGGACGGCATGGACGGTACAGAAGGAAGGAAGGCGGCTGCCGAGGCCGTCGCGTTCCACGGCTGGACCACCGGCTGCGCCGGCGCCTGGGACTGCGGGATGATGGGCGTCTTGTACGTGTCGCGTCCGGCCTTCGTGTTAATCGGGACGATGCCCAGCGTGCGGTCGAACCACGTCCGATTCATCTCGTCCATGCTGGCGAAGCCGACGATGATCTGTCCGACGCCGAAGAGGAGACAACGGACGATGTTCTCCAGGATCAGTTTCCCGACGCATTTCCATCCGGCGGGGGCACCCGTGTCAATACGCACCCATCGCACGCCCGCAAGGCGCATGAACGGACTTGCACCGGTCGTTACCAACATTGCCGTGGAAATAAGGTAAAAGATTAAGAAAGCTGCGACGAAAACATCAGTCAAAACTACCAGAACATCGCTTGATCGTGGTGAAATGACCGCTCCAACTAAGAGTGCATAGACCACAACCACGAAGAGCGCGTAGAAGCTGACAAGGTAGAAGCGCCACAGGAATCGTTGCCCGAGGCTGACCGCGACCGTCCCCGCCAGGTGCGGAGGAACCTGAACGGGATACTTGCCCGGAACGATCATTTCATACATTGTCCGTACCTTTCAGGGGTGTGGCCTCGTCGGTGGCCACCGGTGTCGTCTTCTTCTGGCGCCGCTGGGCGAGCAACTCCGTGAGGCGTTCGAGGCGCACGCGCAGGGGAACCCTGCGCATCCACAGCGACCTCGCCGACAGGTGCGCCCAGTAGCGCCGATACCAGGGCGTCTTCCCCGAAATCGCGGCCACGACCTCGTCCCTGATCTCCCAGGAGTGCTCCGCCGCGCGCCCCCGGGCGCCCGCGTCGGAGAACACGACCGCGTCCATCGAACGGGCCATGAACACCAGGGCGGTGCACTGCTCGTCCCACCGGTGGAAGCCGGTGTCGTCTGGGATGTCGGCGCGGCGGTCGATCAGCCTCGCGTCGATGGCGCGCGCCTGCGTGAGCCGGGTCGCCCGAATCGGGACGCGCAGGCCCGTGTCCGTCGCGTAGTCGACCACGTCGTCCCACGCGCCCGCGCTGCGTTCCTCGTCAGTGCCGACCGTGCGCCTGCGTCGCCGACGCAGCGCCTTGAACAGGAGCATGCCCCAGATCGGGGAGAGCGCCAGGATGCCCACGGCACCCCAGCCCAGGATCGCGAGGAGAACACGGATCCACGCGGGCCAGCCGTCTTCGTCATCGTCCGAATCGTCGAAGGTATCCGGAGGCAGTTCCGCGGGGTCCTGCGGCGGGTCTGGCGGCTGGAGCACCTGCGGCTTCGGGTCGGGCTTCGGCTTGGGGACCTCCGTCTGGGGGACGTGGTCGCGCGGGGGCGTCGGGTCGAAGGGCACCCAGCCCGCGCCCTCGAAGGGGACCTCGACCCACAGGTGCGTGTCCTTGCCCGTCAGCGTCAACTGTCCCGAGGCCGGGGTCTCCGGGTGGAAACCCATGACGATCCGGGCGGGGATCTGTCGCGAGCGCAACATGAGGAGCATCGCGACCGCGTACTGGTCGTCATCGCCGATGAGCTGATCGGCGCTCAGGAAATCCTCGATGCGCGACGTGCGGTGGCCCGGCAAAGACAGCTGATCGGAGCCGTCGGAGTAGAAGCCCTGATCGTGGAGCGTGCGCTGGATGGCGCGGACCTGGGCGATGCCGGGCGCGGCGTCCCCGATCATCTCGTTGGCCGCGTCGGACACGTCGGAGGGAATACCCTCATCGGAGGGAGGCGTCATTGGTGAGAAGGCGCGGCCTTCGAGTTCCTCGTCGCTCCACTGGTGGGTCACGATGCCGCTGACCCGGTAGGTGTCCCCCTGCGCGAGGCGCACCGTGGACAGCGCCGTCTCTAGGTGGTCGTGGAAGTAGAGCGCGTCCGCGAGCTGCCCCGCGCGATCGGAGGTGTACTCCAGTGCCCGGACGCCGTCGACCGTGGGCACCCAGTTCCCCGAATAGCCTTCAACGCGCACGGTCACGTTCGAGGCCTCGGCGCCGGCGGGCATCGGCGTCTCGTAGAACGAGGAGCCAACGTGGCGGAAACCCGACCCGTTAGCGTTCGCGGCGATCTGGATGACGGTCCCGTCGTAGTAGTCCAGGGTCGCCAGGCGGAGCCTGCCGCCCTCGGGCAGCCCGTCCACCGTCAGCAGATCGGTGTCCTTATCGGTCGTGTTGAGGAAGCGGAACTGGGTGGCAGGGGAGTGATACTCCTGGAGGTTGAGCGGCGGCTCGACGTAGTCACGTGCGACCACTCGGTGCGAATCCGTGACGACGATGCGCGTGAGGGGAACGGCGATCGCGAGGGCCAGGATGATCAGCGTGACCGCGCCGATGCCTCGGCGGGCCGTGGGAGTGACCGTAGAATCGTTGAACTCCACGATCCCGCGGCTGCCTTCGCGGCGGGCGCGACCGCTGACGTACGCGGACCAGGTGATGCCCACGACCACGCTGAACAGGCCGATCGGCAGGGCGAGGGGAGCTAGCTGAGAACTCCAGATGATGCCCAGGAGCGCCAGGAGGCCGACGGGTGCCAGCGCCCACAGCGGTCGCTTGGTGCGCAACACGATGGTGAGCGCGACGAAGGCGGTGACCAGGGCGCTCAGGAACGGCATGATCGCGGGGCCCACGAAGATGCCTGCGGGCGGCTGGACCGTCAGCAGATCCTTCCACGAGGTGATCAGGCCGACGACGAGCATCTGGATGGTTCGCCGCGTGGGCACCACGTGGAAGATCGTCGTCGTCGGGAGGGCCAGCGCCCCGCCGGTCAGCAGATAGGCGGCGGCGAGCGCCAGCGTCGACCCGATGGCGCGCACGCGCGCCGCGGCCGTGAGTGCGGCGACCAGGAGGCCCACGACCAGGCCCCCTAGGGCCGCGACGTAGCCTGCGTGTCCGCCGAAGACCGGACCGTGAATGAGGGCCGCCGCGACGAGCAGCGAGACGACTGCGAGGGCGTCGACGCTGCGGCGCAGGGCCGACGAGGTCGCGCGGGACGTGGGGGAGGGGTGGGACGTCATCCGAGGGCCTTCCACATTCCGATGGCGAAGTCATCTAGGGTCGGGGCGACGACGACCGGCGTGTTGCCGAGGGTGCGCAGCTCGAAGTCCGATTCGGTGTCGATGCGCACGCCGGTGATCACCATGTCGAGGGGGAGCCGCGTGAGCGCCGCATGCAGGTCGGCCAGGTGCGTGCGCGATCCCGAGATGACGACGGCGGTCGAGGCCTGGGAGGCCTCGGTCCCGGCTCGCTGAGTGAGCGCGCTGATGCGTTCAGCGCCTAGGACGCGCTCCACGCCGGACAGGGAATCCATCGCGTGCATCGGGGTGGGGGTTTTCAGGTGGCCCGCCTGGGTGTGGACCGACACTTCTTTCGCGTCGACCAGGGCCGCGCGCGCCATGGAGGCAGCGGCGGAGACACCGATCTCGAATTCGTCGTCGCTGGCCCACGCGTCGGTGTCGAGGTCGAGGACGATCAGCAGGTGGGAGCGGCGCGTTTCCTCAAACTGGCGGACCATGAGCTTGCCGATGCGCGCCGTGGAGCGCCAGTGGATGGCGCGCCGGTCGTCGCCGGGCACGTACTCGCGCAGGGCGTGGAAGGACACGTCCGCGGAGGACAGGTCCTGCGTGGTCGCGCCTTCGATGTCGCGGATGAAACCGACCGTTGAGGCGTTCATGGCGACCGTGCGCGGGTGAATGTAGAGCTCGGTGGCGTCGGACCACGTCTGGACGCGGCGGACCAGGCCCAGGCTGTCGCCGCGGATCGTGGAGGCTGGGCCGACGGCCACGATGCCGCGCCTTGTCGTCGCGATCGCGAAGACCTCCTCGTGGCTCTCACCGTGCCCCAGGGGAGGGCACAGGAACGAGTTGGCGCCCGCGCCGACGCACAGCTCGACCTTGGTGGCGCGCAGGCGACGGGACGTGGGGTTGGTGACCGTCAGGGCGCCGAGCGCTTTCTCCCCGACCGTCACACGCGTGTTGGCCAGGCGCAGCGCGACGGTGTGTCCGGCCCGTCCCAACGACCACAGGAGGGACAGGGCCACCAGGGACAGGCACGTGAAACCGAGGACGGCCGCCTCCACCCACGAGGCCAGGGAGCCCGCCAGGGCAGCGCCCGCCCCCACGAGCGTTGTCCCCCAGCCGAGCGGGGTCACGGAGGATCCGAGCCGCATGAGCGCGCCCACGCCTCGGACGCGGCGCAGCGCGTCGATGACGCGCCGCCAGGAGGATGCGACCGCCGCCGAGGCGCGCGCGAGTCC
>ERZ773233.479-NODE-479-length-26836-cov-12.277249_pt1 | contig 26836 bp, 25 predicted proteins | sample MGYA00580991_ERZ773233 | MGnify/ENA primary metagenome ERZ773233 (study PRJEB29015, sample SAMEA2738178) | human oral metagenome | biome: human oral; feature: human-associated habitat; material: saliva | place: China | collected 2161 ...
GCAGGATCTGCGCGCGGATGTCGTCGGCGATCTGCACGTAGATCGGGATCCCCGAGACGAACGTGGGTGCCATGCGTACCCTCCCTTCAGGTTCAACGGTTCATTACATGACTAATTAACCATATAACCAACTAACCTGTCAAGCCGTCTCGCCATACGCCCCTCAGACCACCCCTCTCCCCCACTTTCGCGCGCAAAAAGAACCCCGGCCTCGTCCCCACGATGAGGAACGAGGCCGGGGCTAGGTCAGCGAGAAGCGGGCGCTTAGCCCTTCACCGCACCGGAGGTCAGACCGGAAACGATGTACTTCTGCAGGTACTGGAAGAGCAAGATCACCGGAATTGCTGCAATGATCGAGCCTGCCGCGAAGACACCCCACGGGGCATTACGTTCGTCAGCTGCCCAGTTGTACATGCCCACGGCCAGCGTGTACTGATCGGGGGTTTGCATAACAACCTTGGCAATAACGAAATCACCGAAGCTGGAGATGAAGCTCAGCAGACTAACAACTGCCAGAACAGGAAGAACCAGCGGCATGATGATTGTCCAGAAAGTCTGAGCATGCGAAGCGCCATCGATCTCTGCGGCCTCATCAAGTTCGCGAGGAACGGAGTTGAAGAAACCGAAGAGCAGGAAGGTGTTCGAACCCAACGCGCCACCGAGGTAGACACAGATCAGGCCAAGCTTCGAGTTCAAGCCCAAAACCGGGAAGATATCCTTAATTCCCAGCAAGAGCAGGAAGAGAGCCACGAAAGCCAGCATCTGCGGGAACATCTGGACCAGAAGCAGGAAGGTCAGGGTTCCACGACGGCCGCGGAAACGGAAGCGGCTGAAGGCGTAGGCAGCGGCCGCGCCCATAAGGACAGTTCCAATGGCGGTCACCGTCGAGACGACCAAAGAATTGAGAATCCACTTCCAGTACATGCTGTACTGGTCACTCCCCAACGCCTTGAAGTGATCAAGGGTCAGTCCATCAGAGAAGCTGATACCGGAGGTCAGTGTCGCATTCGGAATAAAGGACACCGAAAGCACGTAGAGCAGCGGGATGAGGCAGTAAATAATCACTGCGATACCCACAATGTGCCTCCAGCCGACTTCCTTCCACCAACGTGAGCCGCGGAGCGTTGTCAACTGTGCACTTTCTTTGCTTTGTGCGCTCATCACAGTTCCTCCAATGCCTTTGTCTGACGGAATCCAAGCCAGGCGATCACACCAACAACAGCGAAGATGAAGATCGACATTGCCGAGGCCAAACCATAGTTGTACTGGCCGCCCGCGAAGGCGATCTTGTAGACCATCGAAATCAAGATGTCAGTCTGACCCAAGGCGTAGCGCGCACCTTCAAAGTCCGGCCCACCCTTCGTCAGCATGTAAATCAACGAGAAGTTGTTGAAGTTAAACGCGAAAGACGCAATCAGCAGCGGGGTTGTGGATTGCAAAACCAGAGGCAGCTTGATCGACCAGATGGTTCGCAATCCAGACGCACCATCCATCTTTGCCGCTTCTTCAACATCTCCCGGGAGCGACTGAAGCGCACCCAAGCAGACGAGGAACATATAGGGGAAGCCGAGCCAGAGGTTCACACCGAGGATCGCGACCTTCGCCATAAGTCCATTGGTCAACCACGGAACCTGCGCCCCACCAAGCAGCACGTTGTTAATGAAGCCGAATTCCTCGTTGAGCATGCCCTTCCACACCAGGGTCGCCAAGAAGCCAGGGAATGCGTAGGGAAGGATCATCAAGGACTGGTAGATCTTTCGGCCTCGGATTCGCTTGTCGGAGAAAATCAGCGCCAAGATAAGCCCAAAAGCGAATGTCGACAGGACAGATCCGATGGCAAAGACGAAAGACCACACGAGCGCATTCAGGAATGGCTTGACAATTCCAGAACCCGAAAACATCTGTGAGTAGTTGGAAGCACCCACAAAGACACGCCAACCGGTGGATAGCTGGTTACCCTGGCTATCTTCGAAAACACCCTTTTGGTTATTCGCCTTGTAGACGACACCGTTTTGCGTGTTCGTCAGCGTATCGGCAGCTTCGTCGTAGGTGAAGGTGGACTTGGCGAGGTAGCCGGAGGCTCCGTCCGTCGTGACATAGTAGCCATCGTCAAGGTTGGAACTCACGGGAACCGTCAGCTGAGAAACTTCCGTCTGGCGGCTGGCCAGATCACCAAGGTCAAGGACCTTGTAGCCCGAGACATCGGTAATTCCCATTGCCGTCACAGTTCCCTGGACGCTCTGGAGAGGCTTGGTTGCCGTACCGAGCTTCAGCTCGCCGCTTGTTGGATCCGCAATGACGAGGCCAAGCTCGCTTCCATCTTCAACGACTGCAGTCTGAACGGTGGGAGATCCTTCAACACGCTGACGGTTCGAGGCCAAAATAGCTTCGATTGCATCCGTCTTCGTCGAGTTGTGACCATCTCCGTAGTTGGTCAATGACACATACCCGGTGTAGCCCATGACGAAGAGCTGGTAGATCAAGAGGAAGATCATGCCGGGGAGAAGATATTTAGCAGGGAGCGCTCTCTTCGAGAAATACACCCAGTTAATGACGATGAGCAGGAACGCCATCACACCGATGATGATCCAAGAATCGACGGCCCATGCCGCCATGATTCCGTAGATGCCCAGCGCATCAATGAGCATCATGATGATGAGTTTCGCAATAAAACCGGGCCGCATGACATCACGGGCATGCGAAGTACGGTCCTTCTGAACGGTACTCGAGGAAGAAGCTGCAGGCATTGTGGTCCTTCGTTACCTATAACAGCGATTAGGGAACCGTGAGCAAAAATGCTCAGGGATGGGTTTTGCGGGCACCCGGTTTGGGCGCCCGCAAAACCGGGAGACCTCACTACTTGTTCATTGTGGTCTTGATGTTGTTAACCATGGTCTCCCACGAGGAGGCGGGATCGGCACCATTCACAATGGCGACCTCAGTCTTGCCCCAGTAATCCCACACGGCTTTCATTTCGGGGATTGCCGGCATGGGGAGGCCGTTTCCTGCGATAGAAGCAAACTGCTTGAGGTTTTCGTCGGTGAGCGAGTCAGCAACTTCGATCATTGCCGGAACGCGTCCACCCAGCTGCTGCAGCTTGGACTGTGCTTCCTTGGTCTCCAGGTACTGGAAGAACTTGTTGACCAAGACCTGGTTCTGGGTCTTGGAGCTCTGGTAGAACGTCTGAACACCAACGAAGGGCTTGGCTTCCTTGCCGCCTGCGGAAGGAATCGGGAGGACGGAGACGTCGAGTCCGGCTTCCTTAGCAGCGGTGACATTCCAGGGGCCGGTCACCATGTAGGCTGCTTTGCCCTTGAGGAAAGCATCCTTGGCAATGTCGGAGGTGATGTTCGGGTTGAGGGTCTTTGCTGCACCCTGCTCCTTGAGCCACTGGGTGAACTCGGATGCGCCGGCTCCACCCAGGGTCAGATCAGAGGTGTAGGAGCCGTCAGCGGACTGCTTGAAGACCTCGTTGCCGAAGGAGGTCTCAAAAGCGTAGAGGTGGTAGGGGTCACCGTCGGTGCCCATCTGAACAACGAAGGGGTACTCCGAACCGGCCTTCTTACCCGAGGCAATCATCTCATCGAAGGTCTTCGGGGTGTCTTTGGTGAGCTTGTTGTTACGAACCAGTGCAACAGACTCAACGGCGTAGGGAACGCCGTAGGTCTTGCCGTCGTAGGTCACGCCCTGGATTGCCGCCTCGGAGAACTTTGACTTTGCATCGCCCAAGTCAACGGGGGAAATAACGCCGTTCTTCACCAGCTGGCCGAGCCCGTCGTGGGCCGTAACCATGATGTCGGGGCCGTTTCCGGTCGGAACCTGGCTAATGAACTCTTGACCCATGTCGGTCTGAGACTTCTGAACAACCTGAACGTCCACCTTGGTGGCTGCAGTGAAGTCCTTGGCCAGCTCCTGGATCTGCGAGTAACGGGTGTCATCGGCCCACACCGTCAGCGAACCGACGGAAGAAGAAGCGCTTGCGGATGCCGACTGGCTGCCCGAAGAGTTCGAGCCTCCATTCGAGCACGCTGCAAGCGTTGCTGTAACTGCCAAAACTCCGCATACTGCTATGCCTCGTCGCATGTCAACTCCTGATCAATTGAGTATTGCTCGTACACAGTTGTACTTTGCACTTAAGACCACTCTAATCACAGAAAATCGTTTTCAGCAAGCGGTTTCAGGATTGTTAGAAAAATGATATCTTTGAGGCACATCCCATCTACCATGCATGCCCATTCTGAAAGGCCCTTCGATGTCGAAGAACCGCACCCGCATGGCCGACATTGCCTCACATGCCGGTGTTTCCATCGCTACCGTTTCGCGCGTATTTAACGGAGTCGGACAGGTTTCGGACGACACTCGATACCGAGTTCTCACGGCAATCGACGAACTTGGCTACGAACGCCCCAGCGTGCTTGCCGACGACAATCGCCTCATCATCGGAGTGATCGTCCCAGAACTGACAAATCCCATTTTTGCCACCTTCGCCCACACCCTCCACACAGAGGTCGACAGGGCAGGTGGTCAAGCTTTTATTGCTTCGCAAACCCCCGGCACCACCAGCGAGGAGGAGCACACTCAAGCTTTCCTTGCACGCAGCGTTTCAGGACTCATCTTCGTCTCCGGCCGCCACGCAGATCTGCAAGCAGACCTGAGCCGCTACTCAAATCTTTCCCAAATCCATCTCCCCTTCGTCACCATTAATGGCGCTCGAAGTGAGGTTCAAGCACCAGACTTCTCAACCGAAGATGCTCTAGGAATTCGCGCATCCATCCAACACCTCAAAGAACTAGGCCACCGCAAGATTGCGATGCTCGGCGGGCGCCATCACGTCGTCCCAGCACTGCGCAAAGGCGAGGCATTCCGCCAGGTCATGTCCGAAGAACTTGGGATTCCCGACCCCACGGTTGTGGAAACTTTCTACACTTACGAGGCCGCGGCCTCGGCAACCCATTCCCTGATCGATGCGGGAATAACGGCGATCATTGCCGGCTCAGACGTCCAGGCAATGGGAGCAATCAGGACGATCCGATCTCGAGGTCTCAGTGTTCCCGAAGACATCTCGGTGATCGGCTTTGACGACTCTTTCCTTATACCCCACCTCTCCCCCGCACTGACGACGGTTCGACAACCCGTGCAGGCAATTTCACATTCGGCAGTGTCTTCACTCTTCGATGCCATTCACTCACAAAAACCGCAGCAACATCAGGATTTTGCCTTTACTCCCGACCTCGTCGTGCGCGGGTCCACAGGACGAGTTCGCTTTTGACAATCGTTATCAATACGCTTGATAATGATTATCATGAGTTTTTCGCGTTCACATACCGTATTTGCCGTTACTGCCGTTGCAGCGCTTGCTTTGAGCGCATGCTCCTCTTCGGCCTCGTCACCATCCTCAAGCGCTTCAAGCTCCCAAGCTTCCGCTTCCCCCATGAAGGTCATGGCGAGCTTCTACCCCCTCCAGTACCTGACCGAGAAGATCGGCGGAGACCTGGTCAGCGTTGAATCCCTGACCCCTCCAGGAGCAGAACCCCACGACCTCGAATTGTCGAACCAAAAGGTCCAGCAGCTTTCCCAAGCCGGAGCAGTCGTCTACCTCAAGGGCTTCCAATCTGCCGTTGATAAGGCCATTGAACTCAACGCCCCAAAGACGGTTATCGACGTCTCAACCAGCGTTGACCTGGTTGACGCCGAAAAGCATGAAAGTGAATTGGACGTCGCCGACGACGGCGAGAAGACAGAAGAAGCTCACGAACATGAGCACGAGCACGGCTCAACCGACCCTCACTTCTGGCTCGATCCCACCCGCATGGCCAGCGCAGCGACTCAAATCGGCGACGCTCTTGCCCAAGCAGACCCCACCAACGCAGAGACCTACAAGAAGAACGCTGCTTCCATGAAGTCTCAGATGGAAGCCCTGAGCAAGAAGCTTGTCGACGGCACTGCAAAGTGTCAGCACAAGGAATTCGTGACCTCTCACGAGGCCTTCGGATACCTCGCGGACCGCACCGGCCTGACCCAGCTGGGCCTGTCCGGCCTCGATCCCGATTCCACTCCTTCCCCTGCACGGCTCAAGCAGATTTCCGATGCGGTCAAGGCCAAGGGGATCACGACCATCTTCACCGAAGAACTCCTCAGCCCCAAGGTTGCTGAAACCCTGGCAAAGGATCTGGGAATCACCACTGCAGTTCTCGACCCGATCGAATCTCAGGCCGATGATTCGAAGGACTACGAAGCAGTGATGAACGAGAACCTTGAAGCACTGCAAAAGGCTCTGAGCTGCGAGTAAACACCGCGCCGGATTTGAACTGATATCTCCGCGTTGGGGCGGCATGATTCCACAGTGAACCATGTCGCCCCAACGACTACACTCGACACTAATGGGAACGACATTCAATATCTCTAACGACCCGGTGATTGCTCTGGACCATGTCCACGTCGCTTGGGAACACGACCTCATTCTTCACGGCATCACCGCATCGATCCCCCAAGGGCAATGCGTGGCAGTAACGGGCCCAAATGGCGCTGGAAAATCCACGCTCATGAAAGCAATTCTTGGCACGGCTCCGATTTCTTCGGGAGATATCACGCTTTTTGGCAATTCCATCCAAAAGCGATCCTCAATCCCCTGGCAGCGCATTGGCTACGTTCCCCAGCGAGCCTCCTCAGGCGGCGCGATTTCTTCATCGTGCATTGAAGTTGTTCTCTCCGGGCTCCTCGGTACTCGCAAGTGGTGGCACTCGCGCGGCGACCGCGCCAAGGCATTGGACGCACTACGCTCCGTCGGCCTCGTACATCGCGCGAAGGATCCACTCCACATTCTTTCTGGCGGGCAGCAGCAGCGCGTACTCATTGCGCGCGCACTGGTCCGCAAGCCAGAGCTCCTCATCATGGACGAACCCATGGCCGGAATCGACGCATCCTCGCGCGCCAGGCTGGCTGAAATCTGCCAGGCCGCAAAGGACGAGGGGGTCACAATTCTGCTGGTACTCCACGAGTTAGGTGAACTTGCCCCAGTCCTCGATCGTGAACTCCACATCCGTTCCGGGCACTTTACCTACGACGGTCCTGCTCGAAGCGACGCACCCGATCCACACGCCGACCACTGCACGACGGCCGGCCACCGCGAAACGGAGGTGGGCCGATGATCTTCGATATGCTCGCATCCCCTTTGATGCAACGATCCCTTCTTGCTGCGCTCTTGGTCGGCTTATGCGCGCCGATCGTCGGGACCTACCTGGTGCACCGTCGCCTCGCGATGCTCGGTGACGGGATCGGCCACATCTCATTGACGGGGGTGGCACTGGGATGGCTCGCTGGGACTGCTGCGAATGTCACGCCGCATGATCAATGGGCAATCCCCGGAGCCCTAGTTGTCTCCTTACTTGGCGCGATTACCATCGAGCTTGTCCGCCAGTCTGGGCGAACGTCCTCAGACGTTGCCCTTGCCATGCTCTTTTATGGCGGCATTGCTGGAGGCGTACTGCTCATCGGGCTGGCCAATGGCACATCCTCCCAGCTGAATGCCTATCTTTTCGGCTCAATTTCAACTGTTTCAAGCAACGACGTCTGGTCGATTTGTCTCCTGGCTCTTGTCATTGTCATGATCGGTATCGGCCTGCTTCCCGCACTCTACTCGGTGACCAACGACGAGGAATTCGCTCGCTCGACCGGGCTTCCCGTGCGTGCACTCACCATGCTCATCGCGATCTTGTCAGCCCTAACAGTTGTCGTCGCGATGCGAATCGTTGGATCCCTCCTTGTCTCGGCTCTCATGGTTGTTCCCGTAGCGATCGCGCAATTGGGTGCGCATTCTTTCCGCCGAACCATGGCGTATGCGATGGTCCTGGGAGCGGTGCTATGTCTGGGCGGTTTAACCCTGACCTACTACATCGACCTCTCCCCCGGCGCAACAATTGTTGTTGGCGCGATTGCTCTCTATGCTGTTGGATACGGAATCCGAGGCCTACGCGACCACTTCCGCCGCAAGCAGAGGCTGCGCGCGCTATCCGCCCCCGCCGCCCATCCCGAGGCCTCGCGCACAGACCACGCACACTCCGCCACCGCCCGCGGCTAGGGAAACGAAGAAGGAACATAGGCCTCGTCAATGAAAGGATCGCCATGCAGCGAATGACCAAGCAACGCCAGGCGGTTTTCGACAACCTCAGCGAGCACCGCGACTTCCGCAGCGCACAGAAGGTCTTCGAGGACCTCACCTCGCGCGGGCACAAGATCGGCCTGGCGACGGTTTATCGCAACCTCCAAGCATTGGCTGAAGACCATCAGATTGACGTGCTGCGCTCCAGCGAGGGCGAGGCCCTGTATCGCAAGTGCGACACTCACACACACCACCATCACTTGGTGTGCCGCAATTGCGGACGAGCCGAGGATCTGGGTGTTGAGGAACTTGAAAAGTGGGTTTCCACGGTTGCGCAGACGCACGGTTACACCCAGATTAAGCACTCGATTGAACTCTTCGGGCTTTGCGCCGACTGCACGCGAAAGGCAAATAATTGACACCCTCATGGGCATCCTCGGGACTGCCGCTCTTCATTTTCCTGTTTTTCGTTGTTTTTCATCGCGCACAGCTGACCTATTGGCTGGGGCGCGGCGCAGCTAAGGGCGCGCTGGCCTCTGTGGGGAAGATCGGTCTGCGAGGAAAGATCGCTGCTTGGTTTAACGGTCCCGTCCCGAAGTACGGCGCTCGACTGCTCGAGCAGTGGGGAATTATCATCATTCCGCTGTGCTTCCTGACAGTTGGTGTACAAACTGCGGTCAATGCCGGCGCGGGCGTCGTGCGAATGTCATGGAAGAAGTACACGCTCGCAATGATTCCGGGCTGTATCGCCTGGTCGATCATGTACGGTTTAGGAATGCTTGCCGTCTGGATGGCCGTCGTGCGCGCGGCAGCTGGTTCAGTGTGGGGCTGGCTTGGCCTGCTTGCAGTGGCTGCGGTTGTCGCAACGGTGGTTCTGGTCAAGCGACGCCGCGGGCGGAAGCGAGCAGAGCCTCGAGCACGGGTATGAGTGTCTGCACGAACATCTTCACGAACATCTTCACGCCGAATTGACACACGAAATCGCGGAATAGCACACGACATCCGTGCCTTCCTCCGCCCCCTCCCCCCCCCAAAAAAAACACACGAAGTCGCCAAAAGACACAGGGCATAGCCTGTGACATTCACCGACTTCATGTGGAGCTAGCGTGGAGGGGGCAGGAACGAGGTACTACAGACCCCGCCTCGACTTATTCGCCAGCCCCGCCAGCTGCAAGGCCCTAAGCGCCAGCCCCGCCAGTCACGCGGTCCTGAGCGCCGCCAAACCGCCGCTCACGCCCGGCATATTCAAGAAGACAGTCCCACAGCGCCTCGCGATCAAAAGTCGGCCACGGCCTCGGGCTAAACATGAACTCTGCATAGGCCATTTGCCACAGCATATAGTTCGAGAGCCTCTGCTCCCCCGAGGTTCGAATCATCAAGTCAACGTCGGGCACATCAGGCAGATATAGGTGGCGCGCAAAAGTCCGCTCGTTCACCCCGCGCGGCGATAAACGCCCCGCGGCAACGTCTTGCGCGATCGAGCGCGCAGCATCTGCTATTTCTGCGCGGCCCCCGTAATTCACGCACATCACCAAATCCAAAGTGGTGTTCTGACGCGTCTTTTCCTCCGCGCGCTCCAAAGCGTGAATCACCGATTTCCACAGCTTCGGCTCGCGACCGCTCCAGCGCACGTGCACTCCCCACTGCTTCAGCAGCTCCGTGCGCCTAGCCAAGACATCACTGGCGTAGCTCATGATGAAGCGGACCTCTGCGGGCGAGCGCTTCCAGTTTTCCGTCGAGAAGGTGTAGACGGAAAGATAACGCACTCCCGCGTCGATGGCCCCGGCGATCGTGTCGAGAAGCGCGTACTCACCGGCTCGGTGTCCTTCGGTGCGCGGAAGCCCCCGATCATTGGCCCAGCGCCCGTTCCCGTCCATGATGATGGCGACGTGGCGGGGTACTTCCCCGGCGGCAAATTCGGGTGCTTGCCGAGGCCACTGCCCCGGTCCTGCGACCGGCTGACGTGGGTCCTTGGGTGCGCGATCCATGGGCGTCAGTTGCGCAAATTCAGGGCTCATCCGTGTGCGCTCCTTTCCAGGAGTTGCAATGATTTTAAGCGTCGCTCGATATGCCATTGAGTGTAGCTAGAAACAAGTCCCATCATTTCCGAGCGCGCCCACGTCGGTGAGTTATCAGCGTCATGCCAATCACCGCTCAGAAGAGATCCCATGAGTTCCATTGAGTCAGGAGCTGGAAGCGAGGCGCCGGGAGGACGGCAGTTTTCGCACACAGCGCCACCTTCGGTGATCGAGAAGGCAGCATGCGGCCCTTCGGCTCCACACACTGCGCAGTCGAAACAGGAGGGGGCCCAGCCCGCAATCGCCAGGGCGCGAAGCATGTACGAGGCCAAGATCAGGGCTGGGTCGTGCCGGCGATGAGACAGCGCGTGGAGCGCCCCCACGAGAAGAAGATATTGCTGGTGGGTTCCGTCGTCGCCGTCGCTTGAGAGTTTATCTGCGGTTTCGACGATGACCGAGGCCCGTGAGTAGAGTTCGTAGTCAGAGGCGAGCATTTCCCCGTGGGAGGCAATCGTTTCAACCTGAATGATCGTGTCAAGGCTTCGACCGCGATGGAGCTGGATATCCACGACAGAGAAGGGCTCGAGTCGCGCTCCAAACTTCGATGTTGTTCGACGCACGCCTTTGGCGACAGCCCGAACCTGACCGTGTTCAGAGGTCAGGAGCCAAATAATTCGATCGGCTTCGCCGAGTTTTTGCGTACGCAAAACCACGGCCTCGTCCCTGTAACTCCTGATCACTCTCTTATCTTCCCATTCACTCCTATCCCAAGCTCGTCGCGACACAAAATTGCGCTTGGGGCCGAAGCGGCCCCAAGCGCAATATGCCTGCGTGACTTCAGATCCTGCCTCCTCCGCATTGATTCGGAGTATGTGAAGGATCTAGATCGCGAACGCTCAGATATTTGCCTCGCGAACGCTCTTGTATGCCTCGAGATCGGTGTAGAGCTCATCTCGCAGCGGGTTCTTACGCCCACGGACAATCACGTAGATCTGGTAGAGCGCAACGGCCACGTTAGCCGCGAGTGCGACCGCAGAAACGGTCATGAGCGCCGCGTCATTGTGAGAGGCATTGACTGCGAACTTCGATGAGGTGACGAACGAGGGCACTGCCATGGTGAACATCATCCACAGTGCAAGGGTGTGTGCGCGGTGCTGGAGCCATGCGCCTCGTTTAATGAAGAAGGCGGGGATGGTGCAGGAAATCAGCAAAGCCGCACCCGCATAGAAGGAGTGGTCTCCCACGCAGTTGTAGACGTAGGCGAAGTTCCATAGATCGTAGGCGATAATCCAGAACCACAGCATGTCGGGCCAGATCATGTCCTTTTCTTTATCACGAGAGATGAAGATTCCGAACCAGCCACAGATCGTCAGGAGGTTGAGCAGACCGGCGATACCGTTCATGTAGTTCCAGGGACCTGAGACCATGAAGACTCCATCGACCATCTCACGCACGCCCATGGCACCGACTTGGAAGTCGCGGATGCAGGCCTCGGTGATGTTAATTGCCAAGATCGCCGGCGGGAAAGCGAGCGCCCAACGATTCGTCTGTAACTTGGGAATGTAGCGGATTGCCATGAAGCCCAGGCATCCTGCGAGGGCGGAATAGACCTTGACCCAGTGGAACCAGGTTCCTGTCGAAGAATCGGGCCCCGCTGTTGTCGGCCAAACAAAGATGGTCAAAACAATGGGAAGAACAATGAAGATTGCGATCCCCGCCCACTTCCAGCGTCGGGTGATCTCATTGCCAATGATCAAAGCGGCGAGTACCCCGAACCAGGCAAGCCAGGAGTACCAGGGAATTGACTCGAAGAGGAACATGTCTCCAACTCCTTTGTGAAACAAGGTGATGTGCTCACTCTAAGAGGCACTTCTTGTGCGAGTCATTGGACACCGAATCGAAAGTGTCTAATACTCAAGGAAGCACGGCATCCCACGTGATTTTATTCAGCCATCACACAGGACTATTGACCTAGGACATTCATGTCAACCAACGCAGAGTTAACCCGCGAGAGACTCGGCAACGCCCTCAAAGAGGAGCTTCGAACCACGCCGCTCACCAAAGTGACGGTTCGCCGCCTCACCGAAATAGCAGGGGTCACGCGTCAGGCTTTTTATTATCACTTCCCCGATGTCATGTCCCTGGCCACCTGGGTTTTCGAGCGTGAGATTGTCACGCACATCATGGCTCATGCAACCTACCGGGAGTGGTCCGATGGATTCTGCGAGCTCTTGGTCTACATGAGCGAGCACCGCGAGCAGACCTATGCGGTCGTTTCTTCCCTCAGTCGCAGTGAAATCGAGGAATTTTTCTACCGCGCTTTCCGGGAAATGATGCGGGCAATCATCAACGAATTGGAAGGAACAACTCCCCTTGACCCAGCCCGGCGTGATTTTGTCATCGATCACTTCACCTTGAGCGTCGTCGCGCATCTATTCCACTGGCTCAACCGGGACATGCAAGCAGATCCCTACATTCTGACCGAGAACATTGAGGTCATCATGCGCGGCTCGGTGGCAACGGCGCTTGATCGTTACTCGACTAATGCGCCTCCCCCACTCATCCGCCGTGAGGGCAAAAACTAACTTCGCGACTCATCATCGACATGTAGGCGCTTCGCATACTTTGCGCACGCGATGAGAAGAGACGTTGGGGGGCGAACATCACCTGATGCCCGCCCCCCAAAAACAGCTATTTACTGGTTGCGCAACGCGCGGTTTACCGCCGAAATCACAGCCTTATAGGATGCGCGAGTAATCGAAGAATCGATACCAACACCCCACACAATCTGTCCATCGACAGCGGCTTCCACGTACGAAGCTGCCTTTGCGTCACGACCTTGACTCATTGCGTGCTCGGAGTAGTCCAGAATGCGCACATCCAAATCGAATTGGTGCAGGGCTGACACGAAGGCATCAATCGGACCGGTTCCGTTTGCGTCGATCGCGGTCAGCACACCGTTATCTGTAAGTTCTGCGTGCAATTCAACGTGTTCATCGTCGACAGTTCCCACCTGGGACTTGCGCAATTCGAAGCGGCCCCACGGTTGTAGGCCGGGAGCAGCGCTGGTGGGCAAGTATTCGTCCGCGAAAATCTTCCACAGTGCGTCGGCGTTGATTTCGCCTCCGTAGGTGTCGGTGTGCCGCTGAACGATTCTCGAGAATTCAACCTGCAGCCGGCGAGGCAATTCCAAGTTGTGTGCCCGCGACATGAGGTAGGCAACTCCGCCCTTACCGGACTGAGAATTCACGCGCACCACGGCCTCGTAAGAGCGCCCGACGTCATGCGGATCGATAGGAAGGTAGGGCAGCTCCCACACCACAGCGTTCTCGTCGCCTCCGGCGGCGTCTACCTTGATCTTGCGGGCTGCGAAGCCCTTCTTGATTGCGTCTTGGTGAGATCCCGAGAAGCTTGTGTAGACGAGGTCGCCAACGTACGGCGCACGAGGCGATGCCTCCATCTGGGTGCAGTGCTCCACGGTGCGGCGGATCTCGTCGACGTCCGAGAAGTCGATGCCCGGATCAATTCCCTGGCTGAAGAGGTTCAATCCCAAGGTCAGCAGGTCTACATTACCCGTGCGCTCGCCCTGTCCCAGCAAGCAGCCTTCGATGCGATCTGCGCCTGCAAGCAGAGCCAGTTCTGCGCTGGCAACGCCAGTTCCACGGTCGTTGTGCGGGTGAACAGAAAGCGCGATGTACTCGCGACGCGAAAGATTGCGCGACATATATTCGATCTGATCGGCGAAGACATTGGGGGTCGCGCGTTCAACGGTTGAGGGAAGGTTGAGGATAATTTCGCGCCCGTCCTGGGGCTGCCAGATATCCATGACAGCCTCGCAGACTTCAAGCGCAAAATCGCGTTCGGTATCGACGAAGATTTCCGGGGAGTATTCAAAGCCGAAAATCGTCTCATCGCCCAATTGGCGCTCTGCCTGCGCAATGACCTCGCGCGTACCCATGCGGGCAAGCTCAGCGGTTTGCGCACGGTCAGCCTTGAAGACCACCTCACGAAAAACGGGAGCCGTTGCGTTGTAGAGGTGCACTGTTGCGCGTGGGAAACCAACGATGGACTCAACCGTTCGCTCGATGAGCTCGGGGCGCGATTGCGTGAGCACCGAGATCGTCACGTCCTCGGGAAGAGCATCATCTTCAAGCAGCGAACGAACGAAATCAAAGTCCGTTTGCGATGCCGAGGGGAAGCCGATCTCGATTTCCTTGTAGCCCAAGCGAACAAGAAGATCGAACATCTTGCGCTTTCGCACGGAATCCATGGGCTCAATCAGCGCTTGGTTTCCGTCACGCAGATCCGTGGACATCCACCTGGGCGCATGGGTAATGCGTTTGGAGGGCCACTGGCGATCGGGAAGATCCACCGGGTTGGTGTCAAGGAAGGCGCGGTACTTGACCGTGGGCATTCCAGAACCGACAGGACGAGGAACCTTAGATGTTGTCTTCACATCTTCAGTCTATGAAGGCTCGTGGCACCGGGCACGACGAGTGCACATGGTGGACAAGCTTCTTTAGGCCTCGTTCGTTGGCTCTTCTAGGCGGGGAACTCCGGTCGGTGATTCCATGAGCCACGCACGGTCCGTGAGCATTCGCGAAACCGCCAGGCCGATACCGATCGCAACGATTGTGAAGAGAACGGTAAACAGCTGCTCAAGGGCGTCCATCGTCTGGCCGTTGTTCAAGTACGTGAGCGAGCGATACAGCGGAACGCCGGGGATCATGATGACCACGGCAGGAACGGACAAGGTCACGCGCGAATAGCGCGTCTTCGCCGCAACAGCAGCCGCCAAAAGTCCTGCACATAGGGCAGCAAGTCCCACTGCCGCGGGCACCGGCATTCCCAGTTCAACAGCCAAAGCGATACGGCCGGTGTTGATGACCGCGCCGATCAGAGCCGCAGCAGCGCAAACCTTCGGCGGAGAATTAAAGAGCATCGCGAAGCCAAAGGCTGCAACAAAACTGGTGAAGAAGCGCAGCGGGAAGTGGATATAAGCAGGAAGTGAAACAACGTATTCGGGGGTGACTGACCAGTTGAAGACCTTGGAGATACTCCACACGGCAACACCAGCGGAGACAACCAGCATGGCAACGTAGACGATGCGCTGAATACCACCGGCAAAATCGTGACGCACCAAGTCAATAATCCCGGTAACCAGCGGGAAACCTGGAACCAAGAAGAGGAGCGCTGAAATAAATCCCGCTTGGTGAGTGGGCTCAATCCCCATGTACTTTTGCGCCAAGTAGACGCACAGGATGTACACGCATGCAGCGACGCCTCCACACACCATCCACACACCGAAGTGGTTCATGTGACGCTTGAGCATTTGGCGGCGGAGGAACTGCCCAACGAAAGCTGCGATTGCGACAACCGAGCACTCCACCCATCCCCCAGCATTGAGGAATGCGAAGGCCGCACAGGCAAGTCCCGAAGCAAGAGCATTCGCGAGCCATCCGTACAGGGGCTTGACGCGTTCAATCTCGTCAAGAGCCTTATCGACGTCTTCGACAAGAACTTGTGTGCCTTCAATTGATGCAAGGTAGTTTGTGATGCGATCAATTCGATCAGCATTGACACCCAAGAGGCGCTGCTCAGCAAGTTCGGTACGGAAAGTACCGTTTGCGTAGGCGGTTGCAACCACTTCCGTGAAGGTCACCTGAGCGTGGTGCTTTTCGATGCCAACCGCCTCGGCGCAGGTGCGCATTGACGCCTTGACGCGATAGGAACCAGCGCCAGCAGCAAGAAGCATCTGCCCCAAGCGCAAAACGACTCGGGATTGGTAGGCCAGACGATCATGCGCGGCCATGCGATGCACGGTCAGTGATGCGTCGTCCGGGGCAAACGATGAAAGCTCAAAAGCGTTAGGGTTTTGGGGATTTTCGCTCACGGGATAAGCATGCCATGAAATACCCGTTCAGACTCAGGACCCTGGTCAGGGCACAGATGTTGAATCCCCCACTTTCACATCAAAAGTGGGGGAAACACTCAGAAACCAAGGCGTTGAAGCATCTTCGGATCCGACTGCCAATCCTTAGCGGTTCGCACGTGCAAATCAAGGTAGACCCGGCGTCCCAAATACTCCTCAATATTGGCGCGAGCACGCGTCCCAATTTCCTTCAAACGCGCGCCCTTCTTACCGATAATGATGGCCTTTTGGGAATCGCGTTCGACATACACATTGACGTGGATATCCAACAAGGGCGGACGGTCATCACCCTCGCGCTTGGGTCGTTCGATGATCTCTTCGACTTGCACGGCCAGCGAGTGAGGAAGTTCGTCGCGCACGCCTTCAAGTGCGGCCTCGCGAATAAATTCGGCGATCATCGTCTCGCGAGACTCATCCGAAATATTGTCCTGCGGGTACAGGGGCGGAGAAAGAGGAACCGTCTGCGCCAAAACCTCACGAAGGCGGTCAATCCCCTTGTTCTCGAAAGAGGAGACGGGAACGATTGCACTCCACTCCCCGAGCTTTTCAATCGCCATGAGGTGTTCCAAAACGCGTTCGCGAGGCACGCTATCGCACTTAGTCGCGACCGCAATGATCGGCCTGCGAACGGAACGCAATTCACGCGCAATGAACTGGTCGCCCGGTCCGATGCGCTGGTTTGCAGGCAGGCAGAAGATCACGCAATCGACCTCAGCCAAAGCCTCGCGGACCATGTCATTCAAGCGCTTTCCCAAGAGGGTTCGCGGGCGGTGATATCCGGGGGTATCAACCAAGACCAGCTGGTAGTTGTCACCGTGAACGATGCCGCGAATATTGTGGCGAGTCGTCTCCGGACGTCCCGAGGTGATCGCAACCTTGTGTCCGACAAGCGCATTCGTCAGGGTTGATTTTCCGACGTTGGGACGCCCAACGATCGAGATGAAACCCGCACGGAAATCTTCGGGGAAGTCGGGAATAACGATATCGGCCGCCGCATTCGTTTCGGCACGCAGTTGACGCAGAGAATCAACGCTGTCGGCCACGTCTTGCGCGATCTCATCGTCGGCCTCGTCAAGATCTGAATCGCCGAAGTCTGTGCCCTCGAAATCCGCGTGACCGGCTTCCTCCGAGGCCTTGTCATCATCTTCCTCGGGGAAGTCCAAGGAGTCGATGTCCACTCCTTCAAAGGCATTGGGACCAGCCATCAATTCGTCATCGCTGGGAAAATGCATTGCTACTCCTGGCTTTCGTTGGTGTCGTCGGAGGAAACTTCGGGGGCATACGAGCACACGATTGTGCCAACTTGGCGGCGGCGCCCGCGCGCTTCTTCGGCGACCATATGCACACCGAGCATATCGCCAGTTGCTCCGGGGAGGGGAACACGCCCGATCGCTTTGGCCAGCAGGCCGCCCACAGAGTCAACGTCTTCATCGTGCAATTCCACTCCCCACAGCTCACCGAGTTCCCAAATCGAGAACCTAGAGGGGACGCGCCACACGCCGGGGGAAATCTCTTCGGGTTCGATTGTATTGCGATCGTGTTCGTCGGTGAGTTCGCCGACGACTTCCTCGATGATGTCTTCAAGGGTGACGAGGCCGGAAATCCCACCGTATTCATCGACGACCAGCGCCAAGTGGAAGTGCTCGGCCTGCATCTGGCGAAGCAGGTCATCGGCGGGTTTCATTTCGATGGTGAACTCGGCCGGGCGCATCATTTGATCTGCGCGCAGTTCGTGGTCACCTTCGTAGGTCTGGAGCCGTTGAACGACATCTTTGAAGAAAAGGATTCCGCGCACATCGTCGGTATCTGTCCCGGTGACAGGGATGCGTGAGAAGCCTGATCGGACGAAAAGACGCAGGGCCTTGTGCGCGGGGGCATCGAAAGAAATGGTCACCATTTCCGTGCGCGGAACCATCACTTCGCGCACGAGGGTGTGTCCAAGTTCGAAGACCGAGCGCAGCATCTGGCGGTCTTCTTCTTCAAAACCTTCGGTTTCGCCAACCTGATCGACCATTTCGCGCAATTCATCAGCCATTTCGGCACGCATTTCAGCTTCGGTGCGTTCCGGCTGAGGTAAGACCGCGCGCGCTTTGTGTGCAACGGGAGCAAAGAAGCGCGCGATGGCCACGAGGCGGGTGATGAGCGAGGTGAATAGCAGCGCAGCACCGGTGGGGTTGCGCTGTGCCCAGCGCGTTGCAATCACGCTATTGGCCAGGAATTGCGCAAGGGTGACGATCGCGATCGTCACCAGTCCAGCGAGCCACCAGTGATTGGCAAGATGCAGCGCGATCGTCGCCATCGACACAGCGAAGACCACCTGCGTAAAGGTACGAACGCCTCGAAGGACAAAAATAACCACGCGTCGCTGGTTCACCAACTCCATCAAGGCGACCGCGTGCTTCTTCTCTTCTTGAATGAGGTCCTCAACAATGGCGCGAGTCAGTTTCGAAAGCGCAAACTCACTGGTCGCAAGGACCATCGCGAAGAGAAGTGCAATCGCGGCGAGGATACTCATCGCCGCGACGGGTACTGCTGCTTCGATCATCGCTGCGCCAAGAAGCTCAAAAGGAGCTGGCGTTGCAGGGCAAACATCTCTTCTTTTTCTTCGGGTTCAGCGTGATCGTATCCCATGAGGTGAAGCATCCCGTGGGTGGCGAGGAAAAGCATTTCCTCTGCGGTCGAGTGGCCGGCCTCGCGGGCTTGCTTTTCGGCCACCTGCGGGCAGATGCAGATATCCCCCAGCGTTCCCGAGGCCGTGGGGTGCTCGGCGGTACCCGGGCGAAGTTCGTCCATCGGAAAGCTCATGACGTCGGTGGGGCCTTCAAGGTCCAGCCAGCGCACGTGAAGTTCTTCCATGGGTTCGGGGTCGATGAAGATGATGTTGAGTTCGACCTCGGTCGAGACATGCATCGCGCTGAGCACGAAGTCAGCCAATTGCACGAACTCTGCAATGTCGATCTCGTAGTCGGTTTCGTTGAGAACTTCGGTCATGACTTAATGTCCATTGTGTCGGGAACGGGAGTGAAGTGAGCGGTCTCGGCGTGCTTTCAGGCGTGCCAGTGACTCATCCCAGCGTTCGTATGCGTCAATGATCTCGCCAACAAGTCGATGACGCACAACATCGGCGCTTGTCAGATGACAAAATTCTATGTCATCGATGCCGCCCAGAATATCTTCGATGACAAGCAGGCCACTGCTGCGCTCCCCCGCTAAGTCGATTTGCGAGGTGTCGCCGGTGACGACGACCTTGGAGTTGAAGCCCAGACGGGTGAGGAACATTTTCATCTGTGCAAGCGTCGTGTTTTGCGCCTCGTCCAAGATGATGAATGAATCGTTCAAAGTCCTGCCGCGCATATACGCCAAAGGAGCAACTTCAACTGCGCCGGAGGCCGTGAGCTTGGGCAGAGCGTCGGGATCCATCATGTCGCCCAAGGCATCGTAGAGGGGGCGCAGATAGGGATCGATCTTGTCCGTCAAGGTTCCCGGCAAGAAACCCAGATTCTCCCCAGCTTCGACCGCGGGGCGCGTGAGAACAATGCGTCGGACCTGACCAGAGAGCAGCGCTGATACCGCCTGCGCCATTGCAAGGTACGTTTTCCCGGTACCGGCAGGGCCGAGGCCGAAGACCAGGGTCGAGCGTTCAATGGCGTCAACATAGGCTTTTTGCCCCGCAGACTGCGGACGAATCGAACGTCCTCGACTGCGAAGAATCTCCTGCGGACGCTCGGTCGACGAGTGCGCTGAAGTGAGGAGTGCGATTGCCTGTTCGACTCCGTCGGCATCGAGAGACTGTCCTTCTTTAGCAAGTTCAACCAGTTCGTCGACCAATTGAACAGCCATATCGACAATGCCTTCGGGACCAATCATCGACAGAGTGCGTCCCAGAAGAGAAAAGCGCACCTGTGGGAACCCTTTTTCAAGGGAGCGCAAGACGCGATCTGATGTGCCGAACAGGACAACCGGGTCGACACCCCTGGGAATTTCGATCCGTTTTGCCTCCATGTCACCACCGTCCAATTGCATCGCTGATCAGTGACAAAGCAACCGGGCCTGCGGTCGAAGCACGCAACACCGTTGTCCCCAATAGGCACACGCGTGCACCCGCGGCCTCGAAAAGAGAAAGCTCGTCGGGATCAACCCCGCCTTCAGGCCCGACGACCACGCTGATCCGAGGCGGAAGGCAAGTTTCCGGCACCGTCTGTCCAGAGGCCTCGTCAGTGGTCGGCAAAGACTCTTCTGCAGCGGCACGCAGCTCACGCAGGAGAAGACTCAAAGGGGCTTGCGTGCTCTCATGGCAGACGATCACACACGCGCCGGCTGCTGTTTCTTCGCTCATCCATTGAGCAAGTCGTTGGGAGGTGCAGGCATCTTCCAGGCGCGGGATGAAGGCACGACGAGATTGCTTCGTGGCCGACCTTAAAGTCGACTCCCACTTCCTCATGCCCTTCGCGGCTTTTTCGCCCTTCCAGCGCACTTCACTGCGATGAGCCTGCCACGGGATCACGACGTCGACCCCGACTTCCGTTGCCATTTCGATGGCCATCTCGTCGCGACCGCCCGTCGACAATGCCTGAACAAGGATCAAGCGTACGGCGGGGGGCGCCTCGTGGATGATCTCTTCAACGCGAAGGGTCAATGACTTCTTCGTTCGTTCACTCACGCTCCCGCGCACACGCAAACCGTCACCGTCAACGACGTCGAGCATCTGCCCCACGTCCATGCGACGAACGGTTGCCGCGTGAAAGCCTTCATCCCCGTCAAGAGTGTAGGAATCCCCGCGAGTGCAGCTTTGGAGGGCGGAGGCCTCGGGAGCGATGAAAACGGGAAGGGTCATCGATGTGTTCCGATCACTGGCCTGTGAAGGTTTCGCGAAGCTTGTCGAAGAAGGAGGACCCCTGCTTTTCGGGACGAACACTTTCTTCCCCGCGCACAGCGGAAAGCTCTTCAAGAAGCTCGCGGGAACGTTCATCAAGCTTGCGAGGAATCTCGACGTTGATGCCGATATGCAGGTCGCCACGGCCGGGACGCTGCAAGTGTCCAACGCCCAAACCAGGCAAACGCAGTTCGTCTCCGGGCTGAGTTCCAGGCTTGACGGTGATGGATTGTTTCCCATCCAGGGTATCGAGCTCGAAAGTGCTTCCCAGAGCTGCTGCAGTCATGGGAATGGTGACGGTCATGTACAGATCGTCGCCTTGACGCGAGAAAGTGGGGTGCCTCTTTTCGACAATATCGACATAAAGATCACCGTTCGGGCCGCCGCCGGGACCAACCTCGCCCTGTCCGGCGAGGCGCAGGCGCATGCCGTCTCCCGCTCCTGCTGGGATGTCGATGGTCAGGCTTCGGCGAGTGCGCACGCGTCCTTGGCCCGCGCATTCATGACACGGCTGTTCAATGACGGTTCCATATCCCTGACAGGTGGGACACGGAACTTGGGTGCGCATGGTTCCCAGCATGGTCTGCTGCGTTTGAATCGAATAGCCGGCGCCGCTACAGGTCCCACAGGTTGCCGGTTCGCTCCCGGGCTCGCACATCGATCCGTGGCAGACATCGCAGGCGACGTAGGTATTGAGCGAAATTTCGCGATGCGCGCCGAAGGTTGCTTCCTCCAGGGTGATCTCAATGCGCGTGAGCTGCTCGCGGCCCTGACGAGTACGCGACTGAGGGCCAGCGCCTCCGCCGAATCCACCACCGAAGGCTCCACCAAACATGGTTGAGAGGATGTCCCCGAAATCGAAGGAGTCGCCAGCGTATCCGCCGCCTCGGGCAGCATCTGCACCACCGATATCGTACATGCGGCGTTTTTCCGGATCGGAGAGGGTTTCGTAGGCGACCGAGAGTTCCTTGAAAGCTTCCTCGTCCCCGCCGTAGTCCGGGTGTAATTCGCGGGCCTTCTTGCGATAGGCCTTCTTGATTTCGCTTTGGTCGGCGTCGCGTGAGACTCCGAGGATTGCGTAGTAATCGTTCACGAATATCCTTCTGCGGCTGCGATTAGTGCGTTGAGTTCAAGTACTTGGACAGATACGAGGCCACTGCGTGGACCGTGGACATTGTCGAGGCGTAGTCCATGCGGGTGGGCCCGAGGATTCCCACGTGGGCTGAGTTTCCCCCGGAAGCGTAGGTTCCTGAAACAAGGGAGGTCTCAACGAAAGCATCGTGTCCGTTTTCGGAACCGATGGAGACGTGGACGTCGCCGTTTCCTTCGTCCATTTCGGCGAAGAGACGCAGGAGAACGACTTGTTCTTCGAGGGCGTCTAACACTGGGGCGATATCGCGGAAGTCGACACCGCTTCGAGCAAGGTTCGACATTCCCGCCATAGCGATTCGCGCGGAAGGCTCTCCTTGGAGGAGGCTGGCAATGATCTCACTGATGTCTCCGGCGCACCCAGAGAGTGCGGGCGGCAGGCACTCAGCCATGGCCTCGTAATGGGCACGAACTTCTCCCGCGTCTTTGCCCTGGTAGGCGGCGTTGAGGACCGAGCGCAGCGTCAAGAGATCTTCTTGGGCGAGGTCTTGGGGCATCTCACGCAGGCGTTCAAAAACCTTGCCCTGCTCGGAGATGACAACAATGAGCAGGCGTGAATCGCTCAGATCAACAAATTCGATGCGGCTCAGTGTTGAGCGAGCATTCACAGGGTATTCGATGAGGGCAACCTGGCGCGTGACCTGGGCAAGCAGGCGCACTGTGGCCATGACGACGTCATCGAGGTCTTCGGCGCGGGCCAAGAATTTCTCGACTGCCTGACGCTCTGGGGCGCTCATGGGCTTGAGGGTTGCCAATTGATCGACGAAGACTCGGTAGCCCTTGTCGGTTGGTACGCGACCAGCACTGGTATGGGGCTGGTAGATGAGCCCTGCTTCTTCCAAGACAGCCATGTCGTTTCGGATGGTTGCCGAAGAGACACCTAGGTCTTGGGATTGCGCGATGGCTTTGGACCCCACGGGTTCACGCGTGTGGACATACTGGGACACGATGGCTCGTAGAACGTCAAGGCGACGGTCGTTCATTCATCCTCCCCTAATCTGGCACTCACGCTATTTGAGTGCCAGTTTACTCCGCAAATACCCAATTCGCCCTATTATCAACAGTTGTCCCCCAGAGCCGAATGGGAAAGAAGGATCATTCCAAACCGGGCTGAGTGACGAAATCAATGAGTTCCTCGACGCGCCCAAGAAGGGCCGGCTCGAGGTCTTTATAGTTGCGAACCGTGGAGAGAATTCGTTTCCATCCCATCGCGATATCGGCCTGAGTCGCATGGGGCCAACCCAAGTGTTCCAAAGTCCCGTGTTTGATATCCACTCCCCGAGGGATTTCGGGCCACTTTTCAAGTCCCAAACGCTGGGGCTTCACCGATTGCCAAATATCAACATAGGGGTGACCGACAATGAGGACAGCATCTTTCCAACGCGCGCTCACGGCCTCGGCGATGCGGGATTCTTTGGATCCGGGGACCAAGTGATCCACAAGCACGCCCGCGCGTACTTTCTCGGTGGGGCCGAAAACTTCAAGGATTTCCTCCAAATGGTCGACGCCCTCAAGAAGCTGAACGACAACCCCAACATCGGCAAGGTCGTCGCCCCACACGTGCTGGATGAGCTCGGCATCGTGGCGTCCCTCGACCCAGATTCGAGACTTTCGCGCAACACGCGCAACACGGTTTTCAGCAGCAATCGATCCGGAGTTTGTGACCGCCCGGCCGCCGGGAGTAGTTAAAGCGGGAGCCTGCCGCACCGGCGCGGCCTTCGGAGGAAGCGCAACAATCGGCTTTCCTTCAAGCCAGAACCCGCCGCCAAGGGGGAAAGAACGCTTGCGCCCGTGTCGATCCTCAAGTTCGACCAGGTGCACTCCCCCAGATTTTTCAACGCGGGTCACCGCACCAACCCATCCGCTGGAAATATCCTCAAGCACCATGCCGTACTCGATAGCAACTTCAACAGAGCGCGGCCGACGCGCACCCGGCCCATCACGATGCGGGTCGAACTCGAAGATATTGGTCCCGTACATATCTGAAGTCACCGCTCCACACTATGAGGGCATGCAGCTCTAATCCCCGATCAACACTCTTTCCCGCCTAAGTGTGCGGCTCGTAACTCAGTATCCAAGGAGCTCACGCGTCACGTAGTCAGCCAAAAGCCTGCCTTGAAGAGTCAGAATCGCCCGCCCCTTGCCAGCCGCTTGCGCATCGATCAGCCCTTTCGAGGCCAGGGGTTCAAGTGCGGCGCAAAAGGCCTCGCGATCCCCTTCCCCCTCCTGGGGAGCTTCAACGCCTTCGCTGGTGCGCACAGCCAAGAGGATGCGTTCCATTTCCCGCGTCTGTGCATCGAGGATTTCTCCGGCCTGCGCGGGAGAAAGTCCCTCTCGTAACCTGTGCGCATAAGCCGAGGGGTGTTTGACGTTCCACCAGCGATAACGGCCGATGTGAGAGTGCGCGCCCGGGCCAATCCCCCACCAGTCCCAGTCGCGCCAGTAGGCAAGATTGTGTTTCGAGGCGTGGCGCAGCTGGGTGGAAACAATTCCTTCTTCGCCGGCCTCCCTGCGCGCGAAGTTCGAAATTTCATACCAGCTGTAGCCGGCCTCGCCTAGCAGTCGATCCGCAATTTCGTATTTCGAGGCCTCGTCGTCCGGGTCGGGCATGGGAAGTTGCCCGTGAGCGACCTGAGCGCCCATTTTGGTTCCTTCTTCGATGACAAGTGCGTAGGCGCTGATGTGGTCCGGTTCCATTGCGATCGCTTCTTCGAGCGAGGTTTGCCAGTCTGTCAGACTCTCCCCGGGGGCTCCGTAGATGAGGTCGACTGACACATCCAAGCCGAGCCTGCGGGCCGCGCCAACCAAGCCGGGCAATTTCGCTGGATCATGACGGCGATCAAGGACGCGCAAAACCTCAGGGACGGCCGATTGCATACCAAAGGAAAGGCGGGTAAAGCCAGCTTTGGCGAGGCGTTCAAGCGCGGCCTCGTCCACGCTTTCAGGGTTCGCTTCTACGGTAATTTCTGCGCCGGGGGCGATCCCGAAGTTTTCGCGCACCCCCAAGAGGAGACGTTCGAGGATATCGGTGGACAAGAGCGTCGGTGTCCCGCCGCCAAAGAAGACGCTCGAGGCGGGGCGAGCAGGAATATCGGCGTCGCTGAGAATACCTGCTCCCATGCGCATTTCTGCAAGGGCGCTTTGGTCATAGCTCTGTCGATCAGCTCCGGGACCAAAACCAACGGTATAGGTATTGAAATCACAGTAGCCGCAACGAATCTGGCAGAAGGGAACGTGCACGTAGACGGCGAGGGGGCGCTTTGCATCAGGTTCGGCGAGTTCAGCTCGGAGACGACCGCGTTCTTCCCAAGCCTGGCCTTCTGGCTGGTGAGGGCTCATTGAGGCTTGGGGGTTGAGGTCGAGCGGGCGACGATTTGGGAGATCACGACGAGGCTTCCTGTCAGGACTGTTAAAAGAATGAAGGGCCACAGCCAGTTAGCCGTCATGTCGTACATGCGCCCCAAAACCCACGGCCCCAAGGCACCAAAGCCGTATCCAATGCTTTGGACGAGGGCAGAAAGCGTGCGGGTTTGAGCCATGTTGGTCGTGCGTTCAATGACCAGCGTAAAGGTAATTGAGAAAAATGCACCTTGACCCAGTCCCCCGCATGCACTCCACAAAGCCCAGCCTCCGGGAAGAAGGAGCATTCCGATTGGCATGAGAAGCCACGACGCTGAGACCAGCGTGAGGATTGTCGCGGTCTGGGCGCGGATCATTTTCTGGACCGCCATCATGCTCAGCGGCGCAGCAACACCGACGATGTGGTAGATCGATGCCGCAAAACCAGCATCGTTTGGACCCATCTCAAGCATGTCTGCAAGGATTTTCGGCAGCCACGCTGCGACGCCGAAGTAGCAGAAGGTATTGACAGCGAAGGCGAAAGCCATCAGCCATGCCATGGGCCAGCGATAGATTTCCGAGGCCTTGGCTGGGCCATCCGTTACAGCTGAGTCGTCTGTGTGGATCGTCCATCCGGCTCTTTGGGCGAAGAAAGGGCGGATTCCCGGGCGATTGAGTGGGTAGATTGCAAGGCAGGCCACGAGTGCGATCAGGGCTGGACCGACTCCCCATACTCCCGCTGCGCCTCTCCAGCCGACGTATGCGACCAGCGGAAAGCTGAAGGCGGTCGAGGCTGCGATCATGAGGTCGATCATCGTGGAGTAAACCGCCGTCATGATTCCCGCGCGATGGCGAAAATCGCGACCAATGAGCATAGTGACGACCAGGTTGGAGCAGGTTGTTCCGATGCCAATGACACAGGTGCCAACAAATAGTGACCAGGCCATACCGAGCGAGCGGAGCACGGCACCGAGGATCACGATTGCCAGCCCCAGACAAACGGCGCGATTCAGTCGGATTTTTCGCAGGATGAGTGCGGTGAATGGGGTGAAGAAACCGAAACAGAATACGGGGATTGAGGTCACTAATCCGGCCTCGGCCGAGGAAAGTCCCAAGTCTCTTTGGATTTCCTCGATGATGGGAGGCAGTGCGGTGATGGTTCCTCTGAGGGATCCAGCTAGAAGCACGAATGCGGACAAAGTGATGAGGATCCACACGAACCTACGCTGAAAATATCGCGCGTAAGCTACCTGTTTCACTGTTCTTTCTTCCTTGATGAATGTGGGATGGATTACACAATGTTTCCATAAAACGCTCAAAAAGAACACTTCGTGTTTTGGCGCGAATACAGCTGTGCCCGTCTTCTCCTCATCGAAGAAGACGGGCACACGTTGCGGACCGAGGCGGGGCTTTCTCGGTTCATCGAG
>ERZ773233.481-NODE-481-length-26818-cov-2.858387_pt1 | contig 26818 bp, 25 predicted proteins | sample MGYA00580991_ERZ773233 | MGnify/ENA primary metagenome ERZ773233 (study PRJEB29015, sample SAMEA2738178) | human oral metagenome | biome: human oral; feature: human-associated habitat; material: saliva | place: China | collected 2161 ...
GCTTGCAGTGCAGAAAAAATATGGCCTCGTGCTTGACTCAAAGACAGCAAATTTAAAAGAGATATTCTTTAGCGTATCTTCTCTTGCAAAATACATTTATGAAAATAGGAAATAACGATGAGCGAAGTAGAAATTTTTGAAATTTTAAAGAAGGCTTTGATCGAGCTTTTTGAGATAGACGAGAGCAAGATAAAGCCTGAAACTAGGATATATGAGGACTTGCAGATAGATAGTATAGATGCTATTGATATGATTGATTACATCAAACGTCAAACCGGACATAGGCTGATGCCAGAGGATTTTAAAAACGTAAAAACGCTCGAAGACATCGTAAACGCGGTAGCTAAAAAATTTGACGAGCAAGCTTAAAATCGCCCTAAGCGTAGTTAGCGTCCTTTATCCGTTTGCGCTTTTTTTCGCGGGAGATTTTGCCTTTTGGGTCGTTTGGGCGCTTGCCGCGCTATGGATAGCGCGCGGGGCGTATTCAAGCGGTTTTGAGAGGAGGCTTAGTATCGCGGCGGCCGTTTTTTTCATAGTTTGTATGATTTTTAGGGGCGGATTTTTGGCGTACCTTTACCCTGTTTTGGTGAGTTTGGCGTTTTTAGCGTTTTTTGCTTTTAGTCTAAAAAACGAAGCCGTCATCACCAAAATCGCAAGGCTAAAAGAGCTTGATTTGGATGAAAAAGGCGTGATTTATACGCGAAATTTGACCAAAATTTGGTGCGCGTTTTTTGTTTTTAACGCCGCCATATCGCTTGCGCTAGCTTTGATTGAGGATAAATTTTACTGGAGCGTTTATAGCGGCGCGGTCTCTTATGTGCTGATGGGGGCGCTGTTTTTCGGGGAAATTTTATTTAGAAAGAGATTTGTAAAAAATAATGAGCTTTGAGGAAAATTTAAAAAATTTTAGATTTACGGACGACTCTCGCGACGTCTTTGACGCGTGCCTTAGATTTGCCGCGTTTTTAGAAAAAAACGGCATAAAAGAGCTGCAAATTTACATTGACGACGCGTTTAAATTTTACGTCGCGTTTTTCGGCTCTCTTTTGGGGGGTACTGCGCCTTACGTGCTGGCAAAGCCGATCTATGAGCCAAATTTGACCGCCGTAAACGACGAAAATTTTTTAAATTTTCTTGCAAACGAGCCCGCAAAAGGGCTTAAATTTGACCCGCAGGCTAAATTTTACCTGCAAACTTCGGGTTCTAGCGGCAAAAGTAAGATGATAGAAAAAACGCTCGCGCAGATGATAAAAGAGAGCGAGTATCTAGCGGACGAGCTAAATTTTAGTAGCCAAAATACCTTTTTTTCGAGCGTTTCACATAGGCACATGTTTGGGCTAACGTTTAAGGTCTTTTTACCGCTGGTGCTGGGCGCGCGCGTCATCGCGGACGAGCTAAACTACCCCGAGGCGATTTTGGGCTTAGGCCTTGCACATCACGTATTTATCGCTAGTCCGGTGCTACTTAGAACTCTAGCTCAAAGCCACGCCGCAATCGCGCTAAAAGGCTTAAGCGGGATCGTAAGCGCTGGTTCGCCGCTAAAAAAAGAGCTAAGAGACAAGCTGGGTCAAATCTGCGACGCGCGGATCATCGAAATCTACGGCAGCACGGAAACCGGCATAGTGGCAAAAGACTGCGGCGACGGGCTTAGGCTGTTTGGCGCGGTGAATGCGGGGCTAGACGATAGAGGCGCGCTAAACGTGAGTTCGCCTTGGTGCGAGTTTTTTCAGACTAACGACGCGGCTAGCATCGACGAGGGGCGACTCACGCTACAGGGCAGAATAGACCGCATCGTGAAGCTAAACGACAAGCGCGTGAGTCTGGAGAGTATCGAAGCAAAGCTGCTAGAAAGCGGCCTACTAGCGGACTGCTACTGCGCGCCGCATCCCAAATTTAAACGTATCGCCGCGCTTTTGCAGCTTAACGGCGAGGGGCTAAAAAAATTTAGAAAAGTCGGCAAAAAAGGCGTGGTAGCCGAGCTAAAAGAGCTTTTGAAGCTTGAGTTTAAAAACAGCGTCAGATATTTTAAGATAGTAGAAAAAATGCCGCGAAATCAGCAGGGCAAATTTGAAAAAAGCGAATTTGAAAACGCGCTATTTGCTAGCCCCAAACCCGTCTGGAGCGGCGGGCGCGTAGATGAAGCAGGCCAAATTTTCGGCGGTCAAATTTATAAAAACGGCCAAAATTTGGAGAGCGGTTTAAGCTGCGGCACAAATGCTGGTTGCGTTAAATTTGACGAAAACGGCGAGCGGCTTGACGGCGCGCAAAAATACGAATTTAGTGCTATCATGCACGTGGGGCTTGAGATTTTCGAGAGCCATTTTCCAAATTTACCGCTGCTGCCCGGCTTTATGCAGCTTGACTTCGTCTTTGAGCTAGCTAGCGGTGTGGGTATCGACGTTAGCGGCCTTAATACGGTGGAAAATCTAAAATTTATGAAGTTTGTTAGACCGGGAGACGCGCTTCGCGTTTGCTTTGAAACACGCGGCGGCAAGCTTTATTTTGAGCTGTTTTGCAACGGCGAAAAGTGTTCGACTGGCAGGGCCGCGCTTTGAATAAATTTGCGTTTTTGGTGCCTTTTTACAATCACCCGCAAAATATCAAAGCCCTGATCGCCGCGCTAAAAACATACGAGCTTCCCGTTGTCGTCGTGGATGATGGCTCGGACGAGGCGAGTAAGCTAATCTTAACGGAGCTTGAGCGCACGGAGGGGATCTTGCTGCTCACGCGCGCGCAAAACGGCGGCAAGGGCATCGCGATGAAGGACGGGTTTAAATTTGCTCTAAATCGCGGCTTTAGCCATGTTTTGCAAATCGACGCCGATTTTCAGCACGACGCGGCGCTCATCGGCGAGTTTTTGAGGCAGAGCGAGGCACACCCGCAAAGTATCGTCTGCGCAAATCCTATCTACGGCGAGGACGCGCCAAAATCACGCGTCTACGGTAGAAAAATCACGAATTTTTGGGTCGCGATAAATACGCTAAGCCTTGGTATCAAAGACGCTATGTGTGGTTTTCGCGTTTATCCTTTAGAGCAGCTTAAAAAAGCGGCGGCAAAAAGCAAGACGAGTAGAATGGAATTTGACATCGAAATCCTCGTAAATGCCGCTAGGCAGGGCGTAGATATGCGCTGGATAGATACATACGTGCGCTACGAAAAGAGTGGCGTTTCGCACTTTAAGATGGTGCGCGATAACGCGCTAATCAGCCTCATGCACGCAAAATGCTTTTTTTCACTGCCTAAATTTGCGCTGGGTAAAATTTGGCGAGCGTGCGGGTTAAATTCGAGCGAAAAAAACGTGGCAACCACTCAAATTTCCGTAGAGTCCCAAAAAAACGCCGAGCAAAATCTCTGGTGGAAAAAGCAGGAAAGAGGTAGCGCATTTTTTTTAAGACTTAGCCTATTTTTAGCGCAAATTTTGCCTGAGTTTACGCTAAAGCTTATCGTTAAAATCGTGGTTTGGTTTTATTATATTTTTTCAAAAAACGAGCGCGAAAACATCGCCGCATTTAGACGAAATTTAAGCGAATTTGCCGGCTCGCAGACGCTAAAAGGCACTAGTGTTTTTAGTCATTTTGAGGCGTTTGGCGGCGCTATTTGCGATAAATTTAGAGTCTGGAAGGGCAAGATCAAGGATGGAGAGCTAGAGATCATTGACCTAGAGCGTATAAAAAGCGAGCTAATCGGCGCACAAAAAGGGCAAATTTTGCTCACGGCACACCTTGGAAACGTCGAAATTTGCAAGGCTCTGGGCGCGCGGGTCGATGGCTTTAGGATGGTGATTTTGGCTTACGACAAAAACTCGCGCGAGTTTAACGAGGTGCTAAAGCGCATCAGCCAAAACGACGGCAGCGTGCGTATGATGCTGGTCAATGAGCTCGACGTTGCCGCGATGCTAGAGCTAAAAAATATCGTCGAAAGCGGCGAGCACATCGGCATAATGGGCGACAGGACGCCTCTTGGCGGCGATAAGGCCGCGCGCGTGAAATTTCTGGGCAAGGAGGCGAGCTTTAACTATGGTCCGTACTTGATCGCGGGGATTTTAGGCGTGAAGATAAGCTCGCTGTGGTGCCAAAAGATAGACGGTAAATTTAGGATCGAGCTCGTACCGCTGGCAAGCGCCGTAAAGCTGGGGCGAGATAAAGCCGCCGCAGCTCGCGAATATCTGCAAATTTACGTCCGCGAGCTAGAAAATCGCTGCAAACAAACGCCCGCGCAGTGGTTTAATTTTTTTGATTTTTGGAGATGAGATGATATCAAAATCGGTCGCGCTAAAGGCGCAGTTTTACGACGTGGACAGCATGAACGTCGTGTGGCACGGCAACTACGTGAAGTATTTCGAGACGGCTAGATGCGCGCTGCTAGAGGAGATAGGCTATGACTACGAGGCGATGAGAGCGGATGGTTACGCATATCCGATCGTAAAAATCGAAGCAAAATATATTAAGCCCGTGTTTTTCGGCGATGAGATCGAGGTAGAGGCGACGCTAAAGGAGTGCGAGTGCTTTTTAAAGATCGGCTACGTCGTAAAAAGCGCTAAAAGCGGCGAGACGCTGTGCACGGGCGCGAGCTCGCAGGCGGCTGTTGATATGCGCACGATGCAGACGTGCTTTGAGATCCCGCAAGAGTTACAAAATGCAGTAAAAAGGTATATAAATGAAAAAAATAGCGATAATTTTTAGTTTGGCGGCGAGCCTAATGGGGCTTGATTTTAATGAGATAAAATCTCAAATTAAAACGCAAAATATCAGCGGCGATTTTGCTCAAACGAAGTTTTTGAGCGGATTTAACGTGGAGTTTAAAAGCTACGGTAAATTTAAACTCAGTCAAAGCGAGCTGTTCTACGACACGCTAAGCCCGATTGCCGTGAGCATCGTCATAAACGAGCGCGGTATCTTTCAAAAAAGCGGCAACCAGCTCATAAAAATCGATCAAAATTTTGATAAAAAGCTCTTTTTATCCATCATAAAGCTCGATAAGGCCGAGCTTGAGAAAGAATTTGTCTTTAAAATCTCAGGCGACAAAAACAACTGGAAAATAGAGCTAACGCCCAAAAACGTGCTGCTAAAACAAATCTTTACGCGTATTTTGGTCGGAGGCGATAAATACGTCAAAAAGATCGTGCTAAACGAGGTTAGCGGCGATAAAACGGTAAATGATTTTTACAACGTAAAATGAAAAAATCCGCGCGTTTTTTTATCTTTTTAGCGGCTTTTTTAGCTGCGCTCGCCGTTTGTTTTACAAATGCGAAAAAGATAAACGCGGATATTTTTTCTTTAGTAAATTTTGAAAACTCTACCGAGCAAACAGCGCTAAAATCGATGCTTGATAGCGCTTCAAACGAGTTTTTGCTAGCTTCAAATTCGCCCGAGTTTTTAGAAAAAAGCGAAAATTTAGCCGAGCAAAGCGGAGTTTTTGAGGAGTACCGCGCAAAGCAGGACGTAAATTTAACCTCGTATCTAACTCAGCTAAACGCCCTAAAAATCGCGCTTTTAAACGAGCAAACCTACGAGCTTTTGGTAAAAGATAAAAACGAGTTTTTTAAACAAAGCGCGCAAAATTTATTTAATCAATTCGCCTTTAAACCGCTTAACGCGAAGGACGATTTTTTCGCCTTAAGCTCGCACATGAGCCTGGATGGCTCTAAAATCAGCCTAAATTTGTCAAATTTGATGCTAGAAGCCGCACACGAGGGCAGGAAATTTTACCTCGTCAAAGCGCGCCTTAAATCAGGCTACAATCCGCGAAATTTGATCAAATTTTATGAAAGCGTCCGCGAGCTTGCGGCGCAGGACGGAGTGCAGGCTTACGCTAGCTGCAGCGCGCTATACGGAGCCTACGGCAAAGCTGGCGGTGACAAAGAAAGTGCCGTTATGAGCGTGGTTTCGCTTAGCCTTTGCGCGATTTTTTTGCTACTCGCGTTTAAAAATTTGCGCATTTTTTGCGTCATTTTCGTCGCGATTTTCGGCTTTGCGTGCGGGCTTGCGGCTTCGCTTTTGATTTACGAGAGCCTTAGCGTCATGGTCGTGGTTATCGGCACGAGTCTCGTTGGCCTTATGTTTGATTTTGCGCTGCACTGGCTGGGTAAAAATCAAAACGCGCCCGTGGCGGCCGCGAGCGTGCGTCCGATGCTTAAAATTTTCTTGCTCGGGCTTTGTATCACGATGAGCGGATACGGCGTTTTTGCCTTTTCGTCGCTTGAGCTGCTGCGCCAAACCGCGATATTTTCGCTATTTACGCTGCTTGGGGCGTTTTTATTTACCTATTTTTGCCTGCCTTTTATATTTGAGGGTGCCACGTTTTCGCAAAGCGCTGTATTTTCAAGGTTTTTTGATAAATTTGCGGGACTTTGCGAGCGCGCGGCGGGAGCGATAAATTTAAAAGCTTTTCTCGCCGCATTTGCGCTTTGCGCGGGAATTTTGGCTCTAAATTTTAAAAGCTTAAGCGCACCCGAGCAGATCAAAGACTATGCAAGCTCGCCTGCGGAACTACTGGAGCAGTCTAAAAAGATCAGCGAGATAACGGGCGCCGCGCCGCAAAACTCCGTCATCGTGCTAAAGGGCGGCAGTGATCTGGTCGGAGACGAAAAGCGGCTGATGCGCGAACTGAAGCAGGCAAATCTTGTCAAAGATTACGCATCGATTTCTAAATTTATCCTAAGCCGTGCCGAGCAGGAAAATGTAAAAAATATCTTTAAAGAAGCTGCGCAGGACGAGGAGATCTTTAAAATTTACGCACAGTTTGGATTGCCTAGCGAGCTAGTAAAATCAGAGTTAGAAAATCTCACAAATGCACAAACTATCGGCGTTAGCGAGATTTTGGAGTTTGACGCGGCGAAAAATTTGACGCGGTTTTTACCGAGCAAAAACAGCAGTGCGGTATATGCCGAGGAGCTTGCGGGCGGCTCAAAAACGGATGAAATTTTAAAAGCAAACGGCGCTTTTAGCGTCGATTTCGTCGGCGCGCTAAATCAAAATTTGACCGAGGCCAAGGCCTGGGCCGCGGCGCTAAAGGGCGGCGCATTTTTGGTTGCGTTTGCGCTTTTGTGGGCGTTTTTCGGGGCGGCGCGCTCGCTTTTGGTTATGAGCGTCATCGCGCTTGGCGTGCTAGCCATGCTTTGCGGTTTTGCGGCGCTTGGCGCTCACGTAAATATTTTTGCGATTTTCGGGCTCATTTTGGCGAGCGCGGTCGGGATTGATTATCTTATCTTTGCGCTAAACGAGGACTTGTCGCGGCGAGAGCGCGTATTTGGGATATTTGCCGCGTTTATCACTAGCTTTATCTCGTTTTTTGCGCTTAGTTTTAGCCAGACGCCGGCAGTTAGCGTTTTTGGGCTAGCAGTTAGCCTTTGCGTCGCATTTTACGGGTTTGCCGCATGCACGCTCGCGATGAAAAATTTGGATTAAATTTAGCAAAAAGCGGTATAATCGGTGACTCTAGGGCGCGAAATTTGACCCGCACGGGCGCGCTAAATTTAATAAAACGGAAAGAAAATGCTAAAAATAAACGGCAAAGATGAGTGCGAATTTATCGGCAAAACGGTAGCGCAGCTGCTCGCGGCGAAGGGGCTAAAGCCTGAGTACATCGCAGTCGAGTTAAACGGCGAAATCTTGCCAAAAGATAAATTTGATACGGCGCTAAGAGACGGCGACTCGGCCGAGATAGTGCATTTTGTAGGCGGAGGTTGAGATGAAATTTGACGAAAATAACGATATTTTAGAGCTTGGCGGGCATAAATTTAGCTCGCGCTTTATTCTGGGATCGGGTAAATTTTCATTACCTCTTTTGGAGGCTGCGGTACACGAGGCGGGCGCGCAGATCGTGACGCTAGCGCTTCGGCGCGTGAACGAGGGCGGGATCGAAAATATCTTAGATTTTATCCCAAAGGGCGTGACGCTACTGCCAAACACCTCGGGCGCTAGGAACGCCGATGAGTGCGTGCGTATCGCAAAGCTCGCGCGAGAGGCTGGCTGCGGCGATCTCGTGAAGGTTGAGGTCATTAGAGACAGCAAATACCTGCTGCCCGACAACTACGAAACGATAAAAGCGACCGAAAAGCTCGCAAAGATGGGCTTTGTCGTGATGCCCTATATGTATCCCGACCTAAACGTAGCGCGCGACCTAGCCTCGGCGGGTGCTGCGTGCGTGATGCCTTTAGGCGCTCCGATCGGGACGAACAAAGGCCTTTGTACGCGCGAATTTATAAAAATTTTACTCGCCGAGATAGACCTGCCCGTGATCGTGGATGCTGGCATCGGCACGCCGGCGCAGGCGTGCGAGGCGATGCAGATGGGCTGCGCGGCAGTGATGGCAAACACCGCTATCGCGACTGCCGGCGACGTAAAAACGATGGCGCGAGCCTTTGCGCTGGCGATCCAGGCAGGCAGGCTGGCGTATCTATCTGGGCTTGGCAATGTGAGTGAAAGCGCGCGGGCGTCGAGTCCGCTGACGGGATTTTTGGAGTAAATTTGACGGCATGAAAAACGGCGTCAAATTTGATGCGTGCGAGGATGAAAATTGCCTCGTTAAATCCTGCGAATTTTAAATTTGATAAATTTGCCGAGTTTTAAATTTAGCGCCGTAAAGGCACGGGTCCGGGCGCGTCAAATTTGCCGCTTGCGCCCTAAAAACTATCAAATTTAACGCCTAAAATTTAGACGAAAAAACGGAGAAATATTTGAAAAATATAGACGTGATGGAGTATGTTGACGGCGCGCAGCGCATAGACGAAACGCTGATGCGGCGGGTGCTAGCCGCGCGTGAGGGCTACGACTACGCGAAATTTGACGCCGGCGACGTTAAGCGCGCTCTTGGCGAAGAAAATCTAAGCGTAGAGGGGCTAAAAGCGCTTCTAAGCCCCGCTGCGGGCGCATTTTTAGGCGAGATGGCGGAGGCGGCGCGAGATAGGACGCGCAGGCAGTTTGGCAACTCGGTGCAGTTTTTTACGCCGCTTTATATCTCAAATTTTTGCGATAGCGACTGCGTATACTGCGGCTTTAGCTCGCGAAACAAGATCTCGCGCGTACGGCTAAAGGCGGACGAGGCTGCGACGGAGCTAGCAAATATCGCAAAAAGCGGGCTAAAAGACGTGCTGATCCTAACCGGCGAAAGCGCGAAAAAAAGCGACCTGGGCTACATCGGCGAGGTTTGCAAAGAGGCGTCTAGGCTTTTTAGCAACGTAGGCGTCGAGATCTATCCGCTAAACGCCGACGAATACGCGTTTTTGCACGGTTGTGGCGCGGACTACGTCGTGGTTTTTCAGGAGACTTACGACCCGGCGGCCTACGCGAGATTTCATCTAGGCGGCGTCAAGCGCTCGTTTGCCTACCGCTTTCACGCTCAGGAGCGCGCTCTCATGGGCGGTATGCGTAGCGTCGGATTTGCCGCACTTTTGGGGCTTGACGACTTTAGAAAGGACGCGCTAGCCACCGCGCTACACGCGCATCTCATACAGCAAAAGTACCCGCACGCCGAGATCGCGCTATCTTGCCCGCGCCTGCGCCCCGCGATAAACAAGGCTCACGTCGGCCCGCGAGACGTCGATGAGAGGGCGCTGCTTCAGGTCATCTGCGCGTACCGCCTCTTTTTGCCGTATGCAAATATCACGATCTCCACGCGCGAGCCAGCCAGGTTTCGAGACGGCGTCATCGCAGTCGCCGCGAACAAAATCTCAGCCGGCGTTAGCACGGGCGTAGGAACGCACTCCGATAAGGCCAAAAAGGGCGACGAACAGTTTGAGATCAGCGATGCGCGCTCGGTCGAGGAGATACTAGGCGCCGTGCGAGGTCTAAATTTGCAGCCCGTGATGAGCGAGCATATTTACGTTTAGGACGGCGATTTTTGCGGGCGTAAAATTTGGCTTTTAGAGTAGGTGCGATGGATTTTGGTAAATTTGAGCTCGTTTGGGTGACGAATCGCCGCTTGAGTGAGGATTTTTTCGCTGACGTTAGGCGGGTAGCGCAAAGCGGCAAGGCGGATAAAATTTTGCTTAGGGAGAGCGATCTACCCGAATGCGAATATGAAAATTTAGCCCAAAAAATGCTTGATATCATCGCTGAGTGCGGCTCTGGCGCGCGGCTCGTTTTACATACTTACGCAAACGTTGCAAGTAGGCTTGGTGTGGGTGAACTACATCTGCCTTTTGCTAAATTTATGGCGTTAGGAGGCGAGCGGGCTACAAATTTGAGAAATTTGGTTAAATTTGACGGCGTCTGCACGGATAAAGACGAAGCCCCTGGCATTTGCGCGTCAAATTTGACGCAAAAGCTTAAAGTCGGCGTTTCGGTCCACTCTTTGCAGCAGGCTTTATCGGCGCAGGAGCTAGGCGCTGATTACGTCGTGGCGGGGCATATTTTTGATACGCCCTCTCACGCGCCAGAGCGAGGCAGGGGGCTTAATTTTTTACAGGAAATTTGCAAGAATTTAAGCATAAAAACCTACGCTATCGGCGGGATAAATTTTGAAAATCTAAGCGAGATCAAGGATGCGGGCGTAGCCGGAGCGTATATGATGCGGGGATTTTTGGGTTAAATTTAGCTACCGATGTTTTATTGATTTGGCGGTTAAATTTGAGTTGGCAGCGATGCACTTAAATTTGAATTTAGCAAAAGAAAGCAAAGTCCTAATCTCAAGTCAAATCTAGCACGCAAAAATGCAAAATAGACTCAAATTTACACGCCCTGTTTCTCAAGCCTCCGCCGTAAAATCCGTCAAATTTAAGCCTATTTTGCTACTATTTCATACGAAATTTAACTCAAAATGGAGAATACGTGAAAAAATTGATCTTTGTTACGGTGCTTTGGGCGTTTAGTTTTAGCCTCATAGGTGAGTTTTTGGCGGGGCGAGTGGATAGCTACTTTGCCGCGTTTTCGCGTGTCGTGCTTGCGCTTGGCGTATTTTTGCCATTTATGATTAAGGATTTTGCCGCGCAAAACCTCACTCTATACGCCAAAGTAGCCGCGATCGGCGCGGTGCAGATCGGCGCGATGTATATCTTTTACTACAACTCGTTTGCCTACCTTAGCGTCGCCGAGGTCGCGCTCTTTACGATATTTACGCCGTTTTACGTGAGCGTGGTTTACGATGTGCTCGCAGGTAGGCTTAGGCTGCTGTATCTGTTTAGCGTTGGCACGGCGGTTTTAGGCGCGCTCATCATCAAGTACGGCAACATAAACAGCGGCTTTTGGCATGGATTTTTGCTCGTACAGGGGGCGAATTTGTGCTTTGGCGTCGGACAGAGCGCGTATAAATTTTTGCTAGAAAAGCGTGATTTTAACGAGCAGCGAGGAGTTTTTGGCTACTTTTTCGTCGGAGCCTCGGCAGTTACGGGCATAGCCTTTGCCATGTTTGGCAATCCTGAAAAAATCAACCTAGACCTAACCCAAGGCGCCGTGCTGTTGTGGCTTGGCATCGGAGCTAGCGGTCTAGGATACTTTTTATGGAACAAAGGCGCATGTGAGGTAGATAGCGGAACTCTAGCCATCATGAATAACACTCTCATACCTGCAGCCATCATCGTAAATTTAGTATTTTGGCATAAAGACGCGGATATACTAAGACTCTGCCTAGGCGGCGCAGTGATTTATATCTCGCTACTCATTCACAACAAAATCATCGCACACTACGAGCGAGCAAGCGTAACGGCAAAATAACCTAAATTTGAAGCCAAATTAGGCTAAATTTAAAACTAGCGCGACGTTTAGGCTTGCTGTCGTAGCGGTTGCTTAGTGGTTTGATTTGCAACCGTAAATCCATATTCTTTAATTTAAAAAATAGAATTTAACGAGTTTGGAGATTATTATGAAATGGCTTGAGGCTTGCAAAAGAGTTTTAAGGCTCTAAAAAACTCTAGCCTCAAATTTTCCCTCTTTTCTGAAATATTTAAAATACACGTAAATACAAAATGGCGGGATAGAAATATACCAAAAAGCGCAAATAGCAAGAAAAAGAAGCCCGAAAAACATAAAAGCAAAATAAAATACGACGCCGATAAATAGATCGTTCATTTGAGCGTCTCCGTTGTATAAATTTGCATCTCAATTTTAATAATATAAAGATAAAAAAGGCTGAAAAATGATTAAAAACTGCACTATACGCGTAGGCCGACGCGCCGACGTGTGCTTTAGATGGGTCGAGGGGACGAAATCCCTCGTCACAAGGGCGGGCTTCACTCGTCCGCGAAGTTAAAAGGAGCGTAGCGGTATAGCAAAAAATGCAACTATAACCTTTGGAATAAACATAGAGTTATGTAAACAATTTTGACGGTAATTAGACATATCTAAAATGATTTTTACGGTAGTTAAAATAAAATAGCATATTAATGAAAGCAAAAAGCTTATATTTAGCCAACCACCGCTAGTTGGCTTAGAATATCTACTTTAATTTTTAAAGATATGTTTTAAACATTTATATGTCGAGGATAGTGTATTTTTGGAATATTTATGATTTTATATGGTGCCCGAGGTCGGACTCGAACCGACACAAGGTTGCCCTTACCAGATTTTGAGTCTGGCGCGTCTACCGGTTTCACCACTCGGGCTAATTAAGGAAGTGAGATTTTACCTTGAAAGATATAAAAAAGAGATTAAAAAACATGAAAGCCCGATGTTGAGCTTTCATGAAAGGGTAATTATTTCTTTTTGCCTTTTTTACCTGCACCGACTACTACGGCTTCTTTTAATTTTTTGCCTACTTTAAATTTAACCGCTTTGCTAGCAGGAACATCGATAACTTTAGTGGTTCCAGGCACTCTTGCTTTTCTAGCGGCTCTTTCGGCTGTACCAAATGTACCAAAGCCTATAAAGCTAATACTGTCGCCTTGTTTAAGAATCTCTTCGATAGTCTCTAATGCGGCATCAACTACCTTTAGAGAATCTTTTTTAGAAAGACCGGCCTTGTCGGCAACAGCTTGAATAAATTCAGCTTTTTTCATAGAACCATCCTTAATAAGAAGTGATATGCGGGCATTTTACAACGTTTTTATAAAAAATACAATAGTTTTTAGCCGAAAATTTAACGATTTTTACGCGAATTTCACGAAAAATAGCGAATTTTAGACTATTTGCACCAAAAACTCGCTTTTTAGTCCAGTTTTTTTGATGTCTATAAGGCGCAAATTTTCTATATCGGTTTTGCAAAGTTCGCTAAAGTTTTTTACCCCGTTTTGCGCTACTTGCCTCAAAACTATCCCGCGGTATGCTTTGGCATAGTGACTGACGACTTTACCGTTTTTTAGAAATTTAAATGTCGCAAACGGTTTTTGTATGTGGTAAAATTTCTCGTAAAACTCGGCTCTAAGGTCTAAAATGTCGTCATCACCCAGCCACTCATCTATCTCGTCGCTAAAATTTTGCCTATAAAATTCCTCCAAATTTAGTCCGTTTATGCGCTTGCCTTGCTTTAGTTTGTATTCGGGTAGTGTATCCGCCGCCGTCACAGGGCCGAATAAATTTGAAAAAATCAGCGTATTTTTATCTATAAATTCCTGCGCCGTGCTATCAAGGCTGCGGTAGTCAAGGTGCTTGTAGGCTACCCCGTCGTAGCGCAGTATGGCTTTTACCGCACCTTTTTTAAATAAGCTTTCACGCAAACTCGGCTCATCGGTCAAATTTTTAACGCCGAAAAGTTTTGAAATTTGCTCCAAAGTTGCCGTTTGCAAAAAATCATCGTAAATTTTTAAAATTTCGCACCGCTTTTCATATAAATTAGGAAAAACAAAGTCACCCCTATCTATAAATTTATTTGGACTAACGGCGGTTTTTGCTTCGCTCGGCGAAAAGAGTATTTTCATTTATTCTCCTTAAATTTGGCAAAATCATATCTAAAACTAAATAAATTTTGAAATTTGACGATATAACGAGTGGAACTTTATTTGCTTGCAAGAGCTCAATTAAATTTAAGGAAAAATGCGATGAGAATGACGAATCAGCTGATGAAATTTACGAATAACTACGACTATCAGACCAATATGAAAGCGCTTTACAAGCTAAATACTCAATTATCAAGCGGTCTAAAAATCCAAAATTCTTTTGAGGACAGTAGCGTCTATAACGATGGCATGAGGCTTGATTACGAGGTTGCGACGCTTGAGCAGGTGCAAACGGCGACTTCAAAAGCGCAACACTTTTCAAAAAATACAGATAAGGCTTTGGGTGAATTTAAGCAGCAGCTTGAGACTTTTAAAACGAAGCTAGTTCAGGGTGCAAACGAAATCCACTCGCAAACTTCGCGCGAAGCCATCGCAAACGACCTTCAAGGCATCAAAAATCACCTAGTAAATATCGCAAACACCTCGATAAACGGACAGTTTTTATTTGCCGGAAGCGCTATAAATACAAAACCTATAAACGGAGACACGAACGAGTATTTCGGCAATGCGCAAACGATGAAAGCCGTAGGCGGAGCTCAGGTAAATTTGACCTATAACCAAAACGGGCAGGAACTGTTTCTTGGCAAAGACGGCGACTATAATAAAAAAGTCACCTCCAACACAATGCTAAAAGCGCAAAATTTAGACGATAAAAATAAAACCGTTTATATCGATAGCGAGCATAAAATGCGCGATTTAATCGGTTTTAAATACGTAAAAAACGAAAAAACTTTGACTAATCAAGACTTTACCGGAACCGGCGTTAGGCAGTTTCAGGATACGACGTTTTTCTTGCAGGGTAAAAAGCCAAACGGCACGAGCTTTACGAGTAAATTTAAGATGACGTCGGACGCTTCGATAAACGACCTGCTAGAAAAAATCGGTACTGAGTACGGCAACACTCCGACCAATAAAGTCGTCGAAGTAACGATAAATAACCAGGGTCAAATCAACGTAAAAGACCTAAGTAAGGGCAATCAGGTTATTGATTTTCACATGATAGCTGCGACGAAAAAGGTAGCAAATGCAGATGCCCTAGCGGGCGGTATAGCTGGAGCATCTAGTGCGTTTGATGCGATCAATAGCCTAAAATCACTTGAAGCTTTAGTAAATGCAACGCCTACTTCTCACGAAGATTATGAGATCACTGAATTTGTCAAAAGTAAATATGAAGATCTGGCTGGAAACGCTACAAATGCCTACGACTATGATAAGATAAACTTTAAACAAGAGGGTAGAAATCTAATAGGAACCGTATCGCAAGTAGAGCGCGGTAGCGGTAAATTTGCTGACGATAACACGACGCTAAGCCAAGTCGTGGGCTCAAAAGAGCTATATCCTGGTGAAAGGGATAAATATAATATCGATGGGCAGCGCATAAGAATGGAAATTCAGTCAAAGAGCGGCGGAAAGTATACGGCTGTAGTAAATTTTGACGATACTACTATTCCAAGCACCGCCAAAGTAAAAATAACTAGACCTGATAATTCCACGTATGAAACAAAAGTCTGGGATAGCTTTTATAACGATACTACAAACCCGCCGACTACCGAAGGCATAGATACTCAATCAAAAAATATGACTTTTAGGCAGCTAAACGACATCATCGGTATGGTAGCTAGCGACAGCGTCCCTGCGGGCGTCGGCGGTAGTGCCCCGGCTGATTATGTCGCCTACAAGCAAGCTATCTCAAAATCGCAAGGCAGCGTCGAAGCAAATATGGATCATAGGGGACGTATAAAAGTAACCGACAAGCAAAATGCCGTAACCCCGATAAAAGTAGGTATATACGATAGCGGAAATGCCGATAAATTTGCGGGCGACAGCACGGGTACGACTCCTGCGACAAGGCAAGGAGAGGGTTCGCTATGGAGTTTTTCCGCAAATAACGGTATCGAGATAGATAGTCCGAGCGTTGATATTTTTGAGGACTTGGATAGGATGATAGAGGCTGTTAGAAGCGGTCAATACCGCGCCGATAGCCAGAGTGAGCATCCGCGAAACTCCGGTATCCAGGGCGCGATCGAGAGACTAGATCACATCGCCGATCACGTAAACAAAATCCACACTAAAGTTGGAAATCAAACCAATACGCTAATACAAACCAATACGCACGCTAGCGTCATGGAGGTAAACGTAAAAACCGTCAAGGCTGATATCACAAACGCCGACTATGGCGAGACCTATATGAATCTCATGCAAAAAATGATGTCGTATCAGGCGATGTTGCAGTCTGTGGCTAAGATAAACCAGCTCTCGTTATTAAACTATATGTAAAAACTCGCTATAATCTACGGTTTTATTAAAGTTTCGTTATCAAAGCGGGCGGAGCAAAAATGGAGTCAAATTTTGATAAATTCGGCCCAAATTTAGCTCTCCCGCAAATTTAAATTTACTAAATTTAAAAGGACGCGCCATTTTAAGAGAATCGGTTTTAGTCGTAGTCGTTTGTTTTTTGATATTTTTCGGGATCGCTACCATCGCACCAGCGGCAAATTTCGTCGGTAGCTTCGGCAATGCGATCGGGCTTTGGAACTTCAAACTTTTCGGCTTTATAGCTTACGTTTACCCTTTTGTTTTTATATTTTTTGCGTATTATATTTACAAATATTTTAACGGCTTTAACGCCGAATTTGCCCAGACCGCGCTTGGAGCGACGCTGCTATTTTTAGCGTTTTTGATGTTTCAATCAGGTGCGGACGCTAACTACGGCGGACTAGTCGCTAACAGTATAAATGAGGCGCTAAAAGACGTCGCGGGCGTGATAGGCATGTGGGTATTTATCGTGATGCTTTTCGTGCTTAGCTTTGGCCTGATCGCGCAGGACAATATCATAGCTATCCTAAAAAAGGCTTTCGTCGAGCCCAGTGCCAATGAGGATAAATTTGAAAATATGAGCGAGTTTAAACCAAAATCGCAAAAAAAACCTAGACAAATCAAAAAGCCTAAAGCTCAAAGCGAGTCAAATTTGATCGAGGAAAACGGCAAAGAGCTAGAGGACGAAGATAGCCAAGACGATGAAGACGAAGCGCAGGATGAAAGCGAGTCAAATTTAGAAGAAAAAAGCACTACTATAAACGGCGTCGAAATTTTAAACGAAGTCGCCGAAAATAAAAAACTGCTCGAACAAATGGAAAAAGGCAAGGTTGAAAAACCTAAGGATTTCGCACTACCGCCGCTTAAATTTTTAGCCGATCCGCCTAAGAGATCAAACAGCGTAAATGAGGCTGAGATCGATCAAAAGATCTCCGATCTGCTCGATAAACTGCGCAAATTTAAAATAGACGGCGACGTCGTGCGAACATATACGGGTCCGATCGTTACGACGTTTGAGTTTCGTCAGGCGCCGCATATCAAGGTGAGTAAAATTTTAACCCTGCAAGACGACCTCGCGATGGCTCTGCGCGCTCAGACTATACGCATCCAGGCGCCGATACCGGGCAAAGACGTCGTAGGTATCGAGGTTCCAAACAAAAACATCGAGACCGTATATCTAAAAGAAATTTTAGATAGCGAAGTTTTTAAAAACTCGAGCAGTCCGCTAACCATCGCGCTAGGCAAGGATATCGTCGGCGCGCCTTTTATCACCGATCTAAAAAAGCTGCCTCACCTACTAATCGCGGGCACGACGGGATCTGGCAAGAGCGTAGGCATAAATGCGATGTTACTAAGTCTGCTATATCGCAACAGCCCGCAGACGCTGCGCCTGATGATGATAGATCCAAAAATGCTCGAGTTTAGTATCTATAACGACATCCCGCACCTGCTCACGCCCGTCATCACGCAGGCTAAGCAGGCTATAACCGCGCTATCAAACATGGTTGCTGAGATGGAGCGCCGCTACAAGATTATGAGCCACACGCGCACCAAAAATATCGAAAGCTACAACGAAAAGATGAAAGAGGAGGGCGGCGAGCAGTTCCCGTATATCGTCGTGATTATCGACGAGCTAGCCGATCTCATGATGACTAGCGGCAAGGACGTGGAGCTATACATCGGGCGCCTGGCGCAGATGGCGCGCGCTAGCGGCATACATCTCATCGTAGCCACCCAGCGCCCGAGCGTTGACGTCGTGACGGGGCTCATAAAGGCAAATTTGCCTAGCCGCATCAGCTACCGCGTCGGCCAGCGTATCGATAGTAAGGTAATCCTAGATCAAATGGGCGCGGAGAGCTTGCTAGGACGCGGCGATATGCTATTTACGCCTCCGGGCAGCCCTGGCGTCATCAGGCTGCACGCGCCATTTGCTAGCGAAAAAGAGATCGACGTGATCGTAAATTTCCTAAAAGCGCAACAAGAGGTGGTCTATGACGAGAGATTTTTAGCCGAGGATGGCGCTAGCGGCGGTGCGGGCACAGGCTCCGGCGCCGTAGCAGGCGAGCTAGACGAGCTCTACGAAGAGGCTAAAGAGATTGTGCTAAGCGAGCAAAAAACCTCGATCAGCTATCTACAACGCCGTCTAAAAATCGGCTACAACCGCGCAGCTACGATCATCGAACAGATGGAGCAAATGGGTGTGCTAAGCCCGATGAATGCAAAAGGGCAGAGGGATATTTTGTAAATTTGGCTCAAATTTACTAGCGAGTGTCGGCTGTATTTATTTTTAGGTTAGCGTCATTAAATTTGAGAATAGGCTTCGCTACGAGCGATCGGCTTTGCGCGGTGCTGTGAAGTTTTGCGCGTTTAAATCAAAATTTAGTATTTTTATCTAAATTGCGGTATATTTAAATTTGCCGACCGAATTTACGGATAAATTTAAGCCCGTAGTTAGCTAAATTTGCCGCTGGAAAGCAAAATTATTTATAAACATCAAGGCTCAATTTTAGCTCGTCGATTATGCGCAGCAGCTGGGAGATCTCGTCTTTTATAGTCTGCGCGTCCGCGAGGCTCGGCGGCGGGGCAAAGAGCGAACCCTCGAAACGGTCTTTTGCGCCGTTTAGAAAAAGGTAAAATTTATCATCCATGAACGCCGCACTCAGCGATACTGCTCCGTCAAATTTTAGCTTCACATCATGCAGACGCCGCATAAAAGCGGGACTCAAAAGATAGCGCGCTTCTATCTTATCGTCGGTAAACACGCGAAATTCTTTGTTAAACTCCGTATCATCCAGCACCTCTTTTTCGCCTATCATTTTCGTATTCATAGCCTTTTTATCCGCTAAAATCGTCACGCCTTTGAAGGTTTTATAAAATTCGCAGACGAAAACCGTACCCTTAAAATCCATATAAATATCAAACATCGCTTTAATCGCCATAAAAGAAATCACGTAGATATTGGTTGAAGTCGCGTATTTTCGCTTCTCGCCGATAGCTTCGCTTAGCTGAAATTTGACGTTATTGTAAACGCCGCTGATGAGATCCTCGCTCCTAAACTCAAGCTCTCTGTAAATTTGAGCTTTCAAAAACTCGTTTCTTGAGATGCCTTGGGCGGGTTCGTAGTTAAATTTACCGTCAATACTTTTGACGACAGCGTTTATAAAAACGTTTTTATAAAACCGCTTATAATCAGCCATTGCATTTTTGTTTAGCTCCTCGCCGTTTATCTTATATAAAAGATCTGCTATAAAAGTTGCTAGCGCCGCTTGTACAAACAGCGCGATGACGAGCAGTATGCCTACAACCTCAAGCGACGGATCGATAAGTAGCGCGTAAACGCCGGCAAAAACAAACGCAACGGAGTTTACGGTTAAAAATTGGACGTAAATACTGCGTAGAGCCTTTTGCTTTTGCGTTACGGCGGCGATAGCTTCTTCGATTTTTTGATTTCTCATTCGTAAAAAACTCGGTTTAGATAAAGACCATTTGGCGGTGCGGGGATGCGCGTGAGCGGCTTTTGCTCGTAGATAGCCTGGCGCAAAAGCTCTTTTGCTTTGAGGAAATTTTCATCTCGGCAGTTGTTTGCGACTTTGTTTAAATTTGAGTTTTTAGCGTCAAATTTTGAGGCGACGCAAACCGCATGTTCGACGGTTAAATTTGCGTTTTTTTCAAATTTAACTAAATTTGCGTCCAAATTTGCCGCCTTTGTGCGCTCAAATTTAAACTCCTGCGCCTGTATTTGTCTAAATTTACCGCTTTTGGCAAGCTCAAGCGCCTTTAAAACGCTAGCTACCATTAGTCGAACCTGGGCGCGCAAAAAGCCGTTTGCTTTAAAAACGATAATCGTTCGTTCGCCGCACTCGTAGCAAAAGGCTTTTGAAACACGCCGCACCGGACTTTTGACATCGCTGCCAAGCTTCATAAACTCGCTGAAATCGTGCTCGCCGACAAAAAGCGCGAGCAGCTCGTTTGCTAAATTTGGGTCAAATTTGGGCAAAAAAGTCTCGTAAGGCGCCAAAAAAGGCGAAAACTCGCCGTGATTTATGACATAGCGGTAGGCCCTGGCTGTAGCGTCGTATCGCGGATGAAAGCCATCTTTAACGCGACTTATAAATTTGACGTGAATAGCCGGATGGGCGTGGCGGTTGATGAGAGCTTTTAGGCGCGCAAAGTCCTTAAAATGCTCGCCGCACTCCACGCAGGCTACTTGATTGTTTGCGTGCACGCCCTTGTCTGTACGCGAGCTGGAGATTATTTTGCTAAAGATCCCTACATGCGCTAGGGCTACGCCCAGAGCGTCCTCAACGCCATTTTCGTGCGGCTGTGTCTGCGAGCCTTGAAATTTCGACCCGTCGTAGCTAAAAACGAGTTTAAGCTGCACTTAGTATCTTTTTAAAATTTTAGCCCTAAAGCTAAAAATAGAGGCGATAAAAAATAGCGAAAATATCGCTGCAATCGCGACAAAAACACGCGAGCTAAAGAGCATAATGAGCGTAAAATAGCCAAAAAGTACGCCAAATATCCCAAAATACACAAAGCCTTTTTCGTAGCGGTAAGTCACGATGCCCAGGCTCAAAGCAAAAAGCGTCGTCGCTAGCGGGAAAAGCGCGATGAGAACGTAGGTTGCGAAGTCTTTGGCGCGCTTTTTATCCTCGCCCATCATTTGCCAATACTGCACAAACGACTTCGTCTGCGCGACGCTGTCCTCTTGGGCGGTGCTGATTTTCATCGTGCCAAAGTCGGTTTTATGCCACGAGGCGTCTCTCATGTCGTAAATTTTACCCTCTGATAGCGTAAACTCAAGAACGGCGTTGTTGTTGGTTAGGCGAGCGTTTTTAGCAAGGACGAATCGGTGTGCGCCTTCTTTTGGCGAATAAAGCGTCACGCCCTCGTAAAGAGTGCCGTTCTCGTCGTTTTTTTCGTTTTGGATAAAGACCATCCAGTCGGAAAATTTTTGCCCGAATTCGGTGGTTTTCAAATTTAGCTTGGCGACGGTTTTTTTATAAGAGACGAAATTTGAGTTTAGCTCCGCAGCCGTAGGGATCAGCACTATCGCGGTGACGATGAGGAAGATTGAGACCGCGCCGCTAACGATGAGGAAAAATTTAGCGATCCTAACTGGCGAATATCCGAGAGTAAAAAGCACGATGCTCTCGTTTTCGCGCGAAAGTCTGAAAAACATGAGCGCAAGCGATGCGAAAAACGCGATAGGTACGGTAAAAAGCAGTACTCTAGGCAGCATAAACATATAGAGTTTAAAAAGCTCTATAAAGGTAATCTCGATGTATGACGTGATACGCGCGATCTGGATGAAAAACACGATCGACATGATGAGAAAAAGCGTCGCAAATAGCGATGCAAACGTGCTTAGGAAGTTTGAGAAAAGATAACGCGCCGTCCTATCCATAAATCAGTCCCAATATGTAGATAAACTGCTCCTTAAACGCGTAAACGATGAGCGTGGCAAGGCTCAAAAACGGCACGAAAGGCAGCTCGTATCCGCGCTTTCGCACTATGACGTAGGCTGGCAGCGTCAGTAGCGCCGAGACATAGATCGCCATGAGGCCGAGCTTGACGCCTAGTATCGCGCCCATAACGCCCGCGATAAAGATGTCCGCAGAGCCCATGGCTTCGCGCTTGAGAGTCAGGCTAACGACAGCGCGCAGCAGCCAAAAGGCAAACATAAAAATCGCAGCGTTTATAAACGAATCAAATGCAAATAAAAGCCCATCCGAGTCAAAAGAGTCGGGCGGATTAAAACCGTAAAGCAGCGAAAATGCAACGCTGGCAAAAAGCAGCGGATCGGGAACAGCCTTGTAACGAAAATCGATCAGGCTAAGCGCTAGTAGTAAGATAAAGCAGACGCCAAGCATCGCCGCCTTAAAAATCGCGGCGTAAAAGCTGTCCGTAAGAGGCTCAAGTCCGTATGTCTCAATGCAATACGCAAGCACGCAAAGCAGGCCGCTAGCAAGCTCAACTAGAGGATACTGAAAGCTGATTTTTTCGCCGCAGAACGCGCACTTGCCGCGCAAAAACAGCCACGCAAAAATCGGGATGTTATGATACGGCTTTAGCGGAGTTTTGCAGCTTTGGCAGTGCGAGGCAGGGAAATTTATGCTCTCGCCGCGCGGCATGCGGTAGATCAGGACGTTGCTAAAACTGCCGACTACGGCGCCCAAGATAAAAAATAATAAAATAAAAAATACAACGGCGAAAATCATAACTCTCCTAATTTAATTTATAATGCATTTGGCTGCTTGCGGTTGTTTTTGAGCTAGCGGCGACGTTTTTAAGTAATGTTTGTGCAAATTTGCCGCACGATTTGAGCTAAAATTTGACTCGTTATTTGCGCCGCAAAAAGCATAAAACACAAAATTTAAAGGCGATTTTAGCGAAATATTGCCTTGAATGATTTTAAATTTAAAGATTTCGGTTTAAAATTTATGCAAAACGGCGTTGCGGCAAGGCTTTTGGCTCGTAAAATTTAAAAGCCTTTTTTGCGAGCGGGTAAAATAAAAAGACGTAAATTTAAAAGATGGAGGCAGTCAAAAGCTCAATTAAAGTCCGCCAAACCTTCTATCTTTTTTCTTAAATTTGGCCGTTATCTGGGCTAGCTCCTCGCGCGTAAAATCGGGCCAAAGCGTAGGCGTAAAGGCAAACTCGGCGTATGAGGCCTGCCAAAGCATAAAATTTGACAGTCTCTGCTCGCCGCCCGTGCGCACGAGAAGGTCGATGGGCGCGGGCTCGTCGAGGTAGCCTTGCAGGCTATCTTCGCTTAAATTTAGAGCTAGATTTTGGGCGTCAAATTCGCCTCCGTTTTTCTCGCAAAATCTTTTAAAAGCTCTTAAAATTTCATCTTTAGCACCGTAGTTTAGCGCCAAATTTAGCTTTAGTCTAGAATTTTGCGCGGTTGCGTTTTTGATATCAGCTATCTCGTTTTTTAGCTTGTCGCTTAGCGGACTTTCGTCGCCGATGACGTTAAATTTGATACCGTTTTTGATAAAACTATCGCGTTTCGAGACTAGAAATTTATGTAAAAGCTCCATCAAAAACGCTACTTCGCTCTTTGGGCGCTTCCAGTTTTCGGTGCTAAATGCATAAAGGCTCAGCATCGCCACGCCCTCGTCGATGCAAAACTCGCACATCTGTTCCACGACGTTTGCGCCCGTTTCGTGCCCTTTGGTGCGTAGCAAACCGCGGCTTTTGGCCCATCTGCCGTTGCCGTCCATGATGATCGCGAGGTGATTTAGCTCGTTCATTTTAGCCCTTAAAATCAATTATTTTGCCGCTTGGATCAAAGAAAGCGGCGATGTTTTGAGTCGTTTGCGCTTCGCAGCTAAACTCGTCTCGCAAGAGTCCCGCGACCTTGTCAAACGGCGTTTGCGCGCTGATTATGTGAGCGCCTTTTAGCGTAAAAATAATCGGAGCGAAATTTGAAAAAATAAGGTAAATTTGACTCGTGCGGGCGCCGTCAAATTTCATCTGGAAAACGCCTTTTGCGCCGTTATAAACAAACGAAATATTAATGATATTTTTTTGTAGTGCAAGCAGCATTTGAGCTAGATTTTCAAACGTTTCTCGCGAGTCTGCCGCGCTAAGACCGTTAAATATATATTCATAAAACCAGTTTAGATCGGGCTCGCTTATCAGCCTTTCTATCAGCGCGAGTCCCTCAGGCGCGGCGTAGGCTAAATTCGGCTTTTTAAAGAGATTTCTTATCACGATATTTTCAGTGCCGCTTGCGATCTCGCCCCAGTATTCGCCGTCCAAGTCGAGGCTTTTCATGCTTTTCGTGCTTAGGATTTTGTTGCCCATTTTTAGATTGTAGCGATTGTAGCCCGTCTTTTCGGCGACTTTGATACTGATGGGCAGGCTCGCGTTTAGAGCCGTGCCCGCGCCGCCGCTTGCGATTTTTTGCACTCGTGAGACGGGATTTATCATAGCTTGGTTGCTAAATTTACGATTTGGCGCGCCGCGTCCTCTTTAGATGTTAGCGCGATATTTTGCGCATCATGGCGCGTGATAAAGGTTATTTGCGTGCTATCAGAGCCGAAATTTATATCGCCGCCCAGCACATTTAGACAAACGGCGTCAAGGCTTTTTTTCTCAAGCATATTTTTTGCGTTTTGCATGGCGTTTGCGCCGTCCATTTCCATTTTAAAGCCGATTTTTTTGACGTTTTTAAAGTCTTTCAAAGAGCCCAAAACGTCATCGTTTTGCACTAGCTCCAGCGTCCAAATTTCGCCTAAATTTTGCTTTTTTAGCTTGCCTTCAAATTTGGTTTTTGGAGTATAGTCGCTAACCGCAGCCGCCATCGCGAGCAAATTTGCGTCCGTCAAATTTGCGTGTAGCAGCTCTTTTAGCTCCGCCGAGCTTTGAAATTTGAGCGTTTTATAAGGCGCGTTCGCCGCCTCAAAGCTAGCTATCAGCGTCACGTCTGCACCCGCGTAGTAAAATGCGTCGGCAAGTGCTCGCGACATCTTACCGCTGGATAGATTCGTTACGGCTCTTACGTTGTCGATCTTTTCGCTCGTGGCACCGCCCGTTACGATCACTTTTTGCCCTTTAAATTTTGGCTCCGTTAGCATTCTTTTTGTTTCGTAGATGATCGTAGAAACGTCTGCCAACGCGCCTTTGCCCATGTCGCCGCAGGCTAGAGTTTTTTCTACCGGCTCGATAAATCTCGCGCCGTTTTCCGCTAAAAACTCGAAATTTTTGCGCGTGGCGAAGTGATTTAGCATTTTGTCGTTGGCTGCCGGCGCGATGAGTATGGGGGCCGGGCTAGCGATCAGAGTCTGCATGAATACGTTATCGCAAATGCCGCTTGCAAGCTTGTTTATCGTATTTACGCTAGCAGGCGCGATGAGGATTAGATCGGTTTTGGCGTAGGCGATGTGATTTAGCCCGTCCTGCCAACTCTCCGTGCGCGAGGTTAAAATTTTATGCTCGCACAGCGCCTCAAAGCCCGCTTCAGAGCAAAATTTGAGCGCTCCTTCACTAAGCATAACTCGCACGTCCGCACCCTCTTTTTTTAGCGCGGATAAGATCTCATAAGCCTTATAAAAAGCGATACTGCCGCAAACCGCGAGCAAAATTTTTTTATTTTTTAGCATTTTCGTCGCTTTTCGCGTCGTTAAAAAATTTATAGAAAAAGCCTTCTTTATTTACCTGTTTCGTGCGGCTGATGGCTAGCGCGCCGCTTGGTACGTCGCTAGTTACGGTGCTTCCTGCAGCTATTAGCACGTCGTCGCCGACTTTTACGGGGGCTACTAGCTGGGTGTCCGAGCCGATAAAGACGTTTTTGCCGATTATCGTTTTGTGCTTAGCTTTGCCGTCATAGTTGCACGTGATCGTGCCGCAGCCTACGTTTGTTCCGCTGCCTATCTCGCAGTCGCCCAGATAGCTTAGGTGGCCTGCTTTAACGCCGTTTAGCCTGGCTGCCTTTAGCTCGACGAAATTTCCGATGTGGGTATTTTTGATCTCGCATTTTGGGCGTATGTGCGCGAGCGGGCCGACGTCTGAGTCCTCGATGATGGAGTTTTCTACGACTGAGCCGCTTTTGATGACGGAGTTTTTGATGACGCATGCTCCGATGACGCTTACGTTTTCTTCGATGACGCATTCGCCTTCAAATTTGGCTCTAGAGTCGATATAGACGCTGTTTGGTAGCCGCATTAGCACGCCGCTTTTCATTAAATTTTTCTTGATTTCGTCCTGCATCAAATTTTGGGCGATACTGAGCTGAAATTTATCGTTTATGCCCATGAAATTTTGCTCTTCGACGCTGATAGCCCAGCATTTTAGGCTGCGCTCGTTTGCGATTTTTATCGCGTCGGTTAGGTAAAATTCTTTCTGCGAGTTTTCGTTACCGATGAGGGGTAAAATCTCGCGCAAAACTTCGCTTTTAAAGCAGTAGCAGCCGGCGTTTGCGCTTTTTATCATTTTTTGCGTCTCGGTCGCGTCTTTTTGCTCGACGATGGCTTCTACTTTGCCGTTATTTATGATCACGCGGCCGTAGCCGTACGGATCTGCCGCCTCAAAAACGCTAAGAGCGATGTCCGCGTTGCCAGCGCTTAGACGGATTAGGTCGTTGGTTTTTATAAGCGGCATATCTCCGCACAAAATCAGCGTTTTTTCGCTATTTAACGGGATGTTTTTTAGCGCGCCCGCAGTGCCCGGGAAATCCTTTAAATTTTGCTCGTAAATTTTAGTTTGAGGGAAAATCTCTTTGATTTTGGCTTCGACGAGCTCTTTTTGATAGCTCAAAACTACGCTCACGTCGCTACTGATCTCATAAGCCTTGCGCAAAATATGGATAATCATCGGCTCTCCGCAAAGCTCGAAAAGCACCTTTGGTTTGGTTGATTTCATCCTTGTGCCAAGCCCCGCGGCAAGCACCACTACGCCGATATCGCTCATATTTTTTCCTTATTTAAATTTGAGCGATTTTATCTCAAATTTGCTAAATGCGGGATTAATGCTTTTTGGACTTAACAATTTCTTAAGTATTAATCAATATAATCACGAGTTTTAAAAATAATCAAAATCAAAATTTAAAGGATGCGGCTTGCTTTCGTTTGTTAGAAAACTCTTAAGAAGAAATCAATTTTTGTTTAACCTTCACCTGATTTTATC
>ERZ773233.482-NODE-482-length-26760-cov-5.383336_pt1 | contig 26760 bp, 25 predicted proteins | sample MGYA00580991_ERZ773233 | MGnify/ENA primary metagenome ERZ773233 (study PRJEB29015, sample SAMEA2738178) | human oral metagenome | biome: human oral; feature: human-associated habitat; material: saliva | place: China | collected 2161 ...
AAAAGCCACTCTATGAAATCTATACCTTTGGAGAGCAGGTCGTTGTAATGCCAATTGCTACTGATGAAAATGGTAATCCAAAAATACCAACCAAAACTCAGGTTGTCTCTCAATATGCAAGGGAGGGAATTCAGAGAAAATTACAGCAGTTGCTTCCTTGTGATTTCCATATTGCGATCAAGGGAAGTGAGCTAGAGCTCTATATTCCAGAGTATTATAAATGAAAAATTATCGGAAAAGGCTGAACTGCCATCACGAATCTCGAAAAAGATATTGGACTTAGGATTCATGTTAGAACCTTCAACGAATTGCCTTTGCTTGAGGTGAAGGTACATATTGCAGGAGGAGATAGAAAAGGTGATCCTTTGGTGATTTCCCTTCCAGAAGAATTTAGAAATAAGACGGTTCCGCTGCTTGTTGATGATGGATTAGTTTATGCAAAAGCGGACAATCAAGCAAACATTGTCATCAAAAATAAAGAAACCTCAACCCTCATCAAGAGAAAAGGCTTTGTCGTAGTAAATGCAGAATAAATCAATTCAGAATAAAAAATTAAAAGTGAGAAAGAGTAGATATCCACCCCATCTTTAGAAAGACGATACAGAGAAGTCCCCCCTTTCTTAAGGGGGTGCCCGAAGGGTGGAGGATATTTAGAAAAAGCCGATGACAACCCTTTTCTTCAAAAGTGGAATTTGGATTACTAAAAGAGCACTTACTCCTGAATCTCATTTCTAAATATTAACCATTGCAAAGATAAATAAACAAAAAGCTGAAATCAAACCCCAATATTATTCCAGATTTTTATCTTTTTTTCTCAAGTATGAATAACTTCAGATTTACGAAAATTATTGCAGGGGTAAGTCCCGTTTTAGCGAAGGAAACAGTACTTTCAAAAATTATCAATATGGTTGATGCCTTTAGAATTACTCTTTCAAAGGGGTATGATGATAATAACAAAAAATATATTGATACTATCATGAAGCTGGATAATAGTAAAACAATTATTCTAGAAACGAAATGAATTGATACGAGAATCAAAAATACTTGTAATCTTCCGGTAAAAAAAGGAGAAACGTGGACAATAGAATACTCTGAATATGCTCAGGAGTGAGCAGGAAAAATCTATATTGATTATGCTCATCTTGAAGATTTGAAAGAAGGAACAATTATTACTTGTCAACAAAGTCAAGTCCTTCTCAAAGTAAATAGTACTGAAGAAGATCTTGCTCAGGTAGAGGTTACAGATTCAGGGAAAGGAGAAATTTTTCAATATGATAGGATTTCTTTTGATGATTTAGATAATGATGATGAGGAAATCACTGAAAGAGATAAGAAAGATATTCTCTGGGGATTAGAATATGGAGCGCATGTAATCGGATTATCATGTGCAAATACCGCAGAGCATGTGGAAAGCGTAAAAACGTTTCTTGAGCAGAATAATGCAGGAGAAATGAAAGTTTTTGCAAAAATAGAGACAAGATCCGGACTGAAAAATCTTAATGAGATTTTGGGTATTGCTGATGGAATTATTCTCGTACTTGATGAACTTTCCGATTTTAAAGAGGAAGAAAAACTGATTTCGACAATTCAGATGATCAAACAGTCAGGAAAACCTGTCCTCATTACTGAAACGAATACAGAATATGGAAAAGAATACTCTAAATATTTTACTAAACAAGTTCAAGTTCTGAGTCAAGAATATATTGATGGAATAATGCTTGAACCTTTTCTTGTAGAAGATGAAGTATTTGATGCTGTTGAACAAACAGGAGATATCCTTTGAATATATGAATTGAAAGCAAAACCAAGAGAATTAAAAAGATTTGAGGATTATGCTGAGTTTGAGGTAAGGGATTATATTATTTATAATGCTTTTAGGAGTATTGACGAATTGTGAGTAAAAACAACAATTTGTTTTACGGAAAATGCTTATACTACTTCTAGATTTTCATCATTGGGACCTAAGATTCCTATTATTACCTTTACCCAGTCTAAAGATACTTATAGATATTTAAGTCTGGTTTGGGGAGTAAAGGGTTATAAGATTTCTCAATCTTTTAATTACGAAAATCTCAAAAAAATTGGAAAAGAGATGATTAGAATGATTTTTAAAGGAAATATTTCTCTTGATGATAAAATCCTGATTCTTCAGGCAAATGAATCCGTAAGCAGTCCTAAAAATGATATGATTAATGGAATAGAGTTTTATAATTTTAAGAACATTTAGTATTTCTAATTTTTAATTACATATAATTGAAATATGTCAAGCTCAATGGCTTTCGAGTTGTTGAGTTTTTTTGTAATTTTGAGAATGCTACGTTATACTTAAGTAATAAAAATTCTGACTTTAGACTTTTTAATTTATTTTAGGTATAACGATGAAAGTTAATGAAAAATCTTATATTCCCCTGATTAGTGTTAAGGAGATGACTCGAGGCTACCATGATAGTAAAAGGATACTTTTCAAAAAATTCAATTTTGAGCTAAAAAAGGGAGATTTTACAGTAATTACTGGAAAGTCTGGTTCTGGTAAGTCTACTTTGATGAAGTTTTTAATTGGTCAGATTAGACCGCATAAAAAGACGGTTTACTATAAGATGGAAGATATGGCGGAGTTCTCAGATGCTGAGATCCAGAGATATAGAAGAAAAATCTGAATTATTTTTCAGGATTATCAGTTGATAGAGAGTTTAACCCCTAAGGAGAATGTTATTTATCCTCTTATTTTAGAGGGAGCTCCAATTACTGAAATTAAGAAAAAATATGATGCTATCAATGCTCTCCTAAATATTTCTACTATTGAAACCTGTGAGATAAAGAAACTAAGTGGATGAGAAAAACAGAAAGTAGCGATGGCAAGAGCCTTAATTCATGCTCCAGATTTTATCATTGCTGATGAGCCAACGGGAAATCTTGATCATGAAAGTACCCTTCAAATAGCTGATATTTTGATTAAAGCAAATGCTATGGGAAATACAATTGTTCTTATTACCCATGATATGACACTTTTGGCTTATTTGGAGAAGTATGCTAAAATTAAAACGGTTGTGCTTTGATAATTCACTTTTTTTAGACCTTGAATTTACTTGATAGCAATGACAAAAACTCAAGAACTCTTACATACCTTGAAGGAAAAAGTTTCTCAGCTCGCGATTGCTTGATATCTCAAGGAAGAAGTAATTTCCTCTCTAAAATATCTTCATCGATATAAGCTTTCTAATATAGAAAAAAATTGGAATATTTTTTGTGATTATTTGCTTTTCTTGGATCTTCAGAATACGGATAAAATTAAAAAATTGGGAACAAAAGTTAACAAAATACAAAAAGAAAAAACAGAAATTGATTTGGAGTATTATTTGTCTTTGGAAAAAGTTACTAAACAACAGAAGGCTACTTATCTCAAGAAAATTCAAGAAAATGGCTACGAACTTTTAACTCTTATTCAGTGAATAAAATGAGTATTAGTGCTCAGTATTGATGAATTTTGTAATGCATCAAAAACAAGAATGGATATTCATCAACTTCTGATGAAAAGAGAGCCTGAACATAAAAAGCTAAAAGTATAAACATATTAAATCCAGATTTATTTCATTGCCACTAAAAGAACGTATGGAGACTTTTGAAACTATGGTTTCGTATGAAAAGGAGTTATTGAACTTCAAGAGCGAGTTAGCTAATTTATCAAATGAAGTCAAAAAACAGGGATCTGCTATAGAAAAAAAAGCTTGGAATGGTCCCAAACTAACAAAAAGTAAAGGGGCTATTCAAGGACCTACCGGGAAGGAAACGTATTACAATCTTCCAATGAAAAAAGTAGTTGACTCATTGAGAGTAACAAATGGGATTACAGATAAGTATCGAATTAGAAATGATGGTGTTAAGATGATTGGACCGTATGTTATGGTTGCGGCTAACCTTAAAACCTTTCCTAAGGGAACAATTGTAAAAACAACTTTGTGAGAAGGAATCGTTTGTGATACAGGGAGTATGAAGGGAACGCATATTGATATTGCAACGAATTGGTAGTTTTTGTTTCCGTATAGGGGTGTTTTATATGCTGTTTATGAAGAGTGATGCCAGTGCCAGAAAGTTTTGGAAAGTATGAAGGAAAGGAAAAAAAATCCTCTTCTAAAGAGGAGTGATTTCTAATTCTTAAAAAACAGGACGAAGTTAAACAAATTCTTGATTCATCATTTCAGGAGCTATCCTCATTAAAAGGCGAAGTTGCACATTCACAAAAAGTTGCTACAGTTCCCTATCCTCTAGAAAATACTTTTGAAAAGCAATATTTCGAATCTGTATCTTCTGTACAATCAGTAAAACAATCTCAGCAAACATCAAAAGATAAAAAACCTGATGAACAGTGATTTTTTGATGGTATTAAAGATGGAGCGGTTCGCATTTTTGAAAAATGAGTAGCAGTAGCAAAAGATATGGTAACATCTTTATGAGAAAATCTAAAAAGTGTATATCATCTCGCAAAAGAGTTTGTAAGTTTTGAAAAAGTACCGGAGAAGATTTCTGGAACAATTGCACAGATGCTTCAGTATGGACAAACTCTTATAGGTGCAAAATATTCTTATTGAGCTCAAGGAAAACAGTGAGCATTTGATTGTTCATGATTAGTAAGTTCTCTTTTTAATAAGGTTTGACTTTTAAAAGGGCGCGAAACTTCTTCATCTTTCTATAAGCAGGCTCAACAAATTAGACAGTCACAGGTAAGAGCTGGTGATTTTATGTTTTGGTGAAATAATGGATGAGGGCATATTGAGTTTGTTGTAGGAACGCCATATAAGGGAAAAAACAGATCCTGAAAAGAATGTTGGTATGTAGATACTCTTGGATCTTCTTCTGATCGTGGATTCCTTACTGTTGATGGGAAAAATAGAGTAGAATCGGGGGTTTGATATAGGAAAAGGGAGATTCAACCACGTCATCAGTTTAGAAGGCCTGCATATTATGATAAATTATAGGTTTAAAGTTCTCGTATTTTGTAGTGTACTCAAAATTTTGGAGCTTGTTTTCCTTCCGCAATGTATCTTCTGAACCAAGTCCTTTGTTTTTTTGCAAGATGATGGGTGTTTCTTTTGAGGAGTTCTTCCATTTTTTCGTAGTTGTATTGTCCTTGGAGGTATCCAATAACCTCCTTATAGCCAATCCCTTGCATAGATTGAAGTGTTGGAGGATAGCCTTCTTTGAGGAGATGATCTACTTCTTCTATGAGTCAGTTTTTAAACATTTCCTTGATCCTTGCATTAATGAGATGATTAGTAGTTTCCTTATCTCTTCGCAATCCAAGCATTAAAATCGGATGACGGACTGCTTGCTGAATATATCCTGCAGTTTTAGTAATTCAGGTTTTTTTATAAATTTCTAGAGCTCTAATCAGATACCTCGTAGAATTAGGATGAAGTTTCCCAGCTTCTTCAGGATCGATTTTAGATAATTCATGATGAAGAAATCCCGGATCTTGCTTTTCTTTCTCTTCCAGTTCTGATCTTAATGCATAATCAGGTGGGCACTCTGGTAATGAAAAATTTTTATAAATGGTATCAATGTAGAGACCAGTCCCTCCAACGATAAAAGGAAACTTCTCTCTTGCGAGAATCTCATCAACTTGATGATCGGCATCTTCTTTCCATTGTCCAGCAGTGTAGGTTTCATCAGGATCGACAATATCTATCTGATGATGAGGAATTTTTTTCCTAATTTCTGCGCTGATTTTGTCGGTTCCGATATCCATTTTACGAAAAATCTGTCTGCTATCACTTGAAATCACTTCAATATCAAAAAATTCTGATAATTCTACGGAAAGTCTACTTTTCCCAGTGGCTGTTGCTCATCGGATAATAACAATTCCATCGTTATTCTGGCTTTTAAATTCGCTAATAGTTGTTTTTGCATCTTGTAGAATGCTTGAAAAGTCCATGGAGCTATGAAGAATAAAGAAATAGATCCTTAGTCTAGAGAATCTCTTTCAAGATACAAGTCAGATTTTAAATTTATTGTATCGATCAATCTTGAATCTCGTATTCAAAAAGATAGAATATCATCCATTTTACACTGGTTTTTTAACTAATGCGAGAACCGCTTATTTCTACCTTTTTGAAAAAAAATGAAAAACTGAATCTTTCTGCGATTCGTGATGCAGAAGGAGTTCGTCTCAAACATATTCAGGATTCCTTACAGCTTTTAGAAACTTGATTGTTTTCCCCTTGAAAATTCGTAATTGATGTGGGGACAGGGTGAGGATTTCCCTTGATACCACTTGCTTTGAGCTGTCCACAAGTCCAGTTTTTGGGTATCGATTCTGTGAGGAAAAAGACCTTAGCTGTGAATGAAATGCTGGAAGAACTCTGAGTAAAAAATGCTAAGGTGCTGTGGACGAGGATCGAAGACTATCAAGGAGACAAAGCTGACATCCTTACAGCGAGAGCAGTCGCTTATAGTGATAAACTTTTGAAACGAACTTATCCTTTGCTTAAAAAGGGAGGAGTATTCGTTTTTATGAAGCAGGAAATCGCGGAAGAGAAGCAACTTTTGGTCCAACTTTGTAAAAAATATCATTTGACTTTGGAACAGGAGAGAAAGTATCAGCTTTTTGAGGGTGATATTATGAGGGTACTGTATGTTCTGAGGAAAGAATAAGGCTATCATTTAAAGTTCTTTTCTTCTTCCTTATTCAGAGATTTTCGGTTAAAGAGCTTGCTTTCTCTATGAAAACAAGTATATCTAATCAGTTTTAGTTTCTTTCCCATTTATAATGCAAGCTCAAAAACGATATGTGGTCTGGGAAGGAGTAAAAACCTGAATTTTTACCGATCGAAATGAGGTACAACCTCTTGTTTTGGGTTTTAAGGATGCGAAATATAAAGCATTCTCAAGTTTACAAGAGGCAGAGCAAGCGCTACAGTCTGGATGAGAGCCTTACTATCAAGTTGAGAAAAAATGGAATGAAAAATCACTTCCTTTCGTAAAAGAGAGTATTGCAGTTGATGCAGCTTGTTCTTCAGCGACAGGGATTATGGAGTATCAGGGGATTGATCTCGTTTCTGAGCAGATTATCTTTAAGGTTTCTCAACCCATAGGGACCAATAATATTTGAGAGTTCCTAGCTATTGTTCATGGAATTTCTTGGCTTCAAAAGCAGGGAAAAATAGATTATGTCTTGTATTCTGATTCAAAAATTGCGATCGATCGGGTAAAAAATTGAAAATGTAGGACAAACCTTGCTCCGAATGATGGAAATATTCAGCTTTTTGAACTTATTAAGAGAGCGGAGGAGTGGCTTGTTACCAATTACTATCGTCCAACAATCCTTAAACGAAATACTCGTGAATGGTGAGAAATCCCTGCTGATTTTGGTAGAAAATAATTCATATCTTAGATACATAGCTTCTTATGCAAATTCAAAAGAGCTTATTTAAACTTTTTTCAGATATGCCAACTGTTTCATCAAAAATTTTGAGTGATGGAATGTTTTTGATATTGCAAACTCCTCCTGAAGGGTTTTTGCATAGAAAACATAAATTCTGAACTTGCGCTCATCATTCTTTGAAAGCAGTTATTGAGGCAAAAACTGGGAAAACAAAAAAACTTCGTGACTATTCTTGTGATTGGCGATCAAGACTGACGTATCTCATGACTCCCTGGGGAATTAAGAAAATTCTTAAGAAACATCAGCTTTCTTTCAGAGTTATTAAAGCAAAAAATCTGACTTCTGATGAAAAGTTGTCTTTACTCAAGCAGGAATTGACTAAAGGACCTTTGATTTTGCTTGTTGGAAATGGGGTTACGAAAAAGCAAATATTCTCTTGGAGAAAAGCATTTACTCATTGGCATTATATTACTTTGTGGGGTTTTAGTGATAAGGAACAGATTTTTTATGTTTATGATTCCAATACTCAAAGACAGACTGAACAGTATCTCATGAAATGAACTCTGAAAATCCCTTATTCACTTCTTCTAAAATCCCGATCTATAGGAGCTTCTAAATTGCTTTATAATTATGCCATTGCCATAGAATATTAGTTTTTTTTATTTATTTTTTGTATATAATGAAAACTTTTGAAGAAAAAAAGAAACAATATGCACAGTTGCTTATTAAGTTCGGACTCAATCTTCAAAAAGGTCAAAATCTGATCCTTAATGCTCCTATTGAAGTTCATGACTTCGTTCTGCTCCTTGCAGAAGTGGCTTATGAAGCAGGAGCGAGAGAAATTTTCTACAGATGGCAGAGCGAACGCTTAGAAGCTTTGAAATATCAAAAAGCTCCAGAAGAGGTTTTCGGTAGCTATCCGCAGTGGCTTGCTGATGGCTATACTGAGGAAGTGCAGAAAAACTGTGCGGTACTTGCTTTGAGGATGGATGATCCAAAAGTGCTTGAAAAAGCTGATCCTCGCTTACTTGAAAAAGAAGTCAAAGCCAGAGCTAGCGCTTTCAAACGCTATAAGGATTTTGTCGCAGGAAATGGGACGAATTGGCTTATTGCTTCGATTCCTACGGCGGGTTGGGCGAATGCAATTTATGGAACAGAAAATACAGAGGAAAACGTGCAAAAGCTCCGAAATCAGATTTTTTCTCTTGTAAGGCTAGATAGCGAAGATCCATTTCAGGCTTGGGAAACTCATCTTCAAAACCTAAAATCTTATGCTGATTTTCTTAATAGCAAGTCCTTCAAAAAGCTCTATTATCGCTCTGAGAAAACGGATTTGACCGTAGTTTTGCCTGAGGGACATCGCCGAATTTCCGCTGGAGAAAAGACAAAATCTGGAATTCCATTTTGTCCAAATATGCCGACAGAAGAGGTCTTTTCTATGCCGCATAAATATGGGGTAGATGGAATTCTCGCTTCTACTTTGCCTTTGCATTATCAAGGGAAACTGATTTCCAATTTTTCTCTGACCTTCAAAGCTGGAGAAGTGGTTGATTTCTCAGCAGAGGAGGGCTATGAAGTGTTGAAATCGCTCTTGGAAGCTGATCCCTGATCAAAGAGGCTCGGAGAAGTTGCAATCGTTCCTGTGAGCTCGCCGATTTCGCAGTCAGGTTTAGTTTTTTTCAATACGCTTTTTGATGAAAATGCAAGTTGCCATTTTGCGTTATGAAGTGCTTATCCTACAAATCTTCTAGGAGCAGAAACAATGAGTGCTGAAGAAAAAGATAAAGTCTGAATGAATGAAAGCATGATGCATGTAGATTTTATGGTTGGAGATAAAAGCCTTACCATTACCGGAGAAACAGAAAGCTGAGAAAAGATTCCTTTTTTTGTAAATGGGGAGTGGAATATTCTTCCTTAAAAAAATAACAGAAAATCTCAGCTTGATTTTTATCCTAGAAAAAGTATAAGTAAACGAATTTTTTGTTCGCATTTTTTTGTGCCTTAAAATTCGGCTTCAGCTCCTGTAGTTCAATGGATAGAATAGGCCCGTCCTAAGGGTTAGATGCTGGTTCGATTCCGGCCAGGAGTAGATGACATTCCTTGGTGGTAAGGATTCCTTCTTGAGGAGCTTTACTGTGGGGTTTGATCAGCTTTCATTTTATTTTTTTAAATCCATTATCCAAATGGCAAAAACAACACAGGAAAATGTATTTCAAAGACACGATAAAGATACCGGGTCTCCAGAAATGCAAATCGGGATTTTATCTGATGAAATCGCAATGCTTCAGGCGCATGTGGCTGCAAATGCAAAGGACTATGATGCTAAGAGAAGTCTTTTGAAGAAGGTAGCAAAGAGAAGAAGCTTCTTGAGATATCTCAAAGGGAAAGATCTTGATGCCTATACAAAAATCTCAAAAAAAATCGGACTAAAAGTGTAGTTCAATTAATAGTGAACAAGTAAAAATGAACAATGAAAATACTTTTTTTGATGATGATCTTCTAAATAAAAAAGAAAAAATCAGACTCAAATTGTTAATTGTTAATTGACAACTGTTCATTGTATTCTTTTATTTCTTTATTTTTATATTCTAATGGCTAAAAAAGCTAGTGCCCCAGTGGCAAGCCAATTTACTGTTCCTGTAATCAAGGAAGGGCAAAAGGTAAAAGGAACCATCCTTAAAGAAATTGAGAACGGAGTTCTCGTAAACTGTGAAAATGGTGCATTTACTGGAGTGATTCTTTCTAAAGAAGCGAAAGAACTCAAAAGATCTCAGTTTGATCTTAATCCATCTACTGAACTTGAGCTTGAAATCATCAATCCTGCAGTAAGACATGAAGACGGATACTATATCGTATCAGTTACTAGACTTCTTCAGTACGATGTATGGAAGTCAGTTATTGCAAAATTTGAAAAAGATGAAATCATTACCGTGGTTCCTACCGAAGCAAATCTTGGAGGACTTTTGATTGATATGCACGGTATCAAGGGATTCATCCCATTGTCTCAATTGGCTCCTATTCACTATCCTAGAGTGGAAGATGGAGATCAGGATGCAATCTTTGATAAACTTCTTGAACTTATCGGACAGGAAATCAAAGTAAGAGTAATCAACATTGATGAAGAAGACAGAAGAATCATCCTCTCCGAAAGAGAAGCTCTCAAAGAAGAAAGAGAAAAGGTGCTTGCTGAACTTGAAGTTGGAAAGATCTTTGATGGAGTGGTTTCTGGAGTTTCTTCTTACGGACTTTTCGTGACGATCGGAGGAACGGTTGAAGGACTCGTGCATATTTCAGAGATTACTTACGGACACGTGAACGATATTGATAAACTCGGACACATTGGAGATAAGATGCAAGTTAAAGTTATCGGTCTTGAAAATGGAAAAATCTCACTCTCTAGTAAACAGCTCAAGGGAGATCCATGGGAGGAACTTCCAAAGAGATACCAAGTTGGAGATATTATCGAAGGAGAAATCGTGAGATATGTTCCTTACGGAGTATTCGTGAGAGTATACGAAGATATCAACGGACTCGTGCACTTGAGTGAGCTTTCTCAGAAGTCAGTGAACAATCCAAACGAAATCGTGAAGCTTGGACAGATCGTGAAAGCAAAACTGATTCTCATTGATCCAAAAAATAGAAAAATCTGACTTTCTATGAAGGATTTGGAACCAAAATCAACTGATGCGGAAGACAAACCAGCGAAAAGAACTCCAAAAGCAAAAGGAAGTCTTGAAGATGTAGTAAAGAAGATTGAAGAGAAGGAAGAGTAATCTTTCACTTCAGATCTCAAAAGAAAAATCCCGAGTATTCGGGATTTTTTTTAATTACATCTATAGTTTTGAGGACTTCTTTTAGTAGCTTTTACGGAGAATATCTTACTCCTCTTTGGATCTATTAAAGAATATGCCGTGAATAAAAACCGCTCCTAGCTGATGAAAGGAATCTTTACGCCTCGCCAGAAGATCAAATCCTTTAAGATAATGATGACCCCGAGAAGCATTAATACCCAGAAGAATACAAAATTTACCCATCCTTCTACGCTTGCAAATTTCTCATCTTTGATGCGGAGGAGTTTTTGCAAGATGACTGCCCAGAACCTTCCTCCATCTAGAGCTGGAATCGGCAGAATATTAAAGATGGCTAAGGCGAGAGAAAGCATTCCTCCAAATCCAAGAAAAATCAGAAATCAGAATTCTTCCAAAAGCTTTTCTCCAAATTTCACCGCTCCCACTGGTCAGGTAAGTTGGTTAAGCGCAGATTTAGTATCATTTGCATTGAATGAAAAGAGTTGTTTTCCGATCCTTCAGAGTGAAGTCATGGTCAGATTTCGTTCTGCTTGTATCTCTTTGAGTCCAGCAAGCATTGCTCCTCCTATTCAAAATTTAATCGGCAAAACCTCCAAATCGCCTTCTTGACGGAAAACGATTCCGAGCTTACAGTCCTTTTCACAGTCAAAAGTCTTTTCCTCTACAGAAGAGTGCTCTATTCCTTCGGCAAAACGGATCGTATTTCATTGCGTATTAGAGAGCTTGGAAAGAACCTTATTGATCGTCAGTGAAGAAACCGCAGTGCCGTTGATATCTACGAGAACCGATCAGCTTTTGAGTCCGATCTTTTCTGCGATACTTCAGGACAGTACTTCCTCTACAACGATGCCACTGTCTTTCAAGTCTCCGCTAAGGAATCCCTCGTTTTTCAGAAAACTTAGGCTCGGCATTAGATAACTTTCAGAATAAATCCCTTGAAAATCATCAGGTAAAACTGACATTGGCTTGGTTCCAATCAAGAATAAGCTTGAAAAGATAATCCAAGCAACAAAAAAGTTCATTATCACCCCAGCAGAGATGATGATTAATTTTTTCCAGAGCTTTGCTTTTACGAAGCTATCAGAATCGTGGTTTTCTTTTGCATCCGTTCCATCTTCTCCTTTGAGAGAGACGAATCCACCAAAAGGAAGCCAGTTGAGGGTATATTCAGTCCCAGATTTGTCTTTCCAGAGGGTACAAATTTTCGGCGGCATTCAGAGTCAGAATTCTTTTACTTGGACCCCTGATTTCTTAGCAGCTGTGAAATGTCCTAATTCGTGGAGAATTACCAGCACAATAAAAACCAAAATTCAAAGGATAATTCAAAGCATTTTTAAAAAAACAAAATAAAATCCGATAGATGACTATAGTAAATTTGTGGGATAAAACAAGAGAAAAATAGACGATAAAAGAAAAATCCTGAATGTAGTTCAGGATTCTTTTTGTAGTGAGGTAGCCTATTTTTTTAGCTTCCAGCTCCATCGTTTTCTTGTTCTTCCTCTTCGTCGGGTTTGAGATGCACGAGTCCATTTCTCTGTCTTCGTGCGACCATCGTTGCTTTGATAAGGTTATTGAGGCTCGTGATGGCTTTTTGGCTTTCTGGGAGTGGACTTACGACATTGAGGGCAAAGAGTTTGGTTGAAAGGAAATCATATTGCTGATCCATCTCGCTACGAAGCGGTTTGGTCGCGATAAAGCTCGCTGCAAGTCCTTCATTCGTGCGATGTTCTAGGAGCTGTTCATAATCTTCATTCAGCTTTTTGAGTTTGGTGAGGACGGTCGTGAGCTGAAGGGTTTGCAGTGGAGCGGTATATTTACCTTGCTGGGCATCAAGCAATAATCCTTTGATGAGCTGGGTTTCTTGACGGTTCGGCTTTTTCTGAATGCCACGATATTGGATCAAGAAATCGCCGAGTTGTGTTGCTGCTTCCTCATTTACAGGGTCTGGCGATCTCATTTCTGAGGAAATCTTCATAAAAAAATAGGTTAAAAGCTGATCACGATCGTTGTCCAATTGCACTAAGGCTTCAGAATTTTCATCTTTTTTGAGTTGCATATTCGCATCTATCATCTTGTTGAGGTTCGCTTTGAAGGCTTTTCGGTCGGCTTCGGCGATCCCGAGCTTAGCGATCGTTCCTTGTTCAATAATCTGAGCAAAGGAATCCATAAAGGCTCCGTATTCTGCATTATTGAGTCTTTTTAAGCTCAGAGATTTAAGTTTTGTTATGCTTGTCATTTTCTTTCTTGATTAGGGAATAAAAAATGATCTTTGGGTGAAAATAGCTTAATTTAGCGGAATTCCCCACTGTGAAACGATGTCCGCAGACAGTTTGAGCAAATTCCCAGCTGTGAAACGGTGTCCGCAGATAGTTTGAGCAAATTCCCCACTGTGAAATGGTGTCCGCAGATGGTTTGAGCAAATTCCCAGCTGTGAAATGGTGTCCGCACACAGTTTGAGCAAATTCTCAGCTGTGAAATGGTGTTCGCAGATGGTTTAAGAGTAGTTGGTCATCGCGAGGCGAAGCCGTGGCGATCCACTTGTAGTCCAATTCGCTTATTCTTTGGATTGCTTCACTACGTTCGCAATGACGAGTAGGTGATACTGGATTGCTTCACTGCGTTCGCAAGGATGGGCGAGTGAAAGGGTAGTGATTTCTTCATTATAAGACATCCTCAAGGGAAGAGGCATGCTTATACAGAGCGACGGCTAAGCTCTGGAATCTACCTTCCTCGCAGGGAGGAAGTTTACTAGTTTCAGTCTATAGGTAGGGGAGAGGATTTCAAGGGGAAGTTAGAAGAAAGAAGTAAAGAGATGATATATGCTCTTTGATAGGAATGATATTCATCCACTCCACACGGAGGGGGCTATTTGTCTCATCAGACAAAACCAGACTTTAACCTCTCATCATGGGCATCACTGATGTTCTAGGAATCGTGGTTGAGAATGTTCTCCCATTCCGACCGCTACCAGACCAGCCGCCAGAAGCAATCATGCTAGGATATACAAGAGGAGTATTCAAATACTGATTCTTATTGTTTGTTGGTATTTTTTTTCATCTTCTGCTAGGGGGTTAATTAAACAACTAATAACAAAGAACACTACTTCTTTCTCTCTTATATTAAATAAATGCTAATCAACTTTTTAAGAAGGGGAAGAAAGAATAAGAACCGAGTAAGACTATTTTGATGTAAAATGAATATGAATTTCATTTGGACTTGTTGTCTGATAAGAAATAATGAGAAATTCTTTATGTTTATCCTGTTTAGCTATTCTAAAAAAACGACACTCAGGAGATATCTGTTTAGTAGACGATCAGAAAGAAAAACAAGCTTGTGCTCAAGAAGCATTAAAGATTTCATCTCAAAGATACTGAAAATCTATAGGCGAAAGATAGCTATTAAATTCTGGAATATAGCGATAAACTATAATTGTTCCAGAACCATTATTTTGTTTAATCTCCAAAATATTTTCCTTAAGATACTTTCAATCCACTTTAAAGCTATGCATTCCTTTTCCATTGGGAAGAGCAATTTCTTGATTTCTAGGATTAAGCTCAATCATCCCCTCTTCTGTAGGATAAACAATTTTATATGCAGAGGTTCCGTCTCCTCTCATTCTCCATTCCAAATTGTAGCTAATCCCTTCTACAATTTGTTCTAAATAATAGGGCTCTATCAGAAAGACAAAACAAAAAAGAACTCATATTAAAGAGAAAATAGCACATAAAAAGAGTGAAAGTTTATATAAACTTTTTTTCATTGATTTCTAAAGTCAAGAAATAAAGGAAGAGGAGAGGGATATTATCTCTCTTCTCTTTTTCGTCTGCTTACTTTAAATACCGTACTGCAACTTTTGCTAATCCAGCTGAAAGACTCGCATATCCCTCTGCATTAATAACGGAGATCTTGAGATTAGGATACGGCATTTCATCTTCTCCAGATGGCTTTACAGCATGAGCAGTACCTGGAGCGATAATGAAGTTAAAGTTTTCTGTAGTGATCTGGTTATTCCATCTTCCAGTAATAAGAAGATCAATAGAACCTGCATTATAAACGACAATTTCTGCCTTTTCCCTTCCTACAAAGTAATTTTTACTTGCTATTGGACTAACATCCCATCTCGTATAATTAAACCAAGAAGAACGAGAATCTATTGTTCTCTCTTCATTTACTTGATCTGAGGAAAGTGGTACAGAATCTTTTTGTGATTGAACCATATACTCATAATCATTATCGCATGAAGTAATAATTCCTGCGAAAATCATGAGAAGCACTGCAAGCAGCGAAGAAATTTTTGTTTTCATATTTATTTTCTTTTTTTCGTATCTCAGTAGCGATACTTCATTTGTTTTTTTCATTAAAGGAGTCTACTGTCCCCTTTTTGGAGATTGTGATTTACAAAGTCATCTCCTAACTTCGGAAATTTTCCTCACTATCGCAAGATTAATTTCATTTTATTTTTTTATTTTCTATGTTACGATAATCGTAATAAAGATTTAAGCTTTTGTTTCAAGATTAAAAGAATTATCTCACTAGAATTGAAGGGGGTTTCAAGGGAAAGCTAGAAGAAAAAAGTGAAGAGACATACAAGAGTAGTATTCAAATACTGATTTTTATTGTTCGTTGGTATTTTTTTTCATCTCCTGCTAGGAGGTTAATTAAACAATTAACAGTGAATATACCGTTTATCCAAAAAAAAAGCAACTTATTATTCGAGATTATTTTTTAAATGATAGAGAAATTGGTGGCTTATGTATTCCTGAAACTTAGTGTTAAGTTCAAAAACGGCATAGCCTTATATAAGATGAGAAGAATACATGTTCTATGGTGCTATTTATAATAAAAAACTAAGAATGATTCTTTTTATGATAAATTTTCCTTGCAATTCACAAGAAAAATAGTATTTTTTAGTCAGTTTTTTATTCTTTTTTAAGAGCATGGAAATACATCGCAAAGTAATTATTATAGGATCAGGTCCTGCAGGGCATACTGCTGCTATTTATGCAGGGAAAGCCTTACTCAAGCCACTGATGTTTGAGGGATTTATGGCAGGAGGGATCGCTGCAGGAGGACAGCTCACCACGACGACGGTTATTGAAAATTTCCCTGGATTTCCTACGGGGATTGATGGAAGTGAACTGATGCTCCAGATGAGGCAGCAATCGCTTAACGCAGGAGCAGAAATTCAGACGAAAACGGTGGATTCCGTAGACCTTTCCTCGAGGCCTTTCAAAGTGCAGGTAGGAAAAGATCAATATACTGCTGAAAGTTTGATCATCGCGACGGGAGCAACTGCAAAAAGAATGGGGCTTCCGGGAGAAGAACAGTTTTGGCAAAAGGGAGTCTCTGCCTGTGCTATCTGCGATGGAGGATTGCCGATTTTTAGGAATAAAAGGATTGTAGTGATTGGAGGAGGAGATGCAGCATTAGAGGAGGCGATTCATCTGACGCATTTCGCGAGTGAAGTCAAGCTCCTCGTGAGGAGAGATCAGCTGAGAGCCTCTAAAGCAATGCAAGAAAAAGCTTTTGTAAATAAAAAAATTGAAATCTTATGGAATACCGAGGCAACGGAGCTCGTAGGAGAACAGCTTTTAAATGGAGTTTGGACCATCAATAATAAAACACAAGAAAAAAAGCTGATTGAATGTGCTGGGTTATTTTATGCTATCGGACATACTCCAAATACCGCTTTCCTCAATTGACAATTAGAGCTTGATGAAACCGGCTATATCAAAACTCAGCCGTGAAGTACAAAGACGAGTATTGAGGGAGTCTTCGCTGCATGAGATGTGCAAGATAGAATATTCAGGCAGGCTATCACTTCAGCAGGAACCGGATGTATGGCGGCACTCGAAGCAGAAAAGTTTTTACAAGCCTAAAGAAAAAAATAGCTAGTATTTTCTACGACGTTTCACAGTTAAAAAAAAGAGGCTCTATCGCTTGAGCTTCTTTTTTGATACATAAAGGAAAATGATTTATTCTAACTCACTAAATCTTGGGAAAAAAAGATAGACAATCGTATAAAATGAATCAATTACTTTATCCAATCCTTTTTCCTGTTTCAGCATTTTTTCGGTTAAAATTCATTCTAGTTTAAACATCTCAATTTCTACTTGTTTCCCGAGAGTTTGAAAAGATGTTGAATCTGTATTGTTGCGATCATTAAGTTCACGGAACTTCCAAAATATTTCAGGAGAAGCCTCTGCAAATCTTGCAAAGAGCTGGCCTCATTTGGTTTTTTGAATCGTTTGGAGTTTTTCTTCAAGATATCCCTTGATGATATCCCTGACTTCTTCCTTTTGTTCCAGAGAAAGTGAAGAAAAAAGAGGTCAAAAAGCTGGATGCTGTTCTAAATCAGAAAGATAAGGGATCTTCTTTGTTGATGATTCGCAGTTCGCAAGTATATTTTTGATTTGTTCAATTTCTTGAGCTTGCATAAAATGTTGGATTATTCGTATATAAAAAATCTCTCATGAAGAGAGAATTTCTTGCAACTTTAAGTATGAGTATTTGCCTCATAAAAGCAAGTGATTTTTTTAACTACCTCCTCTTGCTAGAAATTGTACAAGCCTGATGATAATCAGTGAAAGCATTACGATAACCATTCCGATGAGTGAATATTTGATTCCATTTTTCGCTTTATTTTTGAGTCAGCTATCTACGGTAGAAAAGATATACAAGAATCCTGAGAAAATCAATGCAACCGTTACGACTGTTCCAATAAATGTTGTTGCTCAAAGCACAATATCTTGGATAAAACGCATTACAGAGGTTCTTTCTCATGGAGCTCTATTTTTCTTCACATTTGTGGCATCGTAGATTGAAAACGTGCTCGTTCCATCAATCATACTTTGCGAGGTTAGATTGATTCCGAAGTTATCGTTAGCAGTAGTTGTAAAAGAAGGTAGTCCGAAAAAAGCTATTCCACACAACAAAAGAAATCAGAATTTTTTGGCTTGTGAAAACATTTTCTTCAGATGAAAAAAGATAAAATTATTGAACTTCAGCATTAACTGGAGTTTTTGATGAAGTTGCTGTCTGTTTATTATCTCCAGCTCCCAAAAGCATAATAAAACTACCAAAAACTAGGGAAATCGCAGCAATCACGAGGATAATGACCGTAATCCATTTGAGACCAGCACTTCTTTTCATTTCAAATTGTAACAACAAAATAAAAACTGATTTTAGCCTATTATTTTGACCTTAAAAATCAAGCGATTTTTGTTTTTTATTTTCTGAAAATTTGATGATGGAGAGCCTAGATGTTTTTTTTAGTACTTTCAGTTGCATTAGAAAAGTAATTTGCTATATATGCTTTGTTGGTCTAGAGAGTTCGCTCAGTGATGGGTGAGGAAAGTCCTGGCACTCGAACTTCGTTGTCTTCTAACAGAAGCTGGAACTTCCCGTAAGGGAGCAAACGAAAGTGCCACAGAGATTAAACTACTCCAAACCTTTGGAGGAAAGGTGAAACATAAGGGTTGATGATTATCATACCTTTACTCAATTAGATTGATGATCTGATGAGGGGTAAACCGCAACGAGTGCAAGCTTATCATACTTGATATGGAAGTGCAAAGATCGCTATAAGCGATAGTAGATAAATGCTCTCTAATACAGAACCAGGCTTATTGGATCAACATCAAAAGGGCCGTAGCTCAGTGGTAGAGCGGGAGTCTCCAAAGCTCCGCGTCGCGAGTTCGATTCTTGCCAGCCCTGAATTAAGTTGAAAATGCTGAATTAAGTCAGTATTTTTTTAATTAAAACTTTTTATCTGCTTGATTTTTATAATAAGAAAAATATGGTAAAGGAGAATTTTTATCTCCTTTTTTCTAAAAAGATGAAATCAGACCTTTTTTCTCCTTTCACCAACCTCTATCCTATCCAAAAAACCCTTCGCCGAGAGCTAAAACCGCTCAACGAAAATTTTCAACACGATCCAGCTCTTAGCGCACTCCGAAACTCAGAAATTCCACAGAGGGACCAACAGAGAGAAAAAGACTATCAGGCAATCAAACCGCTCTTGGATGAACTTCACAATCAATTTATCACAGAAAGCCTCCAGTCGCTAGAACCCCAGGATCGATCAGATTTTGTCCTTTTTTATCAAACTTACCAAAAAAAGAAAAAAAACAAAGCTGATCTCTCTGAAAAAGACCTAAAAACGCTTGATGAAGAATTTGAAAGTCGCACAAAAGCCTTGAGAAATGCGATTGGAGCTAGTTTCTCTGTTACCGCAGAGCTCCGAAAAAGCAATCCCGACTATGTCAATGAAAAGGGAAAGCCTTTTCTGGATCAAAAAAGTTATAAAATCCTGACTGAATCTGGAGTGCTCTGACTTTTGGGAAAGAAATATGCCTCTGATCCCGAGAAACTTGCACTGATCCGTCGTTTTGGAAATTTCTTTACCTATTTCACAGGTTTCAATCAGAACCGCGAGAATTACTATGCTACCGATGAGAAATCCACGGCCGTTGCCTATCGTGCGATCAACGAAAATCTCCTTACATTTGCCAATAATTGTGAGCTTTTTGAGAAACTTTCCATGCTTTCACTTTCAGAACTAGAGAAAAAAGTCTTCAATCCTGACTCTTACAGCGAATATCTTGCCCAATCAGGAATTGATTTTTACAATGAGATGTTTGCAAATATCAGATCAAAAGCAAATCTTTATACCCAAGAACACAAAACCAAACTTCCTCAGCCAAAACTTCTTTATAAACAAATCTGATCTCCAAGAGGAAACACCATTCCTTTTGATTTGATTACTTCAGAAGCAGAGTTTCAAGAGATGCTTCACACCATGATTAGAGAAACAGATCAAAGGCTCCCAGAATTCAACAAGCTTTTGGCACAAATTTTTGAGGAGAAGGCTGATCTTTCACAGATTTTCTTGTCCAAAACAGCACTCAATATTATTTCTAACCGCTACTTCTCATCTTGGCATACTTTGCTAGAAAAGGGAGTTGAGCTCAAGCTTTTTAAGTTCAAAAAAAATGATGAAGAAAGCTTCAAACTTCCTGCCTATCTTTCGCTCGCTGAGCTCAAGGAGCTTTTAGAATCGGTTCCTTTCCAAACAGCAGAAAATGCTGATACTGCACAAGGAAGTCATCATCAAGTCTCTCTCCTCAAACTTCAGCGAGAAAAACTTTATTTAGAAAATTCTCATTCTAACTGGGAACTTCTGCTCAAAAGTATGAAATCTGACTTTGAATCTTTTTGGACCTGAGAGGGAGAATTTTGATCTTATACTTCAGCAAAAAAAGCCCTTCAATCCCTTTCAACCCTAGAATCCACTAATCAAGAACACAAAAATCTGATTAAAATGCTTTTGGACAATGCTTTGTATGCGTATAGAATGCTCAAGTGGTTCAGAGTAGATACGAGTAAACTCGGATTTGTTCCAGAAGGGGAGTTTTATCCGAGTCTTGATCAGCTTTTACAGGATTATCCTTTGCCAAAGTGGTATGATATGATCAGAAATTATCTCACGAGAAAACCCTATTCACAAGCAAAATTAAAGCTGAATTTTGACTGTTCTACCTTGCTGAAAGGACGAGATAAAAATAAAGAAACTCAGAACTTATCGGTGATTTTGAGAAAAGATGGGAAATTTTATCTCGCAATTATGAAAAAAGATCAGAATAAATTTTTTGAAAAATCGGCTCTCTATGAGGGAAATCTTGGAACGATGGAAAAGATGGACTATAAGCTTCTTCCCTGAGCCAATAAAATGCTTCCAAAGTGCTTGATGCCAGGTTCTGACAAGAAAAAATATGGAGCTTCTGATCAGGTTTTAGAGCTGTATGCCAAAGGAAGTTTCAAAAAGTCGGAAAAGAGCTTCAATCTCGCAGATCTCCATACTTTGATTGATTTTTATAAGTCTGCATTGCCAAAATATGAGGATTGGAAAGTGTTCAATTTCCAGTTTCAAGCGACAGAAAATTATCAAGATATTTCTCAGTTTTATAGAGAAGTTGAACAACAAGGCTATTTGTTAAAATGGAGAAAAGTCAATGAAGAACTGATTAAACAAGGAATAAAAGACTGATCCCTCTTTCTCTTTCAGATTTCTTCCAAAGATTTTGAAGGAAAGTCAAAGACTCCTGATTTGCAAACGCTTTATTGGCAACAGCTTTTTGAAAGTCAAACCAATGTAAAACTCAATGGAGAAGCAGAAATCTTTTTTAGACCTTGAAGTATCAAAAAAGAAAAGAAAAAGCTGAAGGTAGATAAATACGATGTTTTCAAGCACAAAAGATATACGGAAGATAAAATCCTTTTCCATGTGCCGATTACCTTGTGATTTGGAAATAATGAGGTCAGTCCCTCTGCTCCTTCAAAGTTCAATCAGAAACTCAATCAAGAGCTAATTATTCCTCATTTTGATGATCTCCATGTGATTGGGGTGGATCGCTGAGAAAAACATCTGGCTTTTTATTCTGTTGTTTCGGTGAAAACTGGGAAAATTGTCAAACAAGGGACGCTCAACCTCCTCAATGGCACCGACTATGAAGCAAAACTCTCTCAAAAAGCTGAAAACAGACTCCATGCTCGTCAAAACCGAGATACGATTGAGAAAATCGCTGATCTCAAAAATGGCTACATTTCGCAGGTCGTAAATAAGCTTGTAGAGCTGGTTTTGGAATACAATGCAGTGATCGTTTTTGAAGACCTAAATGCTGGTTTCAAAAGAGGTCGTCAAAAGATTGAACAATCAGTCTACCAAAAACTCGAGCTTGCCCTTGCCAAAAAGCTGAATTTTATCGTAAAAAAGGAGAAAGCCGTTGGTGAGCCATGAAGCGTGACTTCTGCGTATCAGCTAGCCCCTCAGATCAATACTTTCTGAGATATTAAATGAAAACAGCGAGGAATCATGCTTTATACGCGTGCAAATTATACTTCTGTGACGGATCCGCTTACTGGCTGGAGGAAGCAGCATTATTTCAAAAAAGGCTCTTCTGAAGAGATGAAAGCTCAGTTTTTAAAAAGCTTTAAAAATCTGACTCGAAATGCTGGTCAAAAAGCCTATATCTTTGATGATGGGACTTGGAAACTTTATTCAAATGTAGAGAGGCGAAGAGGAAAAAGAGGCGATCACCGAGAGCGAACGCAAATCAAATATGATCCAAGTTTGGAACTTGATACTCTTTTCTCTAAATACCAAATAGAAAAATCTGACTCACTCTTTGATCAGCTTAAAAATTGCGAACTTCCTCAGACTTTTTGGACTTCATTTTTCCGAATTTTTGACTTGATTATGCAGATTAGAAATACTGATGATGAAGGTAGGGATATTATCCTCTCTCCAATTGGGAATACTCAAGAGAGGTTTGATTCTCGCAAGCGATATGATCAGCTTCCTCGTGATGAAAATGGGCTGGTTATTGAGGAAAGTGCGCTTGAATATCCGACTTCTGGAGATGCGAATGGGGCTTACAATATCGCCAGAAAAGGAGTGATGATGCTTGAAAGAATTAAAGAAAATCCAGAAAGACCTGATTTGTTGATTAGGGATGCTGAGCGGGATAGTTGGATTATATAAATAAACATAACTACATAAAAAGTTCTTGCATTTTTAAGAAAAAAGAGTATAAGAAAAATGCGGATGGTTGAAATAAGACTAGAGGAGGGTGATTTAATCTCTCTTCTAGGATATTTCTACTCTTTGTAGATTGTAGTTATCGTGCGGAATGCATGTATATTTTATTAATATTTAATAGGTTATGGCAAAAGAAAGTTTTTCCATTTACAGATTGAATGATCTTGCTTTTGTTTGAGACGCATGAGCAAAAGGACAACAAATAAGGAACATAGCTGAGAACAATCAATATGACCCTGTTCGTCTTAGAGAGGATCCCCTAGTTTTACATGGATTTAATTTAAAGTTATTTCACAGGCAACATACAGGAAGTGGAATTTTTGAATTTCTCTCTTGAATTTTTCCTCAATGAACGCAATCAGTGCATGGAAATAGAGACTTATATACTTCAAAAACGAATCATGATTTGCTATTTTTTTATAATGATACTTGTACATATTGTATTTCCACTGGCTCTTGATATAGAGTAATAGAGCACTATATTGATCCAGATTTTTCATCTCATATTTTAAAGAAGAATCTTGATCCTTCATTTAAACATTCTGAGACGCGTAATATTTCATGACAAACTTATGCTACAGAACAAATTTTTAGATGAAATTATCAATTCAATAGAACAGAGGCATTTTGAAAAATTTTTAAACAACTATCTTGAAAACTAAGAAGAGATAGTCTGTTAAAAAGGTTTTTTGCTACAGAAAGGGATATTTCTTCGAGTATTAAGTCTAACTGTATAAAGATATGAAAATCTTTAACTATTGAAGAATTGGCTAGTCTCATTAATCAATTAGAAGTTATTAGACAATCTGATGTAACAGAAGAAGAGGCAACTGCATTTTCTTTTTTTGATAGTCTACAACCTGTTCTTATAGATGAGGCAAGAGATGCTATTAAAAGAGAGTTTTTTACGCAAAAAATCTTACCATATTTAAGGAGACAAACGATAACTGCTCCTGATGTGGAGTTTTGTTCCTCAGATCATATTGGTGCTTTCTTTTCAGTAAATTATGTTGAGATAGGTGTTAGAGGAAGACAATGGACTGAGATAGAAAATTTTTGAGAAATAGATATATTGGACTACATAAGAGATAATTTTTTTGATGAATGATTTGAGGAATGAGATGATCAAGCATATGAACGTTGGAAAAGTATATCTTTTAGATTTTATGGAGACAATGAATGAAGAGATAATCCAATAAATTCAAAGCTATATAAGCTATTTCATGGAGAGGTTGTACTTAATGGGACAGTTTATTTCTTAATAGATGATAAAGTTTATAGGTTAAACGAGAGTTTTAGACAATCTTTGGAAGCCGATGTTATCAATACATTATCTAATCCAGATAATATAATAAATACCCTTCCCTTTGAATCTCAAAATGTTGATGGTCTTCATGGGGGGCAACAAATCGAGTGAGCTTTTAATGAATATCATTGAACTCTTGATCATTTTCTCTGTTGTGATAGAGTTTGTGTTAAGTGAATTGAGCTGTGTGACCTGTTGTATGAGACTGAAAATCAGTTATATATTATACATGTGAAGTATTGATTTGATGCTAAAATGCGTGATGTAAGTTCTCAAATTGAGATTGCTGCTAAGCAAATTGAATGAGATATTCAAGAAAATCGCGATTCTCCTTACTGCATAGTAGGATTATACAATACAATTATTGGATATAGAGGTAATAATCAATATAGAATAAGGTTAAGAGAGCAAGTATTGGGTATTGGAAGACAATGATTCATAGATATGTTTCTTAATAGAGATAGAATTTATGTAATAGGATTAATTACGGAAGCTGAAATTACAAGAAACAATCTGAATAATTATTCATCTAATATTGCTCGTTATGAATTAGTAAGTTCAAATATTCATTTTAAAAATCAGCACGGTTGAAAGTGGAAAATTGCTTTTATTACTCCACCTAATAACTAGTAGTCAAGTATTTATCTTTTGGTAAATTCTCCATGGACCAATACATCCGCATCTCCTCACTCAATGACTTCACTTTCTGCCCATATTCCATCTACTTCCACAACCTCTACGAGAACTATGAAAAGCAACTCTACCAAGACACTCCGCAAATCAACGGAACGCTCAATCATAGCCTCATTGATAGTGGGAATTATTCAACTTCTAAAGACATTCTCCAATGAACTGCGGTGTTTTCAGAAAAGTATGGTTTGATTGGAAAGATAGATTGTTTTCATATTGCCAAAAAATCGCTTATTGAGAGGAAGTCGCACATTTCGGAAGTATATCTTGGTATGAAATATCAGCTCTATGCTCAATACTTCTGCCTTACAGAAATGGGTTATGAAGTGGAGAAACTTAAGCTGTATTCCCTAGATGATAATAAGGTTTATGAAATCCTACTTCCAAACGAGGAAGAAATTCAGACTTTTGAAGCTTTTTTAGAGGAATATAAGCGTTTTGATCCAAGAAACTCGGACTTCAAGCCTCAATTGGATAAGTGCCAAAACTGCATTTATGCTGAGCTTTGTAATCATTCTTTGGCGTAAAACTTGCAAAAAAACAAATCAGGACTATACTTAAGTGTCTTTAGTTTCTAAAATGAGAAAGATGCTTTCGGCTCCTGATTTTTTAGAAAAGCAAATCGTAGTTATCACCTCGGAACAAGTCAAAGACCTGATGCTGAGAAATGATAATCTTCTGATCAAAGAAAATGACAAAATCGTAAATCAGATTTCATGTTTCAAGATTTTCTGTATTTTTATCATAGGGGAGTATACCATCAGTTCAAAACTGATTGATCGCTTGGCGAAGTATCAGATTTGCCTTTTTTGTCTTGGCTATAATCTCAAGCCAAAATGCATGATCGGAGATGCTCTACAGGGGAATTATCTTCTCAGAGAGAAACAATATACTCAGCTTCCAGAGCTAGAAATCGCAAAGAAAATTGTTAAAAATAAGGTCCAAAACCAGCTTTCTTTACTTCAAGAAATAAGAGAAAAATCTGACAGTTTCAAGGAAAATATCCTCCGTATCAAGGAACTTCTCTCCAAGATAGAGGAGGTTAAAAGCGATGATTCGCTCAGAGGGCTTGAATGAAACGCTTCAAAGCTCTTTTTTGTTTCGTATTTTGAGGAGATGAAGCGGTATAAGAGGATGCCAAGGACAAGAAATGATATCATCAATTTCCTGATGGATATCGGCTATTCTTTTCTCTATAACTTCATAGAGGCGAACCTCTGTTTGTATGGTTTTGATGTCTATAAGGGCGTTTATCATAAGCTTTTTTATGAGAGAAAGTCGCTGGCTTGCGATCTGGTCGAGCCTTTTAGATGTATTATTGACAAAAAGATCAGAAAAATGCACAATCTCGGGCAAATCAATGAGCAGGATTTTAAGTTTAAAAATGGAGAATACACGATTGAATGGGAGAAACAGAAAAAATATATTCAGAATTTTTTGTCTGCTTTATTGGAGCAGAAAATGCAGGTCTTCTCTTATGTTAAAGAGTATTATAGATATTGCATGGATCAAAGTAGAGAATTTCCACTTTTTACCTTCGTAGAAAAATAAAAGTATCGTTTTTTCGTTATCCAATTTTATACATAAAATTAAAAAATGCTGATTGTATCCTATGATATTTCCTCAAACAAACTCAGATTCAGATTTTCTAAATTTTTGGAAAAATACGGTCGTAGACTCCAATATTCTGTCCGAGAACTTAAAAATTCAGATCGTATCTTGGCAATCGTTTTGCTAGAAATTGAGAAAAAATTTGCAAAAAGATTTGAAAATACTGACAGTATTCTTATATTTGAGGTGTGTGAATGATGTAAAAAGAAAATTCACAGGTATGGATATGCAGTGCATGAAGAGGAAGAACTTGTCTTTATGTAGTGGCTTGATCATTAACAAGAAAAAAAGATAGAAATCTGATTATTCAGAAAGTAAAAATCATGATATAGATTCTAAAACATGTAAACCTACCGTCTTCATAAAA
>ERZ773233.483-NODE-483-length-26759-cov-4.153760_pt1 | contig 26759 bp, 33 predicted proteins | sample MGYA00580991_ERZ773233 | MGnify/ENA primary metagenome ERZ773233 (study PRJEB29015, sample SAMEA2738178) | human oral metagenome | biome: human oral; feature: human-associated habitat; material: saliva | place: China | collected 2161 ...
TGCTCATGAACAATATAAAAATGTATGTCATTCGAGATGCTAAGAATCCGCAATGGTACTTCCAACGTATCGAAGACTACTCAAGCATGATGGGTTATCTTACTAAGAATCATCCACGATATACGCACAAGCTTACGAACAACATTAGACAAGCGATGCACTTCGAAACGCCTAACAAAGCTCTAACATTTATCAAGGAACATTCCATTGAAGGAGAAATCATTAAGGATCCGTATCAAGAAAAAGTGCTTCATGTTTCTTCAAGGAGAATGGGTGAGAATTTCGGAGAAGTTATTACGTACATTTATGGGATGGTTGGAAACTCAAACGAAAAGATGCTTGCTGCTTCAAGAGCGTTGAAGGTAAATGCGAACACGCTAGTTAAATTTATGAAAGATCCGTACGCAATTGCAACGAACTCGAGAGACAAGATTGTAGAGAACTTACCGAAAGTAGAACAGGCGGTGAAGTCAATTGGCTAAAAACGAATTGAAGAAATTAAAAGACGATGTACATTACTTGATTGTGGCGCATTGTAAGTACAAGGACATGTCGATGTACTTGGGGGCTATGCAACAATTCCAAAAAGATATCAACTATGGACAGTTAGAAGAAATGAGCTATGATGAACGATTCGCTTTCTTGATTGGATTTGAAACAGCATTGAAGGCAGTAGAAGAAAGATACGGATTCGTGAAGGTTGTTTGGAGATGTAGACTTGGAGCACCGATTGAACAATGTGGTTTAATAAGCGCTGATGAAGAAGGTAGATTAAATGAAAATCTTAACTCAGATTATTTGTAATTTAATTTTAATATCCCTTTTGGAATTGATAAGAAATAAAAGCGAATTTGCAGCGTTAATAATTGGTTTAATTATGGTTATTGTACTTTTGGTTCTTTGCGTTTTAGAACTATTAGGAGTTATAGCTTTTTAAAAGGAGGTTAACTATGTGTTTTGTAATGACGGTGTTTTGCATGGCTATAATGTTGCTTATATCTTTAATCCTGTTTGCCTTACTCTTCGGTTGTGCTCCCGTCATCGCCTATATCGTTAATTGGATTGGGGATGTTATTACTGAAGCAGTTGGATGGATTGAAGATATTTTTTGGAATTAGAAAAGGAGAATGAAAAATAAATGAAAACGAATCAATTATGGGTAATTTTTTGGCAACTAATGACGTACACGATTTTTGTGTTGAATGTCTTAGGGGTTTCTCGAATCGATATCGTTGTTCCTGCAGTCACGTTATTTGCTGGAGCAATTGCAGGATATGAGAAAGAAAGAGATGAATAGGAGGATAACGATGGAAGATAAAAAACAAGATGTAAATTCGCTGCAAGAGTTAGTAAAGGAAGCAAATGCATACAGTGGTTGGTTTGCTAATTTAGCAGATGAATTATCAAAAGTATTGGCTGATATTAAAGCACCTGAAAAAGAGGAAGATACATGGGAAATGAAATTCCCGTTCAAGTATTGGGATGAATGTTGGTTTGTTTTAAATGATGGGGATATTAAAAGGAAAATGTGGGGTTGCAGCATGGAAGATGTTGATAGATTCAATATTGGCAACGTATTTCCAACCGAAGAAGCAGCCAAGATCGAAGTCAAAAGCAGAAACCTACTTACAAGATTCAGAGCGTTTCGGGATGAGTGTAATGACGGGTGGAAGCCTGATTGGAAAAACCACAGAGATAGAAAATATTTTATTTCGCTTGTAGAAGGTGGAAAGTTAGTTATTTTTAACACAGGTACTGTTAATCATTTTTGCCTTTTTGGTTACTTTAAAAATAGTAAAGACGCCGAACGTGCAATCGACCTATTCGGTGATGAAATCAAAGCTCTATTCGTGGATTGTGAGGTGCAGTGATGGATTTAACTTACAGTGAAAAATTCAAAGACTACATCAAAGAACAAAATTATTTAGGGTATCCACAAACGATTTATAAGTTCCCTAATGGATATGGTGCAAGTGTAATTAAATTCAATTACGTGTACTTTGAATTTGGAATTGAAATTGCAGTATTAAGATTTAATGAATATGGTAATTGGCACATCGACTACTGCACGCCAATTACGAATGATGTGATATGTGGATTAAATGAAGAAATCAGAGACTCAGTCTTACAAGAGATTTTCGATTTAGAAAAGCAAGAGGGGGAATAACAATGGAACTAACTTTATATTTAGAAAATGGAAAAATGTTAAGTTTTGAAAACGTGACTGGTTTAGAACGTGATTTACGTTATAAGAACATTCTCACTTTTAATTATGTGAGCGCGGAGGATGGAAAAAAAGGAAAAGTGTTTTTAAGTATTAGAAACGTGATAGGACTATCGGTTGATAAGGAGGATTTCGATGTTAACAGTTTATTCTAAACCGAGATGTATGGATTGTATGTACACAAAAATGTATCTTGAGCAAAACAAAACCGAATACGAAAATGTGGACATCGAAGAGAATCCAGGGGCGTTTGAACTCTTGAAACATTATGGATTAACCTCACTTCCTGTGGTGGTGATTGACGATGAATTTGATAATCCGGATAAAGCTTGGACGGGATTTCAAGTCGATAGATTAGAAGCTCTATTGTGAGGTGAATAATGGACAGTAGAGGTTATTATGGAATATGCGCTGGAATCATTGAAAGAGCAGTTGATGATTACAGAACGTCTCTAAGGTATTTGATGCACAAAAAAATAGTTGATAATGATTGGAATCTAAAAGAGAAGCATTTTAAAAATAGACATCATCGAGAAGCGTGGAATGTTAAAACGGACTGCGAACGGTTCTTTCTTAGTCAGTATTTTGATTATTTATCAAATACTGAAGAATTCGGTTCAACCTTAGTGAAACGGATTAGAGAGGATGTGAAAAATGGGAATTAAACATCAATTAAAACAAATTCGTTTAATCGATTTGGAAATAAAAACAAAGATGGAAGAGCTAGATCGTTTAAATAATTCTTTCTTAAAATCTCCTTCTCTAAAAGAAGTAAATGTGCAAGAGTCGAAAGTAGGCCTTAAAGACGATGCTTACGTCAAATTGATTAGTTTGAGTGATTACATCGACAAAAGGGTTGATAGCTTGATTGATTTGAAATATCAACTGATTAAAGCAATTGAGCAATTGGACGATTCTAAAGAACGAACAATCATTTGGATGAAATACATTTCTTCTAAAAATTGGGACGAAATTGCTGAAGAATTGCAAATCTCTAAAACTACACTATTCATTCTTCATGATGAAGCTGTTAAGAAAATCGAAAGGTGTACTAAAAAAGATGATTCTGTACTGAACAGTACTAATGATTCTATGATATAGTTATCATGTGGAAGTTGTGAAAAGAGATATTCTTTTTTTCTCGTGGTTTAAACTCCTTTATTTTTACCTATTAAGCGATGAGCTTAATAGGTTTTTTATTTAAAAGTGTGTGAGTCGTTTTGAACGGCTCTTTTTTTATACATTCATTAGGAGGTGGTTCAGTTAGTGAGTAAGTTAACAACAAAACAAGAGTTATTTGTTCAGCATCTCGTCGCTGGACAATCTCAAAGGCAAGCGTATAGGCAAGCATACAAGGCTGAAAAAATGAGTGATGCAGCCGTGGATGTAAAGGCTAGTAGGATTTTAAAAGAGGCTAAGATTAGGATAAGGTATAGGGAACTTTTAAAAGAGTTTTCAAACATGGCTCTTTGGTCTAGAGAACAGGCCTTTAACGAGTATGAATGGCTTAAGAATCAAGCGAAGGATGACATCAAGATGCAAGGCGTTCGACAAGCTAATTCAAATGCTTTTGTGAACGCTCTTGAAGGTATGAATAAGATGGCGGTTGTTGGAGATGAATTAGTCAACGAGAAACTTCAACAAGAAATCGAGGTTCTTAAGTCGAAAGTAACGAAGATGGATGAAACTAACGAATCGAAAGTTGCGGAGTATTTGAATAAGTTAGGAGATGAATTGGATGAGTTTGCGTGATGTGTATACTCCTAAACAAATTCAAGTTGCAAAACGTCTTCGCGCTTCTGACTGGTTTATCTGTGTGCTGCATGGTGCTAAACGTTCAGGGAAGACAGTGTTAAACAACGATGTGTTCCTGCAAGAATTGGTTCGGGTTCGTAAGATCGCAAATGAATTAGGAATTGCAGAGCCTCAATATATATTAGCTGGAGTATCAAGCCGAACGATTCAAAACAACGTATTGCAAGAACTGTATAATCGCTATGGCATGGAATTTAAAGTTGATAAGCATAATAGTTTTCGACTATTTGGAGTGAAAATCATCCAGGCATACACTGGAACGATTTCAGGCCTTGGAAACATTCGAGGGATGACGGCGTTTGGAGCATACGTAAACGAAGCGTCTCTTGCAAAAGAACAGGTGTTTAAAGAAATTGTTTCACGTTGTTCTGGTGAAGGCGCTCGGATTGTGGCAGATACAAACCCAGACAATCCTAATCACTGGTTAAAACGTGACTACATCGATAACGAAAGCGAAAATATAATCAACGAGCATTTTAAGTTGGATGATAATACTTTCTTATCAAAGAGATATAGGGAAAGTATTAAGAAAGCAACCCCTTCTGGCGTGTTTTGGGATAGAGATATTGAAGGTCTTTGGGTTATCGGTCAAGGTGCTGTATACAAAGACTTCAACCGTGAAGTGCATTATGTGGACGATGTTCCCTTTGATAAAATCAACAACTATTTCGTTGGCGTCGACTGGGGATATGAACACTACGGCGCGATGGTAGTCATTGGAGAAACGGATGACGGCACTTGGTATTTAGTCGATGGTTGTGCTGCAAAGCATAAAGATATTGATTTTTGGGCGTTGAAAGCGAGAGAATATGCTGACAAATACGGTGATAACATTCCGTTTTATTGCGATTCTGCACGTCCAGAGCATGTTAACAGATTATGGAATGACGGCTTGAATGCGTTCAATGCTGATAAATCTATCCTATCTGGAATTGAAGTCGTTGCTAAAGGCTTCAAGACGAATAAATTATTTGTTTTAAGAAACGCTATTCCAAGATTTGATGAAGAAGTTTATCAGTATGCGTGGGATGAGAAAACAGGGTTGCCTATTAAGGTATTTGATGACGTTATGGATGCGTTGCGTTACGCACTGTATTCTAACGTTACAAGAAGAAATGGATTTGTGGGGTGATTGAAATAAAAATCGAAGAAATTATGAGTAAAGATTATGAGATTGCTGCTAAGGCAATTGATACGGCTATCAAAGAGCAAATAGGAAAAGAATCCTACTCGACTGCTCAGACAGCTAGTCGATATTATGAAAGTGATCATGATATTAAAAACAATCGTATCTTTTATTTGGACGATAACGGTGTTCTGAAAGAAGATAAGTATGCAACGAATGTTCAGATTCCGCATAGCTTCTTCACTGAATTGGTGGACCAGAAAGTGAATTACTTGATGAGTAATCCAGTTCGATTTGAAGTGAAAGAAAATGAAGAGCTGCAACGATTGATTGATGAATATGTTGATGAAGACTTCCAATTATTCGTCTCAGAATTGTTAGAAGATGTATCTATCAGCGGTGCGACTTATGCGTATATGAGAACGAACGCGGATGACAAGATATGTTTCCAAGTGTCGAGATTCTTGAAGACATTCATGGTCTATGACGAAACATACGATGAAGTCGCAGTTATTCGTTACTACAAGAAACAAATGCAAGTTGAGAACAAGCTGTTAGATGTAATGTTTGCAGAACGTTGGACGGATGAGAATGTGACGTACTTCAAGACGGACCGCAACGGCAAATTAGTATTTGATAAAGACCGTCCGAAAAATCCTAAACCACATGTGGTTGCAAAAGCGGATAACGGGACTTATTTAACACGTACTTACGGTCGAATCCCGTTTTACAAATTGTCTAATAATCACAGCGAGAAATCGGACTTAGCGCCAATTAAAGCGTTGATTGATGATTATGATTTGATGGCTTGCTTCTTATCCAATAACTTAATGGACTATGACAAACCGATTTACGTAGTATCTGGTTTCCGTGGAACGAACCTTTCAGAACTACGTCAGAACATCAAAGCTCGTGGAATCGTAAATGTAGGTAATCCAGATAATAAAGGGAACGTTGATTTGAAGACGTTCAATATTCCTTTTGAAGCGCGAAAAGCTAAATTGGAAATCGACAAAGAAGCGATTTACAAGTTTGGTATGGGATTTGACAACTCTCAAACTGGAGATGGGAATGTAACAAACGTGGTGATTAAATCACGATATACGCTTCTTGAAATGAAGTGCCGTAAAGTAGAAATCCGTTTACGTTCTTTATTGAAGTGGGCGCTGCATGCAATTATTGATGATATCAACCGATTGAATCAAACAAATTACACAACAGAAGGAATTCAGATTCTGATTGAACCAGAAATGATTGTAAATGAATCGGATATCGCCAACATCGACAAGCTAGAAGCGGAAACGAAGCAAACACTTATCAATGCTATTGTATCAAGTGCTCCATACTTAGGAGAGGATACTGTTATTGATATGATTTGTAAGCAATGGGATTTAGATGTTGAAGAAGTTCGCAAGGCAATTGAAGCAGATTCAGAAGTAGGTGAAAACGATGAATCAGTGGGAACAGGAACTACAGAAACTGGAGAAGATTCAAGACCTGAAAATGAATAGGGAATTGTATCACATTTATTCTGACACGTTGAAAGACGTTAAGAGTAAATTGAAAGCATATCTCGAAGAGTATGAGGATTTACCTTATTGGAAGCAGCAACAAACTGGTAGGTTAAAACAATTGACAGACGAGATCGTTGAAAAACTCCAAGAGGTATATCCTCAAGCTAAAACTGTAATAGAGAATTTCAAACAAGAACAGTTCGAAACGGGGTATTACGGTGGATACTATACTGTGGAAGAATCGCAGCAAGCAGATTTGCCAATAGCGTTTCTTCCAGATGAGGTTATTAGGTCAGCGGTAAGACAACCAGTTGCTAGTAAGACGTTATCTGAACGATTGTATAAAGCACGAAATAGATTGGCGAATCGCTCCCAGGGTGCAATCACCTCTGGAATCTTACAAGGAAAAGGGTACGCTGAAATAGCTAGTGTGATATCAAGTAACTCAGAAGCGAATTATAGACAAGCATTGCGAATCGCACGCACTGAAGGTGGACGTATGCGAACGCAAGCAAGACAGAATTCGTATGAAGAGATGGAAAAAGTAGGCTGTGACTTACAAAAACAATGGCTTGCAGCATTGGATAGAAAGACTCGTAAATCTCACGGACACTTAGATGGTCAAAGAGTGAAGATTGATGAATTCTTTGAGTCTGATGGATTTAAAGCAATCGGTCCAAGATGTTTCGGAGTTGCAAGCATGGATATCAATTGCCGTTGCACTACTATTACGATTGTAGATGGAATCAATCCAGATTATCGAAGAGATAACGAAACTGGAGAAAAGATTGCTTTTAGAACGTATGATCAGTGGAAGAAAGATATTGACGAACGTCGCTTTTTGATGTCCGATGATGATGACTATATGAAAGCAAGAAACATGAAGTCACATCAATTAGGCAGCAAACGAACTATCAAGGATGAACATGTTAGTTTTAGTGGTCGTAAGGTACTAACTTCAAATCATGATATGTATGTATCCGATAGCTTAAAAGGAACTAAAAAGAGCATCAACTATTACGAGAAACAGGTGGATAAGGCGCTAGAGTTGCTAGATTTACCAATAGGTGCTGAGAAACCTCGTATTGTTCTTATAGACGCTAAGAAAGACCTAGGAAGACCAAATGCATTTGGTTCGTATTCACCAAGTACAAATACGATGTACTTAGACGCAACTACTCCAGGACATAAAGCAATAGTGAAACGTTTAAAAAATGTGAACAAAAGTTGGAAAAAGGATGGCAACCAATGGAAGTTCTTCGCAGTAGATGACGATTCTATGAGTCCTATTATTCATGAATTTGGGCATTACCAACAATATCAATACGTAAATAAATATGCGGAGCAAAATGGCGTAAGTTATGCTGAAGCAAAGCGTAAATTTAATGCGAAACTACTTGATATGATAGATAAGAACAATTATAATATTGCTAGAGACATCAGTGGATATGCAGAAGAGTACAAAGAAAAACATATTACTCAATTGACAAGAACAAATGAGATTCTTTCGGAAGCATATACGCTTTCTATTTTAAAATCACATGCATTAGCGGATATTATAAGAGGACTATTAGAAGGAGGTGTTTGGTGATGCGTGCAATGACTGAAAGAGAGATGGAATTGTATAAATTAATAAAACCGTGGTATACAGAAAGTTATACTTCAGAAGAAAAATTTAAACCAGACACACCTAAAGAAATTCTGGAATTAAATGAAGAATACGAAAGAATCTCTTACGAGAACGATGTATTCCATTTTGATTATTAAAAAATAAAATAAAAAAAGTTTAAGGATACAACCAAAAGGTTGTGTCCTTTTTTGTTGCAACAAAACTGACCTGGGCAAGTCAATAAACTACCTACGACTCATGTGGAGTATAAGCACACAAAAATATATCCGCTGTTGGAATCAGCATAAAATTGGAGGGATAAAAAATGGAATGGATTATTGACATTCTAAAGAAGTATCAAAAGGAAGATGGCACGATTGATTTAGCTACTGCAGAGCAAGAAATTAAGAGTGAATTTCCTAAACAAGCAGTTCCTAAAACTGTTTTTAACGAAAAGAGTGAGCAATTGAGAACAGCAAATGCGACAATTGACGAACTAAAAAATAACAGCAAAGGCGGTCAAGACAATCAAGACAGCCAAGGGAACGAAGAATTACAAACGCAACTAGAAAAATATAAAAAACGTATTGCAGAATTAGAAGCGCAAGAGAAAACGAACGCTATGAACTATCAAGCTCGTTCCGCTCTAGAAAAAGCCGGCATTTCTGATGTGGAATACGGATTGTATTTATTAGGGACGTTAGAAGCAGACGAACAAGGCAATGTTAAAGACTTAGATAACAAGATTAATGATTTACGTGCATCTAAGCCAGTATTCTTCAAAGAAGAAGCGCAAACTTCATCAAATGGTTATAAAGTTGAAGATACTAAATTGGATGACAGTGAAGAAGCAGTATCTGAATTTGACAAAGCTTTTGCTGAAGCTGCAAAAGCCTTCGGGTTAGAAGAAACAAAACAATAACAATAAGAAAGAGGTAAAAATATATGCCAAACACATTAGAATATTCAAAAATTTTCCAACCTTTACTTGACCAACAAGTCACTCAAGAATCTACAACAGGTTGGATGGAAGCAAACGACAAATTCATTAAATACAACGGTGGAGACGAAGTTAAAATCGCTACACTATTAACAGACGGATTAGCAAACTATGACCGCAGTAATGGATTCACAACAGGTTCTGTTGATTTGAAATGGAATCCATACAAATTAACTCAAGACCGTGGGCGTTCATTCACGCTTGATTCAATGGATGTTGACGAAACAAACTTTGTGGCTACTGCTTCAACAGTTATGAGCGAATTCCAAAAACAACAAGTAATTCCAGAAATCGATGCTTATCGTTACTCTAAGATTGCGTCACTTGCAATTGCTGGTTCACAATCTCGAGAAATCGCACTTACTGCTGAAAATATCGTTGAAGAATTATTAAAAGACTTAACTGCTATTGAAGAAGCTACTGGAGTAACTGACGTAGTAATTACAATGTCTCCAACAACTGCATCATTATTAGCAAGCGCTAAAAACGCTAAAGACCACATGTCTACAACTCAATTAGCAAAAGGCAACATGAACGTTCGCGTTGCATCATTCAATGACAATCCTATCGTTCGTGCACAACAACGTTTATTACAGACAGCATTCAAATTCAACGATGGTAAAACATCAGGACAAGAAAAAGGCGGATTTGAAAAAGATTCTTCAAGCAAGGATATCAACTGGATTATCAGTGCTAAAGATGCTCCTGTAGCCGTTTCTAAGACTGATAAAGTGCGTGTGTTTGACCCAGCAGTCAACCAAACTGCAGACGCTTGGAAAACAGACTATCGCAAATTCCATGATTTATGGATTCCAAAAGCTAAACTTTCTAAAGTGTTCGTAAACGTGAAACCATCATAATAGGAGGTTATTAAATGCGAAAATTCAAAAAGTTAAATGTTATCCGTGAAACGGACAACGAAACGATCATTGAAAAACTCCTTGATGATGGGTTTGAAGAAGTAGAAGTAGTGGAAAAAACGAAAGGCACTAATAAAGGCAAAGGGGAGTAATTACTCCTCTTTCCTTTTTATTTAAGGAGCGAAGAGTATGATTATTCAATTATCAGAAGCGATGGAAATCGACAAATCTATTTCAAAAGCAGATTTAGATGCTTATGAGACAACGATTCGTAATTTAACGAACAATAATTTCCAAAACAGAAGTATTCGTAATCAGTCACTATCCTTTCACGAAAATGTTATTGAGATGAGACATCCTCTTAAAGGTGTTCGCGTAGGTGATACCATCGAAATCAATGACTCAGTCTACAATGACGGACTATATGTTGTTGATTCCATTTCAGGTAACAAAATTTATGTTCAAGGTTCTGATTTTATTGAGGATTTCAATCATAAAGCGATTGTTACAAAAGTGGAATATCCGTCAGATATTGCATTTGGATTGAAAAACATCCTACGTTATCGTGTGAAAATGGGAGATAAGTTCGGTATCAAATCAGAAACAGTCTCACGTATGAGTACAACTTACTACGACGTGAATGCTAATGACAATATTGATGGATTACCGTCTTCTCTATACAGCTTTTTAGACAAATACAGACGATTGAGGTGGGCGTGATGTTTCAATTCGAAATACAGGAAAAGAGCTATGTCGATGATGGTATTGGAGGCTCACAGGATGAGTGGCATACAGTGATGACCGTAACTGGTTGGATTGATATGTTAACCGGCTCTAACGCTTCGAATACGACACAAAACGCAATTGTAGAGCGTTCTACTCACGTCTTAATTATTCCAACGTATACTGAAGGTATCAAGGACACAATGCGTGTTGTTGATTCGTCTAATCGTTGGTACACGATAACATACTGTGATGATCCGGTAGGTGCTCACCACCATAACGAAATTTACGTGACTTATGAGGGTGTGCTGAATGGGTAGTTTTAGATTCGAGGATTATACCAAACGCACCAAGAGAGAATTACGTGAAGTTTCGTTTAAAGCGTTAACGAGGGTCGGAAACTTGATTAGTTCTCAGTGCCAGGCTTTAGCGCCGGTGGATACTGGAGAACTGAGAGATAGTATCCAGGAAATCGTGAAAGAGTATGGTGGCGATGTACGAGTATTTGTAGGTACGAACGTTGAGTATTCCGTATTCGTTGAGTTCGGAACGGGGGAATTTGCTGAGAATGGGCTAGGCCGAAAAGGCGGTTGGTTATATCGAAGTCCAGACGGGAAAGTAGTCTTCACGTATGGGAACGAGCCACAGCCTTTTATCCGTCCTGCCTTTAAGAAAAACAAAAAACGTGCGCAGGACATTATCGCTCAAACGTTTTTAGAAAGTTTTGGTGGTTAGCAATGTTAGATTTTGCAAAATTATTTCAATCTGAACTTTCCAAAATCACTAAAGAATGCTTTCATGAGAAGAATCGAAAAGATAAGGTGGTGTATCCATATCTTACTTACGATTATGATCGTGAGAATATGACTCGTGAGCGAGATGAGATTACGATTGAAATTGATATTTTTGATTTTAACACCTCGTATAAAAGGGTGTTGGAATTAGAAGAACAAATCAAACGGCACTTCAACGGAATGTTGCAATTAACGGAAGAATTGTATGTAAACTTCCGTTTTGCAGGCTCGAATAAAGTGAACACAGGCTCAGATACCGTGAAGCGTCGAAATATTAGATTAAGTGTTCAAACAGAATGGAGGAAATAATAAATGGCAAAAACAGAAGTAAAACGCACAGGATATACAGTCGATACGCCTAAGAATTACCTGGTTGACGCTGGGGCAATTTATAAGAATATCGAATGGGATGCTGCTGGAAAGAAATGGAAAGGTGAACTATTAGGTGCTACTTCAGACGGTAATAAAGTATCGATTGTAACGACTTATCGAACAATTGAAGTCGATGGAGTGTTCACGCCTGCTAAAGGTCAAAAAATCATTGATAAGGCAGAAGCAACACTAGAAGTTAATGTTAAAGAAATTACTGCTGAGAATATCCGTTTAGCGTTAAATGGTAAAAAAGAAACTGGAAACGGAACTGACAATCCAGCAGGATGGGATATCGTTCAATTGAAAGACAAACTTGAAGATGGCGATTATATCGACAACATCGCATTAGTCGGAGTGATGTCTGGAAGCAAAAAACCAATCATTGTTGTTTTATACAACGCACTTTGCACAAGTGGATTGGAATTTGATACTAAAGATAATTCTGAAGCTGTAATTACAATGAAATTTGAAGCTCACGCTAACGCTGAAGACGTTGCAAATCGTGTAGCACCAGTTAAAATCTTCTATCCAAACGCATCGGAGGAATAATTTATGGAGTTAAGAGAATTACGTGGAGACGATATGTTTTCAATGCTTTCTATCATTGGTAAGCTAGATATTAAAGATGATATTGTAGAATTGTTTGAAAAACAACAAGATAAAGATAGCCAATTATTAGGCCATTTATCTAAGAAACCAACAAAAGCAGAAAAAGAAAAGCAAGAAAAAGCATTAGAAAAACGTGGCATGCAAATGATTGCTGGATTAATTCAAACAATCCTTGCCAATATTAACAAAGCCAAATTAGACATTAACACTTTCCTTGCTGATTTAACGAACACATCGATTCAGGAAATTCAGGAATTAAACTTTGTTGACTATACTCAATTATTAGTTAAATTCTTCAAGAAACCAGAGTTGAAGGATTTTTTAACATCTATCTCCTCAATCTTAGGCTCGGGCAACACGCTCTAAAAGATAAATTATTCAAACGCTATTCAAATCCAACTGCTCTTTTAGCTACTTACAGCATGAAAGAGACGTTGGATTTTTTAGCGTATCTTTTTGAAGCGGAAGCAGAAGAGAAGTTGTGGGAGTTGTGGTTAGCGAAAGATATCGAACAAGATTTCAACTCTTTCAAACAAGAACGATTGAGTAAGATTAAACCATCTTCATTTGACGGAAAAACGATGAGTCAAACTGAAGAAGAAAATGCTATTCGTTTAGCAGAACAAATTATGAGTATGGGGGTGAAGGAAGATGGGTGAGATATTTCGACTGTTTGGGACAATCGGAATCCGCGGAAGTGACGCTGAGAAAGAATTGGACGGTGTAGCGAGAAAAGGGGAACAAACCAGCAATAAGCTATCTAGTTTCTTTAAGAAAACTGCTACTGTTATCGCAGGAGTATTTGCTGCAGGGAAATTAATTGATTTCGGAAAGATGTCAATCGAAGCAGCGGCATCCGCTAAGGCTACTCAGGCACAATTCGAACAAGTTTTTTCTGGGATTGTCGATACTGCAGAAAACGCCTTGAACAGCGTAGCTAAAGAAGTCGGAGCAGTCCCAACACGAATTAAACCAGCTTTTAACCAAATTGCTTCATTCGCTAAAGTTGCTGGAATGGATACAACTCAAGCGATGGAATTTACTACCCGTGCTACAAGAGCAGCGGCTGATACTGCAGCTTTCTATGATAAGTCACTAGAAGAAACGACTGAGACCTTAAAGAGTTACTTAAAAGGTAACTTCCAGGTGGCAGATAATTTAGGAATCTTATCTACTGAAACGACTCGTAATGCCAAAGCAACAGAGTTGTTTGGTAAGGAATATTCGAAATTGTCAGGGTTACAACAACAAGAAGTACTCTTGAGAATGTATGAGGATGCCAACAAAGTGTCAGGGGCAATGGGGCAAGCGTCTCGTGAAGCTGATGGTTGGGAAAACGTCATGGGTAACTTGAAACAGACGTGGGAAGATTTTAAAGCCACGATTGGTTCAGTTGTTTTAGATAGCCTTGTTGTAGCTATGCAGAACTTAACAGGTTTTGTGGGCAAATTAAAAGACAGATTCTTGCAATTGAAAGACAGTGGAGAGCAATTCATTAAAGGCGTTGTTGAATCCGACGCGTTTGCTAAAGTCCAGGAAATATTTAGTAAAGTTGTCGAGAACTTAAAACTAGCTTTCGATAATATCGGAGGAGTCGTTAGTGGCGTATCCGCAATCATCGGAAGTTTTGTTGATGATCTATCTAAAATTGTAACGGTAGGGGACATCATTAACACGGTAGGTGGAGCATTCGAAGGCGTTACTGGTGCAATTAGCACAGTAACTGACTGGATTAAGCAGTTTGTAGATTGGATTAAACAAACTCCTGCAGCAGTCGATTCTGTAAAAGCAGTGTTAGCAGGATTAGCAGCAGGCTTTATCGCTTTAAAAGTTGTAAATACGGTTAAGAGTGCAATTAAGGGTTTCAAAACGGGTTTAACGGCTGCTAAAGCTGCAATGGTCGCATTTAAGGCGGTTATTTCCGCAAATCCGTTTACAGCCTGGATTGTAGGGATTACTGCTGTAGTATCTGCATTAACTTGGTTCTTCACACAAACTGAAACAGGCAAAAAAATATGGCAAGATTTCATGAACTTCTTAACAGGTTTGTGGAACGGCATTTCTAGTTGGGCTTCTGAAACGTGGCAGGGCGTGGTTAACGCCATTACATCAGTAGTTAACAGCTTGACTGAGTTCTTTAGTAATTTATGGAATTCAATCACGAATATAACAAAACAAGCGTGGAATGCGTTCCTTGGAATTATAACACCTATCATTAAACCGATTGTTGATATGTTCAAGGCAAACTTTGAATTGATTCAAAATTTGATTAGTACCGTTTGGAATGCTATTTCAACTGCAGCAGGCGCTGCATGGGAGTTAATCAAGAACGTTATTATCGGACCTGTGTTAGTTCTATTACAACTATTAACAGGTAATTTCGAAGGTGCGTTAAGTACTCTTAGTCAAATTTGGACTAACATTCTTACCGCAGCGCAAACGATATGGGAATCATTATGTACGATTGTATCTGCATTTGTAGATACATTGGTTCAATATGTCGTGAATATATTTACTGGATTGTCTGAAACATTTGGAACTATTATGCAAGGCATTATGGATGTGGCTGTTTCTATTTGGAGCGCTATCGTCGATTCTATTAGTGGATTTGTGAGCTCAGCTTACCAATTCGTAGCAGACGGCGTGAGCAACATGTTCAATATCGCATCCCAAATGTTTAGTAATATCGTTCAGGCTGTTGGAGATTTCTTCGGACAAATTCCAGGGACTATTAGTGGTATTTGGAACGATGTTACAAGCTACTTATCTAGTATTAATTTATACGATATCGGGATGAATATCATCCAAGGATTAATAGACGGTATTGCAGGGATGGCTAGTAGCGTAGTAAGTACTATTCAAAATGTTGTAGGTGGAGCTATTGACTTTGCTAAAAACTTGCTTGGAATCCACTCGCCTTCTAGGGTATTTAAAGAGATTGGTAAGTTTACTGGCGAAGGGTTAGCCATCGGGATTAACAACGAAGCGGATAATGTAGCAGAAGCTAGTAAAAACATGATAGATGCGGTTATTCCAGATTCTATCCCACAAATTCCAGTCGACTATTCAGCAAGCTACGGCACATCTTTATCCAATATGCAAGATGCTGCTTCGAAGAATGCAACAGTCCAACCAATTGGGCATGATTCAAAACTCGATGTGGTTATCGAAGTATTGCTTAAGATTCTAGAGAAGGACAACAACACTTATCTAGACGGACGTAAATTAACGGATGTTGTGAATGGATATAACAAACTTAATGATAGAAGAACGATGAGAGCGAGAGGTGAATTAACATGATTTACAATGGACAAGATTTATCGAGTTTAATAATTATTAACAAAGTAGAACGTGCTATGACACCTCTTGTTACAAATGTCGTAAAACAAAAAAGATTTATTAAAAGGGAATATGCAGAAAAAACTATTACAGTTAGGGTCACTGTTAAACACGATGTGTTGCAAACAATAGACGTACTAAATCGTATATTCTCTGTACCAAATCAAAAATTGATTTTCAAAGACCAACCATCAAGATACTATGAAGCCGTTTTGACTGGTGAAATTATTCCTACAAGTTCTGTACGAGGTGCTGAATTGCAATTGCAATTCTTAGTTCCAAAAGGAGTGGCGTATTCAACCGCAGAAAAGAATGGAGTAGTAATCGGTGGAAAGTTGACGATTGAAAATAACGGAACAGCTCCTACTTATCCTACTTATACGTTTATAGCTAGTTCACCATACAAAATGATTGCATTAGCGCATCCAAATGGGAAAGCTGTTCAGTATGGATATGAGAACGGAGAAGATGTTATCAAAACAGGTGATGTCGTTCGGTTTGAATCAGAAAGCAACACGCTCCTTATTAACGGGAAAAGAAAATACATTAATCCTGCCAGTCAAGTTTTTGGAATTTTACCAGGAACAACTCAAATAGAGATTAGTGCTGACGGGAATAAAGCTGTTCCAAGTATTAAATGTGTCTATAGGGAGTGTTGGTTATGATTACGGTTACGAATAGACAATATGATATTGTCTGTCAGTTGAGTTTTGACTTGGCTGACGGACTTTTTGCATACAATGATTGGTTTGAGCAAGATTTAGATACTGGTATCGGAACTTATCAATTTACAGTTGATAAAATCGGAGATTCTGAGATTGAAAAAATTAACGTAGGATGTTATTTGATTGTCAAAGATGGCAGTAAGATACGTTCGTTCGAAGTAATGCGAATCGAAGAAGACAAAGATTCTAAGACTATTTACGCTGAAGATGCAGGGCTTGACCTGTTAGGTGAGCAAGTACCGCCTTACAAAGCAGACAAAAGCTATCCAATTACTCGTTACATTGCGGAATTTACAATCGATTCTGGATGGGAAATTGGAATTAATGAAATTCCGAATACAACAACCAGAAAGTTAGAATGGGAAGGAACTGACACTGCTACTAAGAGACTTAGACAGTTGGTGAGAAGGTTCGATGCTGAGATAGCTTATGACTTCGAATTCGTTCACGGAAAGATACATCGAAAACTAATTCACATCTATAAAAAGATTGGAGAAGATAAGAAAGTCCGATTGGAAGTTGGAAAAGAAGTTTCAAACGTTAAGCGAACCATCTCGATTGAAAACCTAGCGACTACAATTGTGGCTACTGGTGCTGATGGAATTACATTGGCAGGCGTTGAATATAACGAAGGGAATATTCGTTCTTCAAAGAATTCGATTTACTTAATTGATTATGACGCGGTAGCAAGATGGAAACGAGCTGGATACGCTCCTGGTGGCGGAGGAATCGTTAAACGATATGAGAGTGAAGCTAAGACTCCAGAAGCTTTAATGAGAGAAGCTGTTATTAAATTGAAACAGTGGAACCATCCAGAAGTGACGTATGATGTATCGATTAGCTTATTGCCTGAAGAAATCAATATCGGCGATACAGTTGTAGTCGTGGATAACAGCTTTGAACCTTCGTTAGTTGTTGAAGGTCGTGTTTCTAGCATCAAGAAATCCATCGCTACAAAAGAAAGCGGAGAAATCAAAATAACGAACATCGAATCCAAAGAGGATACGATCAGTGAAAAAGTGAGACGTTTAAGCACGCTAGTGCAAGAACGTCTTTTTGATTTCACAAGCGTTCCGTTTGTAATGACAATCCAATCAACAGACGGAGTAGTATTCCAGAATAGTAATATCTCTACTAAATTAATTGTTAACGTAAGTAAGATGGATATTCAAATGAACAACCGCTTCACGTATCGCTGGAAACGAGTGAGTAAATATGGAACAGACGATGCAGCATGGAACGAGCAACACAAAAACGGTAGTAATGAATTATCGATTACTGTGAGCGATGTTGATAGAGAAGCTACATTTATCTGTGAAGCCATCGAAGGTAATCAAGTTGCTGCAAGCAACTCTATAGTGATTAAAGACTTCATTGTTAACAAATCGATTGGTTCTACTCCTCCAACCAATCCTAGTGTTGGTGATTTGTGGACTGACACGAGCGTTCCAGGGAAAGATGTACCAAAGATTTACACAAATGGTAAATGGGAGCCTGTATTGAAGAAAGACGACAAAGAACTAGCACGCCTTCAAAAGGAATTTGAAGAGCGCAACAGAGAGCATGCTGACCAATTTGCACAAGTCATGGAGATTATCAATAAAAACGAAGTGAACAACGATACACTTCGTGACTTGACTGGGAAATTTAGCAATATGGAAGAAACCTATAATCGCATTATGGCTACTGCTGATGAAATTAAAGGACTTGGCCAACGAACCAAAGCTGTAGAACTTAATTTAGAACAGTCTCAACTACTGATTAATACATTGGCATCCAACTTTAGTCTTTCCGAAGATGGTTTCTTACTCGGAAAGAATGGTAGTAAGTTGCAGATAAAAATGACGAATGAACGAATGGAATTTATCGATTCAGGTCGAGTCGTAGCTTATGTGTCTGGTCAAACTATGAATATCGTAAGTGCTACATTTTGGAATAGCGTTACAATCGCTAATCATATCTTCGAACGATTCAATGATGAATTCACAACAATCTCTTACGTAGGAGGTGTTATTCTTGGTAAGAATATCTAAAACGACTAGCAACGGATATGTACGTTTAGTGCTTGAAGTAAAAGAAACTGCTACGAGTATTGAGAACAATACCTCTACAGTATCATGGCAACTGTGGTTAGAACGTAATACATCATACGCATACGATAACTACAACGAATCATTAGCAGAAGTAGAAATCAACGGTAACAGAACTTTAAGTAAGTATGTTAGTTTCGATTTGAGTAATTCCACATACGCTACGTTTGGAAGTGGGCAATTGACCATTCCTCATAATGAAGATGGAACTAAATCAATTGCTATATGGGCTAGATTAACCAATGTTTCAGATTATGGAGATATTAATTGGTTCAGTGGAACTGTTAATCTATCCAACATTCCTAAATCAAGTGGAATTAGAGCTGTAACAGAAACAGAATTAGGACAACCAATCACAATCGACATTGATAAGAAAGTTGCAGACTTCAGACATCAAGTGTGGTGGAGAGTAAATGGAAGTGAGTGGGTAGACCTTGGAAAAGGGCACGACACAAGTGTTCAAATCACTGTGCCAATCGAATATGCTAATCGAATTACAAATAGTACTACGGGATCATTAGATGTGTCTGTAAGAACATTCCAAGGAGATACTAAGATTGGTGTTGATGTAGACAAGTACAACGTACCAATCAAAGTCCCGACTGATATAGTTCCTACACTTTCTGCATTAACAGCTTCTGAACAAACAAGCGCATTAGCCGAAGTTGTACCTCAAGGTTACTTTATTAAAGATAAATCAGTAATCAGATTGACAATTGATGGAGCAAACGGTGCATATGGTTCGTCAATCGTATCTAGTGAAGTAACGCTAGATAATTTAATTGTACGTTCATCTCAAGGAGATTTTCCTGCAAACAAAGTAGGAAAATTAACGGCTGTAGCAAAAGTCACTGATTCGCGTGGAAGAACAGCAACTACATCAATACAAGTGAATGTGCTTAATTACTATGCTCCTAAAATTTTAGGTTTCTTAGCTAATCGTGCTGGGAATGGAACTAACAAAACTATTATTTCAACAGTGTTATCAAATGTTTGCCCAGTAATCATTGAAGGAGTTGATAAGAATGCATATTCAATTAAGATTCAGTATTCTGAAAAAAAATCGAATAGATGGTTAGATGCTGTTTCATACACAGATCAGACAGTAGAGCGGTTTAACAGACAAATAGACTGCGGAGCATTCTATGATTTAACAAAATCATATGATTTAAAATTGATTGTTAAGGATAAGTTGAGCGAGGCTGCAGAATCCATAATTACAGTACGTTCTTCTTCCGTACTGGCAACGCTAGGAGACGGGAGATTGGCATTTGGTGGATTTCCTGAGTTGAAAGGGAGCCTTGAATCCTTTTATCCAGTAACGATACACAATACGCTTAATGCGGAAGAAGGTTTGTTATCACGGGGTAAACCAATCCAAGAATTCACGCTGACTTCTAGAGATGGTAAGTCATTAAAATATAGCGGTGATTTAAACAATCTAAAAACAGCTGGGAGTTATCACGCATTTGGAGTACAACATAATCCTACTGGAACTAATAATTATGGATACGTATCCGTAATAACGCACAGTTCAGATAATGGATATTGCGTGCAGTTCTATGTGCCGTTTAATTCAGACCAACTCTATATGCGTAGGTGCGTTTCAAATAGTTTCAGTGATTGGATTAGAGTTGTAACGACTGGAGCTGACACAGGCTGGAAAACAGCCAGCTTACAAAATGGATGGAAACACCAAACAGACTACGGGGCAGTACAATTTTCGAAAAGCGTTGATGGAATTGTGCATTTCAAAGGGGTTGCAACAGGGGGAACCATATCAAAAGAGGCAGTGATACTAACACTGCCAGATGGATATAGGCCTAAAACTCAGCTTTATGTCTTCGCAATGAACGATAGTTTTGAACCAGTAGCTATATCCGTTGCAGAAGATGGCCGAGTTATTATCAAAAAGAATGCCGATGATAAGTGGCTAGGTTTTGATAATGTTAGTTTTAAGATTTAAAAAGAAAGAGGAATAATATGGTAAAAAAAATCAATGAAACATTAATGAGTGATAGTGGTCGTTTAGTCAATTTGGAGTTTGTGGTGATACACAACGATGCGGGAAGTATGACCCCTGAAGAATACGTGAACTGGTTACGCAATCGTGATAAATCACTAGGTATTGCACACTACTACTGTAACCGCAATACAATCGCTCGAGTGATTGATACGGTCAACATTGGATATCACACAGGGGACTGGTGGAGTAATTGCCGTTCAATTGGTTATGAGGTTTGCGAAAGTCTGAAAGTAAGCGATGAAGAATTTCTTCAAAATGAAGATATGACATTAATGCAGGCTACTGAAGACTTAATCTATTACGGATTACCAATCAACGCGCAAACAGTACGTCTTCACCATGAATTTGTGTCAACCACATGCCCACATCGTAGTATGGAATTACACGGTAATTCGACTGAAAGTGTAAAAGAGTATTTCGTTAATCGTATGCGCTATTTCGCAACATTGGGAAATACAGTAGACGAAATGTTAGGGCAAGTATCAGAAGAGCCAACAATTCAAGAAACGACTACTCAAACAAAAGCTAACGTAAATACTAGCAACCAAGGTAAATCAAACGAAACAGTCGCTCAGGAAGTTCTTCAAGGATTGTGGGGTAACGGTCAAGAACGTTTCGACAATTTAACAAGTGCGGGTTACGATGTAGAACACATCCAAGATTTGGTAAATAGCATGTTGAGCGATGTTAGTACAGGTACTAGCACTAGCACAGACCTTGATAGTGTAGCTCAAGAAGTATTACAAGGTCTTTGGGGAAATGGACAGGAAAGATATGATAATCTCACTAATGCTGGATACGACGCTCAAGCGGTTCAAGATAGAGTGAATAGTCTTTTGAACGGAGAAGACACACAAAGTGATTACACTAATCTTGATGACGTAGCAAACGAGGTTATCCAAGGACTTTGGGGCAATGGACAAGAACGTTTTGAAAACCTATCAAGTGCTGGATACGATGTGCGAGCTGTTCAAAATCGAGTTAACGAATTACTTTCATAATTTGAAAAGGAGATGATTTAATATGGAATTGGAACAAATTAAAAATCGAATTACTGCTTTAGAAGCGAAAGTGACTACTAAGCAAGCGGATATCAATCGAATGAATGAAGAAAAAGCGCAATACGAACAAAAAATTCAAAATCTTTCAGAAGACATCCAACGCTTAGAGCAAGACAATGCGAACAAACGTGATGAAATCAAAAAATACAAAACCGTCGTAGAAGTGATGGAGTTGTAGTAGATGATTAATTTTGATGTAGAATTTAATGCGTTAACAATGCATTTGCAAGGATTAATGCGCAGTCCATATATTCAAATTCTGTTTTGGTTGATTTGTTTTGATGTCATCTCTGGATACATCAAGGCTTTTAAATTGAAACGTTTTGATAGCAAAACAAGCACAAATGGACTATTGAGACATGCGCTTGTTTGCGCTGTAGTTATTGTGACTGCTATGTATGCGAGAGCATTGGGTCACCGAGAAATCGGTGTGACTACATGCTTATTTTTTATTTTCAGTTACGCAGTATCGCTTGCTGAGAATTGGGAGGCATTAGGATTGCCATTCCCAGAATCACTTAAACCGTATTTAAAAACGATGCGGAAGCAACAAGAAAATAAATTTAAAAAAATTACAAACGAGGAAGAGGTTGAATGATTATGGAACAATTACAAGTAACAATCGTCAATGGAATCGTGAGTGTGTTAGTAGTCTTAGTAGGACTAGCATTCACAGGGCTAAAAGGATTCATCGAAACTAAAGCTGCTGAATTAAAAGCCAAAACGGATACTAAGAACTACGAGTTAGCAAAATCAATTGCTCACACAGTCGTTGGCGCTGTGGAACAAATCTTCAAGGATGTACACGATGCAAGCCAAGATAAATTTCAAGAAGCATTCGTCAACTTAACTAGCGAATTAGAAAAAGTTGGAATCAACTTAGACGATGCATCTAAGAAAGTATTGATTGAATCTGTCGTGAATGGATTCAATGAATTGAAGAAAATTGAAGGCTAAGAATACGGATCCACAGAGGGCTCATTGTGAGTCCTCTTTCTATTTTGAAAAAAGGAGGAACGTATGGAGAAAATAATCAATAAACATTTAACCATTTCATCATCGAGTAGAGGCGTTGAAAGGTTAGAACATGAGATATATAGCAAAGACAAAGGCACAGCAACGTTCAAGTTCACGACCGATGAACTAACAGCCTCAAAAGTTCTTTGCTTATTTTATTTTAAGTACACGAAACGATACAAAACAGTTGAGGCTACAATCGAGTCTAATACAATCACAATTCCATTTGATAGCTCACTAATCACTACCGATGAACCTGTTGTGGGCTATATCTATTTTGAAAAAGTGGAGCAATCAACAGACGTTTACTCATTCACTTTTAACGTGTGGGTTAGCGCGATTGATAGAGCAAGAAAAACACCGTTAGTCGAACGGACATCAGGTCGCATCGTAGATGTTGAAAACATTGTTACCAAACAAGAACTAGATGCGATTTTTGCGAAAATCAAAGAGCAAGGTGGAACGTATGACGATAGCGGTTTACGTGCCGAGTTAGGAAACAAGGCCGACCGCTCGGAAATTGCACAAATTACTGGCAAAATCGAAGCCTTAGAGCGTAAGACTGATAATGACACTATCTACAATGACGAGCCTCTAAAACAACGTATATCGGCTTTAGAGAATAGACAAGATAATGACACTGTATATAACGATACAGAGGTTAAACAACGCTTAGAAAACTTAGAAAACAAGCCAAGTATAGATACCAGTGGCTTAGTCACTAAGCAAGAACTGGAAAGCAAAGGTTATCTCACAAAGCATCAGTCATTGTCTGACTATGCAACTAAGCAAGAAATCCCTCAACCGTACAATGATACAGAATTGAAAGAACGAGTCAATCGGTTAGAAAGTAAACCGAATATCGACACTTCAAACTTTGTAACAAACGAGGTTTTATCTAGCAAGGGGTATCTTACTGAACATCAAAGTTTAGATGGATACGCTAAAAAAACTGAAATACCTCAACCATATAATGATGCTGATATCAAGCAAAGACTTACTACTGTCGAGCAAAAAGGGGAAGGCTACGCAACTAAAGAGCAGCTTGCATCTATTCCTAAAACTCCTCAAAGATTGAGCATCGAAGGGAATACCCTTATTTTATCCGACGGAGGAGGAAACGTCACTCTGCCTACCTCGACTGGGCCGAGCAATCAAGTAAATCAGTATGAAATTCACGGAACGGGCTTTCCTAACGGGAAAGTAACGGCACCGGTAGGTACGACTTACGTAGATACAGCCGTTACTAACGGGGCTTTAAAATGGATTAAAAGACGTGGAAACGATACCCAAGGCTGGGAAGTGCTGACTGGAGACACAGGGTGGTGCACTTTAAACATACAATCGAAATTAGGCAATTCTTTTTTAAAAGTTCGACGCAAAAACGATACAGTCATGTACCAATTCGGAGGACTCCAGTGGGGTTGGTTCGGTATTGTTAGACGTGGTGGTCCAGGATATTCATCACAGGGTTCAGATCGTGAGCGTAATTGTTTTATTTTAATGGCGCAAAAAATTCCGTTGGGATTCCGTTCAGAATTCTCATTAATAGGAACGGTGTACAACGACAAAGGAAAACGCTATGGAACGTGGTATTTAGCGGGACCAGCTGACGGAAACCATTTACGTTTTCAATTTGACGAACCAGTCCCAACAGATAGTGACATCGGGGACATCCGAGTGAGCTCGATTTCGTATCTCACAAGCGAAGCATGGCCGACAACATTACCATAATTTAAGGAGGAATATATAAATGGCAACAGTTAGAGAAGTACTTGATTTTATTGTGTATTTGGCAAAGATTGGGAGTGGCGTGGATAACGACCAAATGTATGGATTCCAATGTGCTGACATACCAGCTTATATCTCATACCACTATTTTGGAAAGTGGTTATGGGGCAACGCCATTGACTTGCTCGATTCGGCAAAAGCTCAAGGGTTTGAAGTGATTTATGAAGGACCTGGAGTTGTTGCGAAAGCAGGGGATATCTTTGTGATGTCCGTTCCTGGAAGTCCATACGGTCACACAGGAATCGTCATTGAAGATTCTGATGGCTATACTCTGAAGACTATTGAACAAAATATCGATGGGAATTGGGACTTTCTTGAAGTCGGTGGACCTGCTAGATTCAACACACGTTCATACAATGGGATGGTTGGATATATTCGATTCCCTTATGGACCCGATACGAGCACACCTGTTCAACGAGAAGGATGGATAAAAGATTCTGTTGGTTGGTACTTCAAGAATCAAGATGGAACGTATCCATTCAATGCTTGGAAGAATATTGATGGAAACTGGTTCAGATTTAACAAGGACGGTTACACCCTTGAAAACACTTGGTATCAAGACGAACAAGGTCGCTATTTCTGGTTAAAAGACGGTGGCTATATGGCTATCGGTTGGTTAAAGGTCGGAGATTTCTGGTATTACTTCGAAAACAATGGAGCGATGAAAACTGGATGGATTCCATACTTTGATAAATGGTATTATTGTATTCCTGAAAATGGAGCAATGGTCTCAAGAGAAGTGAGAAAGATTGATGGTAAATATTACTATTTCAATTCGAATGGAGAGATGTTGGAACGTGCTGCTGTTTATGTAGATGAGAACGGTGCGATGCATTTCGAAGAATAATCAAAACAAGCCTACCTTAATTGGTAGGCTTGTTTATTTTGTACTCTTTTTGTACTCAATTTTATGATATTGTACGTTTTGTCTTGAAACGTAAACGTTGATTTTACAACGTTTTGAAACGCTATGAAACGCTATGAAACGTTAAATAATGGAGCCGAGGGGAGTCGAACCCCTGTCCAAGTATATCGACACAATCAAATCTACATTCATAGTTTATCTATTTAAGTTTCGCTACCGATTAGCTGATAAACAAGCATCATCTTAAGCTAGTCTGATAATCTCTTATTCACTTAGACAGACGGAAAAGTGAATCGTATCCCACTGATTATAGGACCTGGACCCGAGCACATGGGCGATGCCGGACAGATCTTAGCTAGCAGTTATTAAGCTGCGAAAGCTAAAGTGTTTGTTTGTTGTTTGTCAGTTATATTTAACTGTAACGTTTTTACGTAGACGTAACCTACGGAATGCATTGAAAGCTCGACCTATACCTGTCGAATCCGTAACGACCCCGTATAAAGAAAAGCCTAGACGAATGCCTAGACTCTCATTGTAACAAAGTTCAGTTATACATGCAAACCTTTATTGATCATGCATTTTTGTAGGCAGCATCACATATGGTTCTTCTTTTGCTTCTTTACGAAGTACGAAGTGATTCGTTTGATTGAGTGCTTTCAAATGGAATTTCCCATCAGAGTATTCAACGATATTCATCGATGCGTTACCGATTAACTCAGATAGTTGGAAATCTGGAATAAGCTCATGAAGCATATTTCTAATTGTCATTCCATGGCTAACAATAAGAATGTTTTGGTTTTTATCACGATGCTTATTAATTACTTTTAGTAAGCCTTGTTCTACACGTAACCAAAACTCCATAAAGTTTTCACCAAGGTGGTCTGGATCTAATTCTTTTAATCCATTTAATTCATCTTGAATATTGCGTCCACCTAAGTCGCTAAAGTTGCGTTGCAATTTCTTATATAATTCGCCCCAAAGTTCGTTAGCATCTTTTCCTTCTAGGCTTCCAAAGAATACTTCACGGAATTCCGGCATCATTTCAATCGTGAGGTTATCACGGTTTGGATGATTTCTAAGGAAAAGTTGAGCAGTTTCGATTGTTCTTCGTAAATCGCTAGTATAGACTGCGTCGAAATGAACATCTTTCATTCCCAAACCAGAACGAATAGCATCTAGGCGTCCTTCTTTTGTTAGAG
>ERZ773233.484-NODE-484-length-26695-cov-3.737950_pt1 | contig 26695 bp, 17 predicted proteins | sample MGYA00580991_ERZ773233 | MGnify/ENA primary metagenome ERZ773233 (study PRJEB29015, sample SAMEA2738178) | human oral metagenome | biome: human oral; feature: human-associated habitat; material: saliva | place: China | collected 2161 ...
AGGTCGATGCGCCCCTGCAAACCGAGCATTTCGCAAAAGAAGGAGGGTTCGATGCACACGCCCTCTTCGTCGGAAAGGTGGAGCTGATTTTTGAACGTGTTTTGGCTCAAACGGCGCAAATTGCGCTGCTGGGCTTGTGCGTTTTGGTGGAAACTTTGGCGATCGATGGGGCAGGAGGCGAAATCGAGGGCGTGATCGGCGAAAAAGCGGCGTGCGGTGTCGGCATAATCGGCATGAAGCCCGTGCACTTCCTCGTCGAGCATCTGTCCGCTCAGGTTACCGAGCAGGGTGGCTTCGGAGGCGACGAAGGGATCGAACTTTTTCAGCACGTGCCACGCCGACCGTGTGCCGGTGGGGCGGATGCATTGCGCCACGGCGGTGACGCTGACCAAATAGTCGGGCTCGACAATGATGAGTTCGGGGAAGAGGTGGTCGTTTTCGCGACGGAGGGCCACGAGATTGAGCTGCGTGTTGGGTTCAACCAAGGTGAGCAGATAGGTGAAGTCGCGGCCGCCCGTGGCATCGGGGGTGAGGGGTAGTCGGTATTCGGTGTCGTCGTTTAGGTCGGTGGGGCTGACGAGGAGGGCGTGCGCGAGCACCTGATTGACCACCACGCGCCAACATTTTTTGGAGAGTGTGCCCTTGGGCGTGGCGGTGGTGAGGTGTTCGGGCAGGAGGGCGGCGAGTTCGGCCGGAACGGGGGCTTGTTTCAGGCAGGCGACCAAGTCGGCCAAGGCGCGGAGGTCGCCGGGCAGGCGGGCGGTGAGTTCGTCGAGCGACGCCTCGTCGGCGCGTCGCCAACGCACGCGGAAGTCGTTGGCGGCGTGGTAGAGCGCGGAGGAGAATCCGAGTTGCGCGTGCAGATAGTGCAGACGCGAGAAGGCACCGGAGAACGAAGCCGGCGCATCGGCTGTGGTTTCGTTCACCAGTTCCACAAAAAGGCGATAGGCCATGCCGCAGCGGCGGCGAATGTCGTAGGCTTCGGCCTGCAAGCAGCGCCGAATGTCATTGTAATAGTAGTCGGCAGGGGTGAATTCCATAGTAAGGCGGTGGAGTGTATGAGGTTAGCAGAATTTGAGGTCGTAGATGACGGTGCTGCCCACGATGTCGTTGAGGCGGCGCACGAGTTGCTGGCGCATCATGGAGAGCTGGGTGCGGAGTGCCGGGGTGCGCACTTCGATCCACAGCGCCTGTTCGCGCACAAAGCGGGCGGTGGTGTGCGCGGCGATGGCGCTGCCGGCCGCTTGAGGCCAAGCTTGCACCGCGCGGTATTCGAGCAGGGGAGTTTCCAACCCATTTTCGCGGAGGAACATGCCCAGCACGTCCCCCACCATTTCAGTCCTTTTGCGTTTCATCGTGGGGCGTAGAAGAAGGTTCGCAACGAATTTTTCCGTGTTCGACCACAAAGAGGCGATAGTCGCGGTGGGTGGCGGCGAGGATGCTGTCGAGGTGGTCGCGGTTGGTGTCGGTGATGAAAATTTGGCCGAAGTCGTCGCCGCTCACATAGTCGACAATACAGCTCACGCGGCCGGCATCGAGCTTGTCGAAAATATCGTCGAGCAACAAGAGGGGCGTGCGCCGCTCACCGTGGTTTTTGAGATAGAGGAATTGCGCCAATTTCATGGCGATGAAGAAGGTCTTGATCTGTCCTTGCGAGGCTTCTCGGCGCACGCTGTGGCCGTTCATCTGCAAGTCGAGGTTGTCCTTGTGGGGGCCGTGGAGGGTGTGCCCGACGATGTGTTCGCGGACACGACCTTCTCGCAATATCGGAGCGAGCGCGCCGCGGTCGCCGTGACTCTCGTAGGTGATGCTCACCGTTTCGGCTGCGGCATTGCAGAGTCGGGCGTAGAGGGGGGCAAAAATGGGTTGAAAGGCTTCGACAAACTCGCGTCGGGCGGTGTAGATCACGGCGGCGTCGGCGTCCATCAGGGTTTCGAGCACATCGAGCAAACCTTCGTCGAGCGCGCCTTCCTGCTTGAGGAGAGCGTTGCGCTGCAGGAGTGTTTTGCCGTAGCGAATCAGGGCTTCCAAGTAGCGGGGCGAGGTCTGGGAGATGACCGTGTCCATGAATTTTCGGCGCTCCTCGCTGCCGCCCGTCACGAGTTGTTCGTCGCTGGGTGAGAGCATGACGAGGGGAATGGCGCCCACGTGTTCGCTCAGGCGCTTATAGTCTTTGTCGTTGCGACGCAGGCGTTTGCGCTGTCCGCGTTTCAGCGCACACGACACCACATCGCGGGTGTCGTCGGGCGCAATGTACTGGCCTTGGAGCATGAAAAAATCGGCCTCGTGGCGCACGCAGTTGCTATCGGTGAGCGCGGATGCACTTTTGCCGAAAGAGAGAAAATAGATGGCGTCGAGTACATTGGTCTTCCCCATCCCGTTCGCGCCGATGAAACAATTCACGTTCGGCGAGAGCCGAAGTTCGGCCTCTTCAATGTTCTTATAGTTGAGGAGAGTGAGTTGTTCGAGAGTCATGGGGCGAAAGAAATGAGCGCAGCGCAAGATGAAAAAAGAAAGGGAGAGGAGGCTGCGGGTGAGTTCGTACAAAAGTAGGAATAAAACAGCATTCTGCCAAAATTTTTGCACGGGGGCTGCGCGGGGCGGGGGCGTGTGGGGAACACGGCGGCGATGATCGGTTGCGGTGATCGTAGAGGGTTGGTCAAGGAAGGGGAGGAGAACAAACGTGTGCGGGCACTTTGCTTTTGGGAGTGGGGGAAAGCCGGGACAAGGGCGAACGCCAATGGGCTTGAACGTGTGCGTTTTGTTCGTTTTGGGGCTGAAAAAAACGCACCTTAGCCCGAATGAAAGTAAAATAATCGCACTTTCATTTCTCTACTCACGTACAATATATTATTTTTGCAGCGTATTTGCCACAAAAGGACGGCATTACGTACATTCCACACGATACAAAAAAGCAAAATATAATCATGAGCCAACAGAAAAAAGCCCTCGACATGAACGAGGCCCTCGCGACTTCCGAAGCTTTCCTCATCAAATACCGTAAATGGGTCATCGGAGGAAGCATTGCAGTCCTTGTCCTCATCGCAGCATGGGTGGGCAGCATTTTCTATTTCAAGAGTCAGAACCAACTTGGGATGTCTGAAATCACCCTCGGCGAGCGCTATGTGCAAACCGGCGACTGGGAGAAAGCCATCAAGGGTGATGGCGCCACGTTCAAGGGATATGAGAAGATCGCGCGCAACTATCCCTGCACCGATGCGGCCAACATTGCGCACCTCTACTGCGGTCTGGGTTATTTCAACCTGGGCAATTACAAAAAGGCCATCTCTGAACTCGAAGACTTCTCGCCCAAGGGCGATATCACGGTGTCTGCCAACGCACTGGCGGCACTCGGCAACGCTTATGTGGCCGACAAGCAGCTCGACAAAGGCGTGAAGTACCTGAAGAAGGCGGCCGATCATGCCGACAATGCTGCACTTTCGCCTGTTTATCTGCTCGAAGCCGGTCAAGTGCTCGAGAGTCAAGGCAAGAAGGCTGAGGCACACGAAGTTTATGTGTCGATCAAAAAGAATTATCCCGAAAGCCAGTTTGCACAAACCGGCGTTCAGAACGGAAAGGTGATCGGCGCTGAAATCGATAAGTACATTGAACGCACCAAATAACCGATAAGGTGTAACATCTTCCCGAATGAGGACTCGGAAAACGGTGGAATTAGCCCCGGTGGGCGCCCCGAGCTCCGGTTCCTCATTCGGTTTTTCGTAGGCCGTTTCTCGATCGTAAACTCCTTTTTTAGCAACGTGGAAACGGCACGACCAGTTCATTTGTCAGAAAATTATGTCACAATACACATTCCTTCGAGAGGCTGAAGGTGAGAAGCCCGATCTCTCATTTATGCGTTTCGGCGTGGTCACCACAGAATGGAACGCTCATATTGTCGATACCATGTTGGCGCAGGTGCGTTCTACGCTCGCAGAGTATGGAGTGCCTGAGAATAACATCACTGTGCGCCGTGTCCCCGGCAGTTTCGAACTGATTTATGGTTGTGCGCAGTTGGCGCAGCGCGGTTATGTAGACGCTGTGATCGCTTTGGGTTGTGTCATCAAAGGCGATACCCCGCATTTCGATTACATCTGCCTCGGTACGACCGAAGGGCTCGTACGACTCAACGCCACCGGCAAAGTTCCTGTGATCAACGGTGTGCTTACGGTCAATGACGAACAACAAGCGCTCGACCGTGCAGGTGAGAAAATGAACAAGGGACGCGAATTCGCCATGACCGCTGTGAAGATGGTGCAATTCGTCCAGTCTTTCGAGTAATAAAAGACGTTTGCAAACCGGTTTTTCCCACGTTTTTGGAGGAAAATCGGTTTTTTCGTGGAGAAAAGGATATAAAATCGCGGAAACCCTTGGTGTTTTCGGCTTTTATGCCTACCTTTGCCATCGCAAACGCAAAAAGGGCAAATACCAGAGTGGCCAAATGGGGCAGACTGTAAATCTGCTGGCTTACGCCTTCGGTGGTTCGAATCCATCTTTGCCCACCTTACCGACGCAACGACAACCGGTCGTTGCGTCGTTTTTTTGTGCATGGCCGGTCTATTTCGTGCAGAGCACCGCGAACGGTGTCTGCGAAGTGGAGGAGGTGTGGCGCAGCGTGTGCGCCGCGCGAAAGCATGGAACGAAGGGATTGTTGACCGACTCCATAATATTCATGTCCCTCTTCATGATATACAAGTCCTTTGCGGAGAGCGGCAGTCGACAGGGGAAGTTTCGTCGGCAGACAGTCGAATTTTGTCGAATGGGCGCAGCGTCTTCCTAATCTATAGTGAGCGCGCCGATCAAGGTGCTGAACAAAGGCAGCCCCGATGAAACGAAAAGGTTTCATCGGGGCTGCTTTTTGTGGTGCGGGGAGGGGTGTTGCGCGTAAAACGCGCATTGTTCACCTGGAGTGGAGCGGAAAGTCAAAAGACGTTTGTCATTGTTTGCGCCAACGCGCAAATTCTTCCTGATTGCCGTTGAAAACATTGATGTCCACGTCGCCGTGAATGCCGCGCACGCGGCCTTCCGGTGTCAACTGCCAAAAGGCCAGTTTCACGTAAGGGCGGAATTCGCCATAGCGGGCAATCCACACATCATAGCTGCGGAGGGCTTCCGGCGCATGCGGCAAGTGGTCGTTGACAAACGACTGTCCGACGTACAAAATCGGGCGTCGGCCGGTGGCGCGTTCCACATAGCGCATCCAATTCAGCATTTCGCGAAACAGCACCTCGCGTCCGCCCATTTGCGCGATTTGTTGATCCGTCGGTTCCACGTCGAGCACCGGCGGCATTGAGGTCAAAGGAATGCGCGCATACTTCAAGAAATATTTCGCTTGGTCGATGCCGCTCGATCTGGGCGAATAGAAATGATAGGGCGCTACGGGGATGCCTTGAGCACGTGCGCCGTTCAAGTCGTAAGGGTAGTATTTGCTGAAAATCGAAGTCCCCTGTGTCGCTTTGATGAAGACGAAACTCACGGGGTAGTCCACCTTTCCGGTTGCATGTTGGTGCGCCACGCTGCCGATACCCACAATGCGGAGCGAAGGCCAGTGGATGGGGTAGATTTTCTTGCCAATTTCGTGTTGGTGGCGCGAAATGTCGATGCCATAAACGCGGTCGGCAGTATAAATCATGCGCTCTCCGCGATAATGGTCGGCGCGCCAAGTGCCCGATTGCACCATCCGACCGTTTACGGCAAAGCCATGTCCGTCGCGGCGATAGATGGAATCGAACGTGCCGCGATAGAAATCTCCATTCGCCCAGAGCGCCGTGCCTACCCAACCCGTAGAGTGGCGGGTGAGCGAGAAGAAAGTGCGTTTCTCGTCTACAAATTTTCGGTGCAAAGTGTCCACTTGCGGATACAGCACGCCGCGTTGCAATGCGCCGGTGCCGACCGCCAGTTCTCCCTCCGTGGCCGGTGCGAGGCGAAGCAACCCCTTTTGGCGTTCTGTCACCACGTAGTGTTTTCCACCGGCCGTGTAGCGCGTCTTGCGTTGCGCCAACACGCGCTTCGCAGTCGTGGCGCGCTCAAGTCGTTCGATCACATTTTTGCAATTCTCCCACCGGTGTTGCTCCTCGTCGGCATAAGTCATCACTTCGTTGTAGCCCTCGTCCGTCACGCTGTGCGTGCGCGCATAATAGTGGAGTTCGTCGACGCGGCGGTGCAGCAGTTTCTCGCGTTGGCGTTCTGCTTCGAGACTTTGAACGATGAGTTTTTGCAGTGCCTTTCCCTGCAAAGTGTCAGGACGCGGCGAGAAAAAAACTTGCACTTCGCCGTTTCTGCTCACCCGATAGCCCGAATGCGTCACGGTGTGTTGTGCCGCTTGGTGTTGGGTGTGGAGCGAGCGGAGCAAAACCACGCTGTCGCGCACACCACTGACCAGGTCGGAGTCGGAGGCGAGGGCGAAAAAGAGCGTGTCACCCCCTTTTATCGGCAAGACATAATAGGCCTGTTCGTCGACCGACACCAAGCATCGCAAAGGCGTGTTGTCGCGACGCAAATAGAGGGCGACGACGAAGACTTGAAACAGAACGAGAAGAGCAATGAGGCTGCGAAGGAGTGTTTTTTTCATTTCCGGAGTGACTGTCGCGTGAACATCTTTTTGCACGCTGGACTAAGTGTGTCGAAACGGCGCACAAAGTTACAAATATCGCCCGAAACATTTCGTTTTGTCCGCCACCGATTTTGCCCGAGAGCCGGCCAAAAGAAAAAAGTGTAAAGTCCACCACTTTTTTTGTGTTTGAATTTGTTGTGATGAATTGAAAATAATAACTTTGGGGCGAAGACTTTGTGTAAAATAGTCTACTTAGATTGTTTTGCCGCCGTCGCCGTCTTCTTGCTTGGCGGAAGGCGTCGCAGTGCAGGCTGCCGACGTGTCCAAGTACACTCCTCTCCCCCGATTCGCGGCGACCAGTCGGGACGAAAATGCACCTAAAATTTACGCTCATGAAACAATTTCTGCTTTCTCTCCTCAGCCTACTGCTGTTGTGCGTGGGTTGTGGCACCATCGAACTGCCCGACGCACCGTCGCAGAGCGGAACGAAGCACAAAGTGATCGTCCACACGCGTGCGGCCGACAATGTCGTGCCCACCTATCCCGTGGAAGTGCTGGCTTTCGACGCGGCCGGGCAATGTGCTGCGCGGCAAACGCTCAAAAAGGCCGAAGATGCACTCGCTCTCCAGCTCGTCGACGGCACTTATCGCGTAGTGGCTTTCGCCGGTCTGCCCTCTTCTTCCGTTCTCGGCGATCGTCCCGCGCTTTCGGCCACTGCGCTGCCGACCGGTGCGAGTCCACTGTTCACGCAAGCCCTCTTGCGCGCCGAAACCTCCGTGACGGTGACCAATAAGCGCACGCAGGTGCACCTACTCCTCGCCCCCGTCGTGACCGCTGCCGAGTTGCACCTCACACAACTGCCGGCTGACGTCACACAGGTGGAAGTTGAACTTTCGCCCGCCTGCACCGCGTTGAATTTAGCCGGCGAGCGCAGCGGAGTGGGCGCCGTCACCGTGCCCCTTGTCCGTGATGCGGCCGGAACGTGGAACTCCGGCACACGCTACCTCTTGCCGGCGGGCAGTGCGCCCACCCGCTTGAGCATTCGTTGGGTGCGCAACGGCGAACAAGCCGTCTATGGCTACACCTACCCGCAGGCGCTCACGCCCGGCACGCCCTATCGTTTCGAAGGAGCCTTTGTTGACGATGCCGCCGGTGGAACGGTGGGCGATGTTTCGGTGGCCGCATGGAATGCCCCCATAGTACAGAGTTTTCGTTTCGGCAAAGGTGGCGAATCGCCCAACATCACCCCACAACCGCCCGGCGGCGGTGGACAAACCGGCGGCGGCACGTCGTCGACCACTTGGGAGGGGCGCATGTGGAACGGCCATGTCGTCGCGCTCGTGCAGAACGTCGTGGGCAACGAAGCCGACTTTGTACTGATCAGTCGCGCGCAGTGGGATCCCGTACCTTCGGCCTATGCTGAAACGGCGTCGCAGGAGGCGGCGGAGTACGCTGTGTCCTACAAAGAGGGCGAACTCACCGACTGGCGCATCCCCACTCGCGAGGAGGCCGTCGCACTTTCGGCCTATTGGCGGGGCGAAAAACTGAAGACCATCAACGCGACGTTGCGCGAACTCCACGAATCTGAAATCTACGACAAGGTCGAAGGGCGTTCCGCCGCCTATCTTTGCGACGAAGCGCGCTCGGTTTTCTCCTTTGTGGAGAATGGGCGTGTGCGCAAAGCCGGCAAGTCGGTGAGTACCTACTTGTTGCGGCTCGTCAAGACCGTGCATGTGCGCTTTGTACCCTGATCGTGTCGTGCGCTAAAGTAGGCGCGTGGAAAACACGTGGACTTTGATCGGAAACAAGCCTTGTTTTCGGTCAAACTCCACGTGTTTTTCTTCTTTGTTGTGGACTTTTGAAAGTACCTTCTCGGAGAGTTACCGGCAAGGCGCTTCTTTGCGCTGATATTGCACGCTTTCGTGGTGCATTTTCGGCAGCGTCGTGTGCGATGCGCGAGGGGGAAGAGGGCAGAGCGGCCGTCGGTGTACAAATGCTTGCGAAGTGGCAAATCGTTTGAGAAAAAAGTAGTATATTTGCACCGACGTATCGCAAAACGTCAGCTTGCCTTTTCGTCGCCTGTCGGCGTGCTTCTCCACGGCCTTCGCCGCTTCCGATTTCCGTCGGAGCCTCGCTGCCTTCGTTGTGCCCCGATGGGTACCCGTCGTTCCCGAAGGAGAAACGCTCCTGCCGTCAGCGGAACTGCGCGAAAGACAAGTTTCCACTCCCTTATCACGAAACGTAACGCGACACCGATCTATGATAAAAAAGTTCACCGAGCGCACGGGGATGAACCTCTACGCCGTCAACGAAGAAGTCCTCAAAGAATGGGACGCAACTGATCTCTTCCACAAAAGCATCGCAGAGCGCGAGGGTTGCCCCGCCTATGTGTTTTTCGAAGGTCCCCCTTCGGCCAACGGCCACCCCGGCATTCACCACGTGATGGCGCGCACCATCAAAGACGTGTTCTGTCGTTACAAAACGATGCAGGGCTTTCAAGTGAAACGCAAAGCCGGTTGGGACACCCACGGCCTCCCCGTCGAACTCGGCGTGGAGAAAGAACTCGGCATCACCAAGGAAGATATCGGCAAGAAGATCTCTATCGATGAGTACAACGCCCAGTGCCGTCGCAACGTCATGAAGTTCACGCGCGAATGGTCGGATCTTTCGCACCTGATGGGTTATTGGGTGGACATGGAACACCCCTATGTGACGTACGAAAACTCCTACATCGAAACACTTTGGTGGCTGCTCCGTCAGTTGTATGACAAGGGTTATCTCTACAAGGGCTACACCATCCAGCCTTACAGCCCCGCTGCCGGCACAGGGCTCTCGAGCCACGAGCTCAACCAGCCCGGCGCTTACCGTGATGTGAAGGACACGACCGTCACGGCCCAGTTCGAAATGCTCGATGCACCCGCATCGCTCGGCGAATGGGGGCGCGCTGTCTTCCTCGCTTGGACCACTACGCCGTGGACCCTCCCCTCGAACACCGCACTTTGCGTCGGCCCGCACATCGACTACGTGGCCGTGCAGACGTTCAACCCCTATAACGGTGAAAAACTCACCGCTGTCTTGGCCGAAAGCCGCCTCTCCGCCTACTTCAAGGCTGAGGGAGCCGAAGCCGAAATGGCCTTCACGCCCGGCGACAAAGTGTTGCCCTATCGCGTGGTGGGCACGTTCAAGGGCAGCGACCTCGTGGGCATGCGCTATGTTCAGCTCATGCCTTGGGTAAAGCCCTGCGAACCGCTCAATGACACGGCCGCCGACTTCGTACAAGACTATGCCGCGGCGAATGCCGACCGCGTTTTCAACATTGGTCGCGACCGCTTCGTGGAAATGGGCGACTGTGCGTTCCGCGTCATCCCCGGTGACTACGTAACCACCGACGACGGTACGGGTATCGTGCACATTGCGCCCACTTTCGGTGCCGACGACGCCAAAGTGGCCAAGGCCGCCGGCATCCCCTCGCTCTTTATCCTCAACCAAGGCGGCGAAACGCGTCCGATGGTCGACTTGACGGGACGTTACTACACGCTCGAGGATTGCGCTGCGCCCTTTGTGGAGCACTGCGTGGACACCGAACGCTATGCACACCACGCCGGCGACTATGTGAAGAACGCTTACGATCCGCGCTTCACCGTCGAAGGCAAATATGACGAGGAGGCCGCTGCCAAGGCCGAGGATCTCAACATCGTGATCTGCATGGAAATGAAGCAGGAGGGCACCGCTTTCAAGATCGAAAAGCACGTGCACAACTATCCTCACTGCTGGCGCACCGACAAACCGGTGCTCTATTATCCGCTCGACAGCTGGTTCATCCGCTCCACGGCGGCCAAAGAACGCATGATTGCGCTGAATGAAACGATTCGCTGGAAACCCGAATCGACGGGGACGGGACGTTTCGGCAAATGGCTCGAAAATCTCAACGACTGGAACCTCAGCCGCTCGCGCTATTGGGGCACACCGCTCCCGATTTGGCGCAACAATGAGACGCGCGAAGAGATCTGTATCGGCTCGATCCAAGAACTTTATGACGAAATCGAGAAGGCTGTCGCCGCCGGTGTGATGTCTTCCAATCCGCTCAAAGACAAAGGTTTCGTTCCCGGCGATTACAGCAGCGAAAACTACCACCTCATCGACCTCCACCGTCCGTATGTCGACGACATCGTACTGGTTTCGGCCACCGGCGCGCCGATGCACCGCGAAACCGACCTTATCGACGTTTGGTTTGACTCGGGTGCCATGCCTTACGCCCAAATTCACTATCCGTTTGAGAACAAGGAACTGCTCGACAACCGCACGGTTTATCCCGCCGACTTCATTGCTGAGGGCGTAGACCAGACGCGCGGTTGGTTCTTTACGCTCCATGCCATCGCAACGATGGTGTTTGACAGCGTAGCCTTCAAGGCGGTGATTTCGAATGGTCTTGTTTTGGACAAGAACGGCCAAAAGATGTCGAAGCGTTTGGGCAATGCCGTCGATCCCTTCGGCGCAATCCAAGAATACGGCTCCGATCCCGTGCGCTGGTACATGATTACCAACTCTTCGCCGTGGGACAACTTGAAGTTCGACGCAGAAGGTGTGCTCGAAACGAGCCGCACATTCTTCGGCAAACTCATTCAGACGTATTCGTTCTTCTCAATGTATGCCAACGTCGACGGCTTCGATCCCGACGCACCCCAGGTGCAGGTGAGCGAACGTCCCGAGATCGACCGTTGGATCTTGAGCGAACTCCACTCGCTCATCCGTGAAGTGCAAGCTTGCTACGAAGATTACGAACCGACCAAGGCCGGCCGCTTGATTCAAAGCTTCACAGTCGACAATCTTTCAAACTGGTATGTGCGATTAAACCGCAAGCGCTACTGGGCAGGTGAGATGACAGCCGACAAACAAGCGGCCTATCAGACGCTCTACACCTGCTTGCTCACGCTCAGCCGCTTGATGGCGCCGATTGCGCCCTTCTATGCCGATCGTTTATACAAGGATTTGACCGGTGGTACGCAACAAGCCACGGCCGAGAGCGTGCATCTCGATCGCTTCCCCGCGGTGGACGAATCGCTCATCGACAGCGAACTCGAAGCCCGCATGGAGTTGGCGCAACAAACCACCTCGTTGGTGCTCTCACTGCGCAAGAAAGAGCGCATCATTGTGCGCCAGCCGCTGCAACGCATCGCCATTCCGGTGCACGATGTGCGTTTGAAAGAGCGTTTGGAGGCTGTTCGTCAACTCATCCTCGACGAAGTGAACGTCAAGACCATTGATTTTGTCGAAGGCAACATGCTTGAGAAGAAAGTCAAGTGCAATTTCCGCGTGATGGGTAAGAAATTTGGCAAACTCATGAAGGCCGTGAACGAAGTAGTCACGGCTATCAGCCAAGACCAGATCGCTCAACTCGAAACGCAGGGCACTCTCACCGTGAATGTTGAGGGGCAAGACTGCGTAATTGAGCGCGACGATGTGGAAATCATCAGCGAAGACATGCCCGGCTGGAGCGTTGCCAACGAAGGTGCGCTGACTGTGGCACTCGACATCACGATCACCGACGAACTCCGCAACGAAGGCGTGGCACGCGAGATCGTGAAGCGCATTCAAGCCCTGCGTAAAGACAGCGGTTTCGAGATTACCGATCGCATTCGCATTGTGTTGGAGTCGCATCCCGCGGTGGAACGCGCCACGGCCGACTACAAAGACTTCATCTGCGCGCAGGTGCTGGGCGAAAGCCTCGAAGTGCGTGCTGATGTGGCCTCGGATGTGACCTTCGAAGTAGAGGGCGCTGCCGTGAAACTGCACATTGAAAAAGCCTAATTCGCGTGCCCGCAGCTCGGTGCACACAACCGACGGCGCAACCTTCGCGGGAAGCGCATCGAGCGTGTGCGGCGCGCCGCGGGCATGCCTGCATTCTAATAACCCACTTATCCATGGAAGAAAAAAAACGGTATTCGGATGAGGAACTTGTGGAATTCCGCGAGCTCATCAATGAGAAACTTCGCGTGGCGAAGGAACAGTATGAGGAGGTGATTGCCACACTCAACAAGCGCAACAGCAACGACATCGACGACACGTTGCCCACCTATCATGCGCTTGAAGAAGGTTCGACCGTACAATCGTTGGAAGAACTCATGAACAGCGCCGAACGCTTGCGCAAGTTCATCACCGGATTGCAAGCCGCCTTGATGCGCATCGAAAATAAGACGTATGGTATTTGCCGCGTCACCAAGCAGTTGATCCCCAAGGAGCGACTCCGCGCCGTGCCTCACGCCACTTTGAGCATCGAAGCCAAGTTGGCTCAAGGCAAATAAGCCCTTGCTTTTCCCGGTGTCCGCGCCGACCGCCGCGTCGGTGCCGACCTCTCCGCTGAGGGGTCGGCCATAGCGGTTGTACCCTCACCGTTTTGTTGCGCGCCGCGTGGATGTCGTTCACCGAACACACGTTCACACGGCGCGCGGCAGCCCTCTTCCCATCGCATTATCTTACAGACTTTATGAAACTTCGCGCCTCTTTGGCCACCCTCATCTTTTTAATTCTCGTTGTCGGTGACCAAATCATCAAATATCTCGTCAAAACCGGTATGAGTTTGGGCGAGCGCATTCATGTGACGGACTGGTTCTACATTCTCTTCACCGAGAATCACGGCATGGCCTTCGGCATGGATTTCATCGGCACGGCCGTGTTGTCCGTTTTCCGTGTGGCCGCCATCGTTTTGTTCACGGTTGTGCTGGTCAAACAGATTCGTCGCGGCGCTCCGTTGGGCTTTGTGGCCTGTTTGACGTTGATCATTGCCGGCGCCTTCGGCAATATCATCGACAACTTCTTCTACGGTTTGTGTTTCACGGAGAGTCTGCCCTACACCCCGGGCTCTTCGCCCGCACATTGCGTACCGATGGGCGAGGGCTACGGCAGTTTCTTACATGGTCGCGTGGTAGACATGTTCTACTTCCCGTTTTTCACTTGGCCCGATTGGGTGCCGGTGTTGGGCGGCGGCACCTTTTTCGGCGCCATCTTCAATTTGGCCGACTCCGCCATCTCGGTCGGGGCAGCCGCTATGCTCCTTTTCTATTATAAGTACCTCTCCGTGCTGATGGGTGGGGAGAAAACCACCGAACCATCGCCCGAACTCACGACCGAGGAAGAGGAAAAACAAGCAAGATGAGGCTGAAATCATACATTTTTTTGCCGCTCTGTTGCGCCGGCATCGCCCTGTTGACGGCCTGCGGCCCCGGTAACGAAAAGAAAGACGTCTTGCCCATCGAAAAAATGGCCGACGTGCTCTACGACTACCAGTTGGCGCAGACGTTGAGCGAGAGCATCGCCGACAGCCTGCCCAAAGCGCCGATCGAATATCGTCTTTCGGTGTTCCACAAGTACGGCATCAGTGCGCGTGAGTTCGATCATTCGTTGGCCTACTACTCTCGTCACGCCGAGGAGATGAAGAAGGTGTATGCGCGCATCGACGCCAAATACGACCAAAGCGGCCGCAATGGAGCCGCCGGCGCGGGTGGCGGGGCACAAAGCAGCGACTCTTTGCAACTTTGGCAAACGCCCCAAGCGGTACTCACGGCACAAGTGGCGCCGCAAGTCACTTTTCGGGTGAAACCCCAGCAAAAAGTGCCGGCGCATTCCACGCTCTCGCTCCTGTTCTCTGCCGATTGGCTGTACGGACAGGGATTGAAGCAAGCCGCCTCGGTGATTCGCGTGCGCTATGCGAACGATTCCACCGAAACCTTCGCCAACGGCGTTTATTCCTACCAGCGCGACCAAGAGTTGCGCCTGTCGTTGGGGAGCAAATCCGCCGTTCGCGAAGTGGAAATCAAGTTCATGCAAAACGTGGGTTGGCAGTCCACGCCGCAAATCCTGACGCTTTCCGATTTGCGCTTGGTGGCGGTGCGTCCCACCTCCACGACACCTTGATCGCTCATGCCCTTGTTTCTTCCCGACACCGGTGAGTTGTCGCCCGATGAGGCCGAGTTGTGCCGTCGCTACGAGCGATTTTTGGCGCAACAGCCCTTTCCCACCACCTCCGCCGAGTTGTGGGTGGCCGTTTTGCGCTATTATCCGCTCGAAGGCGCGGTGCGTTCGCGCGAAGTCTTGGTCTACGATCGCGCCCACCGCTTGTTGCGCACGCAAACGCTCGCGGTCGAATCGCCCTATACCGTATGGTACGCCGGCGAAGTCCACGAAAGTTGGCATCCTTTGCGCCTTTCCTCCTAAACGCGCGCAGCGATTGCGGAGAAAGTCCACCGCTTTCTCCGAAAACGTGGCTGTTTTCTTCGGAAACACGGCTACTTTATTTAGAAACTCCGCGGCTTTTTCGCGTAGCACCGGAGTTGTCTACCCCAAGTTGTTGCTGATCCGCGTTTTACGTTCGCCCTTCTCTTCAACCTCTCCGCGTCGATGTCTCTGCCTTTCCTTTGTTTTGCAAAACATCGGCGATATTCTATTTCATTCTCCTCGCGCCTTTCCCCTAACTGTTGAGCGGGAGGGGCGCGCTCTTGTGAAGTGCTGTTTTTCTGTTCCCCCTTTTTCAATCGATCTACTCATGTGGCTCATGCTTTTAGGCCTTGCGGTCTATTTCCCCCTCCTCATTTTTCTCTCGCGGTTGGCCGAACGCCGCCACGGGCACACCGGTAATTCCGCTTTCTACCGCGCGGCGCGCTCCGCCCCGTGGCCGATGGTGGCTTTCGGCATGATTGCCGGCAGCATCTCGGGCGTTTCGTTGGTGAGCGTGCCCGCTTGGGCTTCGTCGACGGGCATGACCTACCTGCAAATGTGTGCCGGTTTCATCGTCGGCTACGTTGTTGTGGCGCTGGTGCTCTTGCCGGTGTACTACCGTTTGCAGCTGACGAGCATCTATGGTTATCTTTCGCAGCGTTTCGGCGCGCGCACCCACCGCACCGGTGCTGTATTCTTCCTACTCAGCAAATTAACCGGTGCCGCCGCCCGCCTTTATGTGGCCGGATTGGTATTGCACACCTTCGTGGCCGCCCCTTTCGGCATCCCCTTTCCCTTGACCGCCGCCATCACCTTGTTGCTCATTTGGCTCTACACGCATCGCAGCGGGCAGGCGGGACTCCTCTATACCGACGCCTTTCAAAGTCTGATGTTGCTCTTGGCACTCGGCGGTACGCTGTGGGCAGTGGCCGCGCGGATGGGACTCGACGTGCAGGGCGTGTGGACGACCGTGCGCGAAAGCCCCATGAGCCGCGTGTTGGAGTGGGATGTGACGAGTCCGCAGGCCTTTTGGCGACAATTTCTCTCGGGCATTTTCATCGTCATCGTGATGACCGGATTGGATCAAGACATGATGCAGAAAAATCTCACCTGCCGCACACTCCGCGATGCGCAGAAGGACATGTGCCTCTACGGCTTGGCCTTTCTGCCCATCAACGCGTTGTTGCTCGCTCTGGGCATTTTGCTCTACACCTTTTGTGCGGCGCAAGGCATCGCGCTGCCCGAAAAGGCCGACGCCCTGCTTCCGCAGTTGGTGAGTAGCGGTGTGCTCGGGCCTTGGGTAGTCATTCCCTTCTCGTTGGGCATTGTGGCCGCCGCCTTCAGTGCGGCCGACGGCGCGCTCACGGCGCTCACCACGAGTTGCTGCATCGATTTGCTGCGCCGTGAGGACGATGTGCGTCTGCGCCGCAAGGTGCATGCACTCATGGTCTTCGCCTGCTTGGTGTGCGTGCTGATTTTCGCCGCCGTCGACAGCCCGAATGTGATCAACACCATCTACGTCATGGCTTCCTACACCTACGGACCGCTGCTCGGGCTCTTTGCCTTCGGCCTCTTCACGCGTTTTCGGGTGAGAGATCGCTATGTGCCGTTCGTCGTTGTGCTGGCTCCCGTGATTTGTGGGGTACTCGATCGCATGGCACCCGTGTGGTGGAACTACAAATTCGGTTACGAACTGCTCGTGTTCAACGGTTTGCTCACCGCCTGCGGACTGTTTCTCCTGCGCGCCAACGATGAAAGAGTGCAAAAGTGAGCGCATTTTCCACCAAAAAAAGGCCGCCGCCGTTGGTCACTTGGTCGGTGCTTTCTAAATTTGCAGCACTAAAAAAACGTCCTGCGCCGTTCGCCCCACTTCTGTGAGCAGCGGTTGGCCAACCGCCTCCACAATCGTGGAAATGGTGAGGGCGCCCCACGCAAACTAACCCCCTCCTTACTTGCTTATGGAAAAGAAAATTCGCGCCGCCATCGTCGGTTACGGAAACATTGGTAAATACGCCCTCGAATCCATCGAGACCTCTCCCGACATGGAGTGTGCCGGTGTGGTTCGCCGCAACGGTGCCGTTGATTGCCCGCCCGAACTTGCCTCCTATCCCGTGGTGAAGCACATCTCCGAACTGGAGAATGTAGACGTCGCTATCCTTGCCACACCCACCCGCAGCGTAGAAGCCTACGCCAAAGAGTGCCTTGCGCTCGGCATCAACACGGTCGATTCGTTCGACATCCACTCCGGTATTGTCGATTTGCGTCGCACGCTCGACGAAACCGCGAAGGCACACAACGCCGTGAGCGTGGTGGCCGCCGGTTGGGATCCCGGTTCCGACTCGGTGGTGCGCACCCTCATGGAAAGCCTTGCGCCGAAGGGCGTGACCTATACCAACTTCGGTCCCGGCCGCTCGATGGGGCATTCCGTGGCCGTGCGCGCCATCGACGGAGTGCACGACGCGCTTTCGGTGACCATCCCCCTCGGCACCGGCATTCACCGCCGCATGGTGTACATCGAACTCGAGCCCGGCGCAGATTTCGCCAAGGTGGCCGCCGCCATCAAGGCCGATCCGTATTTTGTCAACGACGAAACGCACGTTCAGGCCGTGGAATCGGTCGATGCCCTCAATGACGTGGGACACGGTGTGCACCTCACGCGCAAAGGTGTCTCGGGGCGCACGCACAATCAGCTCTTCTCGTTCGACATGAAGATCAACAATCCCGCGCTCACCGCACAAGTGCTCATCAATGTAGCGCGCGCTTCGATGCGCCAACGTCCCGGTGCCTACACGATGATCGAGATTCCCGTCATAGACTACCTGCCCGGCGACCGCGAAGCCCACATCGCTCACCTCGTTTAATGGCAGGTCGACGAATCAGCCCACAACTTTTCGCCCCTCCGTCTGCACAGACGAAGGGGCGTTGTCGTGTTGGGGCGCAAACTGCTCCGCCGCGCCGCGAAATCAGTAGCCCACAGCGCACAGACCGAAAGTGCGCATCGGATAGTTCAAGTGCGATCTCTCTATATAAGGAGTAGGTCGGTGGGGATAAGGGGGCATTCGCTCGTAGCGATGTCATTTTTTTGCAATGAAAGTAGGCAAACTGTCAACTTTGCTTGACTTATCGGGATAAGAAACGGCAAAAACCGAAATTTAATGCTAACTTTGTAGCATTCATTCGCCGACGGACTTTGTACCGCTGTGCAGTTCGTCGCGCAACAACCCTACAAGCTTTATTCGCCCATGAAATTTAGGCATCTTTCTTTGCTTGCCGCCTTTCTCTTGCTGCCCCTCGGCAAGTTGAATGCGCAGCAATCCTTTGTCAACCTGACGCCCCTGCCCAAGCAGATGAGCGTTCAGGCCGGCACCTTCGTCTTTCCCGCTTCGTTCACCGTAGGCGGCGACGGACTCGACAAGTCTGTGCGCGCAGAGGTGCGCAAGTTCGTCAGCAACTTCAACCGCGTCACCGGCAGCACCGCAACGGCCGCCGACCGTGCGGCCGGAACGGTCATCACGCTCCGCCAAATAAAGGACGTGACGAACACTTATGGACAAGAAGGTTACCGTTTGACCGTCACTCCCGAAGGGGTGACGATCGAAGCGGCCACCGCCACGGGTTTCTTCTATGCTTTCGCGAGCATCAACAAGATGTTGCCCGCTTGTGTCGCCGCCGGTGTGCGCGATGCCGGTGTGACGCGTTTCGAACTCCCCTGTTTGACCGTCACCGACGGCCCCCGCTTCCCCTATCGCGGCTTCATGCTCGACGTGGCGCGCCACTTCTTCACCGTCGACGAGATCAAACGCATGCTCGATCTCATGGCGGTGTACAAACTCAACAAGTTCCACTTCCACCTCACCGAAGACCAAGGTTGGCGTTGGGAGGTGAAGAAATATCCTCGTCTCACGAGCGTCGGTGCCGTGGCGTCCAACACCTACGTCACCTCCATGCAGCACGGTGCCTACTGGACAAATCGTCCCTACGGCCCCTACTACTACACTCGCGCAGAGTTGAAAGACATCGTGGCCTACGCCGCCGAACGTCACATCGAGGTGATCCCCGAAATCGACATGCCCGGTCACTTCTCGGCCGCCATGGCCGCCTATCCGCAATTCTCCTGCAATCCGAGCGGTCCGCACCGTGTGGAGACGTGGGGTGGGGTGTTCACCGACGTGCTCAACGTGGCCGACCCGAAAGCGGTGCGCTTCGTGAAGGATATCCTCGACGAATTGATGGACATCTTCCCCTCGAAGAATATTCACATCGGCGGTGACGAATGCCCCACCACGGCATGGGAGAACAACAAGCAGTGCCAAGAGATGTACAAGCGCTTGAACCTCACCTCTTATCGTCAACTGCAAACCCACTTCATCGACGAAATCAGCACCTATCTGCGATCGAAAGGTCGCAAGATCTCCGTTTGGAACGAAACCGTGACCGAGAAAGGTGCCGACCTTCAACTGATGAAGAAAACCGGTGCCACGGTCTATTGCTGGGTGCCCGCACGTCGCGGCGCAGAAATCGCCAACGAACTCGGACTCCCCAGCATCTACACCGTCTACGGCCCCTACTACATCAACCGCGCCCCCTCGAAAGAGGGGTGGATGGCCACCTTGCCCGGCAACGGTTCCGATCATTTGAAAGCCACTTACGAAGATCAGCCCACCGACTTCAAGCATTCGATCGGTGTGCAGGGCACGTTCTGGACGGAACACGTGGCCACAGCCGATGTGATGGAGCACCTCGCCCTCCCGCGCCTCATCGCCATCGCCGAAGCCGGTTGGTCGCCGCAAGCCAAGAAGAACTTCAACAGCTTCGTGCGCCGCATGCAGGCCGATACCGTGATGCTCAACTATAATAACTATGAGTACGACCGTGCCTTCCTCCGCGACGAGAAGCCCGCTTCGATGGTCTATCCCGAAGTGAGCACGGCCGACAACAGCACCTACTACCGCATAGTGACGCGCGCCGGCGACAACGATCGCAAAGGCCGCTGCATCACGCTGCTCACCGCCGACTCTCCGCTTGTAGCGCAGCACAAGGCGAAAGGCGCTGCCGCCGATCGACTTTGGACGGCACCGCAAGCCGCCGAAGGCACGGCCGCTGCCGACGCACAACTCTGGCGTCTTGAGCAAGACAGCAACCATCCCGGCCGTTTCGCCCTCGTATCGAAAGCCGCTCCCGAAGGCAGCGTCGCCACACAGCCCACGGCCACTTCCGTCGCCGGACGTTGGAGCTACGATCGCACGGCCAAGCACTACGACTTCGTGCTCGGCGACAAAGGCTACGGCACCGCCGACGGCTATCGCTACTACACCATTCGCTCCACGGCCAACAACAACCTGTGGTTCAACGCTTCGATGCCCGGACAAGGCCAAGCCGTGAACCTCTATTCCGATCCTGCCGGCGGCAACGGTGGACTTTGGCTCTTTGTCGGAGGAAAGAAAGTGACCGACGTGGCGAACCCCACCGTGCAAGCCCCTGCTTCGCTCCCCAAGGCCGGACAGGTCTATCTGTTACGCAACACCGTCGATGGATTCAAGGGCACGATGCTCGCTGACAAGACCGGTGCGGCCGAACTCACCCACACCGCGCAGCTCGACAACAGCAACAATGCGTGGGAACTCGTGGACGCTTCGGCCTTCAACACCGCCGGCGGCACCTTCACCTTCCGCTTGCGCAACGCCGCCACCGGCCGTTTCGTCGGCGCGCCCGCCGCGAAGAAAATCGAGCGCTATGCTTTCCCCGTGAGTGTGAACAAAAGCGGTGCCACTCTCACCGCTACCTACCATCCCGCCACAGCCGATTACAGCCTTTCGCTCTCCGGCAAAACGCTTTTCCCCATTGCCGCCGAATCGCACGCCTATCCCGGTGTGATCAGCTCGGGCAGCAGTACCGGCGCCCCCGATGCGGTGCGCCCGCAAGGCACGGGTTGGCTGTTTGTGGCCGCGCGCAGTCTCACGATCCAGTGCGTAGACACCAAGGGCACCCCGATTTCGACCATCGTTCGCTACGTGCCCGTCGACGATCGCACGCTCGTTGCCCCACAACTGCCCGGCTATCGTTTGCAATCGGAGCTTCCCACGCTCGACGGCGGCGACACTCCGCTCACGCTGACCCTCACTTACAAGAAAACCCACAACCGGGTTTTTCTGACGGCCATCGATGAACACGGCGCATTGCTGGCCACCGATACCCTTGCCGTGGCGGTGGGCGAAAGCCTCGTGCTGCACGCCCCCGCCGTCCCCTTCTACACCGTACGCGACTTTCCCGCCGAAGGCATCACGCTGACACCCGAAACCGATGTGCACCGCACGCTGGTTTACACCGGATCGGCTCACGCGGGTGTGGCGGCCGTGGGCGAACCGCTCGCCGAGTTGACCGACGGCCACTACGTGTTGCTCTACGACACCTCGACTTCCGCCCCCGAGCGTGCCGGCTATCGCAACGTCTCGCCCGACAACGGCCGCGTGTTGCAAGGCCAAATCGGTAGTGACGGCGTCGATCCGATGTACGTCTGGCAGTTGCGCCGCAATGGTGCGCGCTGGCAACTGTTCCATCCCGCCACCGGGAAATATCTCCCCGAACTGCCCCGTTCCGGCAACGTCCTTGTCGGCGACACCCCCGGCAACTTCTCGTTCACGCTCAATGCCGACCGCCGCAGTTGGCGTGTGCAAGGCACGAACGGCGAATACTGGGACGGCGTGGTGGGCGGTATGACCGGTTGGAACGTCTATGGTCACGCCTACGAACTGCGTTCCTTCCGTCTCGCGCCCTATTTCCGCGTCACCGTTCGCCACCGCCTTTCTGCCGACGGCAGCACCTTGCTCCCCGACGAACAGTTTTTTGCTCCGGCCGGCAGTGTTTTGACCTTCGAAGCGCCCGAACTGGCGAAATATAAACTCCAATCGGTGGACGGTCTCCCCCTCGGTGCCGACAGCCTCTCCTCAGATCTGACGCTCACGTGCAATTATGTGACCGGTCTTGCCTCGGTGCGTGCCGAAGCGCCCACCGCCGCTGCGCACTACGACCTCGCCGGTCGCCGCATTGCCCCCAATGCCCCCGGCCTTCACGTGTTGAAGGGAAGTAAACTCATCGTTCGATAAACACAACAAAGCACATCGTGCCGCTTGCCCGAGAGCAAGTGGCGCGATTGCTTGTGTAGTCCTCTTCGCAGTGTCGAGAAGAAGGAAGCGCAGGTTGCATCAATTTCTTTCCTCTTTCCCCGTTTGCGAAAACCGTGTCCGCAAGCTTGCAGCGATAATGGCCAACTTTTCGCTCATGGTGTTGCAAGCTTTGGGAAAGGGAGCGCATGTAAAAGGGAGAAACAACCTTTGCAACATCAAACAACAAAAGGATCTAATTCAAAAACAAATTTCCGTTATGTGTTGAAGTGGTCATTGCGAGCTCAACTCCATGAAAAACGAGTTCGCACGCAGGCGACCAATACGATTTACCTTGTTTTGCCACTGCCCGAGCCCCAAATTGGCAGCCCTCTCAGGAGAGGGGATAAGGGGGACAAATCATGAGTTTCTATTACGTGTTAAGCGAAGATAAGCGCACGGCCACATGTTATTACGATTACCGGCGCGAAAAGAGAGGAGGAATCCGTCCTTATGAGTACTGTACTGGTTATAGACTTTTTTGTGGGTTCAATAGTTTAAAAAAGGTTGTCTTTGATGCAACATGCAAGGACTATAGTCCAACTAGTTTAGATAAGTGGTTTTGTGGATGTGGTGAGTTGAAAGAAGTGGTCGGTCTTGAAAACCTGAATACAGCGCAAGTGATTAATATGAACTCTATGTTTGAAGGTTGCAGTGCATTGACTCACCTCGACCTTTCCTCTTTTAATACCGCAAGAGTGAGATATATGTGTTCAATGTTTCAAGGTTGCCGCTCTTTGAAATCTTTGGATTTGTCCAGCTTTAATGTAAGCGCTGTGGAGAATATGAGTAGCATGTTTTCCGATTGCACTGCATTGACTCAACTTGATCTTTCTTATTTCAATCCGAAGAAGATAACAACGTTGTATCGTATATTCCTTAACTGTCGAGAACTGACCACCATCTATTGCAAGACAACTTGGTCTTGCGGTAAATCAGAAGCGATGTTCGAGGATTGCCGTAAATTGCGCGGTGCAGTTCCCTATGACTTTACGCGAACTGACGAGGAAATGGCCAATCCCGAGACGGGATATTTCAGTTCCGAAGAACCCAACTTGTCATTGTCTGAAACAGCGCCCGAAAAGAAAGAAGAAACCGCCAATACTGAAGGGCAAACGGCTCTTAAGGAGTTTGTGAATTGCAGCTTCTTCACGATGCAAGGTGTACCCATTGAGGGAGGAGTGGCCGATCTTCCCGCCGGAATGTACTTGATGAAGAAGGACTAAAACGTCCTCGTTAGCCTATCGCCATAAAATATAAGTTGTTCATAATTGAGTAAAGTTCCTCGACAGCCCCTGCACCGGGTTCGTCGGGGAACTTTCATTTCGTTTTTGCCGCTGTCGCCAACAAGTAGACTGCTTTTCCTTTTCCGTCCCACCCAAAGAGTAGGGGAGCGGGGGACCCAATCGGGCACACCGCAGCGCAAGGGCAAAAGTGGGCAGCCCCTGCCCACAAAGCCCAAACAACACGAGACGGAAGCACGTGTGCAGAGAGAGGAAAAGCAAACAAAGGCGGAAAGCACGCACTTACAGCGTACTTACATCGCACTTACAAAAGCGTCGAAGCGCGAATCGTATGTGATTTTCGGCAAGTTACGGCGTGCAACTCGTGGGATATTCGTAAATTCGCGCCAAATATCGAAATACAAAAAGTCTATGATGACAGCAAACGAAATACGCGAAGCCTTCAAACGCTTCTTTGAAGAGAACAATCACCTGGTTGTTCCCTCCGCCCCGATGGTGATCAAGGACGATCCCACGCTGATGTTCACCAACGCCGGTATGAACCAATTCAAGGACATCATTCTCGGCAACGTCGAACCCAAGAGCCGCCGCATGACCGACTCGCAGAAATGCCTGCGCGTGAGCGGTAAGCACAACGACCTCGAAGAGGTGGGACACGACACCTACCACCACACGATGTTCGAAATGTTGGGCAACTGGTCGTTCGGCGACTACTTCAAAGAAGACGCCATCGTCTTCGCCTACAAGTTTCTGGTCGAAGTGCTCAAAATCGATCCCAAAGACCTCTATGTGACCGTCTTCGAAGGCGACAAGAGCGCCGGTTTGGAGCGCGACGATGAGGCCGCCTCCATTTGGGAACGCTATTTCCCGAAGGACCACATCATCAACGGCAACAAGCACGACAACTTCTGGGAGATGGGCGACACCGGTCCCTGCGGCCCCTGCTCGGAAATCCACATCGACAACCGCACCGACGCCGAGAAAGCCGCCGTTCCGGGTGCCGAACTCGTCAACAAGGACAACCCCTTTGTGATCGAGATTTGGAACTTGGTGTTCATGCAATACAATCGCAAAGCCGATGGTTCGCTCGAAGGCCTGCCCCACAAGGTCATCGACACCGGTATGGGCTTCGAACGCTTGGTGCGCGTGATGCAAGGCAAGACCTCGAACTATGACACCGATGTGTTCCAACCCATCATTCGCAAAATCGCCGAATTTTCCGGCTACACCTACGGTAAGGAAGAAGACGTCGACGTGGCCATGCGCGTCATCGCCGACCACCTGCGCGCCATCGCCTTCTCCATCGCCGACGGCCAGCTGCCTTCCAACGCCAAGGCCGGTTACGTCATTCGCCGCATCCTCCGTCGCGCCGTGCGTTACGCCTACACCTTCCTCGGTCGCCGCGAGCCCTTCCTCTGCCTCCTCGTGCCCACGCTCGTGCAAGAGATGGGTGGTGCCTATCCCGAACTCCCGGCGCAGCAGGAACTCATCACCAAGGTGATTCGCGAAGAAGAAGAATCCTTCCTCCGCACCCTCGCCACCGGCATCCACTTGCTCGAAGGCGTGATCGCCGAGACGAAGCAAGGCGGTAAGACCGTGGTGGACGGCGCCAAGGCTTTCACCCTCTTCGACACCTACGGTTTCCCCCTCGACCTCACGCAGTTGATTTGCTCCGAAGCCGGTTTGACGGTGGACGAAGCCGCCTTCAACGCCGAGATGGAGCAGCAGAAGCAGCGCGCCCGCAATGCCGCCGCTGTCGAAGCCTCCGACTGGGTGACGGTGCACGAAGGTGAAACGAAGTTCGTGGGATGGGATTTCACCGAATACGGTTGCCGCATCCTCAAGTATCGCCAAGTCACGCAGAAGAAGCAAACCTACTTCGAACTCGTGCTCGACACCACGCCCTTCTATTCCGAAATGGGTGGTCAGGTGGGCGACACCGGCGTGCTCATCAATGAGCAGGAAACGGTGGAAATCTTCGACACGAAGCGCGAAAACAACCTCCCCATTCACCTCACGCGCAAACTGCCCACCGACGTTGCGGCCGAGTTCATGGCCTGCGTCGATGTCGATCGCCGTCGTGCGGCCGAAGCCAACCACACCGCCACCCACTTGGTGGATCAAGCCCTGCGCGAAGTCCTTGGTGAGCACGTGGAACAAAAGGGTTCGCTCGTCACGCCCGAGGGACTGCGTTTCGACTTCGCCCACTTCCAAAAGGTCACGCCCGAAGAACTGCGCCAAGTGGAGCGCCTTGTCAACGCCCGCATCCGCGAGAATCTTCCGTTGCAAGACCACCGCGACCTCGACATCGAGGAAGCGAAGAAGATGGGCGCCATCGCCCTCTTCGGCGAGAAGTATGGCGACAAGGTGCGCGTCGTGCAATTTGGCGACAGCATTGAGTTCTGCGGCGGCACGCACGCTGCGAGCACAGGTTGCCTCGGCTTGTTCCGCATCGTCAGCGAGAGCAGCGTGGCGGCCGGCATCCGCCGCATCGAAGCCCTCACCGGCGAAGCCGCCGAAGAGAGCGTCTACGTGATGCGCGACGTGCTGCAAGGCATTTCGTCGTTCTTCAACAACGCCAAGGACGTGCGCGCAGCCGTCGAAAAGGCCATTGCCGACAACGCCGAACTCCGCAAACAAGTGGAAGAGGCGGTGCACGAACGCGTGATGCAACTCAAAACGCGCCTCATCGAGAAAGCGCAGGAAGTCGACGGCGTGAAGATCGTCTCGGGTGTCCTCCCGATGGAGGTCGACGCCGCGGCGGTGAAGGACTTGGCCTTCCAAGTGGCCGGTCAGTTGCAAGAGCGCACCCTCGTGGTGCTCGGTTCGAAGCACGACGACAAACCGCTCCTCACCGTGATGCTCAGCAAAGACCTCGTCGGCGGCGAACGCCAGCTCCATGCCGGCAACCTCGTGAAGGCAGCCGCGCAGCTCATCAAGGGCGGCGGTGGTGGCGCCCCCCACTTCGCCACGGCGGGTGGTAAGGACGTGGCCGGACTCGATGCCGCTGTGGCGCGTGTGCTCGAACTCGCCGGTTTCTGATCGCGCCCTTTTCAACATTAGGATATGATACTACTCCCCACGAATCTCGTCTTTCGCAGATTCGTGGGGAGCTTTTGTTTTAAGTCGCTCCACGAACGATGCCGACTCGCGCCGATAGGATCCCAGCGCGCAGCGTACAACGCTCCATACACACGGGGATTCGCTACATGGGTGATAGGACAAGAAACGAATAGGAGTCGCAAGAATCACGTTGCTCCGAGAAGGCGAACGCCCCCTTTTCTTATGGAACAAAAGCCTGCCCCTTGCGCCCCTTCTTTCTGTACAAACCCAAAGGGTAGCGTCGCTGTCGTGCAAATGTCACCCCATATTGAGGAACAGCGCCTTTTGGCCTGTTCTGATAGATCGAGATAAGGCGAAGTCGCGCCGGTTCAGTAAGTCAAAGAGCGTTTGCGCCGGATGGTCGGGAAAAGTTCCTCGACTTTGCGCTATATGGACGCCGCAGTGCGGCGGGATGAAGGGAAAGTTGT
>ERZ773233.485-NODE-485-length-26687-cov-4.745832_pt1 | contig 26687 bp, 29 predicted proteins | sample MGYA00580991_ERZ773233 | MGnify/ENA primary metagenome ERZ773233 (study PRJEB29015, sample SAMEA2738178) | human oral metagenome | biome: human oral; feature: human-associated habitat; material: saliva | place: China | collected 2161 ...
ATGCCCTAAGTTACTAATAATCTACGATATATGCAACTTTTTCTTATGTATTTTATTTAATATTTAATTCCGCCAACGGGTAGAGTTAATTTGCAGATAGGCGTTGGAAATGTGATGAATTATACCCTTATATTTTTGGTTGCACGCTATTACACATAGTGCAAAAATGTGGATTGTACATATAAGGGTGTTATTTGCCACATTCCTAACACTGAAGAACAAGTATAAAGTTTAATGCTTAAAAGTGATTAATCCATTGCATAAAAGGGTGTTCTAAATATTTACGTCTCCAATAATCTATGAAACTGCACACTGCAAATACAATGATAGGGACGAGTAAGGCTTCAATAACCAAGTATCCGAAATTGCTGTGTAGTAGTTTGGGAACTTGGCAAATGTCCTGCCAAAGCCATTTACGCATAGTGTCGCTTGCAGCATGGATAAGCAGAACACCGAATGTACCAGCAGCCGCAGTGTTTATAAATTTGCTTGTAAATGGACGTGCATTCTTGGCTATTAAAAATGCAGAAAGTCCTACTATTAATGCTAATAACTTATTTGAGTCGCTTACAAGGAAGTATCGATCTATGAAAACGGACTGGCGATAATATGCTAAAAATACCAATAGAATAACACTTGCAATGGCCAAAACTACGCTCCAGATAAATAAGACAATCGAGAATTTCAGGCTCTCTGTATAACGGTTCGGATATATTCTAATGTAAGCAGCAATGAAATACAATGTCATGTACCATACAGGTTCATTCATTGTTGGTGCAAAAAAGAATGTTTGAGCGATTGTCATAATAAATACTAAGCCAATAATGAATAATTTAAATTGTGTTCGGTTGATATTTTTAATAATAGTATTATAAATAGGAACAAAAGCATAAAATGCTAAAAAGCTTGCAACGAAGCCATTATTTATGTATGAAATTATTGGAAATTCACCTAAATGTAGTCTCCCTAATATGAATGGCTCATATCCAGAAATTAAGAAAATAAGGTAGATTACTACACTATAAAAAATAATTTGTGCTACCAACTTGGTATAGCGCTGCCAAGTGAGTGTTTGTTTGCAAAGGAAATATCCTGAAATAAGTATAAAGCTATTGATGGCAGTCTTGCCCCACATTCCCCAAACTTCAAGGAAGTATTGATTTAAGTTAGGGGCTAAGTAATTGTATTGCTTAACAACAGTTGAGTTTACAACAAAGTGATGCGCAATAATAGCCATCATTGAAAATATTCTAAGTAGCTCTAAGTTACTGTTCCTGAGTTTTTTACGCGTCCCACCCCCTATTGTGGGTGGTGCCGTCTGAACGTTGTTCGTTTCCATTTTTCCTAATTTGTTGCTTTGGACAGAAATTTTATATACTGCAAAGGTATAAAAAAATAAGGATGTATGAAAGGAATACAGAGCAAAATAAGAACAAGAGTGCAATCACAAGTTTTAGATAATGGAAACAGAATTACAGATGAAGGGAAGGAGTGTGATAGAATATATTTTTATATTGTTGGTTGTATGTTATTGCAAATGGTCTAAAATCAATAGTCCGTTAATTTTTCGTAAACTGCGAAAAATTAACGGACTATTGATTTTACCAACGACCAGTGGTCTCCAAGACAAATATCAGGGTATCTGCGCATAAATGAGGGCATAGAGGTGTCACACCAATCCATCTATAACATCATCCACAATGACACAACAGGGAAACTTGCAGAGCACACAAGGCATAAGATGAAATACAGGCATCGTCCCAAAGGCGGACATCTTCCAATAAAGGACAGGGTGAGTATCCATGAAAGAAGTAAAGAAGTTGACGGGAAGAGATTTGGAGATTTTGAGATGGACTTGATCGTCGACCCTGCCCAGCACGCCATACTCACAATAGTGGAGAAATCCACCAATATGTTGCTTATGCAGAAACTGCCATTTGGAAAACTGGCAAAGCCTCTGGCAAAGGTGGTTAGGAAACTACTGCTGCCATACAAGAACAGCCTGAAGACAATTACAACAGATAACGGACCTGAATTTGCGGCACATAAGGACATCACCAAATACTTAGGCGTGCCAGTGTACTTCGCTGACCCATATTGTTCATGGCAAAAGGGAACTGTTGAGAATACAAACAAATTAATCAGGCAGTATATACCTAAAAAGGATTCGTTTGATAACTATACGGACAAGAGAATTATGTCCATACAAAAGAAATTGAACGAAAGACCAAGAGAAAAATTAAACTTTTCTACTCCAAAGTGTGAGTTCTTTAAACACCTTTTGTAATTTTGCACTTGCTGGTTGACTCTGCGAACCAATTAGTGTAAAACTGATAATTATAAAAAACACCAGGAAGTTTTTGTATTATGAAAAGTTTTATTAACTTTGCGCTGAATTTAAATACTACGATTTATACAAATAGATAAAGGTATGGCAAAAGTTAAAACAATAGGTATTTTAACCTCGGGCGGAGATGCTCCAGGTATGAATGCTGCTGTTAGAGCTGTTACACGTGCTGGAATATATTATGGCTTTTCTATTAAAGGAATCTATCGTGGATATGATGGGCTGCTTTCAGGGGAGATACAACCATTTTCAACAGAAAATGTTAGTGGCATTATTTGTGAAGGTGGAACTATATTGAAGACCGCGCGCTCTAAAGAGTTTATGACCAAAGAAGGCAGAAAAAAGGCTTATGATAATATAGTAAAAGAAGGAATAGATGCATTGGTAGTAATTGGTGGTAACGGATCTTTAACAGGTGCTATGCTTTTTGCTCAAGAATATGATTTTTGTTGTATAGGTTTGCCAGGCACTATAGATAATGATCTCTATGGAACCGATAGTACTATTGGTTACGATACAACATTGAATACCATTATTGAATGTGTAGATAGAATACGCGACACAGCAGAAAGCCATGAACGAATATTTTTTGTTGAAGTAATGGGTCGCGATGCTGGTTTTCTTGCACAAAACTCTGCAATAGCAAGTGGTGCTGAGGCAGCAATTATTCCAGAAGATTCTACAGATGTAGACCAGTTAGCCCAGTTTATGGAACGTGGCATTCGAAAATCTAAACGAAGTTGCATTGTTATTGTGTCAGAAAGTCCCAAGTGTGGAGCAATGTATTATGCAAATCGTGTAAAGAAGGAATTTCCAGGTTTCGATGTGCGGGTTTCAATACTTGGACATTTACAAAGAGGCGGACGACCATCTGCAAAAGATAGAATTTTGGCGAGTAGAACTGGTTATGGCGCAATAGAAGCTATTATGCAAGGGCAGCGAAATATAATGGTAGGAATTCATCACGATTCTATCGTATATATACCCCTTTCAGAAGCAATTCGTTCTGATAAACCATTTGATAAGAAACTAATAAAGGTTTTAGATGTACTTAGTATATAATACGTAGTAAAAAATAAAGCATTAAATAATAAAAAATTAAATATATGTCACAGATTAATGGACGCATTTCTCAGATTATTGGGCCTGTAATAGACGTCTACTTTGATGTTAAAGGTGAAGATCCAGAAAAAGTCCTCCCGAAGATTTACGATGCTCTTCGCGTAAAGAGACCGAATAATGAAGACGACCTGATAATAGAAGTGCACCAACACATCGGTGAAGATACAGTACGATGTGTAGCGATGGATAATACAGAGGGGTTACAACGCGACTTAGAAGTTATTCCAACTGGAAGTCCAATTGTAATGCCTGCAGGCGAACAAATTAAGGGTAGAATGATGAATGTAATAGGTAAACCTATTGATGGTATGGATACTCTTAATATGCAAGGAGCTTATCCAATTCATCGCGAACCACCTAAGTTTGATGAATTGTCTACACAGAAAGAAATGTTAGCGACAGGTATCAAAGTGATTGATTTACTTGAACCATATATGAAAGGTGGAAAAATTGGTCTCTTTGGGGGTGCTGGCGTTGGTAAAACTGTGCTTATTATGGAGCTTATCAATAATATTGCAAAGGGACATAATGGATATTCTGTATTTGCAGGTGTAGGCGAACGAACTCGTGAAGGAAACGACTTGATACGCGATATGCTTGAATCTGGAGTTATTCGATATGGTGAAAAGTTCCTAAAAGCAATGGAAGAAGGAAAGTGGGATCTTTCTCTTATCGATAAGGAAGAACTAAAAAAATCACAGGCAACCCTTGTTTATGGTCAAATGAATGAACCTCCTGGGGCACGTGCATCAGTTGCACTTTCTGGATTAACAGTAGCAGAAGAGTTCCGCGATCATGGAGGAAAAGATGGTGAGGCAGCTGATATAATGTTCTTTATTGATAATATTTTCCGTTTTACACAAGCAGGTTCTGAAGTTTCAGCTCTTCTTGGGCGTATGCCTTCAGCTGTTGGATATCAACCTACGCTTGCTAGCGAAATGGGAACAATGCAAGAACGTATTACTTCTACAAAGAGAGGTTCTATTACTTCTGTTCAAGCGGTATATGTACCTGCAGATGACTTAACTGACCCTGCTCCAGCAACAACCTTTACACACTTGGACGCAACAACTGAGTTGAGTCGTAAGATAACAGAGTTAGGAATTTATCCAGCCGTAGATCCATTAGGAAGTACATCACGTATTCTTGACCCATTAGTTGTTGGTAAAGAACATTATGAATGTGCACAACGAGTAAAGCAATTATTGCAACATTATAACGAATTGCAAGATATAATTGCTATTTTGGGTATGGACGAATTGTCAGATGAAGACCGTTTAGTTGTAAATCGGGCACGTCGCGTACAACGTTTCCTATCTCAGCCATTTACTGTTGCTGAACAGTTTACAGGAATTCCAGGAGTAATGGTACCAATTGAAGATACAATTAAAGGATTTAATGCTATCTTGAATGGCGAAGTAGACGATCTTCCTGAACAAGCATTCCTTAATGTTGGAACAATTGAAGATGCGAAAGAGAAAGCAAAGAAACTTCTTGATGCAGCTAAGAATAATTAATTGACAAATAGATATAGTTACAATGTTATTTTTGACAATTATATCACCCGAAAAAATCCTTTTTAAAGGCAATGTGGAGAATGTCTTAGTTCCTGGTGAATTGGGAGAGTTTGAAATTCTAATAAATCATGCACCAATTATTTCTACATTAATAAAAGGGCGCGTCGTTTATACCATTGGTTCTGAAAAGAAGGAGATTACGATAAATGGAGGCTTTGTAGAAGTTAAGAAAAATGAAGTAAATCTTTGTGTAGAACTATAATTGTTAATAGAATAAACAATCTCAATGTCTCTTTAAGCATATTTAAATCTATGAGTATTACAGATATAGAAAAGAATTATAATAAGATTAATCTTTGGATTCTAGTAGCGATTACTTTGATAGGTTTGATAATGTCTCAGATATTGTTGCAGCAAACTCTAATAACCCCATTAATAATTAGTGCGATATTTTTCATTATAACAAATAAAATATATGGAAAATTATGGAAGTATTTTGCAACTAACTCTCCAATGGCTTTAGGGAAATTCTATCTTGTAGGTTCTATGCTGAGAATGTTTCTTGCAGTTATTATAACTTTTATCGGAATATTAGTTTTTCGAGGAGAGAATGAAAAGATGCTTACGTATGTTTTTGTATTTACCTTTTACTATATTCTGATAATGTTTTTTGACTCTGTATATTTCTTCCGCATTGAGAAAAATAACAAAATAAATAATAAGACTATATGAAATTTACTAAACGAGTACTTCTTTTTTTGTTTCTATTTACTGCGCCTATATTGACATTCTCACGAGATATGTCGAAAAAAGAAAATATAGATGTGAAGGAAATCCTATGGGGACACATTAAAGACTCTTATGACTGGCATATTACAGATTTAGGAACTGGGGGAAATATTCACCCAGTAGTAATACATCTTCCCATAATAGTAAAGACATCTACTGGTTGGCATATCTTTAGTAGTGGTATGTTTGCTGAAGAGAGAGATGCAAATGGAGATAGACCTGGACCATACAATCTTGTTATAAAAAGTGGAGATGATAAAGTAAATCCGAACTTAATAGTTGAGAAAATTAGTAACAAAGAAATACGTCCTATTGATCTTTCTATAACAAAAGTTGTTTGTACAGTCTTTATAGATGGAATATTGCTTCTTTTGGTTATTTTGATACCTGCTCATTGGTGTCGTAAACATAAGATAGATGATCCAGCTCCTAAAGGATTCACAGGACTAATGCACATGTTCATTATGAATATATATGACGAAGTTATAAAGCCTTGCTTAGGTGATGAAACTCCGAAGTATGCTCCTTGGTTACTTACGTGTTTCTTCTTTATTTTCTTCGCAAACCTTATGGGATTAGTTCCATTTCCTCCAGGTGGTGGTAATTTAACTGGTAATATAACCTGTACTTTCTTTTTAGGAATATGTACTTTCCTCATTACAAACTTTACAGGTACAAAAGAATATTGGAAAGAGATATTCTGGCCAGATGTTCCTGTTTGGATGAAATTTCCAATACCTCTAATGCCGATTATTGAACTCTTTGGTATCTTCACAAAACCTTTAGCTTTGATAATCCGACTTTTTGCAAATATGTTTGCTGGGCATGCTATTGCATTATGTTTCTGTGCAATTATATTTATAATGTTTAGCATTTCTAATAATGCTTTAGTGAATTGGAGTGCTGGAACTAGTATGTCAATTATAGGTGTACTCTTGAGCGTCTTTATGATGCTACTTGAATTCCTTGTTAGTTATATTCAAGCATTAGTATTTACAATGTTGAGTGCAGTGTTTATAGCACAAGCACATGTAAAAGAGCATAAAGCCTAATATGTAAAATAGAATAGAACAAAATAAATATTAATAATAAATTAAAAAATTAAGATTATGTTATCATTATTATTAGCAGATGTTGCTATCGCAAAATTAGGAGCAGCCATTGGCGCAGGTTTAGTTGCAATTGGAACTGGTTTGGGAATTGGACGCATTGGTGGACAAGCAATGGATGCAATGGCACGCCAACCAGAAAAAATTGGCGACCTTCGTTCATCTATGATTATTGCTGCAGCTTTGATAGAAGGTGTTGCGTTTTTGGCTGTAATCGTTTCAATCCTTGCAATTGTAATGTAATTATGGATACTACGTGTTACCACGTAATATCTGATTAGTTTAGAAAGAATAAAACCAGCGTATGGATTTATTAGTCCCCAATAGTGGACTCCTTTTCTGGTTGACTCTTGTCTTCCTTATAGTAGCATTTATTGTTATTAAGTTTGGTTTTCCTGTTATTATTAATATGGTAAACGAACGTAAGGAGTTTATAGACGAAAGTCTTCGTAAGGCGCATATAGCCAATGAAAAGCTGTCTAATATTCAAAAAGAAGGTGAATCCGTCATACAACAAGCACGTGAAAAGCAAGCGCTTCTATTAAAAGAAGCGACTGCTACACATGATATTATAGTTGGGAAGGCACAGGATAAAGCGAATGAAGAAAGTTCACGAATTATTGCAGAGGCGAGATTAGAGATTGCCACTGAAAGGCAAAATGCTTTTAATGATATTCGTGGTCAAGTAGCGGAACTCAGTATAAAAGTAGCAGAGAAAATTCTCCACGAACAACTTTCTGACGATAAAAAGCAGATGGCGTTGATAGAAAAATTGCTGGATAATGTTTCTTCTCCCAGTAAATAATGAATTAAAATTAGTATTATGGATATTGGGATAGTCTCTGTTCGCTATGCACGTGCACTTTTAAAAGGAGCAACAATAGCAAAGCAAGAAGATAAAATTTATGCGGAGATGCAAACGTTATTCAGTAGTTATACTGAGTTTCCACAGTTGCATTCTACAATGAATAACCCAATGCTATCTAAAGAGGCGAAGCAAGAGTTATTAGAGATTGCAAGTGGAGGCGATGTTAGTTCTCTCTTAAAATCATTTTTTGCTCTTGTTCTGAAGGAGAGACGCGAGGGATTTTTACAATTCATCGCAAGCTCTTATATTACGTTATATAGGAAGCAAAAGGATATTATTCAAGGAAAACTTATAACAGCAGTCCCAGTCTCGCCTATTATTGAAAAGAAAATGAAGGCGTTGGTACATTCAAATGCAGGTGGAACTGTAGAATTTACCACAACAATAGATCCTGATATAATAGGAGGCTTCATTCTTGAATATGATACGTACAGAATGGATGCAAGTGTGAAGACAAAACTAAATTCACTCCTCACACAATTAAAGAAATAGAAATAAATATGTCGAATAAGATAAAACCAAGCGAAGTGTCTGATGTCCTTTTAAAGGCACTTCAGAGCGTAAATGCAGAAGAAAAATTCGATGAAGTTGGTACAGTACTAACAGTCAGCGATGGTGTTGCTCGTATTTATGGTCTTCGTAATGCTGAGGCAAATGAACTCTTAGAGTTTGATGATGGTACAATGGCTATTGTTATGAACTTAGAGGAGGATAATGTAGGTTGTATTCTTCTTGGTTCAACTACGGATATAAAAGAAGGACAAACAGTTAAACGTACACATCGTATTGCCTCTATTCGAGTTAATGATAATTTTTTAGGACGTGTTGTAAACCCACTTGGTCAAGCAATTGACGGTAAAGGAGATATTGATTTATCAGAAGCTTTTGAAATGCCTTTAGACCGTAAGGCTCCTGGAGTAATTTATCGTCAACCTGTAAAAGAACCACTACAAACAGGTTTAAAGGCTGTTGATTCTATGATCCCTATTGGGCGTGGACAACGTGAACTTATTATTGGCGACCGCCAAACGGGTAAAACAGCTATTGCTGTTGATACCATTATAAATCAAAAATCTTCATACGAAAAAGGAAATCCTGTATATTGTATTTATGTTGCGATAGGACAGAAGGCTTCCACAGTGGCAAATCTTGTACAGATATTACGCGATAATGGTGCTTTACCTTATACGATTATTGTAAGTGCTACTGCTGCCGACCCTGCTGCAATGCAATATTATGCTCCTTTTGCAGGTGCTGCGATAGGAGAATATTTCCGCGATCGCGGATATTCTGCACTCGTTGTTTATGATGATTTATCTAAGCAAGCAGTTGCTTATCGTGAAGTATCTTTAATTCTTCGACGTCCTTCTGGGCGTGAGGCATATCCTGGCGATGTTTTCTATCTCCATTCTCGTTTATTAGAGCGTGCAGCACGTATTAATAATCAACAAGAAATTGCAGAAAAAATGAACGACCTGCCTGAATGTATGAAAGGCAAGGTAAAAGGTGGTGGATCGTTAACAGCACTTCCTATTATTGAGACACAAGCTGGCGACGTTTCTGCATATATTCCTACTAATGTTATCTCTATTACTGACGGACAGATATATTTGGAGAGCGATTTATTCAACCAAGGTTTCCGACCAGCAATTAATGTAGGTATTTCTGTTTCTCGTGTGGGTGGTTCTGCACAAGTAAAGAGTATGAAGAAAGTTGCAGGTACATTGAAAATAGATATGGCTCAATATCGCGAGTTGGAAGCATTCTCTAAGTTCTCTTCTGATATGGATAAGGTTACAGCAATGACTTTGGATAGAGGACGAAAGAATAACCAGTTGTTGATACAAGCACAATATTCACCAATGCCAGTTGGCGAGCAGATTGCTATTCTTTATTGTGGTGTTCATGGTTTACTATATGCAGTTCCTGTTGAAAAGGTTAGAGAATGTCAGGACCAATTCTTGGAAGCAATGCGTAATATGCATAAAGAAGTCTTAGATAACTTAGCATTAGGTAATCTTCTTGATAACGATATTAAGGTTATTGAAGAAGTGATGAGTAATATAACTGCGCAATATAAATAAAACCAAATAAATGCCATCTTTAAAAGAAATAAAGAATCGAATTGCCAGTGTTAATAGTACTCGTAAAATTACGAGTGCTATGAAGATGGTAGCTTCCAGCAAACTTCATCATGCACAGGTTGCAATAGAAAATATGCTTCCTTATGAAAATTTGCTTGAACATATTCTGAAAGCATTTTTAGTGTCTACTCCTGATACAAATACTTCATTTAGTGAAGAACGAGAAATAAAACGAGTAGCTTTGTTGGTTTTCTCTTCTAATAGTTCTTTGTGTGGCGGATTTAATACAAATATTATAAAGATGCTCCAAAGCACTTTAAATGATTATTTGGCAAAAGGTGTAACAAAAGATAACATTATTATCTATCCAATTGGGCGTAAAGTTGCAGAAAAGGTTGCTAAAATGGGACTTAAAAGTGCAGGAACCTTTTTGGAACTTGCCGAAAAGCCTAATTCAGAAGAGTGCAGAAATATTGCTGTTGAGATTGAGAAACTGTGGCTTAATAATGATATTGATAGGGTGGAAATGATTTACCATCATTTTAAAAGTGCAGGAAGTCAGATTCTTACACGAAAAACTTATCTGCCAATAGATTTAGATACAGAATTGAGTCTCGATAAAGAACGCGATTTAACCTCGAATATTACAACAAAAAAAGCTCAGGAATATTTAAAGGAGCACAAACGGAATACTCAATCAAACGATAAAGACGAAATAATAAAACCACTGAACGATGATTTTATTGTTGAGCCTGATTTGAAAACCGTTCTAACTTCTTTAATTCCTAAATTACTTCATTTAATGGTGTATACGGCTTTATTAGATAATAATGCATCGGAACATGCTGCTAGAATGGTTGCAATGCAATCTGCAACCGACAATGCCGATGAATTGCTTCGTGGATTAAAACTACAATATAACAAATCTCGTCAAGCAGCTATTACTTCAGAATTGTTAGATATTGTAGGTGGTTCTATTAATAACTAATTTTATCAACAATAATAAATAATTAGTTTCATTATTAATAGTGATAATAAATAAAAGGGTGTCAGTTTTGGCACCCCTTTATGTTTTGTTTATGTTGGCTATTTATAATCCGACCTATACGCGCCTATAGTATCAAATCAATCGTTAGCTTATAATTTCCATTATTTATAACTGCTACTGTTATTTTAATAATAAATTTGATTTTAAAGGCTGTATATCATTTACATCTTCTAATCAAAATCAGACATCTTTAATTTTAAACAAGATATTGGTTAGATATACTTTCGTTGTTTACTACACGACGAATAGTTTCAGCAAACATATCTGCAACCGAAATCTGCTTTACCTTAGAACATCTATCGGTATATGGAATAGAATCGGTAAATACTATTTCTTCTAATGCAGAAGCTTCTACACGTTCGTTAGCAGGACCACTCATAACGCAGTGCGATGCACACGCACGAACACTTTTTGCTCCAGCTTCTTTCATAATATCTGCAGCTTTTGTCATTGTTCCTGCCGTATCAACCATATCGTCTACAATAACAACGTTTTTATCTTTTACATCACCTATTATCTGCATTGAAGCAACTTCGTTAGCACGAGCACGTGTTTTATTGCAAAGCACTAATGGGCAACCAAGATATTTTGCGTATGTATTTGCACGTTTTGAACCGCCAACATCAGGACTAGCAATTACCATATCTTTCAATCGTAGGCTCTGCAAATACGGAAGCAATACACCACTAGCATAAAGATGGTCTACAGGAACATCAAAGAAACCTTGAATTTGATCGGCATGTAGGTCCATTGTTATAAGTCTGTCAATTCCTGCCACACTTAGTAAGTCGGCAACCAATTTTGCACCAATACTTACACGTGGTTTATCTTTTCTGTCCTGGCGCGCCCAGCCAAAATATGGCATAACTGCTATAATATTGCGAGCAGATGCACGTTTTGCAGCATCAATCATCAAGAGTAATTCCATCAGATTGTCTGAATTAGGAAATGTACTTTGCACAAGATACACATCTTTTCCACGAATACTTTGTTCGTAAGAAACAACAAATTCCCCATCAGAGAAACGTGTCATTAAAGAGTTGCCTAGTGGACAACCTAAACTTGCGCAGATTTTTTCTGCCAAATATCTCGTTTTTGTTCCCGAGAATACTAAAAAAGAGTTTTCTTCACTCATTTCTATTAGTTGTTAAATATAGGTGTTATTTGTTTATTCTATTGCCTTCTGAAGATTATAGAAGTATTTTATTATACCTTTATAATTAATATCATTATACACATCAAAGTGTTTCCAAAATTCTTTTCCCACAACAATGCCACCGAAACCATATTGTTTTATATCTGGAATATGCTCTAAGGAAATTCCTCCCATTGCATATACTCGTTTTCCAAGCAATCCTTGATTCTTCAGTTCAGTTAATTCTAAACTAGAAAATGTATGTTCGACTGTAGCAACATTGTGTTTGTCATCATATATATTGTCTAAAAAAACATAGTCCGAACTCTTTCTCATTTCTTTTAATCGCATAGAGTTCCTACATGTCCGTCCTATCTGACCTTTATACCCAATAGGTGGAACTGCAGTTTCTGTATCAAGATGAATACCTGCCAACTGTTTTTCTGCTTTAAGATAATAATGTTGATGAATAGTAATGTGTTTATGATAGGTTTTGGGAATAAGCGACAGTAAACGCTCCAAGTAAAGGGCGGTACTATCGGTCTTCGAGATATGGAGATTCTCAAGTCCTTCCTCAAAGAGTGCTGTCAATATTTTATCCTCCTCCACAAAGTATGTGGATTTAGTCATAACGACCAGTTTCATACCCAATAATTTGTTGCAAAGGTAAATAATATTTCCGACTTTTACAAACTTTTCTGTATATTTGCAGCATGAAAATAAATGCAATAACATTCGAAGAGCTGCATCGTCCAGCTTATATCTTAGACGAAACAAAACTGCGTAGCAACTTGTCGCTTATAGCGAAAATAGCAAAAGAGGCTGATATCGAAATTATTTTAGCTTTCAAAGCATACGCCCTTTGGAAAACATTTCCAATTTTTCGTGAATATATTAATGCTACTACAGCTTCTTCGCTTAACGAAGCTAAATTAGGTTATTATGATTTTGGTGCTCCTACGCATACTTTCTCGCCAGCTTACACAAATTATGAGATAAACGAAATTGCCAAATGTTCATCGCATCTGGTTTTCAATTCTTTCTCACAATTCAACAACTTTCATTTAAAGGCTAAACAGGCTAACAATAAAATTAGTATTGGTTTACGTATTAATCCTGAATATTCGGAAGTAGAAACTTTACTTTACAATCCGTGCGCACCTGGCACGCGTTTTGGTGTTTCTGCAGATAAACTTCCTACACAATTGCCTACCGATATCGAAGGCTTTCATATTCATTGCCATTGCGAAAATGGAAGCGATGTTTTCGAACGCACATTGCAGCACATCGAAAAGAGATTCGCTCCGTGGTTTAAACAAATTAAATGGATAAACTTTGGTGGCGGTCATTTAATGACACGTAAAAATTACGACACAAAACTGCTAATTAATATTCTTAGTGCATTTAAATCAAGGTATCCATGGCTTAAAGTAATATTAGAACCAGGTAGTGCTTTTGCCTGGCAAACAGGACCACTTGTATCGCAAGTTGTAGATATTGTGGAAGATAAAGGTATAACCACAGCTATTTTAAATGTTAGTTTCACTTGCCACATGCCCGATTGTTTAGAAATGCCATATTATCCTAATGTCAGGTTTGCAAAACATATTGAAAATAACCACCAACACGCAGGTAATATTTATCGTTTAGGAGGGAATAGTTGCTTAAGCGGAGATTGGATGGGCTATTGGATTTTCGATCACGAATTAAAAATAGGCGAAAATATTATTTTCGAAGATATGCTCCACTATACCACTGTTAAAACTAATATGTTTAATGGTATAACACACCCCGATATTGCTCTATTAAAACAGAATGGAGAAATGGAAACTTTGCGAAGTTTTGATTACAACGATTATAAACTTCGTATGGATTAAACCTTCTTTTACATACACTTATAAAATCATTTTAAAAAAGTAGTCTGACAATATGTGCCATTTATACACTTATGGCACATATTTTGTATAAATAATAAGCAAAAAAACAAATAGAAAAGGATTAAGAATATGGCATTCATAGACTATTATAAAATTTTAGGTGTAAAAAAAGATATACCACAAGACGAAGTTCGTGCGGCTTATCGGAAACGTGCAAAACAATTCCACCCCGATCTTCACCCAAACGACCCAAAAGCAAAAGCTAAATTTCAGGCACTTTCAGAAGCTTACGATGTAATTGGCGATCCAGATAAACGTGCAAAATACGATAAATATGGAGAACAATGGCGAAACGCCGATGCTTTTGAACAGTCGGGAGGGGGAGAACAAGAGTTTAGCAACTATAATACAGCTTTCGACGGCTTCGATTTTAATGGAATGGGAGGCGGATTCAGCAGTTTCTTCCAAGATTTATTTGGCGGAGGAGCAAGAGGTGGATTTAAAAGAGGAACAACTTACCGAAAACCAGCTCCACAAGAAAGAGAAGTTGAACTTAACTTAGATATATATACAGCTTTATTAGGGGGAGAAGTTGTTGTAATGTTACCTGAAGGAAGAAAAATTAAACTGAAAGTAAAACCTTATACCCAAGACGGCACCAAAGTTAGGATTAAAGGAAAAGACAATTCGGTTGATACAATATTAACGTATAGGGTAAAACTACCTACTTCGTTAACAGAAAACCAAAAAGAACATTTACGCAAAATGCGCGATAATGCTTAATGTATATACAATTAAGTTCTGTACAATATAGAATATAATTAAAACTCATAGAAATTGTAATTACAAAATTAAAAAATGTAATTACAATTTTTTATTTTATAATTAAAAAAAATATGCCTTTACCCCAAACCATTCTTCGCACCTTAATAAAATTTGTTTTGTTGTTATGCAAAACAACAAACTTTGTTGCAAAGGTGTAGCCACTTTGTTTTGCAACCTCGTTAAGTTTTCTCAAAAATTCTATTAATATCTGTTGCCATTATTAAATAAAATATGTATCTTTGCAACCGATATATAAACGAATCTGACTAAATAACTCTGCGGGTAATAAAAAACCTATAGGCGGAGAGTGCGTTAGAGGGATAAATGTTCCAACCTTTTCAGAAAGGGAGGGAGAATCTCTTTTATCAAATAACTACATCAAGTAAACATAAAACACATTCTCAGAATAAGCAAAGTTATTTATACCAGATTGTAAAATTTCCTTTCGTAAGATTTCTAAAAAAGCAATACAAAGAAGAGTATTCCACTATTAAAATTCGAATACGGAAATTTTAAAGAAATACTATAAAAATAGTCCATAAATAACACAACATAAAGATGTTAGAAAAATCATCAAAAATATATATTGCTGGACATAAAGGTTTGGTAGGTTCTGCTATTTGGAACAATCTGAAAGTACGTGGATACACTAACCTTATTGGTTGTTCTCATCATAAATTAGACCTTACAGACCAGCAAGCTGTAGAAAATTTCTTCGCAAAAGAAAAACCAGATGCTGTTGTTTTAGCCGCTGCTTTTGTTGGTGGAATAATGGCAAATAGTCTTTATCGTGCCGATTTTATAATGCAAAATATGAAGATGCAATGCAACATCATTTCAACCGCATATAAATATAAGGTGAAAAAACTTCTTTTCTTAGGTTCTACCTGCATTTATCCTAAAAATGCACCACAACCAATGAGAGAAGATGCATTGCTTACATCTCCATTAGAGTATAGCAACGAAGAATATGCCATAGCTAAAATTGCAGGATTAAAAATGTGCGAAAGCTATAATCTGCAATATGGAACAAATTATATTGCTGTAATGCCAACTAATCTTTATGGACCTAACGATAATTTCCATTTAGAGAATAGCCACGTAATGCCAGCAATGATGCGCAAAGTATATCTAGCAAAACTTATTCACGAAAATAATTGGAATGCTATAAAAGTAGATATGAATAAACGCCCCATTAACCCTGTTTCCAAACTTGCTAAACAAATTGGGACAGAAAATGTAGATGGTAATTCTTCAAAGGAACGTATCTTACAGGCTTTAGCTTTCTATGGAATAGAAAACAATAAAGTAACACTTTGGGGAACTGGCTCTCCATTGCGCGAATTTCTTTGGAGCGAAGATATGGCAGATGCTTCTGTTTACCTGTTGCTTAACGTAGATTTTAAAGACATTATAGGCATAGAAAAATATTCAAGCGTGTTTTATGGTGTAAAAACCAATGGCGAGGTAAACCGCAACAATAGCGAAGGGCGTGGTGGAGCAATACCAGAACTTGGAGAAATAAGAAATTGCCATATTAATATAGGTACGGGTAAAGAACTTACCATAAAAGAATTGTCTGCATTAGTAGCAAAAACTGCAAACTTTACGGGTAAAATAGTTTGGGACGAAACAAAACCAGACGGTACGCCACGAAAACTTATCAATGTAGATAAACTTCATTCGTTAGGGTGGAAACATAAAATAGAGATAGAAGAAGGAGTTGAGAAACTATATAAATGGTATCAACACTCTTTAGAAAATTAACACCTTAATATATAATATGATACTATTGAAATTACACATTAATATTTGCAACTGGAGTAAAATAAGATTATCCTTACTCTTTGTTTTATGTAATCTTACATTTGGTGAATCCTATGCACAGTATTACAGTTTTAAAACAGAAAAGTTTTATAAACATAGCCTATATGATTCAAAGAGAAAGGTTTATGCCAGTTGTGCAGATATAAATGGGAAGTGTTGGAAGATTGAAACAGATGCTGAAATAAGGAATATTGGCGAGTATGCAGTCTGTCTTAAGGCTGGAACATCATCAAACGGAGCTTCATATTTAACTCTTACTCCACCCCTTGGAAAATCAAAAATAAGAAAAATTACTATTATTGCAGATACTGGATCGAATAAGCTCTATAATAAACTTTTAAGAGCAGAAATATATTTTGGTGATAAAAATGCTTGCTTTTCTGCAGCGTACCCGAACGATTCTATCACTTCATTCTCGCTTGAAAATATTGGTTATACCAATATATCAAAGATAAAAGTCTTTTATGATAAATCTAAAAAATACACTATAGCAATACATAGAATAGAAATTACAAACGAGGTTAGTCAAGACGAAGATAATTCAACAACTATCACAAGTAACAAAGACATAGAAAATAATATCATTCAGGTTACACGTACTCTTTCAAAAAATTATTGGAATACATTCTGTTTACCATTCAATGTCGATAAAGATTCTGTAAAATTGCATTTAAATAATCCAGAATTAAGAGAATTTACAGGGAAAGTAAATGGTACTACAATGCTATTTAAAGATGCAACAGAAATAAAAGCAGGAGTTCCATATATCATAAAGCCAAAGAAAGATGTTGTAAATCCAATATTCCGTAATGTTGTTATTACTGCCGTTGAGCCAAAAGAAATAACCGATAATACTGGAACATATACTTTCGTAGGAGCATATAGTCCAACCGAATTAAAAACAGATGGAACTGAACTTTTCCTTGGCGATAAAGATTATCTCTATAAACCACTTAAAGACGACAACAAGATAAAAGGAATGCGAGCATTCTTCAGAATAAAAGATGCATCGCAAGCAAAACAGGCACAATATGGCATATCAATAGATGGAACAACAACGATAACTTTGCCCAATACAAAGAATATTCCATCTACAACACAAGAGAGAATTTACACGTTAGACGGTAGGCAAGTACATTCTACCCATAATTTAAAATCAGGCATATACATAAAAAATGGAAAGAAAATATACATAAACTGATATCAAACAAAGTAAACTCTACAAGACTCCATAATGGAGCCTGAAACAAGATAAAGTAAAACCCAATAATCTCTACCAAAAATGAAAGACGAAAGAGTGTACAAACAACCAACAATAACAATTATACATATCGAAAGTTCAACATTCATCACTGCTGGTTCTAATAGTAAAACGAACCATAGTGGTATGAACAAAGAAAACAGAAATATAGAATTAGGCACACAAATAGAAGAAGGTAGTGCAAGTGGAGCACATGCCAAACCATTTGAGTGGAAAGAAGAATAAATAAAAGAAATATGGATAACAAAATTATCACTGTTACATCGCCATTATTACCAAGTCTTGATGAATTTCAAGAATATCTAAAGGACATTTGGAATAGGAAATGGCTCACAAATAATGGTACATACCACCAAAAACTTGAAAAAGCATTGGCCGATTATTTAAAAGTGCCATACGTTTGCCTTTTCACAAATGGGACTCTCCCACTTCTTTGTGCCTTACAAGCATTACGAATAACAGGAGAAGTTATAACAACGCCATACAGTTTTGTTGCAACAACGCATACGCTTTGGTGGAACAATATAAAACCTGTCTTTGTTGATATAGATCCTGCAACATGCAATATAGACCCAAATAAGATAGAAGCTGCAATAACACCACAAACTACTGCAATTATGCCTGTACATGTGTATGGGAAGCCCTGTGATACAGAGCGTATACAAGAAATTGCAGATAAATATGGACTAAAGGTTATTTATGATGCGGCTCACGCTTTCGGAGTAGAAGTAAACGGAAAGTCTATTCTTGAAGCTGGAGATATTTCAACTTTAAGCTTTCACGCAACAAAAGTTTATAACACTATAGAAGGGGGCGCATTGATTTGCCACGACGAGAAGACAAAGCAGCGCATAGATTATTTAAAAAACTTTGGCTTTGCAGACGAAATCACAGTAATTGGACCTGGAATCAACGGAAAGATGGACGAAGTACGCTCTGCTTATGGTCTGATAAACTTGAAACAAGTAGATTCTGCCATTGCAGCCCGACAAAGAGTTGCCAATATATATCGTAATGCATTGCGGAATGTAGCTGGTATATCTTTTATGGACGACATGCCTGGGGTAAGACATAATTATAGTTATTTCCCAATTTTCGTAGATAAAGAGAAATACGGCATGACCCGAGATGAACTTTATTTCAAAATGAAAGACCAAGGTGTTTGGGGACGTCGCTACTTCTATCCACTTATCAGTGAGTTCTCAACTTACCGTGGTCTAAAAAGTTCACGACCAGAGAATCTGCCTAATGCACACAAGATGGCTGACACAGTAATTTGTTTGCCAATGCATCACGCATTAACGGAAGAAGAAACAAATAGAGTTATTGAAAGTATTCTAAAGTAAATAATAAAAGAAACGTACGCTCATTTATTATTACTGACACTTATGGAATGCTGTATTCGAATAATCATTTATTTATAACAAAATTATAAATGAAACATTTATTAATAATTGGTGCAAGAGGGTTCGGACGCGAAATTTATAATTTAGCAATAAACTCTATAGGCTATCAAGAAGAATTTGATATTAAAGGGTATCTTGATAATAAATTAGATGCCTTATGCGACTATAAGAATTATCCTCCTATAATAGATAGTGTAGAGCATTATCAGCCACAAGAAGACGATGTATTTATTTGTGCCTTAGGAGATGTGAATTATAAAAAGAAATATACAAGTATCATATTGAGTAAAGGTGGACAGTTTACCAACTTAATACACAAAAATGTAAAGATTGGTTCAAATACAACAGTTGGAATAGGTTGCATCTTTTGTTATGGTGTAAACATTTCATGTGACATTACTATTGGAGACTTTGTCACCCTGCAACCATATACGGATATAGGACATGATGCTGTAATTGGAGATTATTGTCATCTAAATACCTATAGTTTCTTAGGTGGTTACTCTAAAATTGGGAATTTGGTCGAAATGAATACAGGTTCATTTCTTCATCCTCATAAATCTATATGCAATAATGTAGTAGTAGGTGCAGGAGCCTATGTTTTTAGAAATATAAAGAAAGAAGGGATAACCGTTATTGGTAATCCTGCTTATGAATTATAATTAAATTATGGAATTAAAAGATTTTATTGTAGATTTTGCAGATCAGTTTGATGAGACTGACATTTCAGTGATTAAAGCAGATACAGAGTTTCATAATCTTGACGAATGGAGTTCACTTGTAGCTATGGGAGTTATTGCTTTCATCAAGACCGAATATGGCAAGACCATTACAGGTAAAGAAATAAAAAATTGTGTGACAGTGGAAGATTTGTTCAATTTAGTTAGAGAGAAATAAATATAATGGAAACATTTAATCCTTTTTCTCTCAAGAAGAAATCAATCCTTGTAACAGGAGCATCATCTGGAATAGGCAAAGAGATAGCTATTGCCTGTTCTAAGATGGGAGCTAATGTTTTTATAACAGCAAGAAGGGAAAAATTATTACGAGAAACCCTATCTCTGATGGAAGGGGGACAGAATAAACAGAATAATATGTTCTCTACCGATTTAACAGATTATAGTAGTATTAGCCAATTAGTTGCATGGCTTCCTGGATTAGATGGCATTATACATTGTGCTGGAATTGGTCATGCAAAACTTTGTAGGCAGATAGATGGAAAAGATATAGATAAAGTATTTTCTATTAATTTCAAGGCACCTGTGCTACTTCAAGGTGCACTCCTTAAGCAAAAGAAAATGAATAAAGAAGCTTCAATCATATTTATAGCTTCTAATACTACTGGTGCAGCAAGTATAGGAAATGCCACATACAGTGCATCAAAGGGAGCACTCATTGCATACGCAAATTGTCTAAAAGTTGAAGTTGCTCCACGAAAGATAAGAGTAAATTGCATTAGTCCTGGAATGGTAGAGACTGATCTGATAACTCATGATGGGATAAGTAGAGAAGATCTTGATAAAGATGAAGCAAATTACTTATTCAAAAGATATGGACAGCCGAAAGACATCACTGGGTTAGCACTTTACCTCCTTTCTGATGCCTCTTCTTGGATGACGGGACAAAATATAGAAATTTCTGGTGGTTGCCCTAAACTATAATAATTATGACATTTATAAAAGCCATCTCGTATTATCTTCCTGAAGATACAATTTCTACGGAAACGTTAAGTAAACAGTTACCTAATACTGATGTCTTCAAAACAGAAAAAATGGTTGGTGTATATGAACACCATATCGCACCAAAAGAAGTAACAGCAGCAGATCTTGCTGTTAAAGCAGCAGAAAAGTTATTCAATGAATATAGCATTCAACCTGAAGAAATTGATTTTGTTATTTTCTGCACACAAAGTCCCGATTACTTCTTGCCGTCTTCTGCGTGCATAATACAAGATAAATTAAATATCCCGACAACGGCAGGAGCCTTTGATTTTGATTTAGGGTGTTCTGGTTACGTCTATGGCCTAGCAATAGCAAAGGGATTAGTAAATACTGGAATAGCAAAGAATATTCTTCTCCTCACAGGAGATACTCTTAGTAAAACTTTTCACCCTAAAGACAATAACAGAATACTGTTTGGAGATGCTGCAACAGCTTCTATTATTTCGATAGAAGGTTTCGCGGAGATTGGAGACTTCTCTTTAGGAACTGACGGTAGTGGCTATGATAAGTTAATAATTAAAAGTGGAGGTGCCAGGCAACATGCTCCAACAGGAGCCCATTCCCAAGATGAAGAGGGAAAAGACATGTACGATGATTTCTTTTACATGAATGGAAATGGAGTATTTAATTTCACATTAGAAGTAGTACCTACATTAATAAAGGAGATTGAGGCAAAAAATGGTATAGAAGGCGATAAGGTTGACTTGTTCGTCTTCCATCAAGCTAACAAGTTTATGCTTAACACCATACGAAAAATAGCCAAGTTACCAAAAGATAAAGTATATATTGACATAGATAAATCAGGTAACACCACATCTTCTACCATTCCTATTGCTCTCAAAGATGCCTTAGAAATTAATCACATTAACAAGAACAATGTTGTCTTGATTGCGGGTTTTGGTGTAGGATTATCTTGGGGAGGCACTATTTTAAAATTTTAGACAATGGCATACATCAAAGCTCTATCATACTACCTTCCTATAAAGATTCTCACTAATGAAGAATTAGTTAAGGATTTTCCAGAATGGAGTGTAGAGAAAGTGGCTCAAAAGGTAGGTGTAAATACTCGGCACATTGCAGGAGAGAAAGAAACTGCTTGTGATATGGCCGAGAAGGCTGCAAGAAAACTATTTAAGGAATACAACATTAATCCAGAAACAGTTGATTTTATACTTCTTTGTACACAAAGTCCGGATTATTTTCTTCCATCAACAGCCTGTATTTTACAAGACCGTTTAGGTATCTCGAAGACTGCTGGTGCATTTGATTATAATCTTGGTTGCTCTGGCTGTATTTATGGTATGGCAATTGCTAAAGGGCTGATTGCCGCTGGAATTGCAAAGAATATACTTTTAGTTACTTCTGAAACATATACAAAATATTTGCACCCATCTGACAAGAGTAACCGTAGTATTTTTGGTGATGGTGCAGCTGCTTGTCTGATTTCAACCAATGGTTTTGCGGAAATTGGTAATTTCATATTAGGAACAGATGGTACTGGTGCCAACAATTTAATAGTAAGAACAGGAGCAGCACGCCATAAAGATACGACAGGCAAAAAGACGATTGACGAAGAAGGACATACTAACTTTGATGATTATCTTTATATGAACGGAGGAAATGTATTTAACTTTACACTTGACGTTGTTCCTCCAATGATAGAGGATATTCTGAAAAGGAATAACCTTGCGAAAGAGCAGATTGATTATTATGTTTTTCATCAGGCAAACAAATTCATGTTAAATACAATTCGTAAAGTTTGTAGACTGCCAAAAGAAAATTTTTATATCAATCTTGAAGAAACAGGAAATACAGTTTCCTCTACCATCTTAATAGGTTTAAAAGATTGTCTTGATAAATCTCTCGTCAAAAAAGGAGATATCGTTATGCTTGCAGGTTTTGGTGTAGGATTAAGTTGGGGAGGAACTATTTTGAAATTCTAATACCCATTAATTTATTCTTCATCATCTTAATTGAAAGTCTTAACTAAAGCCATGTCTCCTGATAAAGAAAATAGAGCACAAGTGAAAAAGTACAATACTCCTCAAGAAGAGTCTTCGCTTAAGCAGAAAGCTATCAATGGAGTGAAATGGACATTTCTTGACCAAGCTGGTTCGTTGGGAATTAGTTTTGTGGTAGGAATTATTTTAGCTCGTCTGCTCCAACCAGCTGAATACGGATTATTAGGTATGGTTACAGTTTTCACCGCCATTGCTACCGTATTTACAGATAGCGGATTTGGGCAAGCTATGGTGCGCAAAACGGACCTGACAGAAGAAGATAAACTTACAGCGTTCTGGTTTAGCTGTGGTATGGGAATATTAGTATATATTGCACTTTTCAATTCTGCTCCATGGGTTTCAGCTTTTTATAAAGAGCCACAATTGACAGATATTCTGCGTATAACAAGTATCCCTATTTTGTTCAGCGGCTTGATTACCATCCCTAATATGATATTCACACGTGAGATAAATTTTAAAGTAACAACTAAAATTTCTTTTTCACGAGCAATATTAAGCGGTATGGTTGGAATATATATGGCAATAATGGGCTATGGTGTTTGGGCTCTCATTGTACAAGGTCTGGTTTCTTCTGGTATCGAAATTGTTATGTTTAATTATTATTGCAAATGGAAAATAAAGTTTATCTTCAAGAAAAACAGTTTCCATTATTTATGGGGATTTGGTAGTAAAATGCTTGCATCAAATCTTTTAAACACTGCATATAATAATCTTTATCAAATTGTTATTGGAAAGTTCTACTCACCAACAGATTTAGGACAATACCAAAGAGGACAAAGCTATTCGGGGCTTTTTTCTAATACACTGACACAAGTGGTTCAGCGTGTAAGCTTCCCGACACTAAGCAAAATGCAGGACAATACAGAGCGATTAAAATATGGCTATCGAAAAATCATTAAGCTGTCGATGCTTGTATCTTGTTTAGGAAGTATGGCATTAGCAGCAATGGCAAAACCGCTGATAGTGATTTTAATCGGTGAGAAATGGCTTCCTGCTGCTGAGTATCTACAAATTATATGCTTAGGAGCTTTGCTTTATCCTGTGCATGCCATAAATCTTAATGTATTGACGGTAATAGGAAGATCCGACTTGTTCCTTAAATTAGAGATAATAAAAAAGATTATCGGTACAGTTCCTATTGTCATTGGAATCTTCTTAGGTATCAAAGTTATGCTTTGGGCTGGTGTTGTAAGCAGCTTTTTGTGTTTAGTTATAAATACATACTATTCTGAGAAATTGATAAATTACTCATTCGTTAGTCAGTTTAAAGATATTTTACCTTTTATAATTACTTCGTTATGTTTCGGAGCATTAAGCTGGAGTATTACATTCCTTTCAATACAAATAGAATTTCAACTGATCACTCAACTGATAATATTTATTTCTCTTACCATTGTATATTATGAATGGACTAAAAATGAAGAATATTTAGAGATTAAAAGAATTATATTCAGTTTATACAATAAGGCTGTTAGATCAGAAAAATTATAATGTAAATAAAAAACGATATAAAAGTAAATCAACTAAATAATAATGCTAAAGATATTAAATATTTTAATAGATGATAAATTTATTGACGGCTTAATAGAAATGTTTGAATCAACTAAAGGAGAACATATACATGATTACATAATTATTCGTAATAAAGAAATAAAGAAATTTCAATATATAACTAAAACAGAATATATAAAACAAGTAGACAGTAAGGAGTGCTTGTCTTTTATTAATAATAATGGATACGACTTAGTTATCCTACATAGTCTATCTTGTATTCCATGGTTTAAAATTAATGAAATAGACAAAAAAATCAAAGTCTTATGGAAGGCCTGGGGATTCGATTTATATCGTACTCCTAATGAGATACAGCCGTTCATAAAACTAAAAAGATTTCACCCCATTACTCAAAAATATTGGAGAAAACATTACCGAAAAAGAATTCTTACTAATATTAAAATATGGATTTATGATCAAATCCATAGAATACAAATAAAACAGGCCATAAATAGAATCGATTATTTTTCAGGATGTCTACCAATAGAATATTTGCTAATGAAAAGACATACTTTTTTCAGAGCACAATATTTAGAACTTCCATATTTTGGCATAAATTCTGGCTATACAAAAGAGAATTACAATATTTTTCCTGAATCTTGTCATAATATCCTAATTGGAAACTCAGCATCTATAGCTAATAATCATTTAGATATATTCAATTATTTCTCTAGAATTAAGAAAGGAAATAGAAAAATAATCGTTCCATTAAGCTATGGAGGAGATAATCTTTATATTGAAGATATTTGTAGATACGGAAAGAGAATATTCGGAGAAGGCTTTACTCCCATTCGGGGGCTTATGTCTTTAAAAGAATACTTTGCTTTATTATCTACATGTAGTCATGCAATATTAGGATACGAACAACAAGCATCTTTAGGTAATGCGTTCGAGTTATTATGGGAGGGGGCTAAACTCTTTCTTCCAAAGTCATCTATTAATTACAAATATTTTAAGGAAAATGGTTACAATGTGTTTACAATTGAAAATGACCTAACTGAACAACATTTGAGCACAACCTTAACTATGCAAGAAAAGGAGCAAAATAGAAATATTTTTCTTAAGACTGCATCAACAGACGTTAACTTAGGGAAAATAAAAAAGATATATCAGACTATCGAAAAAATGAATTAAATATGGGTTTCGGAATAAATTATATCTTGCACCCCTTTAATACTTTAAGAAATAAACTATATGCAGAATTGTTTCATTCCAATTATTATAAAGCATTAGTTAAAAATAATCTTAAGAGGGCATTAAATTTACAATATCGTTCTTCTCATCATAAGAATATAAATTGGGATAATCCACAAACTCTAGATGAGAAGATTATGTGGTTAGAAGGTATGAGTGATATATCCCTATGGTCGCAATTAACAGATAAATATGAAGTAAGGAAATTCATTGCAGAAAAAGGATATAAAAATATTTTGGTAAATTGTTATGGGATATGGAATAATACAGATGAGATTGATTTTGAAAAATTACCAAATAAATTTGTTATAAAATGTACTCATGATAGTGGTTCCACACACATAATAAAGGATAAATCTAAAGCTGATATTAAATACATTTGTAATGATTTACGAACAAAGTTACACCCCATAGGATATACAACATGTGAGCCGCATTATCTCAATATAAGACCACGTATTATTGCAGAGGAGCTTCTCGAAGAAGAATTAACTGAATTATCTTCATCTATAATAGACTATAAGATGTGGTGTTTTAACGGCAAGCCAAAACTTGTATTCATATGTTACAATAGGCATCAAGATACAAATGGACATTCAGTTGCAAGCTACGACATATATGATGTAAAAACTTGGGAAGTTAAAAGAGAATATTTAGAAAAGGATTTTAGACCTAATTCACATACAAAATTTCCGAGGCCTCCAAAACTTGAAGATATGATTGAATGTGCAACAAATATTTCGAAAGGATTTCCAGTTGTTAGAGTCGACTTTTATTGTATAAACAATAAGATCTATTTTGGAGAAATGACATTTACTTCGGCTGGAGCTAATTGTTATTATTTTTCAAATTTGGGGCAAAGAGTTATGGGACAAGCAATAGATTTAAGTAATATTAAAATAAAAAAGATATAATGTAACTATTCAGCGATAATGAACGTTGAATATCAAGAACTTATAAACGTAATATTGTAGTAGAAAGGCTC
>ERZ773233.487-NODE-487-length-26669-cov-6.259788_pt1 | contig 26669 bp, 19 predicted proteins | sample MGYA00580991_ERZ773233 | MGnify/ENA primary metagenome ERZ773233 (study PRJEB29015, sample SAMEA2738178) | human oral metagenome | biome: human oral; feature: human-associated habitat; material: saliva | place: China | collected 2161 ...
GCACGTGATTTGTAATCTCGGGGTCGTTGGTTCGAATCCGACAAGAGGCTCAAATAAGAGTACTTTTAAATAAGTACTCTTATTTTTTTGCATTATAGTTGTCTGTTTATGTGTCTAAATGTAGACTCTGTGAAAAAGAAAAGAGTATATTTTGAAAAAGCTGGCAAATATAATGATTTCCGCTCCGATATAACAAAATTCTGAATAATGTGTTGTTGCTTAGAGGCTTATAATAATGATTAAATTAAAACAATGCAAATAAAAGATTTCCTAACTCTGCAGCAGACTAAATAACTATTAGGCATTATAATATAACCAAATAAAATCTGCAACTTGTTATGATATCTAATTCGCAACTTACAGATATCTGAAACGAATGCGATAGATATCTGCGACGGAAGTTACAGATATCTGAAAGAAGAGTAACTAACATTTAGTTGTTGTTTCTAAATTCAGAAACATTCTATTAGATTGCTGGACAGACAGTAGCAACTGTTTATATTTCCTCTTTATTCTTTTTATAATATAGATAAGAAGTGATAGAAAGTAGCATAAGTAGACCAATTATTATGCAATCTTTTAAAGATGGTAAATCTCTTACGTTGGCTGCCAAATAAAACGGAACAGAAATAAAGAAGAGCGAAGATAGCGTCTTAGCAAAGTTTGCAAAGTATGTTTTTCTGAACATTAAGTTAAGATATTTAGTATCAATACCTTGATTTTTCTGCTCGAATATATTTCTCTTTATGTCATAATCTTTACTGTAGTGTTGTCCGATACCAAACCAAATGAGTGCCCACGATAGAAAAAAAGTTGCTGATATAAAACCTCCAGTTTCTTCGTCTATGAAATAACTAAATGGTCTTTTAGTTATATACAGATATGAACCCAAGACTACTATAACGAATAATATCCATAAACTCATAGATATTAGTCCTCTTTTAAAATGTTTATTCATAAATTTCACTTTTATTTTAAGTATGCAGCTATGTAACAAATATACAATAACTAGCGTAAATGCATCTTAATTCGGTTAAGTTGATAACTCTTTTTCCGAATTAAATCAGTTATGTAATATATAATGAATTAACGTAAATTCATTTCTAATATTATAGAATGAGATTTTCTTTTTATACCATTTAATATTATGCAACTGTTTAGCAACGATAATCTATTAGGTAATTTTGTGTATCAAAGATGTCTATTCTAATATTTAAAATAAATATTCTGTATAAATAAAAATGTGAAGCAATGGTTGTTTTGCAATAATTATTAATTTCTTAGATATTCTTCTGCAATCTACTATATATAATATAATAAGGTGTAAATAGAATATGTGTATAGCTTGTTTTATTAGTTCGAATATTTTGTTTATTGCACAATTTGCTTTAACTTTGCTCAGTAGTAATAACCTTAGTGTTCTGAAACAAGAACAACTTATAACAAAAGACTGTATGAAAAAGTATATGAAACAAATGCTATTAGTAGCTATTTTTATGCTATTAGGCTCGTTGAACGTTATGCGAGCAGAACACAATCAGCCTAATACCCCTTGTGTGAAGATGCACTTTGCGAGTAAGATTGGTAGTAAATATGCACTCTTAATTATGGGTGCAGAAGAGGGAGAGTATACGCTTAATTGGGGCGATGGCAACTCTCACACAGGAAAGCTCAACAAGACAGCCACACGAATACAGGGAAACATCGAAACACAAGACCTTACTATTTATGGCAACATTGCAGTGTTAGAGTGTTCCAACAACCAACTAACAACGCTTGACGTTACGAAACTGCCTATGCTAACGCACCTTATTTCGCGAAAGAATTTTGTAAGAGACTTGGACGTATCGGGCAATCCAGAACTGAAACTTCTATACGTGCAAGACTCTCCGTTAGAAAAACTCGACCTAACGCATAATTCTAAGATAGATAGCCTTATTCTTACCAATAACCGACTTAAGGAACTGACGCTTGCATCGCACCCTACATTGGAATTATTAATGTGCACATCTAACGCGCAACTAAAACACTTGAACCTAAAGAACTGTCCTAAACTAAAGCATCTTGACGCCTTGCAGACGCTTGTGGACGAATACGATTTGAGCAAGAACAGCCAACTGAGGTATGTAGCCGTAGGATTAGGACGGCCATTGCGCACACTCTCACTACCAGCAAACAACAAGATTGATACGTTGATGGTGCCTGCTGCTGGACTAAAGGCAATAGATTTATCGCAAACAAAACAACTGAAGCTGTTAGGAATAGACAACAACTACGAGCTTTCTCAACTCGACCTAACGGGAATGACACAACTTAAAGCTCTATCGTGTGAAGGCAACGCTCTTACAAGTCTGAACCTATCAGCCTGCCGAAACCTTGAATCGCTGGTGTGTAACAACAATCAGCTAACTACACTCGACGTCAGCGGACTGAATAAATTGGAAACACTTACCTGTTTCTCTAACAACCTTGCCACACTGAGCCTAACAGGCTGTACAAGTATGAAAAACCTAGACTGCTCGGTAAATCCGAAATTAAGCACGGCAGATTTCCCACATTCGCTCACTTCGCTCAATTGCAGCAGTTGCAATTTTGCACAAATAGAAACAACAAAACTGCCATTGCTAAACAATCTTACTTGCGACGGCAACCAAATAGGCGCGCTCAACCTGACTGCACAAACAAAGCTCTCTGCTATAAATTGTGGTAACAACAAAATTGAACAACTCGATTTCAGCAACTGTACAAGTCTGCTCGATGTTGTCATTGCGGGCAATCCTATCAGCACTGGCATTGGTTTCGATAACTGTAAAAATCTGCGCTATGTTTCGGTGAACAACACAAAGTTAGATGCGTGTGCCCTGAATGCAATGTATCGTTCGCTGCGAGAAAAACGACCAGAGGACGACGAGAGCGATTTGCACGGCATTCTGCTATATAATGATGTGCCAGGAGCTGCCAAAGTGAGCAACACGAAGATTGCAACAGACAAGGGCTGGCTGGTTTCAGTAGTAGGCGATGGAACAGGCTGTCAGGAAGAAGAAGGTAATAGAATAAAGAAGGTAGTGGTAAGTGTGGATAAAGCAGGAGAACTTGAAGACAAAATTCCCGAGAATGTGTGGCTTGATGTTGTGGACACTCTAAAGATAGTAGGACCACTGAACAGTTACGACCTGCGTTGGGTAAGAAAGTTCTGCGGGGCTGATGAATATGGTGCGCTGATACCCACAACGCTGAAAAGAATAGACCTATCCGAAGTTTCCTTTGTATCTACAGGCGACACATCGGATAGCTATTACATCTTTACCGACGATATGGGGAAGGACAGAAAGTATTTTGTTGATGGAACAAAACCCACCTTGCTGCCCGAAAAGTTATTCTTTAAGTGTTGCAGCATAGAGTCGGTGGTGCTTCCAAAACATATTCGAGAAATAGGCATCGGTGCATTCTTTAAATGCGTCAGTATGAAAGAAGTTGTAATTCCAGACGAAGTTACCGAGATACAAAGCACAGCATTTGGTGTTTGCGATGCATTGGAAACCATTCAGCTGCCATCGAAACTAAAAACAATGGGCAACTACGTATTCACCTATTGTGCGAAGCTGAAAGAGGTTACGATACCCGATGGCGTAACGAAAATAAACAAGCGGACATTCGACCAGACGCCCAAGCTAAAGAAGCTGACGCTGCCAAAATCGCTCCGAGAATTAGCTATTGAAGCTTTCTTCGGTGCGAACGGATTGGAACAGATTCAAATTCCCGACGGCATTACCACCTTACCCGAAGGTGCTTTCGGTATGTGCGAAGCACTGAAGAAAGCAGAACTGCCCGCATCGCTCACAAAGATAGACAAGAATGCTTTCCAGGATTGCCACAACTTGGAGACGATAGAACTGAAAGAAGGACTAAAGCACATTGCCGTGTATGCGTTCCAGAACTGCAAGAAGCTACACAACGTTACGCTTCCAAACTCATTGGAAACCATAGAAAACGAAGCTTTCCTGAATTGCAACGACATGGCAGGACTGAAGTTGGGAAGCGGATTAAAGACGATTGGCGAGAAAGCATTCTTCCACAATCACGGCATAGAATCGCTCGAAATCCCTAAGACGACAGAGAAGATAGACTACGCTGCCTTTGCCGAATGCCTCGGACTGAAGCGAGTGGCACTGGGCATGTCGGCTGCCGAACTTGTAGACAATCCGTTCCTGGGTTGTGCTGCCCTCCAGTCGTTCGAAGTTGATGCCAACAATGAAAAGTATGCTGCAGAGAATGGTACGCTCTACGCAAAGGATTACACGACGCTCTACATCTATCCGAACGGAAAGAACGACAAGAACTTTACGATGAATGCCAGCACAAAGAAAGTAGCCGACTTTGCCTTCTGGTATTGCAAGAATCTTGAGAAGGTAGAGTTTTCGCCTGCTTTCAACGAGTTCGGATACAGAGCATTCTGCGGTTGCAGCGGGTTGAACAGTCTGACGGTCAAGACCAGTGCCCCCGTGGAAAACCCTTACACGGACGATGTGTTCGAAGGCGTAAAGCGAGAAACATGTACACTTACCGTACCGGCAGGAAGCAAGCAAGCTTACAGTGCATCGCACACATGGAAAGACTTTAACATTGTTGAGGCCACGCCAGATGCCGTAGAGTCTGTGAACAGCGAAACACCAACCGTGCAGAACAACGAAAACAGCATAGTTGTATCGAACGTATCGCACCACTTCAATACAGTTGCACTCTACAACCTTACTGGCTGTAAACTTGCCGAAGTTGCAATACATTCAGGCAATGCCCGAATAGATGCAACCAGCATACCTTCAGGAGTCTACGTTCTTACACTCTGTGGAGCTAAGCGCAGTTGTTCGTTGAAACTTATTCGGCCATAACCGCCACATTATATTCTACACAAAGTATGCCGTCCCGATACTTCTAGACGGCATACTTTGTGTTTGTAGGTATCATAGTATATACGAAACCCATCAAACTCGGTTCCCTACAGCTTACTTTTCTTCTCCGACTTACTCACTTGTTCGTACGACACATCGTTCAACGTGAAATATTTAGCCGATGGCGAAAGCTTTACCACAGCTTTCTCTATATGCACATTGGGCTTAAACTTCTCGCCCTTAGGTACCGCTTTACTTTTAAACGATGGTTTAAGCGTACCCAAATCGCCAAATTCCACAATGTCGCCACTTGCAACAATCTCGCGTGCTATCTCTGTTGAATAGCTTAAAACAGCCGCCACTTCTTGGCGGGTGAATGTGGTAGCACGAGCCACTTGTGCACAAAAGTTCTCAAAATCAACCCGACGACGGTTCGTAGGCTGTGCAATCTGCATAATCTGTTTGCCTTTCGGACCAACATTTAGTTTACGCTCTACCAGAATGTAACTCAATGATTTTCCTGCCATAAGTTAGTAATAACTCCTCCCTTATTCTGTCTTTCCGAAGCCGAAGGAATTAGTCTTCAGAAGCCTTTTTACTACATTAACAGCACAAAGATACTTAATTCCTTCGGTTTTTACAACAGATAGAGCCAAAAAAACTTATAAGCTATAAATAAAAAGCTTATAAGTTATTATTAAAAAGCTTATAAGCTATTTACCGAAAGCTTATAAGCTATTCACCGAAAGCTTATAAGCTATTTATAGAAAACTTATAAGCTTTTAATTAAGAACTTATAAGCTATTAGTAATAAGCTAATAAGAAATTTCTAATAAACTAATAAAGAACAATGACGTTATTAATAGTAAATGCCTGAAAACACACTGAATAGACATTGTTTAGTTCATGATGTTTTATGCGTTGAACCATTCAGTTCGTCGGTTTCACCTTATTATATATACTCTTTAACACCACCGTAATACGGGCTTCACAGCATTTACAAGGCGAAAAAACAACAGTAAGAAAGAACAAATATAACATAATGATTTTGTTTTTAAAAAAATAACATTACCTTTGCAAACAGTAATCTTTCCATTCTCAAACAACATCAAATGAAAACAGAACAAAATAGCAACAATTTAAATAAGCTAACAACAATGAAATCTAAGATTCTTTTAGCCTTGTTTGCGTTATTCAGTCTTACAACAATGGCGCAAACCCCAGTACGCTTTAGTGTACAACAAAAGAAAGTATCGCCAACAGAGGTAGATGTTATCTTTACAGGTAAAATCGATGCAGGTTGGCACGTATATTCAACAGGACTACCATCTGGCGGACCAACATCAGCAGCACTCACCACAGAAAAAGCTGAAGGCGCACAGCCAATGGGTAAGCTAACACCACGTGGTAAAGAAATAAACGTATTCGACAAAGTGTTCGAAATGAAACTACGCTACTTCGAACACAGTGTAAGCTTCGTACAGAAATATAAAATAACAGGCAAAACTTATAAGATTGCAGGCTATATGGAATATGGCGCATGCAACGACGAAATGTGTATGCCACCTTCTTCTGTAGAGTTCAGCTATTCTGGCAACGGACCAGCCGATGCACCAGCAGCAACAGAAAACACAGCAGCCAAAGAGGGAGAAAACGAAATAGGCGAAGTGGCAGCTGCACCAGGTGCAACCACAGATACAGCAAAGACAGCCGAATTGGGCGGAACAATGTCAGGCGACTCTGTGCAATCAGCAGGAACAAGTGCAGCAACAGCTTCAGAACTTTGGCAACCCGTAATTAAAGAACTGAAAGCGTTTAGCGCAGAAAAAGACAACAACGACAAGTCGTTATTGGGAATCTTTCTTATGGGTATCGTAGGAGGTTTCATAGCCTTGCTAACACCTTGCGTATGGCCTATTATTCCAATGACAGTAAGCTTCTTCCTAAAACGTGCTAAAGACGACAAGAAGAAAGGTATTCGCGACGCTGTAACCTACGGAATCTCAATCATCGTAATCTATATGGGCTTGGCAGCTGTTATAACAGCCCTATTCGGTCCGCAGAAACTGAACGAACTGGCAACAAATGCACCGTTCAACATCTTCTTCTTCCTCATGCTGGTAGTGTTCGCATTGAGTTTCTTCGGCTGGTTCGAACTCCGTTTGCCGGCATCGTGGGGAAATGCAATCGACAACAAGGCAGCAGCAACGACAGGTCTGCTTTCTATCTTCCTGATGGCATTCACACTTTCTTTGGTGTCTTTCTCTTGTACAGCACCGGTAGTAGGACTTCTTCTTGTACAAGCAGCCACAAGTGGCGACTGGGTAGCACCGGCAATCGGCATGTTTGGTTTTGCATTTGCATTAGCTTTGCCTTTCACACTGTTTGCATTGTTCCCAACATGGCTGAAGCAAGCACCTAAATCAGGTTCATGGATGAATATGATTAAGGTAGTGTTAGGCTTCATAGAATTAGCATTCGCTTTCAAGTTCCTATCAGTTGCCGACCTTGCATACGGCTGGCGCATACTCGACAGAGAAACATTCCTCGCAATATGGATTGTTATCTTCGGAATAATGGGACTCTATCTCATTGGTAAAGTTAAATTCCCACACGACGACCAAACACAAACAGCTATGCCAGTACCAGCAATTATGCTTGGTATGATATCTTTAGCCTTCACAGTATATATGGTTCCAGGTCTTTGGGGCGCACCTTTGAAAGCTGTTAGTGCATTCGCACCACCTATTTACACACAAGACTTCAACTTGCACCATCAAGAAGTAGAGCCAAAATACAAAGATTACGAAGAAGGAATGCGTGCCGCTGCACAAGCCGGAAAGCCTGTCTTGCTCGACTTTACAGGATTTGGTTGTGTAAACTGCCGTAAGATGGAAGGCGCCGTGTGGACAAATGCAGAAGTAGCTGAGAAACTTAACAACGACTACATATTGATTTCACTCTACGTAGACGACAAGACTCCGCTGAAAGAACCTATTAAAGTAAAACGTCCCGATGGAACAACACGTACATTACGTACAGTCGGCGATAAATGGAGTTATTTGGAAGAATCTAAATTCGGATATCTGGCACAACCATTCTATGTAACGGTAGACAATCATGGAAAACCACTTAGTGGTAGCTTCGTTTACAAAGAAGATATTCCTGGTTATCTCGACTTCCTAAATAAAGGTATTGAAAACTACAAGAAGTAAACCACATAGGAAACATATCCTATCATTATAACTTAATGAGGTAACACACACAACCTTATTAGTAAAAACAATAAGAGTTAGTAAAAATAATAAGACCAACAAGTTTTAGTTCTCAGAACAAACACTTGTTGGTCTTTTTCTATCCTAAACATTCATTCTTTATACATTATATCTTATGTTCTAAAATAGTGTTTTATTTGTTTTTATATGAATATGAAATAAAACTACATGTAAAAAATCCTAATTAATTTTGACATTCAATACTTTTCATTTACATTTGCATTACTTATGGGAATTTTATATCTTGTACCAACACCAGTAGGGAATATGGAAGACATGACATTTCGTGCCATTCGTATTCTTAAGGAAGCAGATTTAATACTCTGTGAAGATACTCGTACGTCGAGTAACTTGTTGAAACATTTTGATATAAAAAACCATTTAATATCCCATCACAAATATAACGAACACGGAACAGCTGCAAAAATAGTAGACAGATTAAAAGCTGGCGAAACAATTGCGCTTATATCAGATGCAGGTACGCCTGGAATTAGCGACCCAGGTTTCTATTTGGCTCGTGAAGCTATTGCAGCTGGCATTACAGTTCAAACACTTCCAGGTGCTACTGCCCTAATTCCTGCCATTGTATCGAGTGGTTTTCCGTGCGACCGATTTTGTTTCGAAGGTTTTTTGCCACAAAAAAAAGGACGTAAAACGCAAATAGAAAGTTTTGCCAATGAATCTCGTACAATGATATTTTACGAATCTCCTTATCGTATCGTAAAAACATTGGAACAATTCATCGAAGTCTTTGGTGAAAGTCGTATGGTTAGTTGTTGTCGCGAAATATCTAAGGTGTACGAAGAAAGTGTTCGTGGAACTTTAGCTCAAGTGCTTGCACATTTCAAAGAAACTACACCCAAAGGCGAGTTTGTTATAGTGTTGGCGGGAAAAGAAAAAGAGAAGAAACGAAAAGATATAAACGAAGAGCAACACTCTTCGAAGTATAATGAAAATAGATAGAATATGAAAAAGCTATTAATTTATGCAGCTTGCGGTGCTATAGCACTTGCTTCTTGCAAACAAGAAAAGTCTACACTTAATCCAGCAGAAATTCAAAACGATTCTTTGCGTGCTATTATTAATGCTCGTGATAATGAAGTAAACGATATGATGGCTACGCTTAATCAGATTCAACAAGGATTTGCTGAGATTAATGCAGCAGAAAATAGAGTTACTTTAGCGAAAGAAGGAGAAAAAGGAGATAAAACTGCACAGATAAGAGAGAATATACAATTTATTGCTCAACGTATGCAGGAAAATCGCGATTTGATAAAGAAACTCCAAAAACAACTACAAGAAACTGGATTTAAGGGTGAAGAAATGAAAAAGACCCTTACGCAGATGACTGCACAATTAGCACAAAAGGATAATGAACTTAAAGCACTTCGTGCGGAACTAGCTTCTAAAAATATCCACATAAAGGAACTCGACCAGACTATTACTGGCTTGAACAGCGATGTTTCCAATTTAAAAGCCGACAAAGAAAATCTGACAGCTGCAAAACAGAATCTTGAAACTGAAAAGGCAAACTTGCAGACAGAATCGAACCAAAAGAGTGAAACTATATCTTCACAAGACATGCAACTAAATACTGGTTGGTATGTATTCGGCACAAAGAAAGAGCTTAAAGATCAAAGAATTCTTTCTGGTGGAAAAGTACTACAAGGCAGTTTCAACAAAAACTATTTCACAAAGATAGATATTCGTTCTACACGTGAAGTTAAATTGTACAGTAAGAATGCAACTATTCTTACAGCTCACCCAAGCAGCAGCTATTCTCTTACGAAAGATGCAGCAGGACAGTATATTCTTCGCATTAACGATCCTCAAACATTCTGGAGTACAAGCAAATATCTTGTAGTACAAGTAAAATAGAAATATAAACTTATTAAGTTAGGGAGGTAAGCACATTCACAGTTGTTTACCTCCTTTTTTATATATACTGTTTTTGTCTCTATTGAATGTTTTCTTTAATAGAATACAGCTTTTTATATCTTCTATTACAATCCTAAGTGGTTATTCTTTGTTTTACACTTATTTACTGCCTCTATATTCTTGTTTTTATAAAAATATACGCATTACTTACTGATTCTTTTGGTATTATTTTAAGAAATCAAAACGGAGAATATATCGAAGTTCTTGAAATGGAATTAGATTGAGTGTGGAATATAATTATAAAAATAAAAAACATAATAATAAATTCAGAAGTTCTAATTATATTTTTAATAAAATCTAATTATGTTTTCTCCATTAGTTATATTCTCCCTCTCGAAAGGTTTTACTTTCTATTTGAAAAGTAGTGCTTTGTTCTTCCTAATAATCAAAAGAACATAAGCTTTATATAAGTCCATTTTTAGAAGTTTGCCATTATCCATTGTCATTCTGCAACCATTTCCACAACTTTCTTACATAAACTCCAGTCTATATTTAAGGCAAAAGTTGTATCTTTGTACTTCAAAAAAAGTAAAATCTAACAGTTTGTTGAAACGCAATAATTGCGATGAATATACAAGACATACAGAAATTATATGGGGTATTGCCTCAAGGCAATGCTTTGATAAAAACAATGGAGGAAAAGTCGGTACGAACCATTTTTCTTCAAGGATTATTGGCTTCTGCCACACCAATGTTTTTTGCTTCAATAGTAAAAAGATGGCAAAAAACAGTACTTTTTGTGCTGAACGATAACGACGAAGCGGGCTATTTCTATAATGATTTAAAGACAATAGCAATGCCCGACAATGCAAACGAACAAACTGCTGAAGTTTTATTCTTTCCTTCCTCTTATCGTAGAGCAGTAAAATATGGTCAACGCGATGCCGGAAACGAGATTTTACGTACTGAAGTTTTGTCGCATTTGTCTGTTATTAACGAAGAGAAAACTACATCTTCGTTACCTCTTTGTATTGTTACTGAACCTTCGGCATTGGCAGAATTGGTGGTTGCCAAACATAAATTAGACGAACATACGTTGTCTATGTGCGTTGGAAAGACGATAGACTTAACAGAAACAGAGAAAACTTTACGCTCTTATGGCTTCCAACAAGTAGATTATGTGTATGAACCAGGGCAATTTGCCGTGCGTGGTAGCATTCTTGATGTCTATTCTTTTTCGAGTGAATTACCATATCGTATCGATTTTTTCGGTAACGATGTAGACACAATTCGTACATTCGAGGTGGAAACACAGTTATCGAAGGATAAAAAAGAAAAGGTAGAAATTGTACCAGAATTGGCAACATTGAGCGAAGAGAAAATACCTTTTTTGCAGTTTCTTCCAAAAGAATCAGTTCTCGTTATGAAAGATTTGTTGTATATTCATGACACAATTGAGCGTATTTACAACGAAGGCTTCACTGCACAAGCACTTACCGAACAACTTGAAGGCAAAACAGAGATAGAACAAAACGAGTTGAGAAAACAACTGCAGGCAAATATTCAACTTGTAACAGCACAACAATTTGCTGATGATGCTCTAAATTTTAAGCGAATTGAATTTGGAACAAAGCATACAAATGCGAAGGCTATTATACATTTTAATATATCGCCTCAGCCACTTTTCCACAAAAACTTTGAATTGCTTACGCAGTCATTGAAAGATTATCTGTTGCAAGGGTATAAACTTTATATTCTTGCAGACAGCGAAAAACAAACAGCTCGTTTGCGCGATATATTCAATAGTAAAGAAATAGATAGTGAAGCCGAAACAACTTCAGTAGCAGATAGCATTCCTTTTATACCCGTTAACAGAACCATTCATGAAGGTTTTGTAGACAACGATTTGAAAGTTTGTTTTTTTACCGACCATCAAATATTCGATCGTTTCCATAAATACAGTTTAAAGTCAGATAAAGCCCGACAAGGAAAGATGGCTCTTACAATGAAAGAATTGCAAGAGATGGAACCAGGCGATTTTCTTGTTCATGTTGATTTTGGTATTGGCAAATTTGCAGGTTTAGTGCGTGTTCCTGCTGGCGAATCTTATCAGGAAATGATACGTTTGGTGTATCAGCACAACGATATTGTTGACGTTTCTATCCATTCGCTTTACAAAATTAGTAAGTATCGCCGTGCAGATAGTGGCGATGCTGCCCCACGTCTTTCAGTTCTCGGCTCTGGAGCTTGGGATAGACTTAAGGAAAAAGCAAAGAAACGCATTAAGGATATTGCCCGCGATTTAATAAAACTATACGCTAAACGTCGCCATGAAAAAGGCTATTCTTTCTCGCCCGACTCGTATATGCAGCATGAATTGGAGGCTTCTTTTCTTTATGAAGATACGCCCGACCAGCTGAAAGCGACGCAAGACTTGAAGCACGATATGGAAAGTTCTCGTCCAATGGATAGATTAGTTTGTGGAGACGTAGGTTTTGGCAAGACAGAAGTTGCAGTGCGCGCAGCTTTTAAAGCTGCAACCGATGGAAAACAAGTGGCAGTGCTCGTTCCAACTACGGTACTCGCATTCCAACATTATCAAACTTTCAAGAAGAGACTAAAGGATATGCCTGTTACGGTAGACTATCTTTCGCGAGCAAGAACAGCTAAACAAACCAAACAAGTATTGGCAGATTTAGCCGAAGGGAAGATAGATATTCTTGTGGGAACGCATAAGCTGATAAGCAAAAATGTGAAATGGAAAGATATTGGCTTACTTATTATCGACGAAGAGCAGAAGTTTGGTGTATCAACAAAGGAAAAACTACGTCAGCTGAAAAGTAATATCGACACACTTACTATGTCGGCAACACCAATTCCTCGTACTTTACAATTCTCTTTAATGGGAGCAAGAGATATGAGTATTATGCGAACTCCACCGCCCAACCGTTATCCTATTCAAACAGAAATTGCAACTTTCTCGGCAGACGTAATTGCAGATGCAATAAACTTTGAAATGAGTCGCAACGGACAAGTCTTTTTTGTGAACGACCGAATAGCAAACTTGCCCGAATTAGCAAGTCTTATTAAGAAAAATGTGCCCGATTGTCGTGTAGCAATAGGACATGGGCAGATGAAACCCGAAGAGTTGGAAGAAATTATTATTGGTTTTATGAACCACGATTACGATGTGTTGCTTTCAACAACCATTGTCGAAAACGGTATCGACATATCAAACGCCAACACCATCATAATAAACGATGCACATAAGTTCGGACTTTCAGACCTTCACCAAATGAGAGGACGCGTGGGACGTTCTAATAAAAAAGCTTTCTGTTATTTACTTGCACCACCATTGGCAGCTTTAAATCCAGATGCACGCCGTCGTTTGGAGGCTTTAGAAACATTCTCCGACCTTGGTAGTGGTTTCAGTTTGGCAATGCAAGACCTTGATATTCGTGGCGCAGGTAATCTTCTTGGAGCTGAACAAAGTGGATTTATGGAAGATTTAGGCTACGAAACATATCAAAAAATATTGAATCAGGCTGTAACTGAACTTAAGAACGATGAGTTTCAAGACCTTTATGCGGAGGAAATGGCGGAAGGAAAACAGCTCTCTGGCGATGATTTTGTAGACGATTGTGCCGTAGAAAGTGACCTCGAAATGTATTTCCCCGATACGTATGTACCTGGAAGTTCAGAACGAATGTTGCTTTATCGCGAACTCGATAACATTGAAAACGATGTACAATTAGACGCCTATCGCAAACGATTGGAAGACCGTTTCGGACCAATTCCACGTCAAGGAATAGAATTAATGCAAGTAGTTTCGCTCCGCCGATTGGGTAAACACCTTGGTTGTGAAAAGCTAATTTTGAAACAAAGCACCTTGCAAATGCAATTTGTGTCCAATCTAAACAGTGCATACTATAAAAGTAACGCCTTCGGAAAATGTATCGATTATATTGCTGCAAACCCTCGCCGTTGCAACATTAAAGAAAAAAACGGCAAACGCTCAATGGTAGTTACAAACGTAAAGACAGTTGGCGACGCCGTTTTCGTGCTGCGTGAGATTGACAAAGGGTAAATTTATGCAATAGGTTTCTTCTAAAAGCAAAGCCGCATATCTGTTCAATGGTTCTAGATATGCGGCTTTATTCTTTTTATTTATTCGGCTGTTACACTAACAGTTGATGCAACTGTACCTTGCACCTCATAGCCTGCTGGCATCACAGCTTTTGTTCCTGGTATAAAAATACAAGGCCAAAATAAAAGGGCTGTAACAACAGCTAAAGGTGTTCTATTCTTTCCTGAAATCCTAACATCTGTATTAGAGAAGAAAATCTGTTCTCCGTCAGCAAGTGTTAGTCCACTAATGTTAATGCCTAAACGCCCTTTTGTTCCTGCTAAAGAACTTTTCCTTGCTTCAGTAACCTTACCTTTTACGAGTGTTCCTCGTGGGATTGCACAACAATCATTTACATAAACGTCCTGTGAAACACGGAAGTCAACTGTTTGACCTTCTTCTACTTCCCTTGCCAATACTGTATTAACAGATTGCAGTGGGACAATAGTACCAGCTTTAATTGTAACTTGTTTTCCTTGTGCGAATGTGTGTCCGATGCTCAAAAGGCAAACTGAGATTAACAAAAATACTTTTTTCATATTTTAAATTAATGGATTGGCAGTCCCAAACAACCCCATTTATCATTTCTAATGTAGAAGCGTGGAACTGTATATCCATATTCTTTGTGATAAGGTGGTAGGAATACCCTGCAAACAGAAATGAGTATAACAGCCCCACGCTATATGCGTGGAGGCCATTACGCCGTTTCTTGTTTGCTTGTGATTATAAGTTTCCTACGCTTTTATCACACAAGAAGAAGACATAACGCCTCTTTTATTTAATAAAAAAATATGGAAAGAGAATATTTCTCAATCCATTTGCAAAATTAATTAAAAAATACTTTAATACCAAACGAATGAAATAAAAATACGTTCGACACCGTTTTACTGGTATATTCTTTGTACTATTTTTACGACAAATCAATACATTATGGAAATAAAACGAGAAGACGTACCATACAATTACACACATTGCATAGCCACAAAACAGCAGTGTAAACGGGCTGAACAATGTTTGCGGGCACTGGCAATGAAGCTGGAACGTAGAGAAAACGACAACGAAATTATAGAAATTGTAGACCCGCGCTATATGCAAACTCGCACAGAAACGCAACCTTGCCAGTGGTTTGTAGAAGCAAAGCCGAAACGTTTTGCCAAAGGAATGCGACACATTTACGACGAAGTTCCGGCAAAGAAATTAAAACTAATGCGCGAAGAGGTGCAATATTGCTTTCCATCTCGATCGTTTTACTTTAAAGCCAGGCGAGGCGATAAGCTGATTTCGGAGAATCAGCAAGCCGAAATAGCAGAAGTATTCAAAGCCATTTGCCCAGATTTAGAGCCGAAATTCGATGAATTCATTGATAGTTTCGAGTGGAACCCCTAATGGTTTCACTCTTTTTTATGCAACGTTTACTCTCGAGCACACGGTACTTTTAGCAGAAAAGTATATACTTTATAAATTGTCTCTCCATAGAAACTCACAGTTTCGTAGGTATGAAACTTATAGTTTCTGTGTATAAATTCACAGTTTCGTAGGTATAAAACTAACAGTTCCTACGGATAAACTGAATATAATGTAGTAAAGATATCTCCATACGTACCCAAGAAATTGAGATAGAGTAAGCAAACGGCTGACTAAATAAGAGTAGAGACTACTCGAGAAAGTGTCAGATAAATTTGAATTTATGTATTTATTATCTATATTTGCGACCGCCGCATAAATCTACATTTAGTAGAGATTGCTTATAACTCTCCCATCTATATGCTCTCTGAATTTAAACAATATAGTTCAATTCGGTAAAAAGCAGATATAAAAACGAACAAACTATTGGTGAATTGCCAATAGTTTGTTTGTTAAAAGTGGACCTGCGGAGAGTCGAACTCCGGTCCGCACAAGGAAACCATACGCTTTCTACATGCTTATTTCAGCCTTTGGTTTTCGAGCATTGGCAAGACCTGAACCACCAACCAATGCCTTATCCTCTAAATATTCATTTGTGCAACGAGGCTTACACAAACTATTTCCGATTTAACCTGCACCGCTTTATCCTCCGATTCGGAACAACATCTTTGGAGCAGTGTCTCGTTCAACTATCTAATAGTCGAATAAAGCCAGTAATCTACTGTACTTCGATTAGGCAGCGAGAGCGTAATTATTTTCGCCAATTAATTGTTCGATAACCGAGATTTAGGAGCCAGTCATCAATGCTCCGCATGCTTACATACCATTTCGTCTTGCCGTCAAATCCATACAAGCCCAAAAAAATATTGTAAATGTGGGTGCAAAGGTATTGTAAGTTTCCGATATAACAAAACTTTAAGCTATCTTTTTAGGATATTAAGAAAGCTGTAAGGCTATAAAGTGTAATTGTTTTACAAAATATAAATAAATCCCTGTCTCAAACAATCAGATGCGACAGGGATTTTTATGTGTTAGTATTGTTTTTATGCTTCTTTATCGTATTCCAAATGGAAGTTGATAACGGCTTCTATGCCTTTCTTCCAAAGGTCTACTGGCATATTTTCGTTTGGAGAGTGGATTGCGTTTGACTCCAAACCAAAGCCCATTAGCACACTCTTTGTGCCGAGTAACTTCTCGAATGTAGAGATGATAGGAATACTTCCACCTATGCGAACTGGCAATGGACGCTTACCAAATACTTTTTCAAATCCACGTTCAGCAGCCTTATAAGCAGGGAAGTCGATAGGGCAAACGTAACCGTAACCACCGTGAAGCATTTCTACTTTCACGCTAACAGTATCGGGAGCCACCTTATTGAAATAGTCTACAACAAGCTGCCCAATCTTTTTATAATCTTGATGTGGTACAAGACGTGAAGATATCTTTGCGTATGCCTTTGAAGGAATTACGGTTTTTGCACCTTCACCTTGATAACCACTCCAAAGTCCGCATACATCGAACGATGGACGATAGCCTGTACGCTCGATTGTGCTATAGCCTTCTTCGCCAAATATATTCTTTATGCCGAGCGATTTCTTATACTCTTCTTCGTTGAAAGGTATAGAAGCAACAAGTTCGCGTTCCTCTTTTGATGCTTCTTCTACATCATCGTAGAATCCAGGGAAACGTATCTTGCCGTCAGGACCAGTTACATCACCAATCAACTTACAAAGAACATTTGCAGGATTAGCCACTGCACCGCCGAATGTACCAGAATGAAGGTCGTGGTCTGGACCTGTAACTTCAATCTGCCAGTATGCTAAACCGCGCAAACCTGTTGTTATAGATGGTACATCAGCACCAATAAGCGATGTGTCGGATACGAGAATTACATCGCACTTCAACAAATCTTTGTGTTCTTCGATGAATGGACCAAGACTACCAGAGCCTATTTCCTCTTCGCCTTCAAAGATGAACTTCATATTGTGCTTTAACAAGTCGTGCTTGTTGATATATTCAAAAGCTTTAGCTTGAATGAACGATTGACCTTTATCATCGTCAGCACCACGTGCCCAGATACGACCATCTTTTATAACTGGTTCGAAAGGCTCAGTTTTCCATAGTTCAAATGGTTCAGCTGGCATTACATCATAGTGGCCGTAAACCAAAACAGTTTTTGCATTTGGGTCTACTATTCTTTCTGCGTAAACCATTGGATTGCCCTTTGAAGGCATTACTTCTGCTTTGTCTACACCTGCTTTCAAAAGCAATTCTTTCCATCTTTCAGCACAGCGTACCATATCTTCCTTATGAGCTGGTTGTGCACTTACGCTTGGAATGCGTATCAGGCTAAAAAGCTCTTCGAGCATTCTAGCTTCATTTTCATCTACATATTTCTTAATCATAGTCATTGATGTTTTGAGAGATTTCTTTTTCATAGTTGCATGCCGCAAATACGAATGCAGCGCAAATATACTACTTTTTTTCTAAACACAAGTAGGAAAGGTGTATTATATTAACGACTCTATAGATATTCTGTTTTAATGTGCATTCAAATGTATTAAGAATAACTTCTATATTTAATTCAACAAGTTGTGTTGAGAATGGAAGCAATTTATAATATACCAAGTAGCGTTTGGTATAGCGTTAGTAGTGTAGAACTCTATTTATAATGTCTCTGAAGAATATGTATTTCTTATTATGAATTATCTCATAATAATATACGAGCACTATAAATAGAGTTCTTATAACTATAGGATACTCATTGTGTGAATATGAGATATACTATGTTTGCTACATTTATTTAATTGTGTACTAACGTACCAATATCTTCGCCATCTATAACTTTCTTTAGATTACCAACAATGTCCATATTGAAAACATAGATAGGAAGGTTATTCTCTTTGCACATAGTAGTGGCAGTAAGGTCCATAACCTTTAACCCCTTGTTGTAAATCTCATCGTAAGTAATTTCAGAGAACTTAGTAGCTGTTGGGTCTTTTTCAGGGTCTGCTGTGTACACACCATCTACACGTGTACCTTTTAACATAACATCGGCTTCAATCTCTATACCACGCAGGCTCGAACCTGTATCGGTGGTGAAGTAGGGGTTGCCTGTACCAGCTGAAAATATACAAACGTATCCAGATTCGAGTGCTTCTACTGCTTTCCATTTGTTGTAGAACTCGCCAATAGGTTCCATACGTATTGCTGTCATCACTTTCGATTTAACACCAAAAGCACCTAACGCCGAACTTAATGCGAGCGAATTAATAACGGTTGCACACATACCCATCTGGTCGCCTTTTACACGGTCGAAACCTTTCTGGCTACCAGTTAAGCCACGAAAGATGTTGCCTCCACCAATTACGATACCAATCTGCACACCCATATCGTGTATTTCTTTAATTTGGCGTGCATAGTCTTCAAGGCGTTCTGCATCTATGCCATATCCTTGTTTGCCCATTAAGCTTTCGCCAGAAAGCTTTAGTAGAATTCTTTTAAATCTTGCCATACTTTATTTCTTTAAATTCGTAACTTCTAATAGTTCCTTCTTTATCTCGAAGAATTAAGTGTCCATCGTCTTCCACTTCAACGATAGCTCCTTCAAACACTCCGTTTGCATCTTCGTAAGTATAAAAACCTTTCGACCGATACAATGCATCGTGATACATTGCTGCAATTGTACCGTAGTTTGCACTACGAATAAGTTCGTAGTTGCGTTCGAATGCTTCAATAATATGTTGCAATAATTCTTCTCGATTAACTTCTTTTCCTAAGATTTGTTTAAGTGAAACTGGATTAGGTGCATCGCTTTTAAACTCCGTTTGGTTTACATTTAGTCCTACACCAAACACACAGTCTTTAATTCTGCCACAACTTAATTTGGTTTCTATCAGTGTACCGCTTAGTTTTTTGTCGTTCCAATATATATCGTTAGGCCATTTCAGAGTAATGCTACCATTGTTTACGTAGTGTAGCAATGCTTCTCGCAACGATAAGGCACCATATTCTGATAGTAGAAACTGACAAGCAACAGGTACTTCGGAGGGGTGTAAGAGTACAGAGAACAATAGGTTTTTGCCTGCTTCGCTTTCCCACGAGTTAGAACCTTGTCCGCGTCCGGAAGTTTGGAAGTCAGCCACAGCCACCGTCATTTGTTCAGTTTCTGTAGGCGTATAAGTTTTTAAATAGTCGTTCGTGCTACTTACTGTTTCTAACCGCACTATTTTGGTTGTCGATATCTTTTCTTTTTGAAAAGCTGCTCGTATCTTTCGAATAATGTTCATACAAGTAAAAGTATAGTTGCTGTTTTTGTTTTTTCTCATCAAATAAATGGTAGAAAGGCATCTTTAACGTGTCGTATTTCGTATTTATCGGGCACTCCAACAATGGTTATTATATCGAAACGTATTTCACGGTCTAGATAATGCCCCTTAATATATGCATTAGCTGCAATAGAAATGGAACGTATTTTCTGTGGTGTTACAGCAGTATCGGCATTGGCAAATTGTTCGTTTCTACGTGTTTTAACCTCTACAAATATGTAAACATCGTTTTCAATGGCTACTATATCTATATCGCGCTGACCATATTTCCAGTCTCTTTCTACAATTCTGTAGCCTTCGCGCATAAGATATTCGCATGCTATTTGTTCGCCCCATTTGCCGGTTTCGTTGTGTAATGCCATACTATTCGAAATGATAGATTGTTGAAAAATAAAAGAAAACAGCTTGTCTGTTCTTATTGTGCCACAAAGGTATGGCTTTTTTCCCAATTATAAGATTAATATTGTAATTTTGCGTGCTATATATAAGAAGATATGAGTAGCGAAGAACAAATAGAAAAAGACAAGTTTTATATGGGACACGCCTTGATGTTAGCAGAAGAAGCTTTTAAGAGGGGAGAGGTTCCTGTTGGTGCTGTAATAGTGTGTCGAGATAAAATAATAGCACGAGCATACAATCTTACAGAGGCTTTGATAGATGTTACTGCCCATGCTGAGATGCAAGCCATAACGATGTCTGCTAACGAATTGGGCGGAAAATATTTGCAAGACTGTACGCTCTATGTAACGGTAGAACCTTGCGTAATGTGTGCAGGTGCATTGGGGTGGGCACAAATAAGGCGTGTTGTTTATGGTTGTAGCGACGAGAAACGTGGCTTTTCTGCCTTTGCTCCACAAGCGCTCCACAAACGAACTATTGTAACAAAAGGTGTGCGAGAAGAAGAATGTAAACTGTTGATGCAACAATTCTTTAAACAACGACGATAAACAGATAGAATAAATAGAGATATCTAATAGCAGCACGACAGATATCTGTAACGAACGTCACAGATATCTAATTTGCAAGTTAGAGATATCTAAAAAAATCAGTACATTTAAACCACTACCTTTACATTAGTGACCGACAGAAACAAATGGAATAAACAAGATGTAATATGTTGTGGTCTAATGGCTGACTGATGTATTGTAGAGCAAACTATATTAAACTTTATGAACACCTATTGATTACAACATCTTAAATTTAGAGAAGTCGGTAATTCTTAAAAGTTCATCGAACGATACATTATTGTGTTCTTGCATATAGTTTTCTACTGCTACAACGTATTTTGTTCGGAATATACGATGCCCTAAAGCCTGATTAACTACCCAATGAATTTTCCCTATATGAAGATCGCGCTCAAACTGTGGGCGACTATCAAAGTCTTTTAATTGGTAGACGCTCATTAAATAAAACGATAAACAATCGGAGACTATATGGTCGCGTGTCATTTGCTGCCTTTGTAATGGTGTGTAGTATTTTAGATAGAGTGGAAAGTCCTCACCTAAATATTTATCAAGCGAAATTCCTACAGTTCCATTTCCCACAACAATGCTTTGGTCTAATGCAGATATCTGCGCATAGATACGCGGAACGTCTATATTTGGCAATTTATGTTTTAAGTATTTAAAAGCAGCACTAAGTTGTTCGTTTAAGTCATCGACATTTGCATATTCCGACTCTACAGACGCAATAAGCGCTTGCAGTGTGGTATCTTGATAGAACTTTAAGAATTTAGCATTTATATCGGGGTCGGTAGCACTCCCAAGTTCTACCACATCTTCTATAAGCGTACGTGTTTCCATTGGATATTCAGTGTTCATTTGTTGCAACGCCGAGAAATCGCCTGTAGTTAGGTAACGATATTCTAAGCGATCGTAACGTTCTATTTGCACAATGTTACTATTGTCTTCCTCTTCAGAAGAAATTTTTATATGGCAGCTTGTTAGAACTATACACAATGCAAACAATATGTAATAAACTCTTCTCACTACTTCTTTTTTTTGACTAATTTAATCTGTTCTTTAACTGCAAAAGTACTTAAAAATATTTAATCGTACAACTACTCTGCTAAAAATCTTAAAATATAGCATTCGGTTTACTATCTTTACACATATTTTGTGCAATAGTTCTATGCCTATTCTTTTTCTAATTTACTGAATGTATCTTTTTTGTTTGCGTAGTATTGCCAGAGAATAGAGTAGGGGGTGCGCTTGTCTTTGTAGCCTTGTTGTTTAGTATGTTCAAACAAATTTCGCCATCTCTTAAAGTCTCGTCTTGCTTTTATAACGGCAAAGCAATCGCGCCAATTAAACTTTAATAGCAACATTTGTAGAGCCGCTATATAGTCTAATACCCATCTAACACGCATTACATATTTTAATTCTTCCTCAGGAAGATTTTTCCATAGCATTGTTAAGTTGTTACGGAAGTTAAGGAAAGTTTTTCTTGGATTCGATTTTGGTAGTGTGCCTCCGCCTTCGTGATAAACACAACTTGTTGGGAAACAAAATATCTTTCGTCCCTTCAGTTGTAGTCGCCAGCATAAATCTATTTCTTCGTTGTGTGCAAAGAAACGTTCGTCAAATCCACCTACCGACCAGTAATCTTTAGAGCGTATCATAAGACAAGCTCCTGTAGCCCAAAAAATCTCCGAATTTGTATCATATTGTCCGTTGTCTTCTTCTACATTTTCGAATATTCTTCCCCTACAATATGGGTAGCCATATTTATCCAGAAAACCACCGGCAGCTCCTGCATATTCAAAGTTATCTTTATTGTAAACGGAAAGCAATTTGGGTTGGCAAGCAGCAATAGTCTGTCTTGCGTCCATTTCTTCTATTAGTTCTGTTAGCCAGTGGTGTGTTACTTCTACATCGTTGTTTAACAATATGTAGTATTCGCTTTCTACCTGTTTTAATGCTTTATTGTAGCCTCCAGCAAAACCATAGTTCTGGTCTAACACAATGGTTCTTACCTTTGGAAATTCTTTGGCTAACCATTGTAGAGAATCGTCGGTAGAAGCATTGTCGGCTACAATAATTTCAGCTTCGTCTTGCGAGTATCTAACTACCGATGGTAGATATTTCTGTAACATCGCCTTACCATTCCAATTTAAAATAACAATGGCTACTTTCATAATAGTTCTATTTTTAACGCAGATTTATCGAAGTTAAATTCGCCGAGTTGTACTCTCATAATCTGGTTGTCGTACGATTCTTTAACTTGAGCCGGCGAAAGCTCTACCCGAATATAGTTTTTAGTAAATCCGTGCATTGCTTTTCCTCGTACAGCTTTCTCGAACAACACTTCTGCTTCGTGTCCTATGTGCTCTGCATAAAAATTGTGTGTCATTTGGTCAGAAAGTTGCAACAGCCTCTGTGCACGACGTTTCTTTTCCTTATTGTCTACAATATATGGTATGGAAAGAGCCGATGTGCCTGGCCGTTCAGAGTAAGGAAATACGTGGAGTTGTGTGATGGGTAACGATGAAATAAAATTGTAGCACTCATCAAACAGTTGTGGTTCTTCGCCTCTACAGCCTACCATAACATCAACACCAATAAAGGCATCTGGTGTAATTGTTTTTATAAGGTTTATTTTATGGGCAAACAGTGCTGTGTCGTAACGCCTATGCATTAGCTTTAGCACTTTGTCTGAACCACTCTGTAATGGTATATGGAAGTGCGGCATAAAAGCACGCGATTGTGCACAAAATTCTATAAGTTTATCATCAATAAGATCTGGCTCGAGCGAACTTATCCGAAAACGTTCAATGCCTTCCACCTTGTCTAAAGCCTTAACCAAGTCTAAGAAACTTTCGCCTGTTGTTCTACCAAAGTCGCCAATATTTACACCAGTCAATACAATTTCTTTTCCTCCTTCTGCTGCTGCCTCTTCGGCTTGTTTTACGAGCGATTCTATATTAGGATTACGCGAAAACCCACGTGCAAAAGGTATGGTGCAATAAGTGCAGAAGTAGTCGCAACCATCTTGAACTTTTAAGAAGTAGCGTGTGCGGTTACCTCTCGAACAACTGGGTTGAAACTTCACAATATCTTTTGTTTTTACCGAATGGTAGCTACCTTGTTTTGCTTGTCTGTCAAAGTTGTTCCATGCATTGCTAAGATATTGTATTAAGTCTGCTTTCTCGTTACTTCCTAATACCAAGTTTACGTTTGGAATATTGGCAACTCGTTCGCTTTCTAATTGTGCGTAGCAACCTGTAACCACAATAAAAGCACCTGGGTTTTGTCTTGCCATACGGTTTATAACCTGTCTACATTTATGGTCGGCAACCTCTGTAACCGAACATGTATTTATAAGGCAAATGTCGGCTACTTCGTCCTTTTTGGCTTCTCGTACACCCATATCACGCAGCATACGAGCAAAAGTGCTAGTCTCAGAGAAATTAAGTTTGCACCCTAAGGTGTAATATTTTGCCGTTTTTCCTTGAAACGAAGATGTATCTATCATAGGTGCAAAGGTACAGTTATTCCATCGTTCTGCCAAATTCAATGTATACGTTCGTGTGTTTTATAGCTCTACTTTGGGTATCTCTTATATAATAAGGTGTAAGTACTTTTACTAATATAAAGAAAAAACAGCCTGAAACCACAGTAAACACGGTTCTCTGCCGATATTCTCTATACTTGTTTTCGTGTTATTTTGATATTTTTTCTTAATTTGTTTGCAGTTTTAATTAATATTGTTACCTTTGCCCCCGAATTAAAACAGATTTAACAAGTGATACAAATAAACCAACAAATTATAACATTGTTCTACGCCTTGTATAATAAAGGTGTAAATGCAACTGTTTTGCTTGTAAAATTATGTTTAGGAGATATTTATTCTCAAAAGGCATCTGCTTTACTCTCAATGTTAAAGAAAGAGAATAGCGAAAAAAAGATAGCTAAATATTTGGTAGTTTCAGATATTTTGCTAACACACACACACACACACACACACACACACACACACACACACACACACACACACAGGCGCTACTAGCGTTTAATCATACTTTTTTTCTTCCATCCTACGCGCGCGCGAAGCGTGTCGTAACCCCTGTAAACAAAGGACTTCACGGAGTTTCCTTTGTTCGCTTTTTTGTGCCCGTTTGCGAGCTGTCAAGAAAGCAAAATAAGAACGTTTTAAGCACTGATTTTACCACAATAATTCATTGTAATTCTCTGATAATAGTTTGTTTTCTCTCGTTGATTTCTCGGGCAGGCAGCAGTAATACGCTGTCTGCCTGTAGAGGGGGAGAGAATGGACAGTTAGGAGATTTATATAATGAGTTTGTCAGGATGTATATAATAAAAGGTGAGCAATAAAGCCACACATAGAGAGTAGATAACAACTATTTTAATCAAATCAAAAAGATGAAGAAAACAAATGAAAGAAAGGTCTATCTTGCACCAGCGTGTCAGATAGCACAAGTGAGTGAAGTAACATCGCTTATGTCTACTTCTTTCCCCAGTCAGCACAACCCAGGCCAGCACGCCTCAGGTCCATCAAGTGCTAAAGCTGCAACAGAGTGGGAAGACGTAGAGGAAAGTAGCAAGAGTACTTCTACTCTATGGGAAGACTAAGCAAGAGAGTTATTAACAGAATTAAGATTAAATCACAAAGAAAAGACAGACAATGAAAAAGAATTTATTTAAGGCACACCTGCTTTCGTTCGCAGCTTTCTGCGGACTCGCGTTAGCGTTCGCTTCGTGTGCCAATGAAGATGTAGCACAAGGCACAACAGGTACAGACAATGAGAATGACAAGAACCTCACAACGTTTGTTGCAGGTGACGAGGCAAAGACTCGTACCTCAATGGACTACACCAGTGGTGATTTTTATTGGGAAGATGGCGATAAGATTTGGGTAAAGGATGATAATAATACTTGGCAGCAAAGTAGCAACGCTCCGTCAGGTAAGGTTGCTTCTTTCAAGTTTAAGGTGCCTGGTAAGTTCACTAAAGGTAATACTTACAATGTTTACTATCCTGGCAAGAACGGTAATCGTGACCGAGTAACTATCCGAGCTAATCAGACACAGACTGCGCCAAATACAACAGAGCATTTTGGTGTATCAGGCGATTGTGGAACGGCATCTGCATCATGGTCTAATGCTAAGAATGGTTTTGCTTTTGCGCTTGATCATCAAGCAGCTATCCTTGTCTTTCAACCTTATACAAGTAATACTGTTCTGAAAGACTGCTATTTAACAAAGATAGAGGTAAGTTCAGACAACGATATCACTGATACTTATACACTTGACCCAACGACAGGTGAGCTGACAGGAACAGGAACAGGGAAGAAGGTTGAGTTAACAACAAGAGGTAGTGGTTCCTATGCTAACGGTTTTCCTTTGACCAATACTTCTGCAAGCGTAACAACCAATGGTGCCTATATGGTAATCAAGCCCGGAACGCATATACTCAAGATACGTTATTGGATAAAAGATTATGTAACTAATGTTGAGGGAGTTATCACTAAGGTCTTAAATTCTTACAATTACTCTAAGAATACCTACTACGATATGACCGCTAATCTTGATGTAAAGGATTACGACGGTGACCATTATTATATGTGGGATGCTCAAAAGCAGTACTGGTATGGTTGGGAATGGACAAAGAACTTACCTGGTGGTCAGCCAACAGTGAAAAATGGTGTTTCTACTAACGAAGCAAAAAACATGAGTGATCCGCGTTGGCACAATACTGCTGGGGGGTCTGGTCGTTATGATGCAACAACACCACTTTTTCAGACTATTCCGA
>ERZ773233.493-NODE-493-length-26563-cov-6.351139_pt1 | contig 26563 bp, 18 predicted proteins | sample MGYA00580991_ERZ773233 | MGnify/ENA primary metagenome ERZ773233 (study PRJEB29015, sample SAMEA2738178) | human oral metagenome | biome: human oral; feature: human-associated habitat; material: saliva | place: China | collected 2161 ...
ACATTAAACAGTTTACGCTTATTGAAAATCAAAGAATAGGTTCTAAAATGGGTGTACTGACCCCAAAAAGTTAGACAATAAATTTAAGCAAAGGATTTAGTTCTGTATTGTACAGGACTAAGTCCTTTTAATTTTACTTTGATTCGTTTGTTGTTGTAATAATCAATATAGTCGACGATTGCCCCCTCAAGTTCCTTTATAGACTTAAATGTCTGCTCATAGCCATAAAACATCTCTGATTTAAGAATGCCAAAGAACGATTCCATCATGCCATTGTCAGTACTATTACCCTTGCGGGACATAGATGGCTGAATGCCCTTATCTTCTAAAAAACTATGATAAAACTCATGCTGGTATTGCCATCCCTGATCACTGTGGAGAATAGTACTCTCGTATTGTTCTTCTCTAAAAGCTTGTTTTAACATATCTTTTAATTGGTCTAAATTTGGTGAAGACGAAAGGGAATAAGCTATAATTTCGCTGTTATAACCATCTAAAATTGGTGATAAATATAGTTTTTGGTTACTTGTTGGGATAGAAAATTCCGTAATGTCTGTATAGCACTTTTCCATCGGTTTTGAAGCTTCAAATTGGCGTTGAATAATGTTTCCAACTCTCTTTCCAACGGTTCCATGATAAGAAGAGTACTTACGTTTTCTGCGAATACGAGCCCTTAGACCTAACATTTTCATCAGGCGTTGTACCTTTTTATGGTTTACGATGAAACCACGGTTTCTAAGTTCAAGAGTAATACGACGATAGCCATAATTTCCTTTATGCTCGTTATAAATAGTTTCTATTTCGTTTTTTACGGCCTGATTCTTATCTTCTAGGTTTAGCTGCTTTAAGTGATAGTAGTAAGTTGAACGAGCAAGTTTAATAATCTTTAGAAGAATATCTAAAGGAAACTCTGGCACTAACTCTCTGACAATCTGTGTCTTTCTTCTTTCTCTTTTTCCTCCTTCAAGCGGAGTTCTCTCAACTTTTTTAGAATGGCATTCTCCGCTCTTAAATACTCATTTTCAGCCTGAAGGCGTTCTAGTTCTGTCATCTCTTCTGATTTTTTCTTTGGCTTACGGCCCATATTAAGTAGTCTCCCTCTTGTTTTCTCAACAATAGTATACTTATTTTTCTTGTATTGTGCGAGCCAGTTAGAAAACGTACCATGACTTGGAAGACTTTATTCGAGAGAAATTTCTCCTTGAGGCCAGCCTTCATGTAGAACTTTATCAATCATTTCTCGTTTTAATTCTTGAGGATAATAAGCATTCTTCCCTTTATTTACTATTTCTAACCCCTAACGATCAATCAATTTAATCATACAGACAAGATTTCTCGCATTTATACTGAACGTATCTGCAAGTCGTGCGTAGCTAACTCCTTGCTTTTTGAGTTCATAAATTTGAACTTTATCTTCATAAGTTAATTTCATAAAAAAGCACCCCGTCTAAGTCAGCCTTAAACGGGGCACTCAATTGCTATTAGTCTAAGCTTTTCATTGTTAGGACTTGTTTTATCCCTTCGTTGAACTCATTTATATTCATATCCATTTAGGTATATCCTTTCAAACAAACAAGTTATATTAACTTATGTTCGATTGCCTTTCAGTCCTTTTTAGACAACTTTTGGTCATTGGACTTATTTCTCAAATCGTCAAGTTAAGTACAACAAAGCGGTTTCTCTGATTAAGTGAGCCTCTTTCAATTTGTTTGAGTTAACTCAAACAAATTTTTAGCAGACTAATAACTATGGATTCATCTAGGATTTCATTGATAGCCTTTGTACAGCCCTCTAGAAGTGTCAGATAAGTTCTCTTAGTCAGAATCCCCTTTAAATAAACTCTCTTAATAATCCATTAAAACTCTCATTTCTAGCTCGTTCATAAGAAGCATAGACACGTGTAAAATAAACATCTAATCCATTTGTCTTACTCAAAGATAAAATCTGTTTACATTATCTGAAGTAATAGACTTAACGGAATAAAGTTTCATACAATCTAAGAATACTGCTTAATTGACATACTCTGTTTTTTTCAACGAGTTTCTTAGTGACAACATAGAGTGTTTGTCGTTCTACCAAGGTTAGAATAGAAGATTCTCCTACTGTTTTCCTAGATATTTCTTGGTAGAGGGGCTCATGTTAAATTTCTCACGAATTTGTGCTGCTTTTGATAAATCAATGACCTTAATCTCTAACAAACCTTGATGGATATTATTATAGAACTTCTGCCAATTTACTTTTTAAATTGTATTATGGAATCACGAGTAATAGTAGAGTTATTTCTCCCCAGTCTACGAGCAATCTCAGCAATTCTGAGTCCTACTCTTAAATAAGCTTTATTTTCTCCTCTCTCAGCTTCAGATAAGGGCTTCTAAGATTGATTTATGTTAGAATGATTTGTGACCATGTTTATCTTTCTTTATGTTGTTTTTCGTAACCCTAGTAAATCAGATGAAAATGTCTTTTATTCTCTTTAAAAAATGAATTTCATTATTATAGAAAAAATGCCCCTTTTTAGTAGGTGAACTATCGGCATAGAAAACGAAATATAATTCATTACAGAAAATCCGTCATATATTTTTACCACTTTTCTCCCCTTGACCCCATAAAGCAATACGTAATCATTTTGATGTTAAATTTCGAAGATTATTAGCAGCATTTTCCCAAAGTAGAAGTTGAAAACTATTTGTATGAGAATTATATAACAATAGTTAAAATTAAGTTCATATTGATTCTCTCTTACTTGAATAAATCAAAAATACTAAAGCTTGTTTTATTATACACCTTATTATATGCGGCTTTTTTAGGGTCCTTAATCCACCCCATGCCTTTTTTACCATATCCGGGTATTAGAGCTTTCTTTACACTTCTCTTTGTCTTTCCGGTCGTTCTTGCTTTTAAAGACCTCTTTAAACTAGGAGTTCTTATGCCAAATTTCATATTATTTTTCCTCCAACACAATCTTATCAAAATGCTTCCCTATTGCTTCTATTAACAAATCATTTTCACAGCCAACGTCACCTGCTATGTTACTTATTAATTCCTCATCAAAATTATATTTTTGAAGATAATTCATTCTCCTATGCCATGATGGATGACTCCATGTATCCCTATCCTTTTTTATTTTACATTTTAATTTATACTCAATTGCATCTTTTACATAACTTCTTTTCCCATTAAATGCTTTTTGGGTTGCACCAAAATCAGCATGTACTTCATTTGTCCAGTTCACAAATTTAACATCGTTCTTTTTCATTCCAACGTAGAAGAAATCATTTTCTTGATGCGTCAATTCATGGCATATTGTCATATCAAAGGCGTTATGCATATTACAATGATCATTGTCTATTACTATTCTGTATGCCCATTCCGCATTAATCAATATTAATCCAGGTATGGTAGCTGAAGCATTTGGTTCATTTGCTCCAGCGGACCAGAACCAATTGTATTTAATTACTTTTTCACATATTGAATATTTTTCTATTTCTGCCAGTAAAATATCTTCTATTTCAGAGAAGCTTTTCTTACTTTGTAATTTTCTGTACACATATAATTTGACAAATGGACTTACCATGTTAAACACTCAAATCGTAATAAAATCTTTGATATTCTTTTGGTATATTGGCAACAATTTTATTAAGATAATATTGATACTCTTCTTTATAAAATTTGCCATCATTTATAATCTTACTTCTACAAGAATCTAAAATAGCAAATGCCTCATCATAGTATTTCTTTGAAGTATCATATTGAGCATCAGTTTTTACATCATATTTTATACCATAAGATGCATCTGAAAAATCTATATCCTTAGTTTGTCTTTCTTCGATAATTTCACCAGTTTTAATATCGACAAGCGCCCATACACTTGGACGATTAATTTTGCCTTCCTGTATATCTTCTTTTGAAAAAAAGAATACAAAGACCGCAAGATAATACTTATTAGATTCTTTATATATCACAGGATACGATGTACTATGTGGAATTTTTGCACCTGATAAAATATTCTTCTGTATCAAACTATTAACTACTATGCTTTTTTCCATACATTTTCTCCTTTCTTACAAACCAAACTTGTTATATCTTTCAAAATACTCATTTAATTCGCTTGTAGCAATAGAAATTTCCTCAACTATATGATTTTCTAACATTTTGCCATCTTTTTTCCTATATACAAATACTACACGTGCATTCGATATTTCAGATAAATCTATCCTCTTGGAACAAACATTTTTTTCTATAACATTCCATCCAGGTAATATTCCTTCAGCAAAAATTAATAAAATACCATTTTCAGAAATTACAGATTTATCACTTCCAAGTTTCCATTGTTTTGGTGTATTCGGAATATTTGTATTATAAGAGACCCAAATTTCTACATCATAAATATCCGAAAGTTCCTCCTCTAGAATATTTTTAAAATACAAATTTCCTTCTTTTGTAAAACTAGGATCTGTCTTTTGCTCTTTTGTTGTTATAATTTCTTTTTTTCGTCTATTTGACATATATAAGTAGTTATAATTATTATATCTTGCAATCATATACTTCCCTCTCTATTCAATTTTTTCAAATCGATCGTGATTCCACATTGCAACCATGATTTCATTACCATCTTTGTCAATTTTATAAATTGCTCCATCTGTAATATCTTGTCCTCTTCCATATGTGTATTCTGGTACAAGATGTCTACTACTTCCAGTAAATCCTGTTCCTGTGCAAGGTGGCTTATTCCATGGCTGACTTACATCCATTTTAGGATATTCTTCATTGCTTGGACAATAAGTAGATGTAAATCGCATAACATACATTTCACCGCCATTTTCGGATGGTTCCTTATAGCATGTACCCTTATAATCTAAGCGAAGCGTTTCATACGCTTGTTCCATATTATTTGTATACGGTGCAACATCTACTGCTCTAGAAACACATCCTGTTACCTGCGTATTTGGGTTATCTGTTTTAGTGTAACCATCAAACTGTTCTGGTGAAATTACCTTTTGCATAACTGTATCTTCTTTGACTTCAGGAACATTATCTCTTAGTTCTTTAAGCTCGTTAAGATCCTTTATCTGAGTTTCAGACATCTTTACACTATATCTAGGATTTGAATCTAAAGAACCGTTCAAATTATCATTTAGTTCACAAGTTGTTCCACAATTTGTCTTTACTAATTGTTCTTTATGTTCTTTATCCAAAGAACCTTCAAAAGTATCTTCTTTTGAAAACTGATCCCCTCTAAAATATTGATTAACTTCCTTTTGCTCTCCAGATAATTCAATTCCAGACAATGTCTTCTCTGTATTAGAGATATTAACACCTTCAATTTCTATTGGTGTATTTCCCTCATCTGATTCCATTGCACTTCCTTTATAATTCGAAAATCTTGCGACGACGTTAGATGTCTCATAATTATTAGTTGCTCCTCCCTCGTTTGAAATGATAATTGCAGTCGGATCTGATACAGTATGTCCTGCATCCCCCATATACATTGATTCAAATCTATCACGAGATACCTCTGATACACCACCACCTGAATCAATTATGTTAAATCCTGTCACTTCACCCGATTCACTTCTGATAGGACTATCAACTGTTATCCAATGATCCGAAGGTGCTTCCGTATGTTGGAATAATCCAGAACACGCTACATCTCCTCTTTGATCCCATAAGGTTGCAGAATCAACTCCAACCATAGCGACAGTATGAGGATTATCTAATCGTAAGGCTAAATCATTAACACTTAATGCATTATCATATTCATATACTTCAATGTGTATATTACTTTCAGGACTCTTTACATTATCAATGATTTTTACTACATCTCCGGTGGTCGTGCCTCCACATACATATGGATTATCACTTTTATCACAAAGATTATTTTCCATAGCATTATGCAAAACATCATTTTCTGAATATGCTGATGATTCTGTTACTCTATTCAACGAATTCGCTATTGATGTTGGCCCACATGTTCCTTGTGCTCCTATATCATTTTGTCCTTGCTGGTATGACACGTTTTCAAATCGCTCTCCGGAAATTGGATAAACATCATCATTTATTTCATTTGTGTTTGTCACAGCACTTATATCATAATCTGGAGACGCAGCATTATGCAATTCCCGCCAAGCAGGATCTTGTGAATATGTAGCAAAATCATTGGGGCCATAATTATGCTCATTCATATACTCTGATATGCTTTGATACGAAGTTAATTCTGATTGCTCATTTCTCCATTTTATTGCATTTTTTTCTGTAGAATCAGCAGTTGAAGCATCTACTTGATTATTTTCCGTATTATCGGTTTCACTTGTTGAATCGGTAGTTTCGTCATTATTATCTTCTGTTTCTACTTCGTCTGATGACTCATCGTTAGCATCTGCTACATGGACATTTTCATCTAGGCTCTCATTTGTATCATCTATCGCTTCTCCAGACAGACTCTCTGTCTCCACTTCCTCTGATGACTCATCACTGGTTTCAGATGCATCAAAATCTTCATCTGGAGTCTCGTTTGTTTCACCCATCGCTTCTCTAGGCGCATCCTCTGTTTCTACTCCCTCTGATGAGTCTTCGTAAGCTTCAGCTTCATTATCAACTGCCTCAGTTGTATTTTCTGCTGTTTCATCTACCTCTTCATTAGACTCCTTCACTGTTTCTACCGCCTGAGTATCTTCACTATTTTCTTCTGTATCCTCCATCGTTCCATCTTCTATATATTCTACATCATCATCAAAATCTGATAATACATTGTCTACATTTTCATCTATTGTAAAATCAGATGGTGTCTGCTGATTACTTTCACTGATATCTGCGTCTTCTTGGTTTCCTTCCGATTTAGACGTATCATCAAAATTATCTAATTGCTCATCTACCGCAGTATCTGTATTTTCGGTGTCATTTTCTGAAATATCTTGGTCTTCTGGAATATCTTCAGAATAATCCATAGTCTCGTTACCACTGTTCATGTTCTCGTACGTTTCATCAAAATCATTGACACCGTCACCATCACCAAAATCACTATCTGTTGATTCTACTTCTCCTATTTCTGTCCCAACTTTACTTCCACTATCGATATCTGAAAATTCATCCATTATGGAATTCCTCCTTAATTACAATATAGCTTTATACTCTTTCTCTAAAATTACAATAGGTAATCATAGTCCTCAATTGTTAATGTATTCCCAGATAGCAAAATACATATGCCATGTTCTTCATCCCAGATACAGTCACACAACCATCCATATTGTCCTTTTCTATCAAAATAAACGGTTCTGACTTTTATCAACTTCACAATCAATTCTTCATTGATATTATCCTTATTAATTTTTTCTTTTCATATATTTCCACGGCGTGAAAAATATTATTATGACCTATTGATAGAACCTTATCCATTGTTTCACAATCCTTTTTTTCATACCAAGTATAGCCATTATTTTTTCTCCACTCTTTAACCTCTTTCGGTTGACACCTTCTCTTTAGAGCTTCATATTCATCAGCCTGCATAAAATTAGAATAACGGTTATCAGAGAAATCATCTATATGAGCTTCACCTCTTGCTAATATAGAAAAGTCTGGGGTTCCATTTTCAAACGTAATTCCATCTAATCAAAAATCTATTTTTATATCAACCCACTTTGCTTCTTCCGGATTCGATTTACCTGGAATTTTTTCAACTTATTCACTTCAATTTTATGTTATATTTAGTACTGTCAAACACCTTGATTTATCATCCCAATAATATTGAAACCCATGTGTTCCCAAAGCATTTCTAATTTTTTCTTCCATAAAGGCATTTGTATTCTCCGGAAAAGAAAGCTTATCATCCATTTTTAAGCGTATTACACTATTTCCAATATTATATTGCCTTCGTATTATATCTGTGATTTGATCATTCGAATAAGCAAATAATTTGTTATATTTATAATATGATAATTTGCTTCCTGAACAATTAGGAACTGTCTTTAAATCCCATTTGTGATCTAGAGACATCTCCGAATCATCTAACCCAAAATACTGATACGAATATATCTGTCTATCAACATATCCACACAAATCCCACGTAATATCACAATGATAATATTCGTTTTCATATTCTACAATATTCCATGCATGATTCGGGGTTAACGAAAAAGTTCCTCCGGCTTTACCAGTAACCACCATACTTCTTATGTTAAAATAGGACAAAATCAAGGAGTATGCCTTGGCAATCCCCTCACATACTGCCAAGTTTTGAACAATGGCACCGTATGCACTATGAGCATTTGGATTATTTCCCTTCAATGTATTTGCATCGTTATAGTCATATCTAATGTTTCTTTGAAAATAGTCTGATATCCCCATCAAAATATCTCTATCATTTCGAGCGTTTTTATCTACTTCCCAGACTATCTCCTCTGCTTTTTTCTTTAATTCAAGCTCCATTGCAGTCCCTTGACGTCTATTTATAGTTCCTAACAAAGAAGCTTTTTGAAATAGGAGTCCACCAACCATAACAATTTTAGGATTCGTAACATGTACTATATCTGGATTGTCTCCTAAAACAGTTGCTAATATATTAGTAACGTCACTTCCTAGGGTTACATCTACTGTGGTTTCATAATTTCTTATTGCTTTTTCCAATTTGCCATATATTATTTTTTCATTACTATTCAACTGCAAATATCCAATGCCATATTTGCTCATTTTAGTCACCTTACTTTTTATGCTTTGCACAGTATAATGCAACTTTGTATTGATCCGATTTCTTATCGACCTCTATCAAATACAAAATGATATTCATAAACACTTGATCCTTGATAAACTTATCTAAAAAGTTTGCATAAACGTCTAGTCCTTTATATATATTGTCGCACCATATGTTTCCTTGCTTTCTGATTTCAGGAGTAAGCATAGAACTTTTCTTTATTCCTGCAGGCAATTCAGGTTCGTTCATCTTGATCAGATCACTACAATTCAGAATTTTGAAGATTACTTCAGCAAGTAAATTTCTTTTACTTCCCTTTCTCCATTCTTCATAGAAAGCAGTGACTATTTTTTCAAGTGTTGCTTGAAAAGATTTTGTTACTTTGCTTGAACGAACCGAATCCTTAAGCCAACCAAGATTATATTTTTTATTTTGAGATTGATTTATAAGTTCTTCAATTAGGCTAAAAATAACATCCTTCTCTGCATTCTTATCATTTTTTACTACTGCCGAAATTTTATATGCTCCACTGCATCTGTCAATCTTTGTTAGTACTGTTTCTAACCAATCATTTTGAAAAATTGCAGCAACACCTTTATCAAGCTTACTTAACTCAAGAATTTGTTCATCATTCAGTCCTATAGAATGACCAATCGCTTCACAATCTAATGCTTCGGGCAATCTCATAACAATCTTTGTATTTGTATTTTTTATTGCAGATATATCGACAGCAGTTGGCGACTGATCAACTATGATAAACCCTTCCCCATAAGTTCGCATTTCAGCTATCGAATTACTTATCATCTCCACAGACTTTCCCTGTAGATTAGCTGATTCTTGTCCTTGATCAGTTGATGTTCTTTTTAACAAATTGTGTGCCTCTTCCATAATTGTCACATGATGCAATGGAAGATTAGTTCCAGTGGATGTCGCTTGTCTAAATTCGCTTAACTTCAATACAAGTAGTCCCATAATTAGTGCTTTTGTTTCCGTAGAACCCACACGACTCAGATCAACGATTGTATTTTCATTAAATAAAACCTCATCAGAAATAGGTACACCATTAAACATTTGGCCTACCAACCCATTCGTCAGTGATTCTACTCTTGTTACAAGTGATCCAACATAATTTCCTTTTGTTTCAGCAGAAAACTCTGATTCATTTAATATTACAGGCAAAATATTTACGATATCTTTAAAATTAGGAAATTTCCCATTTCCCATATCTTGGTGTGTTGAATGGTTCAAATCCCATCCGTGCATAATATATGCCCGTTCAAAAGATGATTTTAAAATCGCTGGCATAGCTGCATACAAAGGCCAACATGCACTAAATATTTCTATTAATCTATCTAGATGTTCCAATACATGTATTTCTTCATCAAATTCAAATGGGTTAATGCAAAACATTGAATAGTACTTGGGATTCGAGGTAAAAATATTAATTCCTGGCATACCACCAAAATCTATTTTATATTCACCTTTTGCTGGTTCAATAATCAAGAATTTGACATTATTTTCTGGCTTTATCAGTTCATCAATTAGTTTTGAAGTTGTATTTGATTTCCCAGATCCAGTGGAACCTGTAATAAAACAATGAGATGTTAAAGTTTCAAGATTAAGCTTAACTCTATTATTTTTAAATACCTCTCCCATATGATATATAGCACCCAGATTAACTGTCCTGTCCGGTTTATCTTCACCTTTGTGAAATACATTCCTTCCAAATTCCGCTGCCTCAATTGATGTAACTCCACTGACAGATTTGTGCGGTAATCCCATTAAAAGTGGAAGTTCTACTCCACTTATAAGCGATGCTGCCGTTACTTCTTGACTATCATATTCGGTTTCTGAAGAACTTGCTTTGTATATAAATTTCGGATGCATACCATAACGAAGATAGTCCATTATTTGAAGCGATTTTTTATAATGTTCATATTTACCATCCCAAATATTAATAAAGGAATTTTCTACACTTGTTTTTTCACCCGCCACTAAGGCTTTGAATGTATTAGCAGCAACTATAGCCACCTCTTCTTTATCGGCAATAAAATAGCAAGCACTATCCCACAAACCATATGATTCACAATTTTTTATACGTTCAAGTTGCTTATCTATTTTTTCAAGCAACTCTTCAACAGTTTTATTATGCCTTGTTAATTGAATACTTGCAGTTGTACCTTGTGTTTTTGTTTGAGTACTGGTTTTCGTATCACTAGTCGTTTCCGTTTCGGAATAATTTTCAGTATGACTTTCATTTGTTCCTTCATAGCTACCCCTAGACGTATTGGCTCCACTGCCCATATTAAATCCAGTTCCAAACAAGCCGAAACTGAAGCCGTGGTTCTTAGAACGCCCTTTACTTCTATTAGTACCGCTATTTTTCCCAGTAGTGTTACTTATTCCGTCATTAATTGATTTTGAAAATCCGCTACTAATCCCTTCTGCAACTGAATCGCTTTCATTCTCACCATATGTTATTACAATCTGTGAACATTGTGATAAAGCAGAATATAATTCCTCGTATCCTCGCTTTTTATCTTCTAAATCCTGCTTACTTAAAGGCGATGATACAAATACTGCTGTATAATTTTCTCCCGCCATCGAATCAATGAATTTTTCAATTCCTTGAACAAAATGATCCTTATCTTCTTCATCTCTCATACCAGGAACGATCGAAACCGCTGTCACAGTCTTGTGAGAATATACCTCTGGGATTTTATCTAGCAAAAAGGCTTCAATCTGGGATGCATTTTTCTCATAGATATTTATACCTGGAAAATTACCTCTAAGACTCTTTTTCAAAATGGCTTTTGCTACATCTGGTCTATTTGTATCTCTTGTACCTAAATAAAAACTAACTCCTGTTTCATCGCTAGAAATTACCAGAATCGCAGAGCTACCATAATTTGATAAAGCACTATATACACTTACTAATTTATCATTTATATTTTCATTCAAATCATATACAATCTTATCGATTTTAAATAAGGACATAGCTGAAAAGGTTTGTTCTTCGTCATCTAATGGAATTGGTGAACATTGATCTATATCAATTAGATAATTTTTATTTACAAATAAATCAACTAGTTCCATTCCCCTAGTCATCACATCAGCTACATTTTTTTTCATCACTGCAGATTCTGGAAAATCAGCCATACATCAATACCTCTCTATTTTCTCTTGAATAAATTTCCCAAGTTTGAAAGATTATTTAACAAAGGATTAGTGCTATCAGCAATCTCTCTTATATTTGACCAAGCATGAGTTGCTTTACAATCTCTCTTAAAGTGGATTGTAAGCATTTCAACGTTTAAATCTTCTAGTTTTGATTTACTTAGTTTACATAAATATTTCCCGACCATATCTTGATCATTCTGATTCCCCTTGTCAAACATGAAACTCAAAAACTCCGCAAAACTTGAATAGTCTTTGTCTCCCTTGCTATTCTTATATGTTACTCTACACCAATAATCCATAAATATGGAATGTACAGAGTTTGTAAAATCAAATAAGCTATAAAGTGCTTCATAATTTTCCTTGGATAAGTTAAAATTTCCCAATGAATCAAATGCCCATTCGAAATAATCTTTTATTTTTCCGTCGGCAATTCTTACAAAGCAAGCACCACTTTCAACTGAAACCGATTTTATTTTTTGAACAGTTGTAATAATGTCATCTTTTTGCGTGACCCTATTCAATTGCAACGCAATTAAAAACAAAAGCAATTTCCCTTCAATTGCCTTATTTAATACTTCACAATTATATTTATATAATTCACTAATAATTTCTTTGTTTTCTGAAGTTAGTTTTCCTATCGGAATATAATCAAGAACTGATTCACAAAGCAAGCTCACATAATCGTCAGTTATTCCCATTTTCATGGCCATATTTAAAATTTCGCTCGCATAATCGCATTGTTCTGTATCCGGAATAGTGAAAATTTTTCTTTCATAAATTTCCTCATATGCCTTTAATGCAATAGCCGCATAAGCTTGTCCATATTTTTTATTTCTAGCGAACCACGCATTCCAATAAGACTCAAAATATTCTCTTGTGTCTGGTAAACTTGCTTTCTTCTTAAGATTTCTTTCAAACAAATGATACATTTCTTCAAATCGATCATATTCTGCAAGCTTTTTGTTAATAGCCTCAAATGAGACATCGTCTTTATTTAACACTTGACCATAAAAATATTCCCAAAGATGTTCTGTATCTTCCTCTTCTAAATCCAAGTCCTTTATAAAGCCTTCGATATTAAGAGTCATATCCACATAGTATTCAACATCACTCTCAAAGTTTTCCAATATTTTCTCAATTACTGTATGGCCATTGTTTCTACCTGTTCTATATACACTCTCTACTAAACCATAGTAAATTGCCCCTATTGGTCTATCTGGATATAATTCTTCTGTAGAAAGACTCATATCTTTAACATACTCACTAATTATTCTTACAATAAAGTATACCTTCCACATATGTGGCCTTTCAGATAATACTTTTAGCAAAGAATCTCTATTTTTTTCGACCATCAATTCCGACGGAATGCTTAAATTGATTAACCGAGCCATATTATCAATGTTATTGTACAAAGGCATATAGTCTTCTTCTGAAATATTCCCTACAGACAAAGACATAATTAATCTGTCCACTATCATCTGCTTAACCATATTCTGTTGTGTGCACTCAAGAATATTAAGAGATTTGAGCATATATTCCAACACAAGCAAAGCATAATCATTTTCTAGTTGATTAATATTATACCGTTCCTCTAAGATTTTAAATACTACTTCCTTTTTTTTATCATCAGTTAGAAACTGTTCTGCAAATTGCTCAATTTCATCAAACTCCTCTTTAGTAATATCAGAAATCCCTTCTGAAAGTAAATTATAAAGATAAAAAGCTGCATAGAATTTATCATTACATTCTCTGTAAATTGTATTGTTTAGTATGAACGAGTGAAAATCAGTTAAACTATCATATGAAAAACTAAACACCGTATCCAAAAAATCCATCAATATATTATTTGTTTCCACCGGAGTAAATTGATTATTAATAAAATCAAATACATAATGCCTGTTTGAAGAAATATAATTTATACAATTGTATCTTGTCCCTTCTGAAACAACACCACATATCTGCGACGGTGACAGTTCTGGGTCAAATTCATAGCTTGTAAAATTTACATTTTTAGCAATATCCAAAGGCAACGTATAGTGCAATGCTGCAATCCACTTTACTATATTTTCAGGTTCATCACATATAATGATTCTTTTTTTCTCTGTCTGAAATCGCAACATAGCAGTAACCATCTGCTTATACCTTTCAAGATTGTCTGAAATCCCTAAAAACTCTACAATCGAATCAGGATTTATAACATAGCCTTTGATTAGCTCTGGTTTTGGTAAATACGCTGGTGGCTCAGGATTATTTACTTCCTCATACGTCATGCTACTTCGTAATGTTGTGCTAGCATATAATTCGCAAGGATATATATCAAAATCACTAAAGTCACATACAACAGAATGGCTTAAATGATTACCAAAACGACCCGCACTTCCCATGTAATCTCTGCCGAGATAAGTATTTAATGTTACTGAGGCCCTTCCACTTTTGAGTAACCTATAGCTAAATGCTGCTGGCATTGTTAATGCAATTTCCTCCGTCATTAACGTACCCACTGGTAACGTAGGTACTTGATATGTAAATAGACTTTTCACTTCATCTGCTTTTCCATCAGCAAATGATTCATCATAAGAAAAGATTTGTTGTCCATCATTAACACCATCTATCCCGCGCATACAAGATGTATATATAATCTGATGTTTTGCCATAACATTACCTCCCATTATTTTTTGCTTGGCTTAATGACTCCGTTTTCTTTTAAAATCCAAAGTAAAGGATCTTCTATTCGATGTGGGCGAGGTCTGTCTATCCTTCTATCTTCTTTTGGATTGTTGTCCATTCCAAGTGCCGATACAGCGAAATACGAATAGTTGGTATAGTTCAAATCAACCTGTGATATAAACGATTCAGCTCCCCATTCAACTAGTAAACTACGAATTTCACTATCAACATTATGCCAATCTGACATATCAAATACCTTTTCGTTACAATGAGGACTTGTTTCTAATACAGTGCTGCCTTCAGGGATGAGTGGTGCAATGACATCAAATTTTGAGAAAACTGCTGCAACTGGAATATTAATTTTTGCTTCGCTTTTCATCTTCTTATCATTTCTAATTAATTTAGAAACTCTTGACATGATATCGTCAGATCTTGTAGCCTGTTTCCACCCAACCGAAGATGCTCTAGACACAGTGTTTTCATCCAACTGATTTCTTACTGCTGGAATTTGCATTGGATCTAGCAAGAAAATAATACCCGCAGATTTACATATATATTTATTTACAGTACTCATAGTATCTTCATCGTTTAGATCTTCTCCTGCTGTATCAAAAAACACCAGCGTAAAGCTGTCTATTTTTTCCTTGAACAATGCCTTATGTTTTAATTTGAGAGTAAAAATTAATGGTCTATATGCTCCATTGTTGACATCTTGAACAGAACTTTTTGTCAAATCCAATTTTTGCATATCCATATATAATTTCTGATATGCTCCTGCTTTATATCTTGACATGGTATCATCAAAGCCTTCCATTGCTCCTCCGTACTTAACGGATATTCGCTCAATTAGCTCATTTATTATTACACCTACGAAATGGCTCTTTCCTGTTTCACGAGATCCTACAACAGAAATAATCATATCTTTACCAAGAAGAGTAGATTCAGGTAATTTGTTATGACAAGAAGGGCACACTACAGCATATGTTGAACTATTACATTCTGGGCATTTTGCGGATTTAGGTATTGACTTTCCTTTACTTGCTGCTCTAAATGTAGACTTCCCCATTTTAGGAATTGAGATATCACCATTTTCATATCTTGTTAATTCAATATCTTCTACATCTTTACAACGTCTATTTGTACATCTAAATTGTACATTTGAAGTTTTATGTTCTTCAAAACAAAATGGACAAATAAATGTTTGCTTTATTGCCATTCGATTTCACTCCTAACTAATCTTGTGATCTGACCCTAACTTTATTTTTAATACATATTTTCCCGCTAGATTTTCATCTTGTAAAAACGGTTTGATATAAGTTTCTCGAGGCAATCCCTTTTTCAACGGAATGGAAATTGTTACACTTCCATTTGTTTCTTGTGCCTCTATTTGATGAAAGATTTTACCTGACTTTTTAAACATCGGCGCTCTATCCTGTGCAGACATTACATCAATATCAGGTAGTCTGAATTTTTTATTTTCACTCTCAAATGTAAGATTAATTGTGCCTCCACCAAATAGTTTCTTATTCACAGAAATTGAGTATATGATAATTTCCTTGGATACATTAGAAAATAAATAATCTGTTCCTGTTGAGTAATCACTCTCTCCATCTCGCCGAAATTCTGCAAACACAGAAAAATAATAATTCTCTGGTTCATTTGAATCAATAACCAAACTACCATCATACTGATACTGCTTTAACGGAATATATTTTCTTGTTGTGTTTGTATCTGATATATCCTCAGGAAATTGATCATGTCTGTACAACACCACAAAACCCGTAACATCTTTAGGCAAGTCAACATTAATCATGATTTTACCGTTTACAAGTCTTGCATTATTTACTTTTACGGTTCCACCTTTACTAGCTCTTGATATAGTTCCAATTACAGCTGAACCCGACTTTACTACAACTGCAACTACATATATCAAATCATCACCTTCATATTTGAATGTGCCTGTACTATCTGATGTTTTGCTTACAATAAGCGTATTCATCATGCTTTCCAAGGTTGCTACAGGGAGTAAATCTCCGCTTATGAAATCTGGTTTTTTTGTAGAGTAAAAAAACTGCACATCACTATTTTCAGGGTTTTCCCAATCTACTTGGAATTCATTTCCTTGAGATGGCTTAATAACTAGTTTTTCAATTGGAAGTGGTAGTCTTATAGGTGTACCAGATATATTTATACCCTTAGTATCCGTTTTCTTTGTTCCAATCGAGTATGATAAATACACTTTATATGTATACTCTACATCATTATCTAAGTCTTTATCTACAAAGTTAGATTTGCTATTGCAATTTAGCTTTGTGGTCTCCCCTAAATGATTATTTCGTTCAATATTAACTGTCGCATTATTTGCGATTTGATCCCAACTTAGTTGTAGCACGCCATCACCCGCAGCAATTTTAACTCCAGATATCTCAAACAGATTACATACGGCATCTTTATATGTTAAAGCATCCGAATATACACCCGCCCTTTCTGCAAATACTGCATAAAAATACTGTATCCCAGGTAAGACATTCTGATCATTTATGCTACACATACTTACTCTGCCGATTAAAGTACCATCTTGGACACTAATAGGAATCGCTCCTTCTTTTCTTATCACTGAATAATATAACAAACCATCAGTTGCACTTCTCTTCCAGGACAATACGTTTACTTTTGCTGATGAGTCTGCCACAACAACTAATTCAGTAGGGGCAGCTGGTGGATATTTAGAAATAATTTCACGTACACCAGGGCAATCGTTACAAATTTCGTACGCTTTAGTACATGCATCTACTATTTCTATCTCATTTTTTCCACTTTGCGCAATCAATTTGAATTTTTCTGCCGTTAATATTCCATTGTTAATTTCTTCCTCTAGTGCGGGTTCACTATAACTTGGAGAAAACTTTTTGACACTTTCTAGCTGTCTTCTTGCTTCATAATATCTTTTTTCTTTGCATGCTTTACGCATGTCTTCAACTACTGTTCCTACCCTGCTTTTTAGATCTCTTAGTCTCTCGTTTAGTTGCGAAACCCTGTCTGACCTCGGCCAATACTTATCTGCATCTTTTAAATGCATTTCCGCAATGCTAAAATCCATTGCATCTAATGCATCTGATGCTAATTCGCAAAGTGATACAGCCTTATCTATATTCTCGAATTTAAAGCCACATCTACAAACATTTATAGTTGCATCATTATTGGTTCCACATTTTGGACATTTGATTTCTAACTCTAGCCCGCACACTTTACAAACTTTTCTTCCATCTGATACATCGTTTGTACAACCGCATCTACATATTTTTATATGTTTGTTTTCTTTCTCTTCTACACCGGATACAGGAACAGGAATCTTCTCAACTTTACAAAATGCCAACAATAGATTTTCAGCATCTTTTCTATTTTTGAAAATTTCAGTAAGTCTTCCTGCATAATCCGAATACGTATCTTGAGTTAGTTCACCACTCAGTTCAAAAAAAGATTTCAACTCATCTAAAACTGCTTTTCTAGCATTATATTCGAGATATTTATCATATATTTGTTTTGTTGCTTCGTCTTTAAAACACTCATCGCACAGCACGCAAAGCTTTGATCCAGATCCACTTACACTATCATTTTTATAGAATTCTTTATTTTTTCTTTCCTTTGCTCTTTGTTTAAGAGTATCACACGGTAAATTCTGTGGATTCTTTATTGTTGTACCTGCATATAAAAATTCATATAGATTTGTAACATTAAAACTCTTCAAAAGAGCATTCATTCCATTGTATTTATCTGTATTCTGAGGCTTAGTCTTATAGAGTTTGTTATAGGTGGCCTGAAAATCACTACTCTGTGAAGCAACGATTTTGAATCCGAGAGCAGATGTTCTTCGCTTAACAGTTTCAACATCTACTTTTAACTTCGTCGCCATTTTTTCAATAGTATCTTGCGAAATCTCAGTCTTCTTAATCATTTTCAGAATCTTATCTATAGGACTATATATTTTATCACAAGCTTCCTTTATTAGTTCTGCTCTTATATTTTCTGGTCCGACCATATCTTTTTTTATTTTAGGAAGCATTTGAGAGTATTTTCTGTATTCTGCCCCATGATTAAAATCATTAGCTTTACTTGACCAAAATTTTCTTTTTTCTTCGATTTTCTGTTCAATAACAGTCTCATCTTGGACTGGATTTGGATCAAATTCCAAACCAAGTACTATATACCAATTCTCTGTCATGATTAAGTCTCCTTTTTAAATCATTTTTAAGTCTGATCCCGGAGTACTATCTCCAATCGCCTGTGCAATCTTAGAGAATGAACCCGTCAATTCAGATAAATTTGTAAGTGAAGCAAATTCATCTGTTGATGCAATCTGCTTTAAGAAACGTTCATCTGCTCCTCCAAATCCTAGAGCCATTACTTCAATCCCTTCGCTATGACATCTTTTAGCTTTCCTAACAGCCGAATGAGGATTATCCCATACACCGTCAGTTAAGACTACCAAGTATCGAATTTTATCTTTATTCTTATCAAATCTTGATATTTTGAGTTCATCAAAAGCATCTGTAAATGGTTCTGCTCTATTACATATTCCAACATCTCCAACATCAATGCTTTCAACTCCTCTTATAACCTTCATAAAATCATTTGTAGGTTTGACAACCATTTTGGTTCTATCAGCAAATGCCAACAATCCTATTTTCGTAAATTCTGGATTTAGTTTCTTTACAAAACCTTTCATCGCATCTTGTGCTTTAGCAACTGGATTGCCCGACATACTTCCTGAAAGATCGACAGCAAGAATCACCTCAACTTCTGGTGGAACCATTGCTTCTATTTGAGTTTTAGGAGATCCATCTGTCCAGCTCATATCATCTGGAGCCTTTTCAATACGTATAGGAAGTGTTTTTCCCGTATCTTTTTGTATTGCACTGACATCCACAACTCCATTTGATGTATATTTATATGAAACTTCAATGACAGATGGATTCTTATCTGTCTTTTCAATTTTGGTTATTGTATATTTATCAATGATTATGTTGTCTAAAGGTCTTGCGTACGCCCCTTGAAGCACGTATACCTCAAGTTCGTTGTCTTTAGCTCTCGTTCTAAAATGATATGATCGAGTCATTGCGGCAGGAATAGATGTGTTTTTCGGAATAATTACACTATTTTCATACCGTTCGCCGTCTTCGCTAACAGCAATCATTCCTAAGGCATGTACTGTTACATCTGAAACTTCCTTTGCCCCAATTATATTTATATTTCCCTTGCCACCTAACATCCCCATTAATGTCGGTCTAACACTTTCCTCGAAATCTTCAATATTTGCTCTAATTGCTGCTCCAAGAGAAACTGCTTCGTCAACATTAACACCACCTAATGGATCTTTGCCTGACATATCTCTCACATAATTATGTATCATTCTCATTCTAGTTGATCCACCAACTAGAATAACTCCAGTAATATCTCTCCACGATAATCCTATTGAGTCTATCAAATTATTTGTGAGATCTTTTGTTGCTCCAATTAGAAAATCTGTAATATCCTCAAATATTTCTTCCGTTATTGAAACGCTTCCATGGATACCTTTATATACTATTGGGATTGTGACCTCATCTTTTGAAGTTAGTTGTTTTTTTACAGATTCTGCGGTTACAAGTAATGAAGCAGCCATTTCATCATCTTCAGTTAAATCCACACCATATTCTTCGTTGAATTGATTGGCTAAATATCTTGCAACGCAATCATCCCAATCTTTTCCGCCGAGCTCATGATTGCCGTCGCTACCTAAGATATCAATTTTTTCTTTATTAATGCGAGCAATTGTAACATCAAACGTTCCACCACCTAAATCATATATAAGAACAGTTTGTTCTATGTCCTTTTCGTTCAATCCGTATGAAAATGCGGCTGCGGTTGGTTCATTTATAATTGCAATAACTTTCAAGCCTGCTTTTTCCCCTGCTTCGATAGTTGCTTGTCTTTCTTTATGAGTAAAGTAGGCTGGAACAGTAATTACGGCCGAATCAATTATTTCTCCACACGACTGTTCAGCTTCCCTTACAATACTACGTAAAAATATTGCGGATAAATCCGTTGCATTATATGTTTTCCCAAAAAACTCCACACAGAATTGATCATTGCCCATGTTTCTTTTGAAAAAAGCAATGGCATTTGTATTTCCCATTCCTTGCATACTCTTTGCGTCTTCACCAAATAGAATTCTGCCATTTTCTTCGAAACAAAGAACGGATGGGGTTATTGGACTACCAAAAGTATTCTTGATAATTTCTGGCTTACCACTCACTCCATTGATTCTTGCGACTGCGCTAAATGTTGTTCCTAAATCGATACCTACTCTAATACCCATTTTATTCTCCTAAAAAATTATCCCGCTATACATCTATCACTAGATACATAGCGGGATATTTTTCTTTACATTACAACCATTTGTTTCGATTTTTCTTTAAGTTCGTCTACTTTTTCTTCAGCCATAATACCCTTTGACTGCATAGTAGCATGCACTTCACGATTAGTTGTCTTATCTACACCGCTAACTTCCAATATTCCTTCTGTATTCAACGTAAAAGTTATTTCAATTGGAGCTCCGGCTGGAAGATTTCCCGGCAATTCCAACGTTGCTTTTCCTAAGACAAAATCTTCGTCAATATCGAAATAATCTTCCATAAAGTCACTTTCATATACTACTAATTCACAGTTATTCTGATTGGCTTCATTAGTGCCAAAAATTTTTGAAACTGAAATCGAGCCATCAGGCATTGCTTGGTTTTTAACAATCATGTTACAACATTTCGGCTGATTGTTTGCTATCACTTCAATCGCAAAGCTCTTTGTTGTTGCAACTACAACTTTCTGAGTTTTTCCACCTATACTCATCAATTCTGGTTGAACAGCTAACTTTTCTTTGTAATCATCAGCATTAATTTCTTTTGTTGCTCCGCCTACGGTTACTGTGGTTTCTCCTGAAACTCCTGGTTCAAGACTCTTTTGATTAGTTACGTATACATTAACAGCATGAATAGCCGCACCCTTTGCAACAGCTTCATCAGGCTCAAGAATCTTAGGTTCCATTCCATATTTATCAACCAACGCTTTTGTTACCTGAGGCATTCTTGTAGAGCCACCTACCAAAAGAATTTCATCAATATTGTAACCTTTTTCTTTAGCCAACGCTATTGCTGCATCAGTTTTATCAATTGCTTCCCCAAGTAATGTAGAAGTAATTTCATCAAATTTCCCTCTTGAAAGGCTAATTCTCGCTCTTAACCCTGCTGCATCTAACATTACTGGCACTTCTTCTCTTGAAGAAAGTTGTTGCTTCGCCTTCTCAGCCTTTAATCTCATATCTTGCTGAGCATATTCATCAAATTCACCGTCAAATTCAGTTTCTGAGATAAATTCTTCTGCGAGATATCTCATTACTGCCTCATCCCAATCCTTTCCACCTAGTTCGTGGTTTCCATCTGAACATACAACCTCAATCTTTTCTGAACTTATATTCATAATGGTTACATCAAAAGTACCCCCACCTAAGTCAAAAACAAGAATCGTCTTTTCAGTTTGTTCTTTTGCACACCCATAATATAAAGCTGCTGCTGTAGGTTCACTAATAATTTCTAACACATTAAGACCCGCAATTATACCTGCATTCTTTGTAGCCGTCCTTTCAGCTGTACCAAAATATGCAGGACATGTAATAACAACATCTTTAACTTCCGTATCAAGCTGCTTACCTGCATCCTCTGCTACTTTTCTTAAAATATATGCTGATACTTCTTCCGGGGATTTGTCTTCACCGTTATAATTAATTGCAAAATCTGATTTCCCCATTAATGTTTTTACTAATGAAATAGTATTATTAGGATCAATAACCGCATTCTCTTTCGCTACCTGTCCCACTACAACCTGATTTGGACTAGCAAAATTTACAACAGAAGGAGTAGTGTTTGTTCCTTCTGCATTATTTACAACGGTTGCTCTTCCTGTCTCATCTACATAAGAAATACAAGAATATGTAGTTCCCAAATCAATTCCAAATACATATTTAGCCATCTATTTATGCCTCCTCGGTTTCTTCTGTTTTTTGATAAACATATACTGCAACTTTTTCTGGCGAAATTGGTTTTCCGCAATATTCATATCCACTACTTAAGCTTTCTGCAATCACACCATGAAGATTTTCTACTGGCGTATTCACTTTTTTAATTGCCTTCTGCTTTATGGGATTAAAGAGTTCCCCCTCGACTCCATCATAAATAGTTATATTATTTTTTTCCAAAACATCCTGTACGTCATACGCATAATCTTTGAACATTTTAAGCGGAATACTTTGTTCACTTTCTGGCTTTATAGCATAATTCGCACTGATACGTAGAATACTATCACGAATTTCTATAATATCCATTAAAATAGGCCGTACTAGTTGCGAATACATATCTTGTTTGTATTTTTGCAATTCTTCATGCATCTGATCTACTATTTTTTCCTCATGTGTTGTATGTGCGATTTTTTGTTCAAAAAGTTTATTCATGTGTTCGACTTTTTCCGTCAAACTTTCCAAACCCTTTATCACAATTTGAGTATCATTATTTGATACAAATTCTTTTGCTTGTTCTGCATCTAATAACCCACTTACATCTGTTTTTACACCATCTTCTGCATCCGTTTTATTAATTTTCGAATGGTTTTCTGTGTCATCAGATGTAGGTGCTACTGTATCCTCGGGTTGATTATCGAGAGACCCTACAGACCCTAGCACAACCATCTCGTTATCGTTATTTTCATTTTCATGCATGGCAACTTCTCCTTAAAGTGTATCTTCTATCTTCGCTACTTTTTTATTAAACTTAATATCGTCCCATGTTTGGCCCATCTTTGAATCAGCTTTTCCAAATAGCCACTGCATTGGTGGAAGAATACCTTGTGGATTATATCGGCCCTGATCTCTTGTATGTCCAATGGCTGTACACGAGAAAAATCTGTTGTCTTTAAATTTCAAATCAACGTTATTCAAAAAGCTTTCCATTCCATTTTCTTTGAGGAATTTCCTACACAAATAATCTTGTGTATCAAAATAGTCTTTAAATTTATCAGGAAACGCTGCCATCTTAGTTTTAATTGCCGCATCACCTATTTCGGTCATCAATCCGGCTAAATCAATTTTACTAACAACTACAGCTAACGGTACCGTAGACATTTTTTTATCACTCAAACCAGTAACCTCTCTTAGTTTGTTTAAGAAAGAATCAACAATTCCATTTATATCCGCTTTCCCGATACCCGCAATATCTTCCGCTGCTAATTGACTCTCGTATCTATGTCTAACAGAAGGGATTGCAAACGGATCTATTATCAAAACGATACCTTGACAATACTCATATTGCTTTTGTATTTCATTCTCACTATTATCAGTAAACACTTCTCCTGCTATATCATAAACATGGACAAGTCTTTCTGGTTTAAATGGTGCCCCTTTAACAAAAAAACTGAACGAAACTGAACTTGCCTTATTAACATCTTGAGGCCTATCCGTCATCCTAGTGCTTCCTGTCAGGTAATCCTGCTCAATTTCTTTGTATATATTTTCTTTGTTAGCATTATAGAATTCTGTTTCCCATTTTTTTGAAGGAGCTACTTCATCAATAAATTCTTTTGAAAACGCGGTAATAAATGCAGTTTTCCCAACCGATCTGCCTCCAACAACAGGAATACAAATTGGAACTGACTCTCTATCAGCTAATGGAGTTGAACAATGAGGACAAATCGCTTCGAGATTTCTTCTTCCATTAAAGAATGTTGTTGGTAACTGCTCTCCACAATAAGAGTAGGGGTCTTCGCCAACACATGTTCGCTTTAGTATTCCATAAACGCCAGGCGTTAAATTAGTATGCTTTGCTCTACACTTTGGACAAACATATGTAGGAATTAATGATTTCTCTTTACATTCATGACAAGCTGTAAAAATTTTTTTTCGCATCAAATACATTCTATCAACGAACCAAATAATAGAAAAGCCAATATAAATAAAAATCATCATTATCAACACAACTGCAATATTTATAACGCTTACAACGGCAGTGATAATAGATCCAAAAACTATAATAGAAATCATCGCTAAAAAATTCAAAACCAATTGGAAAATAAAGCTAACTTTTCCGCTGTATCTCGCATTTGCAATATTATTTCTATACCTTCCTATAGAATCGAAATTCCTTTGCCAAGCACCTATAACGGTGTTTAGCACATCAGAATAACCCTTCCCGAAGAAATAGCTTTTCTTTGCTGGCTGTTCTACTGAAGCCATTGTCTCGTCCTCCTTGTTATGTACGTTATTTATGCAACTTTTGGTCTTTTTGTCACTATCCAATTACATTTTCTTTAAATGAAAGAGTATAATTTTTGATAGCAGACCACCCTCCAAAAATTGTGCCGCCTGCAGCTGCTACACCTGCGGCAATTGTTGCCAAAAGCACAATTACATAAACAACAAAACATATAATCACAATCCAAATCACAAGACCTACAATTGCTTCTCCTCCATCACGTTTGAGCATAAAATGTACCACCCTTTTCTTTTGATTTAATTTAGAATATATATTTAAGCCATACGACCTAATTATCAAACGTCAGTTTTTAGACTCTCTACTATTATCAAAATTTGTCACTATCTGTTATTTCACTAAAAATATCTAAATCATTGACAAACATCAGTAGTGCTATTGATAAAAATGTACCACTGCACCTGAACACTTCCTCTTTCTATTGAAGATGTTTACTATCTACTTTACCCGACCATACCACCAAATCTACTCTGTGAAACATGCATTCTTTTATGTATAGTTGGCAATTTTCAACAAAATCTACCAATAATTCTTCTTTGTTTAGTTCAGCTATTTCAGTTTTCTAAATAAAGGCTAACATACATTTCCAGGTGATACTGAAACTGGCTGATATCCAAACAATTATGGTTTAGTTCCTCAGTTTTGTGTTCTTACCTTTAGACAAATTTTCCTCATTTCGTGTAAACTTCACTAAAAACGAAAAACACTATTTTCTTTAATTCGACAGACATCGAAAATTACTTTTTCATTATAGAATTTGACAAGTAACTTGTCAAGTTCTACAACATCTTTTCACAATAATAATTTCATATTTCGTTAACACTTTATTCATTTTTAATCGAAATATCATATTTATATTCACTGATTATTTCTATGATGTTTTGATTCCTAGCTATTTCGAATCAATGTTCAGAGTTAATTGTTGACTCTGAAAAAATTGCAGCATCTCAGACTTTCTCAATATACTGTGCCTCTTATGCTTTTCTGACTTAACATTTTAAGTCTGAGATAAAAGAACTCTACTTAGAGTTTTTCTCACATCCAAGGTTCTTGCTGTAACACTCTTTCTCACCTCTGTCAATGAAAAAATATGCCCAGCATCGCTTCTCGAACCCCTCTGTCATCATCGGAATCATATCGGAAATCTTCTCATCGAATTTCTAATTCATCCTGTTAATTTCGACCTTCTTCGAAAATTCTTGACATTTTCCAATTGCCCTATCCAGATAGGCTACCATTGATTCATAGACTTTTCTGTCGTTTCCAAAGCTTTACTGTAAGCTCACTCAGTATTTAAAAACTGCTGATGCATCTGATCATAATCATCCGTTGGCTTATCCGCAAAGGTACAGAACATGTTAGCATTCTTCGGAGATAGTACCTTTCATCTTTACCAGTCGTTCCTTTACTAGAAAGAACTTTGATACATGATTAAGAACTGCTCTCCCTGCAGTCAGTTCATGTTACACTAAAAATTCTAACAATTCCTCGTAGCTTCGCACTTCCACGGTCGGCTTAATGGCGGTTCTGTTTTCTTTTGCCGCTAGGTTCATCCAAATCGTGTCGATGCCTGCGTTGATGCCGCCTTGGATATCCGCTGTTAATGAATCGCCGATGATCACGGCTTTGTCCTTGTCGTAGTCTGGAATCGCACTAGCGACACGTTCAAAGAAGGCTTCACTTG
>ERZ773233.498-NODE-498-length-26451-cov-4.565616_pt1 | contig 26451 bp, 38 predicted proteins | sample MGYA00580991_ERZ773233 | MGnify/ENA primary metagenome ERZ773233 (study PRJEB29015, sample SAMEA2738178) | human oral metagenome | biome: human oral; feature: human-associated habitat; material: saliva | place: China | collected 2161 ...
ATGCCGTAATAAATGGTCGTATCAGAGGTAATGTTACCGTATATATAAGTGGTTCTGATACTCCGATTACGCTCACAGGAAGAGCACTCCTTATTATTTTTTTTATTTATTCTGTATAAATTGGAAAATTTATTCACATTTGGAAACGATTGGGTGAAATTCCATTTTGGTTTGATAATCCAATGGGGGGAATTATTAGTCCAAAATGGTAAAGGCTACGTCAATCTCCCAGTAAGGTTTAAAAGTAGGAATTATCAAATCATTACATCCGACACGGGCGGAGGGGCTCATAGGACAGGATCTACTCCTGTCGACGAAGGTAAATTCGAAGCGTTTGGGCGGGATGCTTCAGGAGAACTAAGAACAACTGGAATCCGCTGGCAGGCAATCGGATTTTGATTAATCTGTAGCAAAAGCAATAATTTGCCCTGAAAGTTGCAAATTGCCATTAAAACCCGGACGCTGTACTGGAAAAAATCTTAAACTTTTAGTTGTAGCTTCTAAATAGATTTCGGCAACTTCTCCACCTGCACCGCCAGTTCCGTTGGCACATGATCCGTTGACAGTTTTTATATTTTTGCAAAACCAATCTGGCAAGATATATTTAGTTTCGTACTCGTTTTTTACAGCTAAATTTCCAAAGTCAATGATTCTCAAATTGCCCACTATTGTTAAATTAAAAGCTTGATTTTGGATGCCATTTGTACTGTTTAATCTTACAGTCTCAGTACTGAAACTGGATAATTTTTCCACTTTATCTAGTATCGGCTTATTACTTATCGCCCTAAATTTAGAACCGTCATTGTATGTAAGGTTATTATTTGCAATGCACTCATAGTAGTACTTTAAAGCTTTATCGTAATAAAACTTACCAGTAACTTTTGCTCCTGTGTCCTGGATATTTCCTCCAAACTCTAAGCCGATTATTTCTGCCAGTCTTTTTCCCTCTAAAACTGTGTCTGATTCCGTTCCAAATTCTGTAATATTGATTATTACAAATTGATTTCCGTTGTATGTTATTTCATAAGTTTTATTTTGTTTCAAATCTCCAGCATTCAAATTTAAAAGTGTTCCGTTAAATTCTTTTAAAATAGTGTAGTCAACACTGTTCAGCCTTAATTTAGGATTTATACTTTTATTATCACTATCAACAGTAAGTCTTATTTTTAAATCATTTTTTAAACCAAATTCATTCAATCCATCTAAATCACAACTATAATAATCTATTCCTAAACTTGTTGTTTTTAACGCATGTAATGTATGTACATTTCCTAATTGCATGCCGTCATATATAACCTCTGTTTCAGGAGTTCCAGCCTCATTAATATTTCCATAAGCTGGAGTTATGTTTTTTATTTTTGTGTCTCCCCTATTAGTTTCTTCTACCCTATAATGTGTTGGGAACTCTACTTTTTGAGCCTTAAATTTTGTAAGTTTAGCCATTTTACCTCCTTTATAATTTAATGCTTAAAGCATTTTCTTCGCCTAAATCTTGTTCTTTTAATTTGTTTCTTCCAAATCTACCGTATTTTTCATAAGCAAATTCACAAATTGGAGTTCTTTTAACTTCATTTTTTATTTTCATAGATCCAAAACTACTATTGCCAAAACGCATTCCAACTTCATATGCATCAAGACACTTGTAAGTATTTACTTTAACTCCGCCACCTATGATATTATTTAACTCTAATTCATCAATCAAGGAAAAGTCATAGTTTTTATCTCCTATAAAACGCACATCATATAACGCTGGCTCATCACCTGTATTTAGTTCTATATTTGGTACTATGCCCGTAAACATCTGCCCTATATTTGAAATTGCGTCTATATTTGGAACTAAGTTAGATTTAAGCATTGCTAATTTAATTCTGTTCCTATATCTGTTGTCAGTTTGATTTTTTCTTTCAACATTAAATTTTATACCTAAATAGTCCAAAAATTCTTCATTTGCGTAATCTATTAAATGCTGTTTTTCTAGCAAATTATAGATGTTATCAATTTCATCAAATAATTTTGCTATGGCTTTATAAAATGCCTGTACATTTTCATTTTTTTTAAGCCACCAGGGGCATTTTTCCAACAAATATTTATAATTACTGTTCATATACTGCCACCTCGTTAAATGCTAGCTTTAAAACTTTTTCGTATTGTTCTCCTGCTGTTTCAGAAAATTTAAAAGAAATATCAATATTAAGTAGTTTATCAGCTGGATAGACAAGTCTTATGTATTCACTTTCACATTTATAAGAAGTAATATATTCACCTACTTTTACATTTTTAATATATTCTTTTACTATCCCAAGTAAGTTATCTTCTAAAATATTTTCGCCTTGTGCAACAGTAAAACTTATCTTTACTTTTACTCCTTTTTTCTTTGGTCTATAAAAGCAAATTTTCCTTTCATTCCCTTGATTATCTCTTATTATTTTACATGTGTCTCCAATCGTTTTTATTGCTTGATCCTTTTTCTTCCATATAGCTAAAGCGATATCTTCATCACGACCACCATCGACTATTGCAACAATTGATTTCCCCTCTAAACCTTTTGAGTTCATTGTCATTTCATAGTTTTCATCAACCATAGCACTTTTAACACCATCAAGTTTTAACAATTCAGATTGTATCCCATCTATATTCCACACACTGTCGTTTCTGCTCAGGAACCAACGTTCAATATAAGCATTATCTGTCTCCTGTTCCTGCCCGCCTTGTGCTGTTTCATTTTGTTTAAAATCATAGACACCATTAACAACCTTTACAAGCTTTATTATTGCTCCAGTTTCTTTATTCCCTTGTTCTCCTGCTATATCGCACTCAAATCTGAAAGTCGTTTTATTATTTAGCAAGCCATTTTCAGCTAGTACATAACGTGTTCCGTCGTTAGCCTCGACTATTACATCACCTTTTTCAAGTGCTATATTTAGTCCTCCTATTAGTTCTATATTTACAGTAGCTTTTGACTGCTGTTTTCTTTTGAAGAAAAAAGGACTATTTGCCAAATGCTCGTCTATTTCTATTCCTTCACAATTAAGTAAATTCATTTTATCTATTTGAGCCTGTTGCCTTTCCATTTTCTCACGCACCAACCGAGCAACAGGATACATCAACATAAACCACGCTGAACGTTTATCATTATCAAAGTCATCTTTAAGTAGATTTTTTAGTTCATCATTTAAAATATTAATGTTTTCATGTACCGAATTAACTTTTACTCTTGCCAACCAATTCCAACTCCTTTCATTATATATTTTTTGCCATCCTTAAACTGTAAGCCAATATTCACGCTTAATTTCCTTTTTACAAAATCATATCCAATTATGTAACATTTTGATAAATAATCTTTAAAATTCTGAAATATTTTATTTCTTACATGCTCCATTGTTTCATCAACGTTTCCATGTGTTCCAAAAAGTTTTTCAAAATTTAGTCCATACTTCACATCGTACTCAAGTTCTCCCTCACGGATATGTAACATAAGCACGATTTGCTGTATTATCTCAAAGTGCTTTTCTTCTGTTTTAAAAAATTCAACATCGCCTTTATTTATATATATTTCTCCATTACTATTATTCAATTTCAAATCCATAAATTACTCCTTTAAGGATGTATATAAGGAACCCCACCTTTGTTTATGCCACTTTCTGTATCTAATCTTTTAGCTGTAATCGGTCCGCTTTCTATACTGCCTACTTTAAGTTTTCCTGAAATTTCCACATTGCCATTCACTACAAAATCTCCGTTCAAAACAACATTGCCATCTATTTCTATGCTATTTGGGAAGCTTTCAGAATTGACATCTGTTGGAATTAATAACGGAAGTGCTATTGCATTACTTAAATTGTGTCTCTTATTAGTGTTCATTACTGCTGTTTCTTTTGAAATATATCCGCTTATATCCCTAGAACAAATTAAAACTGGAACAACATCTCCAGCTTTAAATTTAATTTTCATTTTAAGCTGCCTATTTCCTAATTGACACATTGGAACATGCAAAATCGGTGGGAGCATTATGCTTTTATATTCTGCCTGTGGCTCTACATCAATAAATCCACTCTCAACTTTAACAATTTTAGCAAGAATACAAGTATCAATTTTTCCTATCATTGCCCGCATTATTTCTTCCATTATTTTTTATTTCCTTTCGTTGTTTTTTTACTTTTTTTAGAATTTTGTTTTTTGTTTTTGCTTTTACCTTTTTCCTGGCTTTCATTTTTGCCTGTCGTTGCATTTTTTTCGTTATTAACCACTAAAAGCTTAAGTGTCATGACGAAATCGCTTATATCCGAAATTTCGGCTATTCTCGCCTCTGTGCTAATATCATTTGATACTAATTCAATTAAATCACCTTTTTTTAATGAATAAATAAGCAGACATTTAATTTCATAGTCATATTTAAGCTCTTCTTTTTTGTCCTTTGCTTTGTTGTTTTTTTCTTTGTCTTTTTCTGATGTCTTTTTGCTTTTCTTACTTATTTTTTCCTCTTTTTTAGGCTTATAACTTATTTCTTCAATATTTTGTGGCTTTGGTTCTTCTAACAATCCGCTTTGATAACTTATTTTTATTTTATTTTTATCAGACATTTCATTGTGATAAATGTAGATAAAATCATTTTTAACCGTCATTTTGCTGTCGCAATCTCTAACTATCTGCGAAATTTCATACAGCCCACTTCCCAAAATGCTTTCGCCAATTGAATAGACAACATCGTTTTTAAGTTCCAGTTGTTTAACAGTAAAACCTATATTTTTAGCCAAGTCTTCTATTATATAACTTGCTGTTGTTCCAGGCTTATAAGCAACACTTACAAGTTTTTTAAAGTTAGCTGGCACTTCTCTGCACTTAAGTTTTAAAGTACCTTTTTCAACTTCCTTTCTGCTTATTATTCCGCTTGCTATATCTCCAATATCTGCTCCATATCCAGCAACAAGTTTAACAGGATCCTTTAATTTTATTTTTGCTATTGTTGTCGCCGTTAGTCCTTTAATTTCTAAATCAAATTCATTCGGCTCATCATTTACACTTTTATAGCTCCACTTTATTTCAACTCCATTTATTATATTTACATCATTAATATTGTAATCTTTGGGATATATAAAATTAAGTGTTGTTTCTGCTGTTTCAATTTTAACTTCTGTTCTTTCCAGGAATAATTTATTGTTCATCTATTTTTCCTCATTTTCTATATCAAAATATTCTAAAAATACAGTGCTACAAAAACTTTCAAGTGTTATAGATTCTGCTTTATTCGACTTACTCAACGGAACGATATAACAATTCAAAAAATCACTATTTACATTATTATTATCATCTTTTAACAAAAACCAGCCAATCGGTCTGCCGTATATCAGTTTTTCATTTTCTAAAATTATTTTTCCATCTTCATTCATAACATCAACATATATTCTGTTGTTGTGCTTAAAATGTTTTATACGCAACAAATAAATTTCCTCTTTGCTTTTAAGTGAAAAAATATAAGGTATTTTACTCTTATCTATTTCTAATCTCATTTAATACCCCCAAGTCGAAATTCTTTAATCTGCCCGCTTTATTCAAGTAATCTTTGCCTTTTTCTAAAAATCCTTTATACTGTGCAATTCCACTTTCTTTCGTTCCAGCAATCCCTGTTTTCTGTTCTTTGCTTAAAATAGTTTTTTCTGATTCAAGTATTTGACCCTGTCGCATGGAATAAGCAAATTCCAGGACTTCAAAATCAATGCTAAATTCAATTGATAGACCATCGTGTTTTGCTCTTGATATTTTTGTTATGATCATGTCTTCTATCGTTTCGTTTGTTGATATTGTGCATAATCTTTTGTTCTGCCACAGTTCCACAAGTTCGTTATAAATGAGTTCAGGATTATTCGTCTTATAATTTGTCAATATTACTTTTAAACCATATTTTCTGTTTTCATTCATAACGTTACTGCTTATCAGAGTGCTATCCCTGTCTTCGAGTGCATGCGTTTTGACACTGCTACTTCTGTCATCTCCTGTAACTTCTACCCATTCCAATTCAATATCATTTATTTTGCAACGTTCTTCGCCACTTTCAAACAAACTAAAGCCGTATCGACTACTAAAAAAGGCGTTAACTTCATCCTGATAAGCAAGCGAAATGCCGTATAAGTTAGTACTAAAACTTGATACAGCACTTCCTAATCTTTTTAATCCATCTAACACTGTTTACGCCTCCCCCATATTTATAAATTTCTCCTCAAAAAATCTTTCAATGGTTTTCAGTATTTTATTTTCATCTACTTTTCCACCGTTATTCTCAACTACAATGCTAGGAGCAAAAACATATTTATTATTATTTGTTTTCTTATTTGTTGTATTACTTGTTTTTGTTGTGTTTGTAGTTTTTGAGTTATTATTTTCTCCGCCAAATTGTCTAAATGCCCTCTCTGTTGCCTCTGCTGTAGATATTTCTGTTCCCTGTGGCAGATTTAACAACATCTCACTTTGTGCGAGGAATGGCTTTCCACCAGGAACTTTTATCATTTCAGCTCCCTTTTCAGCTACTGTTGTAAGTCCTCCTCGCCATGATTTAGCCCCTATATAACTTTTTGGGATTTTGCCACCGCCACCAAGAGCATTTGCAACACCTTTGACCCAGTTACCTGGATTTAATGCTCCTGCTATTTTCCCACCTATTTCTCTAGCTTTACCTACAAGTCCGTCAAAAAATCCTTTCATCGAATCAATAGCACTTTTAACAGCATTTTTCGCTCCTTCAAACGCACTTGCAAAAAAAGATTGAACACTTTGAACGGCACTCTGTACGGCTCCGCCTATTGTCATAATAATACCTTTTATTACTCCTATAGCTCCACTTACAATTCCAACAATAAAGCTCCATACGACTGATATAACTGTCTGTATAGCATTCATAACGAAATTTACAACTGTACCCCAGTTATTAATTAATGTTATTACAAGCATAATACCAGCTATTACCCAAGTTACAGGGCTTGTCAGAGCCATCAATGCAACTCCAATTCCAACAATAACAGCCACTATTTTAGTAATAGCCACTATTATAGGCATTAACCATGGCATAGCTTTTGCAAGTTGATTTATTATAAAACCTATTACTGCTCCGATTGGTGCTAATGCTGGGGCTATAAAATTAAGCAAGCTTGTTATTCCGTTTATGACTGATGTTATTGCATTCCGAACGGCACCCAAATCAATATTTTCAAACATTGCTTTAAAAGACTGCTGTACACTGTTAACGTATGATTTAATACCGTCTATATTAATTCCCGACAGGATTTGACTAAAAAAGTTTTTTATTTTTCCACCGCTAGCAATTAAGCCATCTGCGGCTTTTCCTAATACTTCAAATACTTTTTTAGCAATTCCCTCAACAAGCGGAATGGAGGCAACAAGATAAGGGGCAAATTTTCCTTTTATATTTATCGCCGCTTCTCCTATTCTTTCTTTCATATCTCCCCAGGCATTTTGTGCATTTTGTATTTTCCCAAGAGGAGTTTTAGCAAGTTCCTCATTAACATTTCCAACGTTTTTTGACAATATTTCCTGTAATTTTGCCGCTCTTTGTGTTTGATTAAGAGTTTTAAATTGTTTCATTTCTGCATCTGTCAAGGCTATTCCAACTTTTCGGAGAGGAGCTAACATTCCAGTTGACATTGCTTTTCCAATCATATTCGACACTCCAAAAAAGTCCTCAGCTGTTCCGTTAAGTCCTTTTTGGTTGGCTACAATGTCAGCAATCTTTGGCATAAGCATATTAATCTCTTTGTTAGTTAGTTGGAACGTTGACAACTGTGCCTGTGCTCCTACAATCATTTCATCGCCAAACACTCCAATTCCTTGAATTCTACTTGCCTCTGCCTGGAACTCATTAAATACTTTATCCATTGTTCCCTTATCATTCTTATAAGCTTGAACTATCTGTATATTTGATTTTAACTTAGTTGCATTTGTCATATCGGCTTTATAATCCTCAATAGAACTATTAACAAAGCCAATCGCCGCACTTATGCTGAAAATTGCAGCTGCAGCTCCAGCCAGTTTTGCTATGTTACTTTTTAAAAAACCAAATTTTTCTCCTACTTTTTTAGCACTGTCACCAAGTTTTTTTATTCCATTTCTTAAACTGTTAACAGTTCTAACTGGAAAACTATTACTAACTACTGTCCTTATTTTATTGAAACCACTTGTTACTTTTGAAACACTGCCTTTCACTTTGATTAAAGCATTATTCAATTTACCAACTGGTCCCGCTTTTATTTTAGTAGTCATTTGATTTAGTTTTTGTCCTGCTTTAACTGCTCCTTGTGCCACTTGTTGCAATTTTGAATTAACTTTCTTAATTGCGTTATCCACAACTTTAATTCCAATTGTTATCTCCAATTTATTCCCTTTTGCCATTGTCTCCCTCCTTTTCTCCGAAGTCTTTTAACGCCTGTAACCACTGAAAAAATGTTACATTATCCATTTCCAAAACGATTTTTGGATTTTTTATTTCATTTTTTACTATAAATTCCCATTTTTTATTAACAATAGGGTCTTCATAAAGTAATTCAGCTACTCTAGTATCATCTTCAATCTTCTCTTCGTATTCTCTTGTTGCTTTCCCATGATTTCAACAACCAGGCTTATTACTTCACCCAAAGCCTCCAGGTCATAATCAAAAAAATCAACTTTACGGGCTTCAAATGGCTTGTTAATGACTTTTGGTAACACTACCCTAGCAAATGCATAAACATCATTATCAGCTACATATTTAACCAGCGATTGATTATAGAGCTGTTGATTTTTCATCCTTGTTATTTCAAAAATTATTTCTTTTGTATTACCCTCTTCATCTATATAAATATCCTGTGGAGGGGTAATATATACCCCTTTACCATTCATTTTTACAACGTTTTCAGTTTCTTTATTTTCCAGTTTGTTTTCCATATTTTCCATTTTTTATTTCCTCCTAAACATTTTCAGTATATTTTGCACATTGCACAGTAAATTCAACCTCTATGTCTTTAGTGTTATTCTTACGTTCTGCACCTTTTTGTATTGATACTCCTTGCCCAATTCCTGAAATTTTATTATCACCTGAATCATCTATATAAGTAAGCGTCCCAAGGTTTCCACCATTATTTCTTTCACATCTAGTTAAGAAAATATCGTCATCACTTCCCTTTGTTGTGACAATCTTTATTTCTCTTTTTGTGACCCTTGTCTTTATAGTGCTTACATTTCCTTTAATATCAGGGTCTGTCATTGTGTGGCTGTCTTCTGTAGCTGACACTGTTATTTCTCTTGCCTCTTTAATTAAGTGTGTCCCTACATCTTTTAACGTTATTGTAAGGTCAACCTTACTCAAATCTTTTGATTTATCTAAAAAACCCATTATTTACCTCCTATTTCTGTAACGGTTCATCATGCCATACAAGCTCAATATCTATTTCTTCAACCTCTGTTGTAATTGTAAAATCAATTTTTACATTTCTTAAATTTCTCTTGATATAGTCATCAACAGTCAATCCTGTTTGCGGCGAAGTATCCTCTATACTAGGAACAGTAACTTTAAACAAATAATCTTTGTTATTGTCCTTTGCAACTGCTCCCTGTTTTCCCATTTCGACCATTACTCTAATTAGGACATCTTCGACAGTTGGTATACCCTCTCCGTCCATTGTTGTATTTTTTTGCATAATAAGTAATCTTGTTAAATTCACATCAATAGTATGGACAATAGCATCAATTTTAATTGTTTGGTCGGCATGTGTCATACCGTCTGCACACCAAGACGCGTTTGTCACAGCATTAAATCCAACTCTGCTTTCTGTGTAGTTTATAAAGTTTTCCTCAAGTTTCGATTGCTTAGTGTTATCATTACAGCTAGGATCAACTCCTAAAATTCTTCTGTCAGACCAACGACCATTTATCCCTTGTACAAAAGTCCATGCTGGCAGTCCAAATACATCAAGATTATCTTTTCCCTCCGTTCCGAACAGATAATATATCCTTTTACTTTCTTTTAGATTCGTTGGTGTTTTGTCACCGTCCGTGTTTATAACAACGGCAAATTTCCCTAATCTAGTCAGATATTTAGATAATGCAGCAATAAATGTTTTGTCATAAAATGTGACAACTATGCCGTAAAATTCTACCTCAGGCAATCCGTTTAAAAAAGCTTCATTAGGTGTTGTTTTCCCTGCACAATACCATTCTGTCGGCTGTAGTCTGTTCCCATCAAAATCTTCCTGGGATAAAAAAGTATTAATCCCTTTGTACATAAGGGAAGTGTTACCATAATCCGTTTCTACCTCTTTCAGAGTTGTGTATTTTTTATAATCTTTGTCGGCGTCTTTTGTGATAAATAATATTTTACTAAAATCGCCCAATAATAGTGGCTTTTTTGGTCTTGTAACCACTACCCTAATTTTTCTTCTAGCCATTCTTTACCTCCGTTTTAACATCAATATCTTTAATTAATTGTCTTGTTCTTTCGCTTAATTCTCTCCAGTTCATTTGCAAATCAAAACCAAACCTATAAATGTACTGGCTCCCCTCTAAAAATGTTCTGTCGGTTATTTCTATATCATTACTTGTCAGACCGAACCCGTTTCGCACAAAATCATGCCTATTTTTAAAGATAATTATATCAGCCATAGCTTGAGCCATCTCCTCCGCTCTCTTTTGCGTACTGGCGTAGAAATCAAGCTGAAAATAAGCCTCTACTAATCTAGCTGTCTGTTCTTTTATATAGTTGTCTGTTTTTTCTACTATCCTGTATCCGCTGTAAGCGTTTTTGGTTAAGCTTATAGTATGCAACACAGCACATTCGGTCGGTCTTTTTGCTACAAAATCATCTCTTATTACCTGGAAATCAACGAACTTTGCCATTAGTAGCCTTAACTTTTCATTTTTATTCATCTTTCAGCCTTTCTATGTAATAAATCCTTAATTCATCATGTTTCATATATTCACGCCCTGTTTTTACAATGTAGCTTTTACCGTCAAATTCTACTGTTGATTTTAATTCAATATCCCTGTAACAATATATTTTCTTAATATCCAATGTAATATTTATTCCCTGTTCCGTTAAGAAGTTAACATCATGCCGTCCCAGGTTAAAAACCGCTCCATTAAATTCTTCTGCAACTATTTTTTCGACCAGTTCACTATTTTCCCAAACACTATCTTTTTTTATGATCCTACAAGGATAAAAAAAACGGCTAGGGATAAATGTCTTGCGTGCCATTTTACACCCCCACAATTTCATAGCTTATTGAATTATAAAGAGAGTGAGTATCCATTAATGGCTTACTGCTGTTTTTTTTCTTTATTGTGTAAGAATGGTTAGGCTTAAATCCGTATGTCCTGATTTTATCCTTTATTCTTTTGACAACAAAATTCCCAATATTTTCGTAGTACTGCACCCCTGTAATTTCTCCGTTAACAACTTTATTAATTTCCTCGCTCATAAAATCCATTATTTCCTTTTGTGCCTTAGAAGTGGCAACAGACAATCTGAAAAAGGGTCTAGGCGGTATGTGTCTATTTCCTTTTTTACTTATAGTTCCGTATTCGTTATAAATAGCGTATTCCTGTATTAGAGCAATTTCATTTTTCATTTCACCAGCTCCATTTTTTCCTAAAACTCCAACTTTAACAGCATGACTTTTAATATAATCCAATTCTTTTTGCAATTCTTCAATTCCCTCTAGTTGCATATTCAGACTAACTGACATAAATTAACCTCGCTATACTGTTTAATTTATCCTTTTTACTTGTAACTATATCCCTCATTGTGTAAGAAATATCATCAATTTTATAGCTTGTGTAACGACTTTCTTCGCTCATGTTTGTTATAATGTCATCTAGCAATCCTATAATTTCAAGCTTAAGCCAGTTAGGTAGTTGCCTATAACCTTTTACATAAGTAATCGTTATTTCTTCATCATCGTTACAGCAAGGACAATCTTTCCATTTAGGGAATTCAATGTAATTTTTGCCCTCTCTAAAGTGTCTTTGTTTATCAATTCCTTTTACTTCGACAACTGGTCTACAATTCAAATAAATTATTTTATTAAATTTGTATACTTCTGTTATTTCTTCCTCGCTAAGCTTATAACCCAGCACGTTTTCTATTTGTTCCACTGTTGCCTGTAATAAAGCTTCAACCCTGGCAACTTCATCGTCTGCCAGGGATTTACCAGTGAGTAGCTTATAATCTTCTATTGTGATTATCATTCAAATCACTCCTATTTTACTTTTAACACAGAGAACGCCTTAGGTCTTGTGACTTTTCCACCTATTCTTATTCTAGTGAAGTAAGTTGTTATTCTTTTATCAGGGTCTCTGTCTTGTTCTTGTTCAAAGTCATGTTTCATAACATATGTATACCCTTTTCCGAAATCACAGAATACAGCAGGATATTTTCCTGTATCGATTTCATCTAAAAATTCTTCAACGTAAACAGGATACCCCTGGAATTTCATTGTTGCACCGTCTAAAAGGCTTGCCCACAAATAACGTCCGTCATTATCTTTCCACATTTTCATTTCTTGATAAAGTTTAGGGGAAACGTAGAATGCTGAATTTTTTCTATACCCAACTTTCATTTCTGTTTCAAGTCTAATTAAATCATCTGCTGTCACTTTTTTGGTTGCAGCTGTTGTTACCGCTCCAGCCAATACATCGGCATTTGTTAAAAATCCTTCAATACATTGTTCAGTTGCAGTGCTATAAACTCCTTTTAATGTTAATAGCGATAATGTTTGTCCAAATTCTTCTGAAATAGCTTCTTTTATTTCGTTCGTAATATCGAAAGCTGTATCTTCTCTTGTTTCATCTGTAACTGGATATTTTACCTGTCTTGTCCCTGCTGTTATTTCAATTTGTGAAAATGCCAAAGAACCATCCCTTGTGTTGCCAGCTCCTTCCTTTACTATTTCGTTTGCTTCAGTAATATCGTTTCTAACAGGTACTATTATTGATTTCCCTTTTAATGGTTTTATTTGACCTTTCATTAAAAAATTTGATGTTTCTTTCATTTCTTTCAATATTTCGTTTGACAATACCGAAGGCATTAAAATTGGTGTTACACCTGTTGTCATTATTGGAGCTTTTACTAATCCCTCAATATTTCTGTTTCCTGTTTTTAAGAATTTCTCGAAAGCTTCTTTTTCTTTTTTTTCTTCTGTTTCAGGATTTGCCATTCCTTTTTTCATAACATCATCTAATGCTCCAGCCATTTTCCCCATTTCTTCACTTGATTTATTAAGTTTTTCTTCTAATTCAGCTATTTTATTAGCTTTTTCTTCTAATTCTGTTAATTTTTTTCCTGCTTTTACAATGTCTTCTGTGTTTTTGTTAATCCCTTTTTCTAAATTTTCTAAATTCATATTTTCATCTCCTTTATCATTTTTAACTGTTGTTACCGTTGCGTCAGGTACTGCTCCTTTTAATACAACACTCCCCTCAACAACATCAATTTCTTTGATTATCCTAGCGTCAACTTCGCCTTTATCAGTCTTTAGCTTTCCCCATTCTCTTTGCTTTAGAAATCCACCGACTGACATTTCGTAAGTCGCTCCGTTTTTCATCAATGAATAAACTTTCTGTGCGTCTTTATTTATTGCATTTCCATTTTCATCAGTAGACAAATCAAGTTTAGCTGTAAATTTAAGATTTCCTTTTTCGTCCTGATATACTTTCAATGTTCCGAGCTCTTTGCTCCATTCGTGCATATGCAGTAAAAAATAAGTTTTCTCTTTATTTACTTTATCCAATGCTTGTTTATCAAAATAATCTCCGTAGCTATCAATAACGCTGTGAGTTATTAACTGCCCTTCGATTATTCCTTTTTCTTCTGCGTCACGCTTTAAAATCATTTCGACACTTTTTTGAAATTTTTCCATATTCCCTCCTTTACACTAATTCACAATGACAGTTAATTATTTCGCCAACATCTGCCTCTGGATCATGCGGATGTTTTAGTCCACAACTAAAAACTTCATCTGCTTTTATTGTTTCTCCGTCGCATGCCAAATGACTTTCCCTGTCTGTTTTTCCACCGCCAACGTGCCACCAAGTTTTATCAAAACCTGCAGCCTCTAGTCCGTTGTGATACGTTACTGTGCTTGTCTGTGCTGTTTCTGTCCTTGCTATTCTTAAAGCTCTGTCTTTAGACATATTTTTGACAGATTTCTCAATATCTTTAGCTATTGCTTTGATATTTTTGCCCTCTGCCTGTCCTTTAGTTATTATTTTGTTGATTACTTTTTTAGTTTTATTGCTTACATTAGTCACTTTTTCAGCAACTACTTGTTTACTGTACTGTTCTAGTGTCTTATTTCTAACAACAGGAATAAGTTTCTTATTCACTCCTCTTGCTGTTTGTAAAAATTTAGCTGTTTCTGTCACACTTTCCTTAATACCAACTTTAAATACAGCAATAAGCTCTTTTTTAAATGTTTCATATGTCAGTAAACTTATAAATTCTTTTGTTTCCTCGACACCTCTTCCAAGTTTTAAGAAAACTTTCTTAATCCTGCTGTATTGTTTTGATGTGAGCTTATTTCTCATTTTTAACTGTTTCTTTGCTATCTGTTTTGCCGTTTTCTTATTCAGTGTCTTCAATATTGTCACCCTCTTCTAAAGGCTTAACTGATTCTAATGCCTCACTTAACGGTGTCACTATTCCGCTTATAAGTATCTCATCGCCACCCTCTACGGCAGGATATTCTAATTCTGCCCGTTTTTCATTTATAGTTAAGTAACTTAAGCCATTAAGTAAGTTCATTATTTCAGTTTTATTTTTTTTCAAGACTTCGACTTTGCTACTGTCAATGTCTATGTACTCGCCTTTTTCCAGCTTATCGCTTAATATTGTTGTGAGATGTTTGGCTATCTGTGTAGCTAATGGCAGTATATTTTCAGTATAAAGGTCTTGCTTAGCCTCTTTATAATTACTAAATTTGCTATTCGACCTGTCGCCTATAAGGATTGACGGAACATTCATGACGGATGCCGTTATATTTCTGATTTCATCCATTGCCTGTAAGAAATCAAATTCTTTAGGGCTAAAATCCCCATTTCTTATTTCAACGTTTTCTCCGTCTAATATTAAAGGTTCTCCAACAGCTTTTGCTCCCGAATTTTCCATAATGTATTCTTTAATTTCTTTTTTTCTTTGTGGATTAAGAAAATCTTTAAAGAGTGCAACCAGTTCACGTTTCCCACCATTTTTCAATACATTGTTATTCCATTTAGTGATATAACAATAATAATCGTGTAGCATTGACAACGCCTGTATTTTACTTATTCCTCTACCTACTCCTGCAATGCTGTCATATATATTTACGCCCTTTATATAATGGAACTGTTTCAGTTCCTCGCCTTTATATTCCCGCATATTTACCCATATACTTTTAATTCCGTTAAGTACGTTGCTTGAATCGTATTCAACTGTATAAGTTCCTCTTTTAAAGAGTATCAATTCTGACTTTGTAAATAAGTCAATACGCATTACCAGCAATTCGCCGAATAAAATATAATAAAGGGCAAAATAACTTATAAACTGGTCTATATTTAATAACGGATTAGGATTATTTAATGTCCTGCTAACATAACTATCTTTAATTTCCTTTACGTTATCGTTATATCCTTTTTTGTATACTCCCCATTCCAAATTTTGTAAAGCCTCATTTATTCTCGTTATTGCTGCACTTGTAAAGGGATTTTTGTATAGTTCTTTTAAAAATCGTTCGTTATTTTCTTCGTATGCCCAATCAAAAGATTGGATATATTCCGCTAACGTGAGGGGCGGTTGCCTTTTATTTTTTCTTAAAAATTTGAACATTTATTCCTCCTCTCTTTTATAATGATGTTTATCAAATATATACGGTGTGTACTTATTAAGCCCATACTTTATTGCGTCAAATGTATGGGGGTCAATATTAAATGGCTTATTTGTTTTTGGATTTTTTGCAATAATGCCGTCTTTATTCAAATGCCATTTCATCATTGTTAATTCCCTGTAAGTGTTAGGGCATTTAACAGGATCTATAAAAATATTATCGAAGTTCTGCAACTTCTTTACTCCAGCCTTGCTTATATCAGGTGTCTTTTTAGCCCCCGATATGCTTAGATTATTCATTTTGTAAAACCTTATTGTTTTTGGCTCTGCACTATCGGCATATACCACTTCGCCCTCGGCTATTAATTGCTTTATGATATCCATTTCAAGCATTTCTGTATCTGTTATTTCTTTGCCGTAAAATTCATCATATATATAAAGATTGTTGTTTTCTTCATCTATTGCAAGCCTCACTATTGCGTTGTAAGACTTGGCAAAACCAAAGTCAAATCCAGTGTAAAGATTATATAAGTCCTTAACTACTGACATTATTTGCTCCTGATTAAGCTGGACAATGTTGTTAAGTATCTTTTCCCCGCTACTTCCAAAATGCCCCAGTTTCTTTATAGCTCTTTGAAAGTCATCCTTTTCATTCTCAAGCTCTGCTATAAAGTTTTTATCCAGAAACTTATTGTCCTTATAGTTGCTATGGTGCAGATAAATGTTTTCGATATTAACATCTCCGCTTTCCAGTTTAGTGATATCCTCTATTTTTATGATCCGCTTATTGTATAAGTCTGTAATATCCATATCAACCTTTGATAATGTTTCTGTAAGCCATTTGTAAGTCCATGTATCTAATTCATTAGGATTAGTTGTTATAATTAAAATATTCCTGTTTTTCTGTGTTCTCAAACGGCTTTTAAGCTCTTTAAATGTCTTATAGTCAATTTCGTCAGCCTCTTCAATCCAAATGGTATCTATATCCCTTATAGATTTTATTTTTTTGACTTTATCCAGCCCCTTAAAAATAAATTTACTGCCATTTCTACGGCAGATTATTTCCATAGGGCTTTTATTGATTTTAAAAAAGTCATCTAAGCCTAAATCATTTATTATTTCCACTATATCAGCAAAGCAGCTCTCTTTTAACGTATCCTTTACCTGCCGAGTTACCAGTATTTTTCTTTTTTCCTGGAGTGATAACAGGACTGTTTTAAAAGCCGTGTTGTATGATTTGCTACTACCATAACCGCCTAATTCAAAGTAAATGTTATGCTTATCATCAAGAACAAAATCTTTAAAATGTTCATTTATATTTACGTTGATATCCATGCTATACCCCTTTAATAGTTATGCTTATGTTTTCGTCTTTTATATCGTCCCTGTTTTTAGCTTTTTCTATTTCTATCTTTTCAAGCTGCATTTCTTCATCAGTTAAAGCCTTGTCTATTTCCAAAAGTTCATACGATGTTAAAAGTTTCCCAGTCTTTTTGAGTTCGTTTTCCATTTTCTTGATAATGTCGAACTGCTTTTCCAAAGCCTGTAAATCCTTTACATTTGCTTTTCCATCTTTCGACTTGTTAATGGTTGTTATTATTATGTTCTTCTTTACTTTAGACATGCTCGTAAGCATTTCTTTTAAATTAGGGTATACATCAGCAATTATCTCATCTGTCATTCTTTCCGTACGTTCAAGCATTGCCATTCTTACACTTTCACGTTTCTTATAATAAGTCCTTTCGCATATTGAGTGCTTTTGTATAATTTGCTCTTTTGGAAGATTTCTCATAATATCTTCTTTAATTTCAAAATCTTTATCGAACACAACCTTTTTTTTTGGTTGCTTTTTCTTTTTGCTGGTTGCCCCTCTTTTGGTTGTAGTATTCTCTTTTTTTTTAATCCACTTTTCTTTATGGCTCCAGCCTTTTATCGTATTTAATTTGATGTTATATTTTTTAGATAAAACGCTCATGCTGGTTCCGTTTTCGTATTCGGTTTTTATTAACAGCTTTATGTCTTCATTGCTCATGCTCCTATCTCCATTTATTCATCTTCATTTTCTTTTAAATCATCTGCACTATAAAATTCTTTAAAATGATTTTTTATCTGTGTTACATCGCCCTTATAAAAAATCAATATATTCTGATGTATCTTTGTTATTTTTCTGCTTATGTTGAACGCCCTGCCAGCTCTTATAGCCGCACTTCCAACTGGTTCTCTGTAAATTACTTGGTTGTAGTAATTTAGCCCAGCTTTTTCAAATGCCTCTATCGTATCACCTACAAAGTCAATTAACTTTCCTTTCTTACCCCTTACATCTCCAACAACAAATATCGCAAATCTATTTTCTTTTAATTTGTTACAGTGATTTTTGATTATCCTGCTGTATTTATCTTTAAATTCTTCGTACTCCATATTGGATAAATCATTTTCGTCATTGCTGTAAACTTCCAGGTCTAAATATGGAGGACAGCTGAATATTAAATCCTGCGTATTATCCTCGACATATTTATCTACATTCTCACTGTCATCTGTTATAAAATTAGGGGATATTTTTAATTCCTTTGCCTGTGTCTTATTCTGTTCTGTCTGCTCTTCCCTTATGTCAAATCCTGTATATTTAAATCCCAGCAGTTCAGCAACAGCACCACGCACACACCCCCCCGAAAATGGGTCAAGCACCCTTTTTTCATTGCTTTGTGGGGTATACCATTTATAAAATACCTCGCATATTGCACCGTCAAAAACGCTTGTTCCGTAATTCTGCCCTATAAGGCTTTTATCTCTTCCCTTGCTACTGTCAAAAAGTTCTTTCCATTTATTTTTAATGTCTAGCCACGGACTTTTGTTAGCGTCTATAATGGAAAAAGGCGGTATTATGAACTTGCTTTCCAGGTTGCCCTTTTGCTCCTCTGTTGCAGCTCCGTATTTATCCGTCAATAATTCTTCTTTTATTTCCTCAAAACCAAATTGTTCCATGTCTATTTCGGTTATTTCTTCCAATTCCAGCATTAACAATTCCTCATTAAAGCCTGTATTCATTGTTAGCTTATTATGTACCAGAATATAAGCTTTTTTCTGTTCCTCTGTTAAATGTTCCAGCCTTATAAATTCAACTTCTTTATATCCCAGTTCCTTTAATGCCAAATATCTTCCATGACCCTCTATGATTACATTGTTTTCATCAACAGCAATAGGATCATTAAATCCAAATTCATAAATACTGTCCTTAATCTGTTCTATATGCCAGCTAGGATGTTCTTTAGCATTATTCTCGTACATTTTTATTTTATCTATGCTAATCTTTTCTATTTTCATGTTATCCCTCTCTTTTAATTTCTTTCCCACCAACCGCAACCGACCCTTGTTAAACTAATGGTCTCATATATATAAATTAAGGAGGAGGCAAAATAAACAAAAAAGAGCCATTAAACAAATAGACTTATTTTTTAAATCTATTTATCTAATGGCTCATATATCTATAGTCTTGCCTATTTAATTGTCTAGTGATGTAAACTTCTCACTATATATCTTTTTTTATTGAGTTTTCCTTTGTTGAATACAATCCTTATTTCGCATTCTTTTTTTGTTTTTTTTAAAGCTAAAATATCATCAAGTAAATATTTTATCTCAACATCATCTTCAATTAAAGTTTCATATTTTTTGTTCAATTTTACCTCCTGTATTATATCACATTTGTGCTTTTTTTACAAACAAAAAGACCAGTTTTATTTGGTCTTTTCTTGATTTTTATTTAATTTTTCTAGTGACTTGCACAAATTTCCTTGTGCTTTTTTAAGTTTTTTATTTAATTTTTGTATTGCAACTGCTACTCCTGAAAAATCAACCATTTTTCCTCCTGAAAACATGTTAATATTTATTATTATATACTAACAAACTTAATTATTCAACTGTCATTGTACTTTTATTTTAATTAAAAATTTTCTCTTATAAAGTCATCTAGTAGCAAGGCAAAAAAGCTGAAACTGTAAAGCGAATAATACGCTATTTCGCCCCATTCGATTTTGTGACTGTTCCATCTACCTGTTCTTTTGTATGACTTTATTTTTGATATTGTTCTTCCTGCTGTTAAAATAACAAAAACTATTATAACACCTAATAAATATGTTTTTAAAAATTTCATTTTTATTCCTCCTGTCATTACTTTAAAAATAAATAAATTCCTATTGTTGTCGCTAGATATATACACATTATAAACAAATCAAAGAAAGCACCCTTAAAATATTTTCTTTCTTCGGCTTTACCAACTTGGCAAATAACTATACTTAAAATCATTACTGTTACAATTATTTTTGTTGTCATTTTTCCTCCTTAAAGGCTTTAAAATGTCCTTTATATATTTTCTTTAATTCCTTTACCTGGTCCTCATTTAATTTAATTCCTCTTATATCATATTTTCTTTCAAATGATTCAACGCCTATATTATGTTTCTCTGTGTGATGATGTCGGCAGAGGGATATATATACCCCCTGACCTCTATCTTTGTCATAACCTCCTAAACTTCCAGCCGTCTGCCAGTGTTCCATATCAACTGGACTTCTATTGCAAACAGCACATTTTCTATGTTTTAATTTTGCATATATGTATTTCTCCTCATTCTGTTCTTTATAAAGTTTCTGCATTTCTTCCCACATTGCTATATCATTCTGTAGAAAGTAATCGAATAAGAAATTAGTAAATTCTATCGCCTCAAGGTTGCTCATAAGCTTTATAGCTAAACTAAAAGTGTCGTTAAGCTTTATGAAAAGTAGCTGTATTTCATCAGTTACAAAATCCATTAAATCACTTGTAATTATATTGATTTTACTTTCTTTCGTATAATTCTTGTCAATTATATCTCCTATTCTGCCTTTCAGCTTATTTTCCATGTCCTTAAAAGGCTCGTACGCCTTTATATTTTTTCCGCTGTATCTGATATAGAGTTTCTTCAAATCTTCCTTTGCCTTGTAAAGAAAATAGTCTGAAATAGCTGGTTTCTCTTTGCTGGTCTGCCAGTTTATATCTACGCCTTTTAATTTATAAGCATAGCATTCTATAAACCAGTAAATTAATTTTTGATTTTCCCTCGACATACGTTTTTTCATTCTCTACACCTTAAATTTCCCTTTTCTCCATTTGTGTCGCATATCCATAAATGCCACACGCCTCTTTTCTTTTGTTTCTTCGCAAGGCTCAAACATATTGTCTTTATTCTGTATTTTCTGCCTTGCTTTTACAACGTTATTTATTGAATATCTGTCATATATTTCTTTTGCTTTATATTTATCAATAAGTCCGTCTTCCATTAATATCAGGCAGAAAACCATTGTATCAGGATTTTCTGTGTCCCTGGTAACAGGATAATTATCTAGTATTTCAATTACCCTTTTTTTCATTTCTCTTTTTGCCATGTTTCCTCCTCAAATAAGCTGTTAATATTATATTTAAAGCTTATACGTTTCTTTTCCTGCTCTAGTAAAGTTCCTATTTCTTTAACTTCCGCTATATTTATACTTGCTTTTGTTGTATTTTTATAATGTTCATAGAATTTACTAACAGGCACAGCATAAGTTTCTTCCAAATCCCTGAAATTTAGCACCATATAAGCCTTAACTCCGTTCTTTTCTGTTTCCTTTTTCAAATCATATAAAAATGTCATCTGCTCATCTACATTGCTTTTTATATTACTGAAAGCCATTGACTTCCCTAAAAAGGATTTAAGTTCTACAAGAACTAATTGCCCGTCCTTGTAGAGTATAAAATCGCATAAGTTTCTATTTTTCAGTCTTACCATTTCGCCATTGGCTCCAGTCCTTGTACTTCCGTCTTTAAGCCTGTGCAGGAATATGCTTTCTCTGTCTATGCTTTTCTGAAAGTCGTTTTCAAATCGTTTACCTGGATTAACTGCCATTTTAAGATACCACCTCGGCATCTTCTATATGGTTACTTAGCTCAATTGTTGCTCCATATATTCCCTGCTTACCGTCCTTTGTTACAGTTATTTTTCCTGCTTTTATTAACTCTGTAACAATTTCAGTACATTCTTTTGATTTAATATCTGTTTTTAGCTGTATATCCCTAGCTTGATAGTAGTAAGGCTGATTTTCTTCAATAAACTTTAAAATCTTGTTTTCTTTTTTTAGTTTTTCTTTTTCTAATTTCTTTAAATTTTTGTTTTCAGCAGCCTCAAATACGTCAGAGGTATCTTTTATAGTCTGCTCCTCTTTCTTTTCCGCGTCAGGCTTTTCTGCCCCTCTGTCAGCCTTATATTCAATTCTGTATGTTCCGTATTCTCCTTTTTCTATTCTTTCGATTGTACGGTTGATTTTAAATTTAACCATTTTTATTATTTTCTCTATCATTTCGGTTTTGAAAATGTTGGAATTATCAACTAATCCCTTTATTAAGTTTCTTATCATTTTTGTTTTATTGATTTGTAACGCTAAAACAAAACAGTCTGCAATTTCTTCAATCATATTACTGTTGTCTTTATAAAAAGATTTTCTCCATGATCCGTGTGCCTCATGCAGTTCTTCAATCTCTTCATACAGTTTCAGCAATTGTTTCTCTGCACCGAAAAATCTTTTTATTTTTAACAGCTTTTCCCTGTCCTCGCTGTTAAGCAATAATTCCTTTACTGTTCCACCAAACAATTTACTTGAATTGATGTCTTTTATGATTTTCTTAGCTATTTCATCAATCTGTTGCATGTTTTCAATGTCAGTTATTTCTAACATTTCAGACATTCTCTCCGTGAATTCCTGTTCTGTTACGTTTTCCCTTTGATTGTCGCTTAAAAAGTTGTTATATATGATATTTGATATTTTGTCATTTTGAAATTCAGCACTTAATTTTAAATCACTTCTTTTAAAAACAAACTGAACTTTCTTATCCTCCACACTCTTCTTTATTAATTTTGCTCCGTCTAAATTATAATTTGCTTTACACTCTCTAATCATGTAATCAACTATATTATTTTCTAACATATCTTACTCCTCCTGAATTTATTTTTTAAAATAATGAAATTTGGCTTTCACTTTCAATTATTTTTTCTATTCTTTCTACTACTTTAGTCCATGATAACTGTACTTTTTCGGTGTTCGTTCCAGACCTTTTAGCAAATTCAATGCCTGTTGCAGTATAGAACATCATATCAACAAAATCCCCCCTTCGTGGCACTCCCCAGCCACCTTCTCCGTATATTTTTTTAATATATATTACCCTTTCATTTTTTGATCTGTTTTTTTCAAAAAAGGATTTTATATTTTCAAAATGTTCTTTTTTTAATGCGTCATCTATATTTTTCCCTGTTATCATTTCTTTTCTCCAATCTTTTTGAGAATTTCAATATTTTTTGTCAACTGCTGTAAAAGCTTTTTATCTTCTTTTTCCAGCTTTTTCATTTCTTTTTCTATTTCATCTCTACGCTGTTTTATAGCCTTGTTTTCCAGCTTTATTGTTTCTATTTTTTTAATTTTCATTTATCCTCCTAAAATATATTTTCCTTAAATCCATGTTCTTTTAACCAATTTCTTGAAAATTTTTTTCTTCGTCTGTACAGTTTGGTAAATTACAAATACCTTTATGCACTCCTACCCAAAAAATTAAACTGTTTTCTGGAGTGTTTTTATTATATTTACGCATAAATGTTTTTATTTTATCCATATCATAAGTTAATAGTACAGCTTTTAGTTCGTCCTGATATTTACTCATTTTAACCTCCTATCAGCATTTTTTCATTATTTGCAATTAAATTATTTCCTATTCCCATATTTGAATTTCCTATAAATTTTATATTTTTTGTGCTATTGCTGTTATCTGTAATGCCTAAATAATAAGGATTAACATTATACGGCATTTCCCAGTATGCTTTATAAATTTTCGGAAATTCAAATGTCAGGAACTTATCAAAATCATCAACTAACATTTTGCATACTTCTTGCCAGCCTCCCAAGCTGTCTATAGTTGCATGTATTCCTTTGTCATCAAATTCTATTGATCCGTATGCACCGTATTTTGAAATAGCCTTTTTAAGTTTTTCCTTTGCTAGATTTATACGAACATTGATATCTGTTTCCGTTGTTCCCAGTGCATACTGTCTGATTTCCGCAGGCTGTGGAAAGTTTTTCCATACCCTGTTTTTAATCATCCTAGTAAATGATAAATTTATTTGTTCCAACGACAAGTCAGAAAGCCCAGCGAAGTAAATATTTATTTTTTCTCTTGTCATGCCATCTGTTGGAAAAAAATCCAAAAACGGCTTAAATCCTTTGTTAAATTCCTGTAATGTCATTACTTATACCTCCCAAACGTTTCGGCTAAACTTTCTTCTGTGACTATAAAATCATTATTGTTAACTAGCTTTTTAGTTGTATTTTTGTTATTTTTCCAACGTAAATAGTCCTCAAACTTATTGCTAAACAATGTCCTTGGTCTTAAATACGTTTCCCATTCTGTTCCAGTCCATGCTGTTACCATGTTATCAATAACTGTTTTAAAATCTTCCAACTTATAGCCGTCATTTTGACGAGCTTTTATATATTTCATTGTTTCTTTTGAACTAGAACTATATTTTTCACTCCCTGCTCTGCCAGTTTTTTCGTTAAGATAATCTGTTACGGCACTATATATATTTTTATTAATATTATTATTATTATATTCTTTCTTTAGTAGAATTCTTTCTTTAGTATGCAGTGGCTTTTCCACTTGTGGCTTTTCCACTTGTGGCTTTTCCACTTGTGGCTTTTCTGTTGCCTTGCTCATATAATCTACAATGTTGTTTTTTTCTTTGTCTTCAAAAATATAGTAATCCAATGTGCCGTCTGAATTTCTTTTCCTGCTTATGTATCCTGCTTTAACTAACTCCTGTAACCCATATTTAACCGAATCCGTTCCATCTTTTGCATTTTTAGATATTTCTTTGATATTAAATTTCCAGTCATCAGGTCTTGAAAGCATGTACAGTAATATTCCTTTTGCTTTCCAGGATATACTTTCATCAAGTATTAAATTATTATGTACAGTAGTAAAGTTTTCTTTTTTTACTATCGTCGTTTTCATTTCTCCACCTCTTGCATTACAGCACAACTAATGATATAATTGTGTTGTAATAATGATATGTGTTTGCACTCTTTGAGTGCTTTTTTTATTTGCTTTTTCCTAAATTTAAAAATAAATGTTTCAATTCCAGTTCTAGCAGTTTTGTAAAAAAATCTATTTCATCTTCATAAATTTCAGGATATTTTTCTTCTATAAGCTCCCTGACTTCCCTGCTTAGTTTCTTTAAATAATCAAATCTCTCTTTTGAGTTGTATGTTTTTGTTTTAATGTTTCCACCTCCTTGTTTTAATTTTTGCCATTTTGTAAACTGAAGTTTACAGATTATCCATTAAAAAAGCGACTATCCTTTCACAATTTTTTTTAGGATTTTCGCCTGTATTCATAGCTTTCCACAAACCAGCTTTTGTATCATAAAATCCTCCCCTTGTGTTAGGTATTTTACCGCATACATCTTTAAATTTCAGTTTCTTTTTTTTCATGGCAATTACAAAATCATTATATTCCATTTTAATCACCTCAATTGAGTTTACCATATTTGTAAACTAAAGTCAACAAATAAAAAAAGAGCCTTAAAGACTCTTGTTTTTTTTATAAAATTACTTCTGCCAGCTTTTGTTGTACCTCGAAAATAGGCGAGTACTTCCCAAAAGCAAAATCGCAAAGTAAAAATCCCGATGAACCAAATAAAGATAATTCAGCCTCGATATCAATAAGCCCTGCTGTTCTTATAGAAAAATGTTGTATTGATTTATAAGGTACACTTGTATAACTTCTCTTTTTCCCTGTCAATCCTTGAATATCAACAATAATCAATCTTTTACTTGTAAAAATCAGCAAATCTCTTATTCCCTGATAAGATTGTTCTATATTTTCTCCTGGGATTAAAATATGCTTTAATACTTCCTCTGCATCCGAATTTTCAATTTTTGTTGCCCTTGTTGAAAAAGTATCCCTTACTTCGCCTACTTTTCTGCTTAAATTCTGTGCTGTTTCCATTCCACTTTTCACTTTGTCCAATATACCCATTGTTATCACTCCTTATTTTAAATTACCACTCTTTGTTGTAATACACTTTAACAAGTCTTCCGTTACAAGTCAATTCATTTTTATCTAAAACTATAATATCCTCGTAATCTTTATTAAAAGAATGCAACCTCATTATATTTTGTTTATCATATATAAGTTGCTTAATAAAAGTTTCTTCCTTATAAGTAAATACATAGACTTTATCTTTAATTAATTCTCCATAATTCGGATTTATTAATGCAGTTGATCCGTTTGGAATATTTCCGTCATCACCAACCATGCTTTCCCCAATTACTTTTACTCCAAAAAAACCCTCTTTATAATCTTCATCAGGGATTAAGAAATCTCCTATTTCAACATCTAAATTGATAAAACCATTTCCAGCACTTGCTTGTCCATATAGCAATATTCTTTTCATTGTATCTTTTTCTCTTAATTTCATTATTCTGTTCAATTCTTTTAAATCTATCCCAGCCAGCTCAAAAGCATTATTAAAATCTAATTTATAGAGTTTTACAAATTCTTTT
>ERZ773233.499-NODE-499-length-26434-cov-4.436142_pt1 | contig 26434 bp, 21 predicted proteins | sample MGYA00580991_ERZ773233 | MGnify/ENA primary metagenome ERZ773233 (study PRJEB29015, sample SAMEA2738178) | human oral metagenome | biome: human oral; feature: human-associated habitat; material: saliva | place: China | collected 2161 ...
CATGTACGCCACCATCGTTGCTGGCCAGAATTGGTAATCCTGCCGCAGTTGCCTCAAGTAGAATATTTGGTACACCATCACCCACACTTGTGTAAAGCAAAATGTCATAATTCTCAGTTGGTAAGCTTGAAAATCCATCAAATGCCCCTCGATAATTAATTACCGGGACTCCATTAAAGAAGTTTTTATCTACATCATCTGAAAACGCCCCAAATACGTCAATCTGAAACTCCTTTGGGTCCAACTTATCTGCGATTAGCTTGATCATATCTGGCATTTTTTCTCTTGTCACTCGACTCGCCCAAAGCACCTTCACTTTTTTGTTAGCTGCAGCATGATGAACTGGTTTTACTTCATCCATGATTGGCTGATATTGGACTTTGAATAGCTTCTCGTCCAGTGCATTCTTCTCGACTGATTCTTCGACAAAAGTTTGATTGTCTGTGAAAATTTTCTTTACTACTGGATAGATATCAAAAATGAATGGATCATCAAAAGAGAAGCGACAAGTAAAGTTACTTTCTGGAATGAAACATGAGGCAAATACTGAGACGGTCAATTCATAATGATTTTTGATGAGCTCCTGGTGTTTATATGCCCAGGCGTACGCATATTCTGAGTTAATAATGTGTAATCTCTTGCATTTAAGTTGTGTAATTACTCTTGATAATAACTCATCTTTTTCATAAGGGGGGAGGCCCTCCGCCAATTTGCCGAACTCAATTAAATCAGTATTTTTTGGTAACATTTTTGCCCAGACATTTTTATTTGGCAAAGTTGTAATCACTGTAAATTTAGAACCCGGATGAATTTCCTCTATGGCTTTCATCATATTTAGCATTACCTTATCCGCACCCCCTCGTACCACCCAAGGCACCATGAAAATATAATCAGGCGTATGTGTAACCGACTGTGCAATCTTTAAATAAGTTTCTCCAATCATTGATAAGTCACTTGGGTCATAGATCTGGGTGCGTTTTAAAATAAATGGATATGGATAAAGTTGAGTTTCAAGTGGATTGATTTTTGCCCATTCTCTTACTACAAATTCCGGAATTTTTCCAAGCTTATTTTTCTGATTGAATTTATTCAAAACATTTAGAGTCAATTTTGCCGGTGGCGTAATAAAGTAATTTAAGAAATTATTATCTCGAATTTTCTTATATAATTTATAGCCTTTTCTTTTCAAAGAGACTTCAACTGGTACGTCAGCATGTGAATCTGCACGAAACTCGCGTACTTTTGCAAAATCAAAAAACTCCATATACGGAATAATTTGATTCGTATTATTACTGGAAGAAAGTCTTGAGTTACTTGATCTACGGTAAAATAGAATTGTTTCTTTCGCAATTATGTGCTTAATTCCAGCATTTGTTGTTTCGACATTAAAAACATAATCCTCATGAGAATAGCCTCCAGTCAGGTGCTGATAAGGGAACTTTAGTAGGGTAGAAGTCTTTGCCATTAGGATTGCACACCAACGGTTTTCTCCTAACAGTACAATTGTATCTTTCTCACGCGGCAAGGTTTCTGTTTGAATAGTCAAGACATTGTTTACTTCAGTACCGAAGGTTAAAATTCCTTCCGGATGTACAATCACTTCTTCAGTTGCACCAATTAGTGCCCCATAAGCCACGACCAGCCAGTTATCTGATATTAAGTCATCTCCATCGAGAAAAGTTAAATATTCACCATTGGCTTTTTGTGTTAGGAAATTACGCGATGGTCCAGGGTCGCCAAAGTTGTTTTCATAAATTACTACATTTGGCATCTTTGCGTATCGCTTAAAATAATCCTTGGTGATCTGGTCACCATTATCGATATGAATTAAAATTTCATAACTAATCTTTTTTTCCTCAAGTCTCTTGGTTGCCTCAAGAATACTTCTCATCGTTTTATGCGCCACCAACCCTTCGTTGTGCGCAGTGACTGCCACCGTTAAATCGTACCTCTTCATATTAGCTTGTATTATAGCATAGTGTATCTAATGTTATAATTAAGCCATGAGAAAAGACGCCAAAAAGTCATCCTCGAGTGCAAAAGTTGTCATTATCCGAAATATCTCCCCTCAGTGTTACGGAGGCGGCGAAACCTATCAATTAATCCTTTCTAGTTTATTATCGGCTCATTCTTATCACCCGATTATCTTTAGTTCTTCAGAAAAACTCCTTGAGAATAGTAAGCAATCTAATATTTCTTGTCAGCGGGCCCCCTTCCTTAAATTTCAAAACTGGAGTGGCCTAAAAAACCTTCTACTCCCGCTCTATTTTCTGTGGCAACTCTACCTCTATTTTTGGTATCTCCATCAATTTAAGAATCTAAAGCCCAAAACTATAATCGTTGAATCTCGCGATGATTTTCTTGCCGCCACGCTTGCGGCTAAAAAATTAGATATCCAAACTCTTTGGATTGATCACATGGATTTTCGTAGTTGGGTTCTTCAAAACGTTGAGAAGAAATATAAGAACTTTATTGGTAAAAGAATTTTGAAAGTTGCTCGCCTTGTTGATTGCATTATTTTTATTTCGAATTATGAACGTCAATTTTTTGAAAAACTCATCAAAAAGACTTCGTTACCACCTTTTCAAAATCTAACCACTATCAAGAATGGTGCCATTGACTCTTTTACTGAATATCAAAAAATATCAGTAACTCCAAAATCGTTCATCTATCTAGGCCGCCTTGAAGAATACAAGGGAATTAAGGAATTAATCGCCGCCTTTCAGGAAATCTCACCAAAGCATAAAGATGCCATCCTGCATATTTATGGTACCGGACCACTTGCCGATTATTGTAAGCAACATCAAACTTCACAAATTATCTACCATGGTTTTACGGATCAACCCCTCGCTAAAGTTGCGGCCGCAGAAATTTTCGTCCTACCATCGTATATTGAGGGTCTTAGTCTCGCATTGATTGATGCTACCATGTTAAAAAAGGCCATCATTACAACTAATATTGACGGCAATCCTGAAGTCGTCCAGGATTCTTTAAATGGACTTCTTGTGCCCGCCAAAGATCAGCAGGCCCTTGCTCGCGCAATGAATAAACTTCTAGAGAATCCCGCTCTAGTTCAAGTCTTCGCCAGAGCCTCGAGGGAGAAGTATCTTAGAGATTTTGATTTTTCAAAAACTATTAAAGAACAGCTAATTCCAATCATAGAAGGGAAGGAACATGTCTAAAAACCCATTAATTTCAGTTATTGTTCCAGCTTATAATGTTGAAGAATATCTCGCCGCCTGTCTCGATTCTATCCTTCGGCAAACCTTTTCAGATTATGAAATCATCCTTATTGATGACGGCTCCACTGATCGTACTGCAGAAATTATTTCACAGTATTCTTCTAATTCGCGTATTAGAGTTCATACCCAGCAAAATTCTGGTATCTCCGTTGCACGTAATCAGGGAATTAAAATGTCTCGTGGTCAATATATTTGTTATATTGACAGTGACGATATTATAACTGAGACATATCTCGAAAAACTCATTACTCCACTCCTCCAGAATCCTGAAATTGATATCACTGTCTGTGGTTATCAAGAGGTTTATCAGACTCATTGTTTTCATCATATCCCATCTCCTAGGATCTCCTCCGGTTTTCAAGCTACTCAAGATTTTCTTATTAAGCAACAAGATCTTGATATCCTAATTTGGAACAAAATGTATCGTAAAAATTTATTTACAGATCATCATATCCTCTATCCTGCTGGGCAGATTCATGAAGACAACCTTACTACGTATAAGCTATTTTTCGCTGCAAAAAATATTCAATATTTAGCAGAAGAACTCTATTTTTATCAACGTAGGAACTCTTATATTACTAAAAACTTTACTTCCACCGAAAAGACTCTGACTCGTCTTCGTGCCAAAGAGCAGATGGCGAAAGAAGCAAAGATCTATCTCCGAACTCCTGAATTTAAACTTATTTGCAATGTTGCACTTATTTTGGCCTATTTTGCCTACATTGATAATGCAATTACATGCCATATTGACCAAAAATACTATCAAGAGTATCGCGAGAAAGCCCTTCACGCTCTTATGATTAATCAAAAAAATCCCTATCTTACTCAAAAACTCCGTCTCTATTCAGTCTTACTCTCCACACCGAAGGGCTTTCTTTATCGCATATTTCGCAAAATCACTTTAAAACAGGTATAATATAGTTTAAAATCACCAAAAAAGGAGTTAACATGAAAATTCTCGTCACCGGTGGTACCGGTTATATCGGCTCCCACACTGTTGTCGAACTGCAAAATCAAGGACATCAAGTCGAAATCCTCGACAACCTTTTTAATAGTAAGATTACTGTTCTTGATAAAATTAATCAAATTACCAGCCAAGCCCCAGTCTTTCAAAAGATTGACCTACTCGATTATCAAAAAATGCGTGAACTTTTTGCCTCCACGCATTTTGATGCGGTCATTCACTTTGCTGGCCTAAAAGCCGTCGCTGAGTCTATCGAGCAGCCTCTTCGCTACTATGAAAATAATGTTACCGGCACTCTCAATCTCTTGAAGTGTATGGCTGAATTTAAGGTTAATAGAATTATTTTCTCCTCTTCTGCCACTGTCTATGGTAGTACCAACTCTGGCAAACTTGATGAGTCAATGACTACTGGTGTTGGTATTACCAATCCTTATGGAGAAACCAAGCATGTCATAGAAAAAATCCTTGAGTCCGAGGCTACTTCCCGTCCTGAACTTTCAGTCGTGATCTTAAGGTATTTTAACCCAGTTGGTGCTCATATCTCTGGTCTCCTCGGTGAGGATCCAAACGGCATTCCCAACAATCTTATGCCAGTCGTTATGCGCGTTGCTGAGGGTAAAATTAAAGAGCTTCAGATCTATGGTGACGATTATAATACCCCAGATGGTACCTGTATTCGTGATTATATCCATGTAGTAGATCTTGCTAAGGGCCATCTCGCTGCCTTAAAGGCCACAGATACTCCGGGTGCCAAAGTTTATAATCTAGGCTCTGGTAAGGGTTCTTCCGTCCTTGAGATTATCAAAGCCTTCGAAGATGCTAGTGGCAAACCACTCCCCCACCGCATCTCTGATCGTCGCCCAGGTGATCTTGCCGAAATCTTTGCTGATCCGAGCAAGGCTAAGCGAGAACTTGGCTGGCAGACCGAGCTTACAGTAGCCGATGCTATGCGCGATACAATTAACTTCTTAAATAATCAAAAATAGGTACACCAAAAATACCGGTTTTAAAAACTGGTATTTTTTATAGATTATTTTCGAATCTTCGCCGCCAAACTTGCAAAAGGTAGGATCAATGGGTTCAGATATTTCCATTTTTTCACCATCGCCTGATTACTTCTTGCTACTGCTAAGGCGTGTGAAATGCGCCAGCGTATCATTACTCTTAATAGCCAGTATTTCTGATCTTTAGTTGGATTGTCTCCCACCCACGTTTTCAGATAATTAAAGCTTCTTTGCCAATTTTTCCAAGGTAAGGAAGAACTTGCTACAGTGCTAGTCTCGGTTCCATAATGATAGATATAATATGGTTTTGCTAAAAATTTTAAATCCATCAGCCCTTCAAGTCTGGCACATTCCAAATAATGTAAAACAAAATTTGTGTCTTCCGCGAAGTCCCATCCAAGTGGAAACTCTAAGTTGTATTTTTTAATAATTTCAGCTCGAAACATTTTGTTCACGGAGGCATATAATCTTCCGTCCGAGGCCAAATTCTTCAAAATATAGGTTTTATAATCCTCATCTGCCTTACGCTCTTCTATTTGGTTTGTGAACATTTCTTTTTCTGTTTTTTGGTGAATTCTCTTATATAAAAATCCTGCAGTTACTACCGCCACGCTCTTATTAGTTAAAAGCTTGCTCATTTCGCTTAAATAGTTTTTAGATACCGTATCATCAGAATCAATAAATGCTACCAGCTCCCCGTGCATCTTCTTTAAAGCTGTGTTTCTTGCGGCGGCAGGCCCAGCATTTTCTTGCTGAATCAGTACAATTTTTTTCTTAGAATCAGTCAATTTTTGTTGACGGCAAAACTCCGATAATAGGGAAAAGCTATCATCTTTTGAGCCGTCATCCACGCAGATAATCTCCAAATTTTCATAACGATTCTTTACTAGTCGATCCAGTAACTTTACTGCCTTGTCTCCCGTATTGTAGACCGGAATAATAATCGATATGAGGGGTGTCTTCATACGCCTATTGTACCATTATGAAAATATTTTTTGTCCAACTTCTCTATGATATAATTTAAGATATGAAAATCCCTAACCTCGGTAGTCGAAAAAACCGTATTCTTTTAAAAGAGCTCGTCAAAACTGATTTTAAACTGCGCTATCAAGGGTCTCTACTTGGGTATCTTTGGGCAGTCTTACGCCCCATGATGCTATTTGCTATCCTCTATGTAGTTTTCGCAAAAATCCTTAAAATGGGTAGCGACATTCCGCATTACCCAGTCTACCTCCTAGCCGGCACCGTTCTCTGGAGCTTTTTCTCCGAATGTACGAATCAGGGCATTCAAGCCATCGTTGCGCGTGGTGATCTCTTGCGTAAAATCAGCTTTCCAAAATGGATCATTGTCGTCTCCGCCACTGTCACCGCCCTAATCAACTTCCTAATCAATCTAGGTGTTGTTATTATTTTCGCCATTATTAATGGTGTGACCCCAAATCTTGGTTGGCTCTTAGTGCCATTCATTATTCTTGAACTCTACCTTCTCTCTCTTGGTATTTCTTTCTTCCTTGGCGCCATTAATGTTAAATATCGTGACATTTCCTCCATCTGGGAGGTTTTTATGCAAGCTCTCTTTTACGCCGTACCGGTCATTTATCCTATCACCATGGTCGCCAGCGCCAGTCCGCTTGCCGCTAAAATCTTTCTCTTAAATCCAATTGCTCAAGTCATTCAAGATGTGCGCTACTTCCTTATCACCGATCAAACTATCACCACCTGGAATTATCTCGAAAATCGCCTCCTTTATCTTATTCCTCTCGGTCTTGTTTTTCTAGTTATTATTTTGGGTGGTATTTATTTTAGAAAGAGATCTAAATATTTTGCGGAGGAGGCCTAATGTCTAAACAGAATCAAAAAGAGCTTAAAAAATCAAAAAAGGCTTCTGCCTCTAAAAAATCCTCGTCTGAGAAGCTGGTTAAAGGATCTCAGGACATAATCATTGTTGATCATCTCTCGAAGAGCTTCAAACTCCCTACTGAGCGTTCTTGGGGTTTAAAGCAAGCCATCTTTAATCGCCTCAAGGGAATTAAAGGATACACCAAGCAGGAAGTCTTAAAAGATATTAGCTTCACTGTGAAAAAAGGAGAGTTTCTTGGTATTGTTGGTCGCAACGGTTCTGGTAAGTCCACTCTTCTCAAAATTCTCGCCCAGATCTATACGCCTGACTCTGGTTCAATTACCGTCCATGGTTCTCTCGTTCCATTTATTGAACTTGGCGTTGGCTTTAACCCCGAACTTACTGGTCGCGAAAATGTCTATATGAATGGTGCCATGCTTGGTTTTTCCAATGAAGAAATGGACCAAATGTTTGATGATATTGTCCAATTTGCCGAGTTGGCTCCCTTCATGGACCAAAAACTCAAAAATTATTCTTCAGGCATGCAGGTTCGTCTCGCCTTCTCGATCGCCATCCGTGCCCGCGGTGATATTCTCATTCTTGATGAGATTCTAGCTGTCGGTGACGCCGCTTTTCAAGAAAAATGTAATCAGTACTTTGCCTCTCTTGATAAAAACCAAACCGTCATTCTTGTTACTCACTCCATGGAAAATGTTCGTGAGTTTTGTGATCGTGCCATCCTTATCGATCAAGGTAAAATTATTGAAGAAGGTGATCCTGAAGTTGTCGCTGACGCCTACCTCAAGTTGTTTAGCTAGAAAGGAATCTTATTAATTACGACTATCTAATCGTTGGGGCGGGCTTCTTTGGCGCCACTGTTGCTGAGCGGCTCGCTGCTGCCGGGAAGAAAGTCCTAATTATTGATCGTCGCCCCCATCTTGCTGGCAACGCCTATTCTTACACAGATCAAGCAACTGGTATTGAAATTCATCAGTATGGCTCACATATTTTTCATACCGAAAGTGACGAAGTCTGGAATTATGTCACCAAGTTTACCGAATTTAACAACTACATCCATACTGTTTCAACTCGCCATAATGGCAATCTTTACCCAATGCCAATTAACCTTAATACTATCAATCTCTTATATGGCAAAAACTTCACCACTGATGAGGCGAAGGCTTTTATTACTGAAGAAATCAAAAAAGATATTAAAAAATATCAAATCAACGAGCCTCAGAACCTTGAAGAAAAGGGAATCACTTTAATTGGTGAACCACTTTATCAAGCCTTCATCAAGAATTATACTGAAAAACAATGGGGCACCGATGCTAAAAACCTTAGTGCCGAAATTTTGAAGCGCATCCCAGTCCGCTTTGACCATGATAATCGATATTTTACTTCTGCTAAATATCAAGGTATCCCAAAAGCTGGCTACACTAAGATCGTTGAAAATATGCTCCAATCAGAAAATATCGAAGTTCATCTAAGCACAAACTTTAAAGACCTCCCAGCAGATCTTAAGACACTCACAACTATCTATACCGGCCCAGTCGATGAACTTCTAAATTATGAGCTTGGTATTTTACCGTATCGTAGTCTTCGCTTTGAGACAGAATGGACTGAAGAATCCCTTGGTTGCGCCGTCATCAATGAAGCAGATAAAAATATTCCATACACTAGGACACACGATTATAAATATTATCAAATTCACCAACCCGAAATTCTAGCTTCCAAAAAAACCTATCTCTGTAAGGAGTATCCGGCTGATTATGAGATAGGGAAAGATGCCTACTATCCAGTTAATCATACCGAATCGGAGGCGCTTTATCAAAAATATTTAGAACTTCTAAAAGAACGCTATCCAAACATTATTCTTGGTGGCCGTCTTGGCGCTTATCGTTATTGGGATATGGATGTAGCAATTAAAAATGCTCTTGATCTCGCAGATCTCATCTTAAAAAATAAAAACATTTCCTAGAATTTTAAACGTAGTGCTATAATACCCTCATTAAGGAGGTTCACTTATGTGTGGAATTGTTGGATATGTCGGAGAAAAAGATGCACAGGAGTTTTTACTTCAAGGCTTAAAGCGACTTGAATATCGCGGCTACGACTCGGCTGGTATTGTTACCTTAAACCAAGAGAAACAACCCACCTTACTTCGTGCTGTTGGTAAAATCAAAAATCTTGAGGAAAAAATTAAAAACCATCGTACTTCCGATCATCTCGGCATTGGTCATACTCGTTGGGCTACGCATGGTAATCCTACTGAAAATAACGCCCATCCTCATCAAGCTGGTTCAATTTTTCTTGTCCATAACGGTATTATTGAGAATTACCAAGATCTTAAAAAGCAGCTGGCCTCTCATAAATTTCAGTCAGATACCGACACAGAGGTCCTAGCCGCTCTTATTGATAGTTTTTATCAAGCAGGTAGGACTAGTCTCGAAGATGCTGTCACTCAGGCTCTCAAACTAGTTAAAGGTACTTTCGGCATTGCAGTCTTAAGTGTGCTTGATCCTAAACATCTTGTAGTTGCTCGTTCCGGTTCTCCTCTTGTTATTGGTGTTGGCGATCAGGAAACCCTTATCGCTTCTGATGCCTCCGCCCTTGTTGGACACACCAAAAAAGCTATCTACCTCAATGATGGTGAAATTGCTCTTGTTTCAAAAGACCATATTGAGGTGAAGACACTTGACCTGCAGCCAGTATCAGCTCAGGTTGAAGAAATTCTTACTGATCTTTCCGCCATTCAAAAAGGTGGTTATGACCATTTTCTCCTCAAGGAAATTATGGAGCAGCCAACCAGTCTCAAAGAAACTTTAAGAGGTCGTATTAATCAGTCAGAGCACCTCGTCCATCTTGGCGGCCCCGGTCTTGCCCCTAAAGAACTCAAGTCCATTCATCATTTAATCATGGTTGGTTGTGGTACTGCCTATTATGCCGCTCAAACTGCCGCATATCTCTTAGAGCAGTTTTTGCCAGATGTTACAATCGAGCCAGTCATTGCCTCAGAGTATCGCTATCGTCATGCTTATATACCAGATCATTCGGTTGCGCTGATCATTTCTCAGTCTGGTGAAACTGCAGATACCTTAGCTTGTCTTCGTGAAATCAAGGGACAGGGAATTAAAACTATTGGTATTGTTAATGCTATTGGTTCCACGATTGCTCGCGAGGTAGATGGTGGCACCTATGTTCACGCTGGTCCTGAAATTTCTGTCGCCAGCACCAAGGCCTTCACTTCGCAGGTTACCGCTCTTTTGATGTTTGGTCTAACCATTGCTGAAGCAAAAGGTGTAAATTCACGACTCCTTGCGCCTATTATTGAAGAAATCGCCCAACTCCCTGATGAAATTGCTAAAATACTGCAGTCAGTCAATCCTTTATTGTCTAATCTCGCACACCAATATAAAGACTATCAGCATGCCATTTATCTTGGTCGTGACGTCAATTATCCCATCGCTCTCGAAGGGGCTTTAAAACTAAAAGAAATTTCGTATATCGATGCAAATGCCTATCCTACCGGTGAACTCAAGCACGGCCCCATCGCTCTCATCGACGACCGCTTCTTTGAGGTTGTTATTTTGCAATCCGGCTTCCTCTTTCAAAAGTCTCTTTCCGGCATCCAAGAAGTTTTAGCTCGCGGCGGCCATGTTGTCGTCTTTACGGATACCGATTTTGATTTACCGGTGGAGTCGATAATTAAAATTGATACAAACTTCACCATTCTCACCCCTATTCTCTTTAATCTATTAAACCAACTTTTTGCCTATCATATGGCTGTTGCGAAGGGCAATAATGTTGATCAGCCTCGCAATCTTGCTAAATCGGTTACTGTCGAATAGTTTTTATATTCTTCTTATGTCTTAGACCCTGTACCTTTTGTTCTTTCTAGAGTAAAATAACTGTAAATGAAAAAAGATTCTAGTGTTGTATTTTTCCGTTTCTGTCTGATGCTTGGTGATTCTTTGGCAATCATTGCCTCTTTTCTGTTCGCCTATTTAATTCGTACAAAAATTGACAGTCGTCCATACTACTTCGTCTCCGATCCGCTCAAATTTACCTTTTCGGTTGCCGTCATGGTGCCAGTCTGGCTAATCATTTTAGCGATTCTCGGCCTCTATAATAAAAAAAACTTCCTAGGGCGTTCTCATTGGCATGAAACTTCGCGCCTCCTTGCTGCCTCTGTTATTGGTGTCATGTTTTTAATCAGCTTTGATTTCTTCCTTGAAGGAGACTTATTTCCGGTTCGTCTCATTGCTTTTTATGCAATGGTTATCTGTTTCTTTTCGCTCACCATCGTCCGTTTCTTTCTCAAGGTCATCCGTCGAATTATCTTACAACAGCGCATTGGTTCTCTTCGCGCTATTATTATCGGCAATAGCAAGGCAACTTCTCGCCTAATTTCACAAATGCTTGATTACCCTGAAGAAGGTTATCGTGTAGTTGGTGTTGTAGCAGGGAATCAATTTATCCCCAAAGAATATCGTAAAAAGCTTCAATACTCCTCGCTAAAAGAGGCTCTTAAGAAATGTGAAGCGGATGTAATTTTTCAAACCGATGAGAAGCAAACTGAATATGTCTATCGTCAGTCCATTAATCATCACCTCCACTATTACTTTACTCCATCTGAAACTACCCTCTCAACTTCCATGGGGGAACTGGAACTCATCGGTAGTACTCCAGTGATTATGGTTAAAGTAACTCCGCTAGTTGGTAGCGCTAAGGTTGCTAAGCGTCTCATGGATCTTATTATAGGCACCCTTCTTCTTCTCCTCGCTTCACCAGCCATGCTTATTATTTGGCTTCTAATTAAAATATCCACCCCGAGCGCCCATGCTATTTATTCTGAAATTCGACTTAGTCGCTTCAATCAAAAAGTGAAAATCCATAAGTTTCGTAGTATGAAAATCAATTATTGTGGTATGAGTCCGGAAGCTGCCTTTCATAAAATGGAGCAAGAAGGGAAGATCAAAGATGCAGAGAGGCTTAGCAAAGAATACCGTGATAATGGTGATTTTCTTGAACATGATCCTCGCATTACAAAAATTGGCAGATTTATTCGCGCCACCTCACTTGATGAATTGCCCCAACTCATCAATGTAGTAAAGGGTGATATTTCTCTTGTTGGTCCTCGCGCACTTGTCCCCGGCGAGCTTAGAAATTATGGCGATCGTTCACTCCTTCTAACCGTCAAATCTGGCCTCACCGGTCTCGCGCAAGTCTCCGGACGTCGCTCAATCAGTTTCGACGAACGTCGCGCTCTTGATCTCTATTACATCCAAAACTGGTCCGTTCTCTTTGATCTTCAGATCATTTTACGTACCATTAAAGCGGTTCTAATTCGTAAAGGTGCCAAATAATGTCAGCGTCCTCTATCCATAGTCCTAAAGAAAATCATTGTGACATCGCTCATCAAATTAAAGACCGTAATCTAAAAGTTGCTCTTGTCTGCGATTGGCTCACTGTTGTCGGTGGTGCTGAACAGGTTCTCCGTGAAATTCATCATTTATTTCCTCACGCCCCTATCTATACTTCTCAATATCGCCCCAAGAAGATTGACTGGTTTAAAGATGCCGAAGTTAAAACTGGTTGGCTAAATTTTTTACCAGCCTTCACCAGGCGCTTTATTGCCCCTCTTCGCCAAGCTTATTTTAAGAATCTCGACCTCACGCGCTATGATCTGGTTATTTCTGTCTCCGGTTGTGATGCTAAATTTGTTAAGACCAGCCCAGGTACTCATTTCTGTTACTGTCATGTTCCCACACAATATTACTGGGGAAAGAGTAGGGAATATCAAGCCGATCCAGGCTTTGGTCCGTTAAATATTATCGTTCGTCCCATTTTTAAATTACTTCTTCCAAGACTCAGAAAAAATGACCTTGAAGCAGCCGCACGTCCAGATTTCTATATTACAATTTCTGATTTTGCTAAATCTGAAATTAAAAAATATTATAAAAGGGAAGCAGAAATTATTTTTCCCCCGGTCAATACAGAAAAATTCTCAGAGGTAGCAGAATATAAAAACATCGGACAAGGGAATTGTCAAATAATAGAACAACATAAAAATAAGAAAAGTCAAATAAACCAAAAACCACACGAAACAATAAAAACTACAAAAAGTCAAATTGAGCAAAATATTTATCACACCACAAAACTAAATAAAAATCAAATTGAACTTGTGGAAAACTCACCAAACAATGGTCAGTATTTCATTAACTTTTCACGACAAGTCGGTTGGAAGCGGCTCGACCTTGCAATTAGTGCCTGTATCGATTCAAAACAGCCGTTGGTTTTAATCGGTGATGGCCCTGAGCATCAAAAGCTGCTTCAGCTTAGCAAAACTCACCCCGAATTAATCACGCTTCATTCTACTCTTCCGCAATCAGAACTTAAAGAATATTTAAAAAATGCCAAGGCCTTCATTTTTCCGTCTGAGGAACCTTTTGGTATCGCGCCTGTCGAAGCTCTCGCTGCTGGCTGTCCAGTCATCGCTTTGAAGCAAGGTGGCGCCATGGATTACATTCAGAATGGCAAAAACGGACTCTTCTTTGAAGAGCAATCTGTCGATTCCCTTGCTCAAACTTTGAAAAATTTTGAAGCAAAATCCGCAAATTCTTTTCTTTCACCTCAAGAAATTTCTGCCACCGCCACTAAGTTTAGTACTGAAAATTTCCATAGAAAAATTCGTCAATTTGTCGAAAAAGTCCAAAAAACGCCAAAAGAACCAAAATAAAACTTTAACGTACAGGGAAAACCCATGTTAGACAACCTCCAAAACAAACTTGAAAACTTGAATCAAAAACTTCTCCCTCTTCACCGCCGTTTCTTTTGGATTTTGCCCATTGTTCTCTTTTTCTCTTACTATCCAGTCATTTCACTTTTTTCTACTGAATCATCTAATTACGAGTTTTCCCTACCTCTGTTATGGTTACTCTTGATGGGTTTTTTATCTCTGCCCATCCTCTTAATGGATCTCTGTAATCTCATTACTAAAAAGGTATCACTTACTCAGCCAGAAGCACAAATTCCTTTGATTTTAAGTAGCATTCCACTCTATTTTTCACTCACTCTTCTCTGGAGTTCCAATAAACTCCGCGGTCTCATGGCTGCTGGTATCATCTGGTGCCTCTATCTTTCTCTCTTGACTTTTTATAAAAATATTATATTAAAAAATAAAAAGAAATTTGAGAGTAAATTTAAAATTTCCCGAAATTTTAAATTTATAGCTTCGACATAGTAAAACTCGCACAAGATTTTATCAAACTCATATCGATACTATATTCAGGTTTTGCGGCGGTAAAATGCATGACAATCTTTTTTTGTAAAATTTCAAACACAACTATGTGTTGCGCCTCATAAGCGTATTTTAAGTAGTTTAGATAGCTTACGCGGCGGCAAATAAAGCTAAATTTAAGCCAAATTTCCCAGCCGTCTTTCCTTAATTTTTTGTATATTTTATCTGTTTTTTGATAAAATCGCGAATTTTAAGGACAAGGAAAATTTGAATATGAATTATGATATTATCGTCGTCGGAGGCGGTCACGCAGGCATAGAAGCCAGCCTCGCCGCCGCAAGAATGGGCAAAAAAACGCTACTAATCACAATCCTAGCCGAGCAAATCGGAGCAGCCAGCTGCAACCCGGCAATAGGGGGCCTAGCAAAAGGCCACCTCGTAAAAGAGATCGACGCTCTAGGCGGGCAGATGGGGCTAACGACCGATGCCGTGGGCATACAGTTTCGCGTGCTAAACGAGAGCAAGGGCCCTGCCGTGCGAGGTAGCCGCGCTCAGATCGATATGGACCGCTACCGCATCTATATGCGAAATTTGCTGCTAAATACGCCAAATCTTGAAATCAGCCAAGAGATCGCGACGCAAATTTTAAGCTCAGACGGCGAAATCACGGGCGTAAAAACCCACCTAGGAAACGAGTATAAAACCAGCAAACTCATCATCACGACGGGCACGTTTTTAAACGGGCTAATTCACGTCGGATTTAACAAACTAGAAGCCGGCCGCGTGGGCGAGCTAAGCGCCAAAAATCTAAGCGATAGCCTGCGCGAACTAGGCCTAGAAGTCGGCCGGCTAAAGACCGGCACCTGCCCGCGCGTGGACGCTAAAAGTATAGACTTTAGCGTGCTTGAGATCCAAGGCGGCGACGGGAACCCAAGCCCGTTTAGCTTCCGCACGCGAGACTTCGCGCCTACGCAGCTGCCCTGCTACATCGCCTACACAAACGAGACCACGCACGACATCATCCGTTCAAATTTCGACAAAGCGCCGCTATTTACGGGCCAGATAGAGGGCGTGGGTCCTCGCTACTGCCCGAGCATCGAGGACAAGATAAATAGATTCGGCGACCGCGACAGGCATCATCTTTTCGTCGAGCCGCAGACGCTAGAGGCCACGGAGTACTATATCAACGGCTTTTCTACGAGCCTGCCGTATGAAGTACAGGTCGCGATGCTACGCTCGGTCAGAGGCTTTGAAAACGCTCGTATCGTGCGCCACGGCTACGCAATCGAGTATGACTATGTCCAACCGACCGAACTAAAGCACACGCTAGAGACCAAAAAGGCGCGCGGACTCTATCTCGCAGGCCAAATAAACGGCACCACGGGCTACGAGGAGGCGGGTGCGCAGGGGCTGATGGCGGGCATAAACGCAGCGCTTGCGCTTGATGGCAAAGAGCCGTTCGTCCTGCGCCGCGACGAGGCCTACATCGGCGTCCTCATCGACGATCTAGTAACCAAAGGCACAAAGGAGCCCTACCGCATGTTTACCTCCCGCGCCGAGTACAGGCTGCTTTTGCGCGAGGATAACGCCGTGCTGCGCCTAGGAGGATACGGCCGCGAACTTGGACTGCTAGACGAAGCGACGTTTGAGAAAATAGAAGCCATAAGGTCAAATTTGACTCGCGGGCTAGAGCTGCTAAACGGCACCGAGATCACGCCGACGAAGCGAAATTTGGAGCTTTTAGCTAGCCTTGACGAGGAGATAATCAGCCAAAATTTGACCCTGCAAAAAATCGTCGCCAGAAAGAGCTTTACGAGCGAAAAGCTGCGCAAGCTAGATCCGTTTTTTGAGGCGCTTAACGAGGCGAGCTTGGAGCAAATTTTAACCGAAGCCAAATACCAGCACTACATCGCCGAGCAAAAAAAGCAGATCGACCGCATGAAAGATATGATGAGCGTGAAAATCCCAGAAGGCTTTAGCTTCCGCGGTATCAGCGGGCTTAGCAACGAAGTGGTCGAAAAGCTCGAGAGATTTGCCCCGCCGACGCTCTTTGCGGCTAGCGAGATCAGCGGCGTGACGCCTGCTGCGATAGATATCTTGCACATCTATATAAAGATGAATGCGAGAGAGTCGCAGTAAGCGAAAATAAGGCTATTTAAAAGGACGGACGTTAAATTTGAGATCAAATTTAACACTCCGCTTCTTTATCGTTTTAAATTTCTAAACCCGTCAAATTTAATCGTATCTGCTAATCTCTATCAAATTCCCGTCCAGGTCGCGCACGTAGATTGAGCTTATCGCTCCAAGCGCACCCGTTCGCGGAACTATACCCTGCTCCACCTCGACGCCCGCAGCCTCTAGTTCCTCTAAAACTAGCTCAAGCGGCGTATCCGTAAGCAAGCAAATATCTGCCGTTCCCACGTTTGCGTTTCGCGCGTTTGGCAAAATCTCCTCGCCTTTTACGTGCAAATTTATCTTTTGCGAGCCAAAGGCCAAAGCCTTGCGTACGTTTGCGAAATCAATCTCGCGCATACCCAGCACGCGCACGTAAAAATCAAGCGTCCGTTGTAAATCAGCAACCGTTAAAACGATATGATCGATCGAAGCGATACGCATAAATTCTCCTTTAAAATCAAATTTAACCAAACATTGCTCGCCAAAAACGTCAAATTTGACGGCGTAAATTTAAAATCGCTCGGCGTCAAATTTTGCGGTACGGGTAAAACGCGCAAACTAAAATATAATTTAAATTTACGTCTGTTTATAGGCCGTCAAATTTAACCGACTAAACCAAATTTACACTCAAATTTTACTCCCGAAAGCCTTAAAATACGAAATAGTAAATAATGATTTAAAAATAGTTTAAATATTTAAACTATTTGCTAGAAAAATAAAAGTTTAATTTTCATAAGAGTATAATCTCGATTATTCTTCAAAAACCGTTGAAAGGAAAGTAATGTCCGTAAAACAAGAAAGACGAGATTTTATCGGTCTAGCGTTTGGCGCGGTAGCCGCAGTCGGCGGCGCAGCGACTCTCGTAGCCGTTAAAAAGACCTGGGACCCGCTTCCTAGCGTAAAGGCGGCCGGATTTACGACTGTAGATCTTAGCCCAATGAAAGACGGCGAGATGCGCCAGATCGAGTGGCGTAAAAAGCCGATATTTGTTCTAAAAAAGGACGCTTCTATGGCGCCTAACGACAAGCGCGATATCGTAGTAGATGGCGCTAGATATATGGTCGCGATCGGGCTTTGTACGCATCTTGGCTGTATTCCCGAGTGGAAACCTGGCAAACAAGTTTTCGTTTGCGCCTGTCACGGAGGCGAATTCAACGCAGACGGCGTAAATACCTTCGGCCCTCCTCCTCGACCGCTAGACATACCGCCGTTTAAGATAGACGGTACGAAACTCGTTCTGGGCGAAACCAGCCCCGAATACGAAAAACTAGCGGCTCAAGCGTAAGGAGGGAAAAATGCACATCAGAAAATCAACGGGCGTTTTAGACTGGCTAGATCAGAGGATCGCCTTAAACAAGCTAATGAAAGTACTCGTCAGCGAATACTGGATACCGAAAAATATAAATTTCCTCTGGGCGATGGGCGTTATACTCACGACGCTTTTTGCGTTGCTTATTTTTACCGGATTTATGCTAGTTATGTACTATAAACCGGATATAAATTTAGCCTTTGATAGCGTAAATTTTACCATAATGAAAGAGGTCGAGTACGGCTGGCTATGGCGTCACATACATGCGGTTGCGGCTTCGGTCGTATTTTTAATCATCTACATACACACCTTTACGGCGATCTACTACGGCTCTTATAAAAAAGGTCGCGAGATGATTTGGGTGAGCGGTATGTTGCTCTTCATCCTGTTTTCAGCCGAGGCTTTTAGCGGATATATGCTACCTTGGGGTCAGATGAGCTACTGGGCGGCGATGGTTATCACGAATTTATTCGGCGGTATCCCGGTTATCGGGGACGCGGTAGTCGAGTGGATCAGAGGCGACTATGCCGTTAGCGATCCGACTTTGACGAGATTTTTCATGCTTCACGTATGCTTGCTACCGATCGTGCTGATCGCAGTCGTCGCGATACACTTTTATACCCTTCGCGTCCCGCACGTAAATAATGAAACGGGCGAAGAGATAGACTTTGAAGTAGAAGCCGAAAAATACCTAAGCGGCGATACGAAAAACGCGAAAGTCATTCCGTTTTGGCCGGGCTTCTTGGCTAAAGATTTTATGTATATCGGCTTTTTTATGATTTTCTTTTTCTATTTAGTCTGTTTTCATTTCAACTTCGCGATGGATCCGATAAATTTCGAGCCGGGCAACCCGCTAAAAACGCCTCCGCACATCTATCCTGAGTGGTACTTCTTGTGGCAGTACGAGATTTTACGCGGATTTTTCTTCGATATTTTCGGCTTTAAAGCCTACAATATCGGCCTTATCGCATTTGCGATCGCGGGCGTGGCGCTATTTTTCATGCCGCTTTATGACAGAAGCGACGTCGTGGCTCCGGCTCACGAGAGAAAAGGCTTTTTTGTATGGTTCTGGCTGCTAGTGGTCGATATGATCGTGCTTACGATCTTCGGTAAGCTACCTGCCGACGGCGTGACGCTTGGTATTTCAAACTCATGGATAGGATTTTACTCGACCATTACGTTTTTCGTTCTGCTTTTTGTCGTTTTACCTATCATAACGACTCTTGAGAAAAAAGGAGCGGTAAAATGAGAGAGTTAAAAATTTTCATAATCGTAGTTATTTTAACCGGCGTAACATACTGGGGTATAGAGCCTTACGCGCATAACGTCATGCATCCGCACGTCGGCGCGGCCGATTACGACTTTGGCACCGAGGATATAAATCAAGCCAAATCCGTGGTAGAAGCTAGACAAAAAGCCCTTGATGCGACAAAAGCCCTGAATGACGAGAAAAAAGTCGCCGGAGCACAAAAAGATCTTGAAGAGGCACAAAAATCTCTCGAAGACTACGCTGCGTTTTGGAACGATATAAAGGCTATAAATTTAGCCAAAGGCGACGCGACTAAAGGCGCAGAAACCTTTGCAAACGCGGGCTGTGCCGGCTGTCACGGAGTCGAGGCTGCGGGTATGCCTACAGCTATGAGCGCTGCTGAACTTAGCGAAGCGTACGGCGTAGTGCCACCTGATCTTAGCAGCGCGGGAGCGATATACGACGAGCATTTCTTGGCAGCCCTTATAAAAGACCCGACTAAAGCGCTAAAGCTAACGCACAAATTTAATGACGAAAAGCCTTATCCTATGCCGGCCTTTTTCGGAGCAGGCGGAGAAGATCCAAATGCCGAGATCGCCGATATAGTCGCTTATCTAAAGTCTATCGCGCCTAAAAAAGTTAGCGACGAACAGGTATTTCGCGATGCGTGCCAAAGATGCCACGACATGAAGTACGAAAATAAATACACGCTAACCAACCGCGTAAATTTAGCCGCATATATGGGCTCAAACCCACCTGATTTATCGATGATGATTCGCTCAAAGGGCGATGAATATCTGCATAAATTTATAAACGATACGCAAAAGATGCTGCCAGGCACTGCGATGCCTCGCGTGGGACTAAGCAAGGCTAGCGAGGATCAAATCGTAGCCTATATGCAAAAAGCCGGCGACGCTAAAAAAGCCGAGCGCGAAAGTCTAGGCATAAATGCGATGATCTACTTCTTGATTTTCGGTATATTCGGATGGCTTTGGAAACGCAAAGTTTGGTCTAGCCTACACTAAAATTTGAGCCCGGCTCCGGGCTCTTTTTAAATTTACCACTTCGCATCCTTCTTTTTAATTTTTAAATTCGCCCTGTTTTTAACTCGCAAATAGTTTTTACTTGAATCTATTTTATCGCTTACGGTCTAGCTCAAAGCCGAGTTTAGCCGCGCCGCTCGTCTAAATTTAAACGTTTTTTAGATTAGTCCGCTAAAATGCGTTAAATTTTAAAAGGAAAAAAGATGAATAAAGCAGAATTTCAAAAGCTAAATTCCAACGAAAAACAAGACGCGATGCTAAAAATATCCGCCGCATATCCGCAATTTAAATTTCTAAATTTAAGCAAATTCGCATGCGGCGAGCATAGCTTTGAGACGGGCATTTTTGATTTTGAGGGGAGCGAGTTCGTTTTTATCCCGGGGGACGAGCCGGAGCTTGGCTGGGATGATTTTGCCGTTTTAGATGAGATTTCGGCAAAAGAGATTAAAGAACGATGCGACTTTTGCCACGAGGATCAAAACCTACGCGAATTCGTAGCAAAACAAACCTCGCCGCTTCGCCGCACTAAAATCCCCGCTATGCTAGCCGAAAGAAAACCCGCCGAGCTTAGCTGGTACGAGGTAGATTTAAGCGACGAAAGGCTTAAAATTTACGCAAACGAGATAGAGAATTTTTCGCGCGGTAAAGACAAAGATATTTCTGAAATGACGGTTTGCGGCGCGCTAAAGTTAGTTCGCGAAGACGGCAAAATTCGCGCGTTTTTGTTTGACGACGTCACGCACGAGGAGCTTGAGGCGAATTTACGCAAGAACGGCTTTAGCCTACCCAGCCAGGGCGAGTGGGAATATCTAGCCGGATGCGGGGCGCGCACGCTTTGGCGTTTTGGCGACGAGCCTGATCCCGACAAGGTAGCGTTACCGCACGTTAAGCAGCCCGAAAATCCGGAATTTTCGCTATTTGAGCCGAATTCATTCGGGCTATTCATCGCCTTTGATCCTTACCCGGTCGAGCTTGTAAGCGCGCCGATATACTTTAAAGGCGGCGATGGTGGCAGCGCGTTTTGCGGCGGTGCGTCGCTATTTGAGTGCCTGCTGCCCGTCTCGCCTTTTTACGCTATGAGCGAGGAGATGCGAAATGATTATTTGGAGTTTTTGGACGACGGCGATATCGACAACGCGATTTACAGGCGTATTTTTAGACTTTGAAAAAGACGCTTTAGCCGCTGGCGTGCGCAATTTTAGCGCCGATTAAAGATATCTCGCCGTACGTTTTAGCTTAAATTTAAGTCGCTATGCAAAGGCTTAAGTTAGCCTAAGTACCAAGACCTTGCGAAATACAAATTTGAACTCGTACGCTACACCCACTTTGCAAAACGTTTTTGCGCTATTTTACGACAACCGCGGGGCTAAAATAGGCGCAAAACGATAAATTTGCCGCAAAAAGCCAAGCTTGCTTTCGTTTTTCATTGCTTAAATTCTCGTAGATTTATCCTTAGATGCTAAAATCAGCTACCGTTTTTTCATAAATTTTACCGAAAAGGAAAAATATGGCTAAATTTAAATTTTTTGCGACCATCGCGGTGCTTTGCCTCGGACTAAATTTAAGCGCCGGCGAGCTGGAGGGCAGGTGGAGCATCGTCTCGGCAAACATAGACGGGCAGGAGGTGCAAACGGCGGGGCAGAAGTGCTTCGAGGATTCGTTTTTCGAGGTTAGCGGCCGGGAGGCAAAGCTAGGCCTTAGCTCCGTAGGCGAGGATGGCGCATGCAAAAGCGGCGCGGCAAGCTACGCCTTTAAAAGCATGGGTGCTGGCAAATACGCGCTGGGTCCTATCGGCGAGTTTTGGCTAGAAAAAGACGCGCTAAAGGTAAAACAGTCCTTAGACGGCGGCAATTTTATCGTCTTTTCTTTCAAAAAAGACGCGGCCGCAAACAAAGCTTTGGCAACGTCAGCCGGCTCAAATTTGAGCGCGGACGAGCTAGAGGGCAGATGGGAGATCGACTCGGTCTCAGCACAGGGGCAGACGTTTAAAACGGCGGGCCAAAAGTGCTTTGAAGATTCGTTTTTCCAGATAGCAGGCGGCAAAGCCATAGTCAGTATCGTAGCGGCAAATCCAGACGGTTCGTGCAAGACGGGCGCAGGAGAAAGCGGCTACAAAAGCCTTGGCAGCGGCAGATACGCGCTAGATAACGATGCGGGCGAATTTAGGCTGAAAAACGGCTCGCTCGAATACGAACAAAGCGCGGGCGGCGTCTTGTTTACCTTTAAAAAAAGCCGCGCGGCGCAGGCTAGCTCAAATCAGGCGCAAGCCAAATCAAGCTCAAATTTAGAGCCCGAAAAAGACCCTAACGTCAAGCATAGCGACGCGGGAGCGAGCAAAAAAGGCACGGGCGTGTTTGCAGGCAAGTGGTTCTTCATAAACACCAATACCGACATATCCTTTTATCTGCGCGACGACGGTACGTATTGCGACGACCTTGGTAAGCCCGACTGGCGCACGCGCATCGACGGTACGTATAAAAAAGACGGCAAAAAAATCGTACAAACCGCCAACGACGGCGAGCAAAGCACATATAGCTGCGAGAATGCGGACTGCACGTTTTTGTGGAGCGACGGCGGATACCATCTCTTTAACGCTCAAATCTTAAATGAGGTGCCAAAGGGCAGCTACTCATTCACCGCCGTTGGCTCCATGTCCGTCTATAACGCCTCGGGCGGCACAGATATCGTGGGCGGCGGCGTGAGCGGGTACTATGACTTCGACGGCAAAGGCCGCTTCAAGGACGGCAGTTGGGCCTACTCCTCCACCGCCATGAGCAATGTGGGCGGCGGCGGAACAAGATCTAGCAGTAGCGCGGGCTCATATACGCTAGACGCGGGCGAGCTCACGCTCAGATACGACGACGGACGGACGCAGCGTCATAGCTTTTTTTATATCCCGCCTACTAGCGAAGGCAAGGCAGGCGGAGCGGTCGTCGACGGCGTGATACATTTTTTGGATGAATAGCAACCCATCGGCGTAAAACCAGGGCAAATTTGAGAACAAAAAGCCGAAGGCAAAACCGCCGCAGATGGCTTAAAAATTTACGAAAGGAAAAATATGGCTAAATTTAAATTTTTTGCAATCCTCGCGGCGCTTTGCCTCGGATTAAATTTAAGCGCTAGCGAGCTGGACGGTAGATGGAGCATCGTCTCGGTTACGGCGCAGGGACAGACATTTAAAACGGCAGGACAAAAGTGCCTCGAAGACTCTTTTATCGAGGCTAGCGGCGATAACGCGCGCCTAAGCCTAAGCAGCGCGGGCGGCAGCTCATGCGAAAAAGCCGAACAAAACTTCGCTCTAAAAAGCCTAGGCGGCGGCAGATACTCGCTTGGAGGCGGCGAGCTGCGGCTAAATAACGGCTCGCTCGAATACAAACAAGGCACGGACAGCGGCGAGATCGTATTTACCTTTAAAAAAGACGAGGTAAATTTAGCCGGCATCGTAAACGGCGCTCTAAATCAAGCAAGCCCCGGCGGGTCAAATTTAAGCGAGATCGAGGGCAGATGGGAGCTAGTCTCGCTAAAGGCGCAGGGGCAGAGCTTTAAAGTCGCGGGACAAAAGTGCTTCGGCGACTCGTTTTTTGAGATCGGCGGCGATGAAGCGACGGTAGGCATCGTGGGCGTAAATCCGGACGGTTCGTGCAACAAAAGTGCTGGCAAAAGCGGCTACGAAAGTCTAGGCGGCGGCAAATACGCGCTTAGCGCTAAAGGACTGGGCGAGTTTTGGCTAAAGGACGGCATGCTCGAATACAAACAAGTCGCGGATGGGCAAGAGGTATTGTTCGTCTTTAAAAAAAGCGCAAGTTGCACGCAAGCAAAAGTAAGCAAATCAAGCTCAAATTCGGTCGAGTCCGCAAAACCCGCAAAGGACTCTAGCGTCAAACACAGTAGCGCCGGAGCGAGCAAAAAAGGCTCGGGGGTATTTGGCGGTACGAAATTTAACACGCTTTTAAACACGAGCGAGGATTATTCCTTTTACCTACGCGACGACGGCACCTACGCTAGCCGCCTAGAAAAGTCCGACTGGCGCACGCGCATCGACGGTACGTATAAGGTCAAAGACGGCATCCTAACGATAACCAGCAACGACGACCATGACACGAGCTACTATTGCGAAAATGACGACTGCACCTTTTTGTGGAACTCAATCGGCACGGGGTATTATATGTTTCAGGCGCAAATCTCAAGCCAAATGCCAAAAGAGTGCTTCTCGTTTCGCAAGGACAGCTCGTCGTCCCTGTACGGCTGGTCGGGCGGCAGCGATACGGTGAGCGTAGGCGTGAGCGGATACTACTGCTTTGACGGCAAAGGGCGCTTTAGCTCGGGCGGATCGTCGTATGCTATGGCAACCTCGGGTACCCCAGGCGGCAGCATAGACGGGGGCAGCTCAAAATCGCGCAGCGACGAGGGCTCATACACGCTCGATCAAGGCGAGCTAACGCTCAAATACGACGACGGTACGGTCGTTCGCCACAGCTTTTTCTACGCTCCGCCGCTGGGCAAGGACAATAAAACTATGGCGATCATCGACGGCGAGGTTTATCGGTAGGCTGGCTCTTTTTGATTAGTAGGATTTAGCATTTTAGCCCGTTTTTGATCGGGCTAAATTTACATGCTGCGCCAGCCAAATTTGACAGCCTGCTCTCGCCTCTCACGACGATCAAATTTGCTTGCGGCTTAGCTCAAAACACATCTTCAAATTTAACGCCGTACATTAATTTCCATCGTCAAATTTTACCCTCGCTCGTCCCGCCAAAAATCTCAAATTTGACGCGCAAAATAATATTTTTTAATTTACCCTCGCTTTTTGTGCCCAATTTTGGCTATAATTTCAACCAAAGCAGATCGCGGTCGCGATTTACGTTTGCATAAATTTATCTTCATTACGGTTTCTGCAAATTTATCCAAACCCGAGCACAAATTTGCGCTTGAGTTTAACAAAGTTCCGCGTGTCGGAGAGATTTTTTACGGATCAGAGTATGCATTTTATCGGTACCAACATCGGCTGTGCGTCGTCAAAAGTCTCCGTTATGGACGAGCGCGGCAAATTTTGCGAGCTATTTTTGCTGCCGAGTGGCTTTAGCGCGATTAGAGTCGCGCGGCAGGTCAAGCAAATTTTAGAGCAAAAAGGCTACGGCGAGGGCTTCGTGACGGCTACGGGCTACGGGCGCGTCAGCGTGGACTACGCAAAGCTTAGTATGAGCGAAATTTTATGCCACGGCCTTGGGGCGCACTTTCTGTTTGAGCAAGACTGCACCGTAGAGGGCGTGGGCGGGCAAGACATGAAGGCGATCTGGTCGCAAATATCGCCGAGCGCTACCTTAAAATTCCATGCTCGGTGATGTATCAAAACGACGCCAGAGGCGATATTATCAAGGAATTTATCCGCGAGTATCAAGCCCACGGCGTCATCGACGTAGTGCTAAGCGGCTGCCACACCTACGCGATCGAGACGAACAGGATCAAAGAAGCCAGCCGCGAAGCGGGAGCAAACTATATGTCGCTAGAGACCGATTATTCAAAACAGGATGTCGGGCAGATACGCACGCGTCTAGAAGCGTTTATAGAACTGCTTTAAGCTGGGTTGCTCTAAATTTTAAAATAAAGAGCTTTGTAAATTTAACAATCCAAAGAAAGGAGAGATTGCATGAAATTTAAAGAGATAGACGAATCTCGTCGCGGCTTTTTAAAAGGAGCTTTGGCGGCTGCCATCGCCGGACCTGAAGCGATGCTCGCTGGCTATACGCCGTTTAAGCCAGGTTCCCTGCAGGTTTGGTCGTGCGGAGGACTGTCCGAAGCATTTAACAAGCTAAACGCCATTTATGAGTCAAGGACGGGACATAATATCCAATACACCGGCGCTTTTGCGGGCGCGCTCGGGAAGTCGCTACTGGCCCTGCAGGGTAAGACGGAGGTTTTCGGAGCTCGCGTTTTGGAGCTGTCTCAAAAACTACGCAAGGCTGGCCTTAGCCTTCGCTTTAGACCGCTGTGTTTTACCGACTACGTTTTAGTAGTGCCGAAGGGAAACCCCGCGGGCATTCGCGATCTAAAGGATCTAGCGGAACCCGGCGTGCGGGTGATGCTGCCGCTAAGGGCTTCGCCTCCTGGTAGCGGACCGGTAAAGGGAATTTTGAAAAATTCCGGCCTTACTGAGCCGGTCATGAAAAATATGGTCGCCAACGGAGCGTGCGTAATTACCATGATGTGCGATCTGGTAGACGGAAAGGGCGATGCGTCCATCATCGAAAAGCGTCTAACGACGCACGATAGGTTTAAAGACAGGATCGAATACATGCCTATCGATGAGAAACTCATCCCGCCGGGGCCGCTTACCTTTACGCTAAATATCATGAAATACGTAAAAG